>Ga0160496_1000112_pt1 | contig 66794 bp, 51 predicted proteins | sample DIDPMG_2_FD_108231 | JGI IMG/M metagenome (GOLD analysis project Ga0160496, IMG submission 108231) | Enriched soil microbial communities from UW Madison campus, WI, USA - DID2937_E24_FP MG | ecosystem: Environmental > Terrestrial > Soil > Grasslands | place: USA: Madison, Wisconsin | collected...
CCCAAACCACCCGTCATCGTGTCCGCGCCGGTGCTGCCATCCAGGATGTTATTGCCGGAATTGCCGGTAAGAACATTATTCAGCCCGTTGCCCGTGCCGTTGATATTGGTCGTGCCTGTCAGCGTCAGATTCTCGAAATTCGATCCCAGCACATACGCAAAGCCCGCCACGATCGTATCGGTCCCATCATTGGCGCCTTCAATAACTGTATCAGTCGCATCAATATAATAGGTGTCGTTGCCTGAACCACCGGACAGAACGTTCTTGCCCGAGTTTCCCTTCAGGACGTTGTTTAAACTATTTCCCGTACCGTTCAGGTTTGCCGTACCCAAAAGGGTCAAGTTTTCAATATAATCGCCAAGTGTGTATGTGATGGAAGAATTGACAAGATCAATGCCACCCGTGTCATAGACGACGTCAATGCCGGTCTTTTCGCTCGCCAGATCACCGATATCATTCACATAATAGGTGTCATTCCCGGCACCGCCGTACATCCAATCCGCGCCGATACCGCCATCCAGGACATCATTGCCATCAAATCCAAAAATCAGGTCCGCTCCCTTGCCGGTCTTGACATTATCGTTCTCTGCCGAGCCCGAAACACTAAAGCGGCCATCGGTTTCAGCCGTACCATCAAATGTGAGACTGTTCAGCGAACTCACATTCATGACAGCCCCGGCCGCTACGTTAGCGTCATTCGTCGTAATCTTGGCTATACCACCGCTGATCTGTAAGTTTTCGACATTTGTCAGCGTAGTGGCATTCAGAACAATATCGAGCGAGGAATTGTTAAAAATACCCACGACATCGTTGCCAGCCCCGCCATCGATCTTGTCACTTGCCTTGAAGCCAGCCATCAGGAATATGACATCATCACCGCCATTTCCCCTTAGGAGACCGGCGGTCCCCTCAATGTCAAATATGTCAGCCTGGGCACCGCCAGCCAGAATGTTAATGCCGCTTCCCGAATAGAAATAAAATGATCCGTCAGTCTCCGCGGAACCGTCAAACTTTAGCGTATTGCCTTGCGCCAACTCTTCACCGTGAACGGCCAGTTGCGCACCCGCTGCAACATTGGCATCAGTCAGTTTGACGTAATAATTATTGCCCTGATAAAAATACAGGCTTTCGATGTTCTTCATCGTCGTCGCGTTGAAGGTTACACCCGCCGAATAATCACCCACCAGGTAAAGCCAGTCGTACCCCGCTCCGCCGTCGACGTTGTCGGCAGCCGTCAGGTTGTCGTACATAATGATGTGATCATTGAATTGGCCAGTTTTGATGCTGTCCACGCCTGAACCCGCCAGAACGATCAGGCTGCTGTCTGCCTCAGCTGAACCATCCAGCGTAAGAGAATTGGCAGCCCCCAGGGCGGTCGCATCGATCGTAAATTCCGAACCCGCTTTAAGCGAAGCATTATTCAAGGTCAGTTTATAATTATTGCCCGCCTTGACCGATAATGTTTCGAAATTCGTAACGGTCGCAGCCCCAAAGGTCAGACCTGCGCTGTAATCGCCATCCAGCCAGAGCACATCATTCCCGCCGTCACCACCATCGATCTGCGCCGCGGCAGACAGCTTGCCGCGTACGGTCACGGTATCGTCACCGCCGCCCGCTGATATGAGTGTCGTGGAGCCATTTGTCGTCAGCGTGTCGCTGTAAGCCGTTCCGATAATGTTTTCGATACTCTTGAAGGTATCATTGCCAAGCCCGCCTCCGACAAATTGCGCCGTGGTCAAGGTCAGGTCAACACTAACGCCACTGTAGGCAGAATCGAAAGTCACTGTATCCGCACCGCCGCCGCCATCAATGACGTCGTCACCTGCACCACCTTCAAAGCTGTTGTTCTTGGCATCACCCGTCAAAAGATCAGCATAACTCGACCCGATGAGCCGTTCGATATTGGTGAGCGTATCCGATCCCAGACCACCACCAACGGCTTGCGAGGTTGTAATGGACAGATTAACCGTAACGCCACTGGTGCCGTTGAAAACCGCGGCGTCGAAGCCAGCGCCTCCGTCGAGGATATCATTGCCCGTGCCCCCATCCAGCACGTTATCGCCAGCCGATCCTGTAAGTTTGTCGTCAAATGCGGAACCGGTCACATTTTCAATATTGAGAAGTGTGTCAGATCCTTGCCCGCCCCCAATCGCCTGAGACGTTGTCAATCCCAGATTGGCTGTAACGCCTGATGTAGCCTTGCTGTAATCGACATAATCAATGCCGGCGGCTCCGTTAAGGACGTTATTTCCGGAGTTGCCATAAAACCTGTCAGCGAAATTGGATCCGATGACATTTTCAATCGATATGAATGTATCGTACCCCGCTTCACCACTGATATATTGCTGAGTGGTCACGGACAAGTCGACGGTCACGCCTGTATATGTTGAAGACAGGTAGGAGGCCGTATCGCTACCCCCGCCCCCGTTCAAAACATCGTCGCCCCCCAGACCTTCGAGTATGTTGTTGCCGGAGTTGCCGGTCAATGTGTCATTATAAAAGGAGCCCCGCAGATTTTCGATACCAATCAACGTATCCGAGCCCATTCCACTGCCAACATCCTGAGATCCGGTGATGGCCAGGCTTACCGTGACCCCGCCATAAGCATGTTGATAGGACGCATAATCGGAACCTGCGCCGCCATCCAGAATATCGTTACCTCCGGCGCCTTCAAGCACATTACTGGCAGAATTGCCGGTTAGTTTGTCATCGTAATAAGACCCCAGCAGGTTTTCGATCGAAATCAGTGTATCTGATCCCAATCCACCACCTACGGCTTGAGCGCCCGTAATCGCCAGGCTGACAGTAACGCCGGCATTGGCGCTCGAATAGGCGGCTGTGTCATTACCTGCCCCACCATTCAGAATATTGTTTTGAGAATCTCCGTTTAAGGTATCATCATAAGCTGAACCAATTACATTCTCTATGTTCACTAAAGTCTCGTAGCTTTGTGAACTGTTGATATACTGCCCCCATGTTTCGTTCAGATCGACCGTGACCGCCTGGGAAGCGTGGGCATAAGTCACCGTGTCGATCCCGGCGCCCCCGTCGATACTATCGCTTCCGTCGCCGCCATCGATCAGGTTATTGGCATCATTGCCGATGATTGTATCATTGCCGCTTCCGCCAATGACATTTTCGATCACAACGCCCTCAGCAATGGAAACATTGCCGATCAGGCCATTGAGACTGGAGAAATGGCCCGCCCGGAGATCAATGACATCGTTTGTGCTGTAACCCGAAAAGTCGAAGGTATCGATCCCGCCAGCATCCCAGACGGCAAAGATCATGTCACCATACGCACCGCCCGGCTTGAACCAGGCCTGGTCGGCGTTACTGTTGAACCCATAGACCGTATTACCGGTGCGCGTATTCATATTGGCGCCGTACAGCTTCTGGACGGCGGCAATATCATCCAGCAGGGGCGCTGCCGCATACTGACCGTAATATTCAGCGCCGGTATTCTCCTCGCTGAAATAACTCATCACGGTATATTGCAGAGAGTCTTCGTAATAGGTGGCATTGCCATTGTAGGTGATATCGCCACCCTCGCCCGCGTTATAATCACCCGGATGTTCCAGCCCGAGTGCATGCCCGATCTCGTGGACCAGGGTCATCTGTCCATAATTCATCAAGGTGGGATTAGCATTGTAGCTCAGTGAATTATTGACCCACACATCACTGGAGTAGATATCGGCCGGATCGTTATTGGTTGGATAATAGGCAAATGCGGCGGCGGCAGACATGCCGGATGAATAGTTGCCGAAAAGCATCGTCGCATTGTCGGAATATGCTTGAGCGCCGCTATCTCCGGTGCCGACACGAGTGAAGGTTACGTTAGCCACGTCGGCCCAGGCAGCCAGCGCCTGTTCGGTGGCGGCAATTTGCGCCGCGCTGAAATGCGAGAACCCGGATGTGTCTTCCGGCATGGTGCCGCCATAGGTCGCCCGGAAAGCATAGGTGACATTGACCGGCGTGCCGGTCACGCCGCTTCCGTTAAGCGAATACCCGTCACGGGTAAGCTGATCTCCCGCCTGGTCTACGGTCAGGGACGTTTTGCCATTCGGCCCATATCCGCCACGCTCAAAGTTGGAATCGATATTGCCGGTTGGCGATGTGGGCGTAACCGGTGATACGACCGGAGCCGGCGCACCGGACATATTGGTTTCATTGCTTGGCATGACACTTCCCCCCTCATACCTGGCGCTTCCGTCCCCTTAACGGCCCACAGGCCATTTCAGAAATGACACAAACATTCGCCTCCAACAAGGTAATTTTGTCATGTTTTAAAAGAGCTTAATTTTGATAAGCTGAAAACATCCTACTGAAAGAACGGTACAAAAGCACCGACGAAAAACATGCCTCATAGTCAACAGGCTGGTCTCATGTTAGATTGCGTGACAATTATTTATTGAGCGGTCAGACATGAGAAAAACCGGATTTCTTCTCTTTGCAGGCTTCGCGTTTTATTTATTGCCGGGTTCCAATGTCATGGCGAAAAGCCCTCTCCCCTACAACAGCTCTGCAAAACAGTTATCGCCCGTATGCGTTGTCAGCGGACTGCCGGAGATGGAGATACAGGCTCTCCAGACATCCCTTTGCGCTGAAGCCACCCGCCTGCTCAACACGCACCGTCCAGGTGTTGAAGCGCTTGCGTTAAACGACCCCCGCCTCACGGAACCCAATCGCCTCATTGTCGGCATACGGGCACATGTGGAAACGATCGAAGGGAGGGGCAGATTACTCATCCTAAGTGTATATGTTAACAGCGCGCAGCGCCTTGTGCCGACAGCGGCACATGGTGCGCCCTACGATGGCGCCATAACGCCTGCCGTCCGTGAAGCTTTGCGCAAATGTCTTAGCGAGCAAGGGCTATTATAAATTGGGTGCCAGCACCTTGCGCTTTACTTCGCTACATTTTCCGGCTGGAGCGTGTCTACCAGCTCGAGAGATTCCGCGATGATCGCCCGCATGGCCCGTTCCGCCACCTCAGGCTGGCCGGCCTCGATGGCAATCAGGACCGCTTCGTGAGAGGATATGCTGGCCGTGTGACCCGCAATACGGTTGGTCAGGCCGATCGAGATCGTCAGCGCCGTATGGATCAGCTCCCTGAGCTGGATGATGAACGGGTTGCCTGAGGCCTGAAGGATGGCGACGTGAAAATCGATATCGGCCAGCAAGGCCAGGTCGTGATGGTCGCTATCGTCGCGCATCCCTTGCAGCCCCGCACGTATCGCCTTGATATCCGCGCGGGTGGCGCGTTTCGCCGCCAGTGACGCAGCGATCGGCTCGATGGCTAGCCGGACTTCCGACAGGTCACGGTAAATCTTGTGCGAATACGGCCGCTCAGTCATCCAGCGCGTCACATCGGGATCAAGCAGGCTCCAGTTGCCTACCGCTTCCACCCGGGTGCCCTGGCGCGGGCGAGAAGTTAAAAGCCCCTTGGCGGTCAGCATCTTGACGGCCTCGCGAGCGACCGTGCGGCTGGCGCCATGGGCCACGCATAGTTCGGCCTCGGTCGGGAAACCGCTCGCTTCATACTCACCGACGACAATAGCCTGGCCCAGTGTTTCCACCAGCGAATAGGTCAGGCTTGCCCCCGGAATGTGCCGCATGGATATTCTCCCCCGAAATTTTTTTATCGTTCCTTATGCCTTTAATTTAATTGGTTAAATTGCCTTTGTCACTCCAATTTGCAGTTACAGGCACCGGCATCGGCAAGTCATTGATTTCATTGATAGCGCTAACATAAGTCTTGCTAGGTTTGACCTGCGAAACGGTCAATCAGCCACTGCGCAGCCGGTCCCGGCGGCGTATCGGTGCGGTAAATGGCGTGCATGTCGTATGCGTTGACAGGCCAGTCCGGCAGGTTCAGCGCCACCAGCCGTCCGGCCTCCAGATCGCCGCGCACCATGAATTCCGGCATCGAGCCCCAGCCGACGCCGGCCAGCAGCAGGGCGTGTTTTGAACCGAGATCGGCCAGACGCCAGGTCTTGACACCAATCACGCCGAAGTCCTGCCCGGCGGTCAATGGAGACCGGTCGGTCAGGACAAGCTGAATGTAATTGCGCGCCTCTCCGGGCACCTTGCGGCCGGTACGGGCCAGCGCATGAAAGGGCGCCGCAACCGGCACCAGCCTCACCGCACCGATGTGACGACGATCCAGCCCCTCGACCGTGGTGTTAAGCGGACCGCTGATGCCGATGATTGCCGTCTTCTCCACCACCAACTGCGTAATCCCGCCCAGGGCCTCTACATGCAGACGCAGGGGAATAGTGGGAAAGGCCGTCTGGAAAGTTTGCAAGGCATCTACCAGCCGCGCGGTAGGCAGCATGACATCGACCGCCACCGACACCTCGGCCTCCAGTCCTTCGAGCAGCCCCTTGACCCGCGCGCGCAGGATATCGACGCCATGTGTCACGGTGCGTGCCTCTGCCAGCACTGCCCGGCCCGCCTCGGTCAGTTCAGGCTTGCGGGTGCCGACTCGGTCGAACAGCGGCAGGCCCAGCTGAAGCTCAAGATTATCGATGGCATAGGTAATCGCCGAGGTCGCCCGGTTCAGCCGTCGCGCAGCCGCAGCGAAGCTGCCCGCTTCATGCACACACAACAGAACCTGCAACTGGTCAAGCGTCGGTGTTCCCGGATTCATTTTATGCGCCCATCATTTCTAATTATCCGAAAAGTTTGTTCAATATTATACAGGTTTTCAGAACAAAGCACAAGGCATACAAGATCACCCATCGATAGACATTCACTCAGGAGATTGTGACCATGACGACCCTGACCGCACATAAAGATCGCACGATCACCAGCACGCATACCGCTTTCCGCACCCTGGAAGGTGACGGCTTCGAAGTCCGCCGCGCCATTCCTTCCAAGAGCTACGAAGCCGTAGGCCCTTTCATTTTCCTGGATCATTTCGGCCCGATCGAATTCCTGCCCGGCGAAGCCAAGGGCGCTTCCGCCCATCCGCACGCCGGCATCGAAACCCTGACCCTGCTGCTCGAAGGCCGCAGCATCCACAAGGACAGCCTCGGCAATATGAGCGTCATGAAGCCTGGCGAAGTCCAGTGGATGCGTGCCGGCCGCGGCATCATCCATGACGAAGGTCCGGATGCCGAAATCCAGCGCACGGGCGGCCGCAACCACGGCATCCAGCTCTGGCTTAATATGCCGAAGGGCAGGAAGCACGATGATCCGGCTTACCGCCACTTTGCCGCCGGTGAGATTCCGCTGGTCGAGGGCGATAAGGCGACCGCCCGTATCGTTGCCGGTCGTGTCAATGATGCCACCGGTCCGCTGACCAGCCACGGCTCGCCAGTGGTGATCCATGCCTCACTCAAGGCAGGCGGTTCCATCACTTTGGAAACCGATACCCGGGAGTTGGCGCTCTATACCATGACCGGTGTCGCACATATTGCCGGCGAGATCATCGAGCCCGGGAAACTGGTCCGTTTCGGCGACGGCGATGCCGTCACCCTTACCTCTGATCAGGACAGCGAAATCCTGCTTGTCGGCGGTGATCCGCTCGATGCCCCCATCGCCCGTCATGGCCCGTTTGTCATGAATACGATCGACGAACTCGAACGCGCGGTCCGCGACTACTACGCCGGCCGCATGGGCAAGATCGAATAGCACTTTAATACCGCATTTTCTACCCTCCCCAGCTTATCAGTAAGGATGACTAAAATGGCTAAGGTTCTCGTTCTCTATTATTCCTCCTACGGTCATATCGAAACCATGGCGAAGGCCGTTGCCGAAGGTGCCCGCGAAGCCGGTGCGCAGGTCGATATCAAGCGCGTGCCGGAAACCGCGCCGCTGGAAGTCGCCAAGGCGGCGCACTTCAAACTCGACCAGGAAGCCCCGATCGCCACGGTCGCCGACCTGGAAAATTATGATGCCATCATCGTCGGTGTCGGCACCCGTTTCGGCCGCCTGGCCTCGCAGATGGCCGCCTTCTGGGATCAGGCCGGCGGCCTGTGGGCACGCGGCGCCCTGCACGGCAAGGTTGGCGGTGCCTTCACCTCGACGGCGACGCAGCACGGTGGCCAGGAAACCACCCTGTTCTCCGTCATCACTTCGCTGCTGCACTTCGGCATGACCGTGGTGGGCCTCGACTACGGCCACGCCGGCCAGATGACGCTGGATGAAATCACTGGCGGCTCGCCTTATGGCGCCTCGACCATCACCGGCGGCGACGGTTCGCGCCAGCCGAGCGAAAACGAACTGACCGGCGCCCGCTATCAGGGCCGCAAGATTGCAGAAACGGCAATTAAGTTGCATGGTTAGGATGTGATACCCGGGGCCGCCCTCTGGCGGTCCCATTACACAAAGGAGGTTACAATGACGTCTGTACAGCGTTACCTGCCTGTTCTTGGCCGCGTACTCCTGGCCGTGCTGTTCGTTATGAGCGGCATTGGCAAGGCCGCCGATCCCGCCGGCACCATCGGCTATATCCAGTCCGCCGGTCTGCCCTTGCCGAATATCGCCTACGGCATCGCCCTCGCGGTCGAACTGGTCGGCGGCATATTGCTGATCGTCGGCTATCGCACCCGTCTCGTCGCATTGATACTTGCCGTCTTTACGGTTGCCGCCGCCATCGGCTTTCATGCTCACTTCGCCGACCAAAACCAGATGATCCACTTCATGAAGAATATCGCCATTACCGGTGGCCTGCTTCAGGTGGTCGCCTTCGGCGCAGGTGCCTTCAGCCTCGACAACCGGCTCGGCAAAGCCTAGTCCTGACAGGCGCAGTCGCTCACCGGCGACTGCGCATCCTTACTCCGGAGACAGCCATGGCCCGCGCCACTGCCCATATCGGCACAGATCAATACGCTACCACGCTTCACGTCGCCGGACGGACCCTGATCGCCGACGAACCGGAAGACAATGGCGGCAAGGATGCCGGCCTGGCGCCCTATGACTTTCTGCTGTCTGCACTGGCGTCCTGCACCGCCATTACGCTGCGCATGTACGCCGACCACAAGGGCTGGCCGCTGAAAGCGGTCGATGTCGCCCTGCACTTCTATCGTGACGGTGAAAAGGAAATCATCGACCGGGTGGTTACGCTTGAGGGCGACTTCACGCCGGAACAGCGCGAACGCCTGCTCCAGGTGACCGAACGCACGCCGGTGACCAAGACACTGAAGCAAGGCCTGACCATTGCCACCACCTTACGGGACGCTTAACCGGAACGGTATCCCCTGGCCTCATTCACCGAATACGCGACTCATGTTAACCATTGGTCAGTACGTGTAAGGAGGCTGGGAATATGACGGAAGCGGTTACCAGAATTGTGGAGGGCCTGCGTGATGCCGGCTTCACTATCCACCCTTTGAAATCATCACATCTGTGGCAGGTTGACGGACGCGGGCAAATGAGCACCGCCCAGCTTATCGATCTGGCGTCGAAGCTGCGCCAATCCGCGCAATATTCTGCCGAACGCCTGCATTAGATCTCTCCCGCAAAAAGAAAGCGTCCGGTGTGGTGCCGGACGCCCAATAAAATCGGGAAGTGGATCAGGGAAGGACACGGGTAATTGTCCGGTTTCCATAAAGCCGGAAGTGTTGTAAAAATTCGATGCGAATGTATTCAGGCGCCATGACGGAATGTGCTTTTCCATAACAGCCTGGTCGAATTTATGCCGTAACGCCGTCTGAATATTGTGTGCCGGCCGCAGTAAAAGTCGCCGTCATCTGCTTCATGCGCAGCCGCGGATCGAATGAAATATGCACCCAGGTGCCTTCCTGGATAAGCTGATCGAATTTAATGCCGCTGGCGATGATCTTCTGGCAGATTTGCAGCGGCGTGCCGAAACCCGGACAGACGAAATCAACCGCATACCCGCTCATATGGGCGCTGGTCGGTGCGCCCCCCACGGCGGCGTTCAGCGCCGGCGAGCGGTAGCCGCTGTTGACCCGGATGGGCTTGCCCAGCAGGGTCCGCACACGGTCCATCTGCTGAGCGGTCTGGCGCAGGGTCTCAATCATTTCCGGTGATGGCGTATTGTCGATATTACGGTGGTCGGTATGAGTCAGTTCATCCAGGGTGAAATATTGGCTGAACCCGTTGGCCGGTGGTGCCGGCTCAAGCGCCGGAAAAACCGTCTTCGCCTTGTCGAGCCATATCCTGCGGTCTTCCAGCCCATTCGTGCCACCATTGACGATGCGCGTCACGCCTTCGACATCATCGGCATCAGCACGGGCATTGCAGCCTGTCTGCTTCCAGAAAGCCGCCGCCCCCTGCGCCGCATAGATGGGGTCTTCCAGCAGTTGCGGTTGATCCAGCAGGGGCTGGCCGATCAGCGTGGCATAGGTGGCATAGTTGCTTCGACCGGTGATCATGATAAAGCCGCGGCCGATGAATTTCGCCCCGTCACCGGGATTGACGTTCCCCAGCGCCGGCCGATTGCCATAAACGAACTCGGCGATGGCGTCCGGTCCGCCTGCCACCAGCTCATTGGCTTTTTCGATCGTCTGCACCCGGCTGCGAAAGACGGCCAGCAGCACCTCCGGACGATAGTTCAGGTTTTCCTTCAATGCCCGAAAGCCGGCGCTCTCATGGGCCAGCTGTGCCATGAAATGCACCAGCCGCAGCCGTGAGGTGATCTCGCCCATTGCCAGCGCCGCCTCCAGCGCCGGCGCATAAGACTGAGCGCGGTCATCCCTGATCGATGGGGACAGCGCCTTTAGCCGTTCAGGCGTGATGATGGTCATGTGCGCCCCCGCCCGTCATCAATCGTCGCGCGGACGCTGGCTGGGATCAAGCGCGCGCAAGGCGGAAAGGTCATCCGGCGCATTGCTGCCAGACGCCACCAGCGCCGGCTGATAGGCCAGTTGCGGCGTTACCTGTGACGTCCCCGCATTATCGGCGGCCGGCCTGAAGGCGTTCATCAGCGAGGCCAGGCCTTCCGATCCGGTGACTCCGCTGCCACCATCCTTCGGCTTGAGCGTCGAGCGCACCGTCATCAGGCGGCTCAGGATATCGAACCAGAAAGGCGCACCGAGTGTCACCGCAAAGGCGGTCATCAGCCAGCCCATGATCAGCGAGATCAGCGGCAGGACATTGAACAGCGCGTTGTCGCCGAGCGATGGTGTGCCGCGATAGAGATTGACCGTGCGTTCTGAGATATTGCGCCAGCTTTGAGAGATATTACCGGTTACGCTGCCCTTCGACCAGTCGGGCATGGGCGTTACCGGGATTTCCGTGGTGCGGCAGTTGCCCGGCGTATAGGTGGCATCTCCCGGGCTATCGCAGAAACGGAACAGGTGGTTCATGGTGTCGATGGTCGTGTCGTTCCAGCCCAGCGGCAGGTCAAGGGCGCTCAGGGGATTCTGGCCCGTCTCGGGCATCAGTTGTTCGGTGCTGCTGTGCGCGTTGGCCTTTTCCCGATAATAGGTTTCGGATGACGCTTCTACCGCCTTGCGCAGGGATGGGCTGAGATAGAGGCTCTGGGCGATCACCACCGTGTTGACGTTGAGAATGACGCAGGTGACGAGAGCCAGCCAGAAGATCAGGGTCTGGGTTTCCAGGCGATACCAGCCAGACACGCGGTCCATTGTGGCATTATACCAGTTCTCCATGAACATCCGGGCCTTGTCGATATCGCCACCGCTGTTGCCGATGGCGAACTGCACCATCTTGGCGAGACGTGCATTGGGCAGGTCACGGGTGGCGGCCAGGATGGACTCCGGATCGAGGCGACCGTCCGTCATCTGCCCGCCCCTGTCGGCCAGCAGATCGAGCACGACGAAGGCGAAATGTCCGCTCGGAATATAGGACGGCAGGTTCTTGCGCTGGAAAAAGGAGCGCTTCGATGGCACGACATAGCGGCCGCGATAAAGCGACATGGTCAGCGGGTGGTCGTAAAAGCTTTTCAGCATCTCGTAACCGGTGGCGTCAGCACTGACCCTGGCGCTTTTATTACTGACATTATGTGGCGGGTGATCGCACAGGAGTTCGATCAGGCCCTTTTCCAGGTTGCGCGACCGGCGCTTGCAGAAGCCCTCGATCGCCTCGCGCACCACCGTCGTCAACAGGCTCATCAGCAGGTAGACGAAGACCAGCCCTGCCGCCACATCGACCGAGTCAGGTAATAGTGAACCCACGCATACCCCCTGTTCTGCCCGCGCCCTTTGGCAGATGCCATTTTGGCGACATGCCCGGATAACATGGTTAACCTAAATTAACCAAAGTGCAACTTTAAGGGCCCTTCCGTCCGGCTTTACAGAGTCGAATAACGCCGTCATGCGCATTTTTGCCACAGAATTTCAGCAGAACGGGTTACACCTTACCGCCTTCTGAAAGCGGCACGATTTGGCCGGACCGAATACGAGCATTTGTATCTTCGATATCTGAATAAAAATTGGCAAAACTTTATATCCAGCCTGAAACAATCTTTTTAAATTCAAAAATATCGGCACGCACATTTGTCATATGCAAAAATAACATTGTTTATTCAATGGCTTGTGTGGCATTTTTGCTATTGTCCGGCCAATTACAGTACAGTGGCCCAATAAAACCTGGCAACGTTGTCATACGACATGATAGCGTTGTCATTGAATGCGAACCCAAGACCTGTGGCAGTGAAAAGCGCTGAGCCAGCCGGCGAGTATCGTATCAAGCAAGTTGGGAAAGAACGTAAGGATTGGTGAAACGCTCACGGGCCTCATTGTCACGTTTTAGCGTTTTTACATTTAAACAATTTTTTATATGCGTGCGATCACCGCATCGCGACCTCTCTCCCTTCTTGTCATTCCGCCTGTGCCGCGTTCGGAAAGCGCGCGGCCGTTTATTTCAGGGAGACGTTCTAAATGACAATGACTAAAAAGAAACTGGGCCTGTTGATGGGAACCGCCTCGATGGCCGTTCTGGGCACGCTCGTCCTTGGGACCATCGCTTACGCCCAGGACGCCGCCCCTGCGGCTGCCCCGGCGTCTGAAGATACCGTTGTGGTCGTGACCGGCCAGCGCGCCGCATTCAAATCGGCGCAGAAGATCAAAAAAGATGCGAGCGAAGTCGTCGACTCGATCGTCGCTGATGACATCGGCAAGCTGCCCGACCGCTCGGTAACCGAAGCCCTGCAGCGCGTTTCCGGTGTCACCATCGACCACACCATGGCACGCGGCGACCCTGAGCACTATTCCGTTGAAGGTTCGGGCGTCAATATCCGCGGCCTGACCTATGTCCGCTCCGAACTGAACGGCCGCGACTCGTTTTCCGCCAATGGCGGCCGCTCGCTGAACTTCGAAGATGTTCCACCCGAACTGATGGCCGGCGTCGACATCTACAAGAACCCTTCCGCCGAACAGATCGAAGGCGCCATCGGCGGCCTCGTCAATCTGCGCACGGCCCTGCCTTTCGACTACAAGGGCTTCAAAAGCTCGGTCGGCGTCCAGGGTACCTATGGCGAACTGAACAAGAAGGGCGCCACTGATCCGTCCGTTTCGGCCATGGTTTCCGACCGCTGGCACACGAGCCACGGCGACTTCGGCGCCCTGCTTGACCTCGCCTACTCGGAAAGCGCGACCCGCACCGACGCCTTTCAGGTAGAGCCCTATTATAACCGCACCGATATCGTGCCCGGCGAAACCGTCTGGGTGCCCAAGGGCGCTGAATGGCGCACCCTGAATTTCGATCGCAAGCGGTTTGGCGCCTATGCCGCGCTGGAATGGCGTCCGAACGACTCCATGCTGAACACCCTCACCTTCTTCAACTCGCACTACAAGATGCAGTGGGATGAAAACGCCATCTTCTCGGCGGCCGGCGGCCTGCAGAATATTCAGGTGGCCAATGGCGTTTATGGCGACAATGGCCAGCTTCTGAGCGGCGTCCTGAGCGATCCAACCGATCATGGCATCAATTTCAACGACGACACCCGCGTCGCTACTCGTGAATCCGACACGACCGACGTTTCCTGGAATTTCACCTGGAACGCATCTGACCGCTGGACGCTGAAGTCGGACCTGCAATATGTCCGTTCGACCACCCGCTCGTTCGACTCGACCGTCGCCACCGGGCTGCTGGTGCCGCAAGAAACCCTCGACCTCTCCGGCAATGTTCCCAGCGTCGGCGTCGACGCGTCCTATCTGGCTGATGCCGACAACTATTACTGGGCCTTCACCCAGGAACATTTCGACCGTAGCGTGGGTCACGAATGGTCCTGGAAGGGCGACGCCAAGTATGATTTCGACGGCCCCGTCTTCCGCGACATCCGCTTTGGCGCGCGTTACACGGATCGCGATTCGACAACGGTGAATTCCAACCCGAACTACAACTGGGCGGCCATCACCCAGACCTGGCAAGGCGACATTCCGAAAAATCCGGATGGCTCGCCGATGCTGGCCTATTTGGGCGATCCGCGCTTCGCCGGCGGCGCTACCCTGCATAACTTCGATAATTTCTTCAACGGCGGCGCTTCCGTTCCGGCCGTGGTCGTGCCCGAAACCTCAGTCGCGGCGGGTTATCCTGACTCCTATGCCGCCATTCAGGCCTATCATGACGTGCTGTGCGCCCAGCAAAACGATATCATCACCGCACAAAACGCCGGCAAGCCGGCTAATCAGCAAACCGCCCTCAACACCTGTACACCATGGACCCCGGCCAGCTTCACCAGCGATCCGGCCTCCGGCGGCATCAATGACCAGCACGAAAAGACCTACGCGCTGTTTACCCAGGTCCGTTTTGGCTTTGACAACCTGAAATTCCCGATCGACGGTAATTTCGGCGTTCGCATCGTGAAGACCGACATGACCGCCGACGGTTTCCAGACCTTCACCCAGAATGCCTTGCCAACCGGCCCGGTGACCGGCATCGAAGCCCCTGTCTTCGCCGGCAATCAGATCCTGCCGCAAGCCGTTACAGCCGAGAACAGCTTCACCAACACCCTGCCCAGCCTGAACCTGCGCATGAAGGTCAATGACCAGTTGCAATTCCGTTTCGCAGCGGCAAAAGCCTTGTCCCGTCCGGACTTCACACAACTGCAGGCGTATACGACCTACACGACAGGCATTGTGTCGTCTCCGGTAAATGACGGCAATGGCCAGCAGGTGGGTACAAACATCACCGGGCTGAACAATACAGGCACGGCCATGGGCAATCCTTATTTGCGGCCTACCACGGCAAACCAGTTCGACCTGACGGCGGAATGGTACTTCTCGCCGGTTGGCTCCCTGACGGCGGCCCTGTTCTACAAGGATCTGCACGACGTCATCATCAACAATGTCTACAGCACGCCCTTCACGGCGACCAACGGCCAGGTCTACGACTTCAACACCACAGCCCCGGTCAACGGCGCGAATGGTACAGCCAAGGGCTTCGAAATTGCCTATCAGCAATATTTCGATACACTGCCGGGCTGGATGTCGGGCTTCGGCATCCAGGCGAACTTCACCTATGTCGAAAGCACCCAGAAACTGTATAACGGTGCTTCCAGCGCCTATTGCAGTGCGACAGGCGGCAACAGCGCCAGCAATCTCAACCTGAACCTCAATGGCTGCGATACCGATGGCCGCACCTTCGGCAACCTGCCGCTGGCCTATCTGTCGCGCTACAGCTACAACCTCGCCATCCTGTATGACAAGGGCCCGGTCTCGGCGCGCCTGGCCTACAACTGGCGCTCGAAGTACCTGCAGGGCGTCAATGTCAACGGCACCGACGGCACCGACGGCTTCACCACGGATCCGTCGAGCCCGCTTTACGGCGCCGGTGCCTTCGCCTGGGGTCTGCCGATCTGGGCTGACGACTATGGTCAGCTTGATGCCTCGGCCTTCTACAAGATCAACGACCGCATGACGATCGGGATCGAAGCCCAGAACATCAACAACGCGATGTACAAGCAGTTCATGCAACAGCATATCGGCGACATGGGCCGCGCCTGGTTCGTTTCCGGTCCGCGCTACACCGCGCAACTGCGTTACACCTTCTAAACCGGCAAAAGATCTCCGCGACCTTTCCTTCCCGGCCGCGGAAATCTGCCGGTCCAGGCCGGCAGCCGATAATGAAGATGACTGGCGGGCCCGTTCGCGGTGCCCGCCATTTTTTTGAGCCAGGCCAGCTGGAAATTACGTTCGCTTTTGCAGGCAGCTATGGCAAAATCCGCGAAAATCAGGAAGAACATGACAGAAAAAGCGATACGGAAAATCGTTATTGTCGGCGGCGGTACCGCCGGCTGGATGGCGGCCGCCCCCCTGGCTCAAAGACTGGGCAAAACCACACGCATAGAACTGATCGAGTCCGCCGATATCGGCACGGTCGGGGTCGGCGAAGCCACCCTGCCGACGATCCGTTTTTACAACCGCAGCCTGGGCATTGATGAAGCTGATTTCGTCCGGAAGACACAGGGCGTTTTCAAGCTGGGCATCGACTTCCAGGACTGGGGCCATGTCGGAAACCGGTTCTTCCACGGCTTTGGCGATTTCGGGCCGCGCATTGAAAACCGCTCCCCGCATCATCACTGGCTGCGTCTGCGTCAAATGGGCCAGGTGCCGCCTTTCGAGGACTGGTCGATGTCCACGGTGGCGGCGCACCTCAACCGCTTTACCCCGCCTTCCGGCGATCAGCCGGCGGCCATGAACGCCTATGCCTACGCCTATCATTTCGACGCCAGCCTTTATGCCGCCTATCTGCGCGATTACGCCCTGTCGCGCGGCGTTATCCGCACCGAAGGCAAGATCGTCGATGTGGAACTGAACGCGGAAACCGGCTTTATCGAAACACTGAAACTGGACGATGGCCGGCGCATCGAGGGTGACCTGTTCATCGATTGCTCCGGTTTCTGCGGCCTGCTGATCGAAGGCGCGCTCAAGGCCGGATTTGAAGACTGGTCGCACTGGCTGTCCTGCAACAGCGCCCAGGCGGTACCGTGCCAATCCGTCAGCCCGCTGACGCCCTATACCCGCGTCACCGCGCGCAAGGCCGGCTGGCAATGGCGCATCCCCCTGCAATCGCGTATCGGCAACGGTCATGTCTATTGCAACAGCTTTATCACGGATGACGATGCCGGGCGCATCCTGCTGGAAAACCTCGATGGCGAGGCCCTCGACAGCCCCCGTCAACTGCGCTTCACCGCCGGACGCCGCAAGGCGGCCTGGGTGAAGAACTGCGTCGCCATTGGCCTGTCGTCGGGCTTCCTCGAACCGCTGGAATCGACCAGCATCCAGTTGATCGAAGCCGGTGTCGGCAGCCTGATCGAACTGTTCCCCGACCGGTCCTTCACACCGCATCTGGCAACCGAATATAATCGCCGGTCGGCTATCGCCTACGAAAGTGTCCGGGACTTCATCATCCTGCATTACAAGCTGACAGAGCGTGACGATTCCGATTTCTGGCGTTACTGCCGGAACATGGCTATACCGGATCGCCTGACGCACCAGATCGAAACCTTCCGCGAAACCGGCCATGCCGTCGTTTATGATCCGAATGGCTTTGGCGAGGCCTCATGGTTGTCACTCTATTTCGGGTTGGGCATCATTCCGCAAACCTATGATCCCTTTGTCGATCAGATCGACATCGAACAGTTACGCGGCCACTTCGCCCGGATCCACGCCGTGGTGAGGCAGACGGCTCAGGCCATGCCCGATCACGCCGATTATATCGCCCGTCATGTGAGGGCGGGCTGATCCCGCTCTTATTTCTCTTCGTCCGGATAAGGGCCCACGCCGCCGCCGGCGATAAAGGCATCGATATGAGCGCTCAAGGCCGGCAGCGGCACCGATCCCAGTTCGAGCACGGCATCGTGGAAGGCGCGGATATTGAACCTGTCACCGAGCGCCTTTTTAGCCTTGGCGCGGGCGTCACGGATGGCCATTTCACCTAGATAATAGGAAAGCGCCTGTCCCGGCCAGGAAATATAACGGTCGACCTCGGTATCGATCTCGTGCTCGGACAGGGCCGTATTGTCGCGCAGGTACTGGCGGGCCTGCTCGCGCGTCCAGCCCATCGAATGGACACCCGTATCGACCACCAGCCGCGAGGCGCGCCACGCCTGATAACTGAGATAGCCGAAACGGTCATAGGGCGTCTCATAGATACCCATCTCGACGCCGAGATATTCCGAATAGAGCGCCCAACCCTCGCCATAGGCCGAGATATAGGTGCGTTGGCGGAATTCCGGCAGGGACTTGTTCTCCAGCGCCAGCGGCATCTGGAAGGCATGGCCCGGCGCCGATTCATGCAGGGTCAGAGCGGCAAGCTGAAACAGGGGCCGCGATTTCAGGTCGTAGGTATTGACGTAATAGGCGCCCGGCCCGCCGCGGCCCGACGTGTAATAGGGCGCGATTTCCGGCGCGACCGGCACGATGGCGAAGCGCGAGCGCGGCAAACGGCCGAAATATTGCGATGCCTTGCCGTCGAAGGTCTTGGCGATCCAGGCGGCGCGGTCGAGCAGGTCCTGCGGCGTTTTGGCATAGAATTTGGGGTCACTGCGCAGATAGGCCAGGAAGGCCGGCAGATCGCCCTTGAAGTCCACTTCCTTCATCACGTCCAGCATCTGAGCGCGGATCAGCGCCATCTGGTCGAGACCCAACTGGTGTATCTGCGCCGGCGGCATATCGAGCGTAGTGAATTCGCGGATCTTCGACTGATAATAGGCCTTGCCATCCGGCAGCTCGCTGGCGCCCAGCGCCTTTTGTGCCTTCGGCACATAATCATTGTTGAAGAAGGCCAGCAGAGTCTTGTGCGCCGGGATGACCGCGCCGGTGATCGCTTTTACTGCGGCTGCCCGCAGTTCCGCCTGTTTGGCCGCCGGGATATTGGCCGGCATGGCGAGGAACGGTTTGTAATAGGCGCTGTCCTCCGGCTTTTTAATATCTATCACCGTGCGGATCGAGGCGTCGCGGCCTGCCAGCGTGACCTGCGGCGGCGTGAAATGGCGCTTCAGGCCCGCCTTCATATTGACGATCTGCTGGTCAAAATAACGCGGCATTTCCGAGAGCTGATTGATATAGTTGCGATAATCCTGCTCGGTATGGAAATCGCTGCCGGTGATATAGGTCAGGTCGCCCCAGAAGGCGCTGTCGGAATTGACCGGCTTCTCGTATTCCCGAAACTGTTTCTCAGCCACCAGGCCGTCAATTTGGGCCTTGTAGACCTGGTAATTGACCTGATTTTCCGGCGACAGGGCTTTGATGTCTATCGCGCCAAGCTTCTTTTCCACCTCCAGCCAATACGCCAGTTGCTTCTGTTGCGCCGCCTCGCTGACATCGGGCAGGTGGGCGCTGACGCCGGCATTTACATTATCCTCGTCGGTCTGTTGCAGGGACTGCCGCCAGGCCCATTCGGTCGTGTAGATCACCTTGAACTGATCATCAGACGAGGCCGGCGCAACTTGAGCAAAAGCCGGCGCGGTCATCAGCGCGGCGACCGGCGCCGGCAGCAGCAAATACAGAGCGAAACGGGAAATACGCATATCAGGCCTCGGATGAAATAACTGTCGCCACATCATGTCAGACCGATTTTAAAAAGGCGACTCCTTGATATTCATATTTATGTTGACTAGAAAACATTGTGAATATAATTTCCTAGTCAACAATTAGGATTGCCATGCCCACTCCCTCTGACCTGACATCCCATCTTGGTTACTGGCTGAGATACGTCTCCAATCATGTCTCCCAGGCCTTTGCCCGCAAGCTGGAGGGTCGCGGCGTCACGGTCGCCGAATGGGTGATGCTGCGCGAGCTCTATAATGTGGAGACCATCGCGCCCAGCCGGCTATCCGAACAGATGGGCATGACGCGCGGCGCCATTACCAAACTGGCCGATCGCCTGATTGCCAAGACACTGATTACGCGCGAGGCCAATCCGAATGATGCCCGCGCACAGACACTTACACTAACGCCGGCCGGCCGCGATCTGGTGCCGGAACTCTCCGCTCTCGCCGACCGGAATGAGGCGGAATTTTTCGGTCATCTCACCCTGAATGAACGCCAGTGTCTGGAGCGCGTGCTTAAGGATATCGTCGCGTATCGCGGCCTGACTTCCATTCCCCTCAGCTAATTCAAGGAAACCGCATATGGACACGTCCATCACCGCCATTATCCAAGACTGTCATCTGGCCTCGAAAGAAGATCGTCTCGATTTTCCGCAGATCCTCGCCGCCCTGCATCAGGCCGGCATCGAAGGCTATCTGGTCGATTATCGCCGCTCAACCAAGACCTATTACCTGCCCGATGGTGAAAATCTGGAACTGCCTTCACCCGTTGTCGAAGCCACCATATCCGAACATTTTAATGCAGCTACCGTCGAACAAGCGGTGCGCGAAGCCCAGACCAAGGCCGCGGGCTACACCTATAAGGGCTTTTGCACCAAGGTCATGCAGGCCGGATGCGCCGGCTATATTGTCTCCATCCTGGGGCGTCGCGTCGTCTATTTCGGCCGTACCGCCGAAACCCATGTCGAGCATTTTCCGACCGGCAAATAGCCTACATCAACCGGAAAAATTCGATGATATCGGAGTGGTCTTCAAAGAACTGGTCGCGCAATCCTTCCAGATCATCGATCGCCACCCAGTGCGCGCCGGCGGCGTCATCCGCGGCCTCGATGGAGGGCAATGGCCCCTCCGGAAAACGAAAATGGAAGGCATGGGTAATGGTGCGGCCGCGCGCCGAACGCTTTGGATAGTCGAAGACCTGCCGGGCGACCAGGTGGTCGGCAATATGAGCGGCACCCAGGTCTAGCCGCGTTTCCTCGGCCACCTCACGCACCGCCGACTGGATCAGGCTTTCATCAGGCTCGACAAACCCGCCGGGCAAAGCCCACTGTCCCTTCCCCGGCTGGCCGCCGCGCTTGATCAGCAGCAGGTGCCGGCCGTGCTGGATCAGGGTGTCACAGGTCACGAAGATCGGCGGATATGGCGCGGCAGCCCAGCTCTTTTTATAATCGTCGATATAGATCTGTTCTTCATGCAGGCGGGCATAATCCGGCGTGTCCGCGTATGGGCGCAGGATGTCGAGCACCGCGTCCGGCACCTGCCCGGCCACCGCATCGGCGCCTTCGCGCAAAAAGGCTGCACGAAGAGTCTCCGTCTCCTTCGTCTCCGGCGCGGGATGCTTCAATGCATCAGCGCCCAACAAGCCGCCGCCGTCATCGGGCATCTGCGCCGCAACGGCATCGCAAGCCGTCGTATCCGCCAGGTCAGGCCGATAGAGATGGTCGCGGACATGACAGAAAACCGCGCGATCGGCCAGCGGCCCCAGGGCAGCGCGCACCATGGCCTCACGCGTTTCGGCGGACCATGGCATCCGGGTCGAAGGTGCCCGATCAGCATCCGTCACGACAATATGGACATGGGCACAGCGGCGGAACACATCCCCCAGTTCCGTCATGTCGGTATGGGTCGGCGGCGCGAAACGCCCGGATACCACCCCCTGCTGGAATTCGAAGATCATCTGGCTGTCCTGCGCTGGTTGTCGATGGGAGTCTAGGCCCGTCGAGGTTTCAGGTAAAGGCCTTCACCGTGTCGGCCAGATCCTGCCAGGCCTGTTGATCCCAGAAAATACGCGCCTGCCCCGAAGGCGATGTCAGGACATATATCCGCGTTTCCCTCACCTGCTCCGGCTGGAAGCCCAGTGGAATGGCTCCGGTGGGACGACCGAGGAAGGCGCTGGCGCCGGTCTTGCTGGTAAAGGCCAGGATTTTCGGCTGATATTGTTCAATCTTTTCGCGCAGGGCGGTGGCATCGAGTGCATCCGGCGGCAACTGGTTGTCATTGCCGAAATGGACCTTGCACAAGTCGGTCAGGCCAATGCCGTAATCGAGCACACGGGCATAATCCTGCGGTTTGATCAGCTCCGGCGTCAGGCCGGTATTGTGCAGGGTCCGCCAGAAGAAATTGCCCGGATTGGCATAATAGGCCTGCCGCTCGGCTGAAACGCGCCCCAGAGCCGTGCCACAGAAGACGACCTTCAGCCTTGGCTCCAGCAGATCAGGCACATGGCCGGGCAGCAAGGCACCGAACTTTTCCATTTCTATTTCAGGTACTTATCGAACCATCCGGTGATCCGGCTGTTCATGTCGCTGATATGCTCAGGCTTGCGGATACCGTGGCCCTCGCCTTCATAAATGACCAGCGAGGTCGGTACGCCCTGCGCCTTCAGGCCGTGCCACATTTCCATCGATTGTGCCGGCGGGCATTCGACGTCACGCTCACCGACATAGATGAAGGTCGGGGTCACGGCATCCTTGATATAGCGGATCGGCGACAGCTTGTCGTAGATCGCGGGATCGTCGTAAGCCGATGCCCCGAAGAACGGGATCATCCACTGGTCGATACCATTCTGGCCGTAATAGCTGATCCAGTTGGCGATACCCGCCCCGGCCACCGCCGCCTTAAAACGCTTCGAATGCGTGACGGTCCACATGGTCATGAAGCCACCGTAGGAATGGCCGAAGATGCCGAGGCGATTGTCATCGACCGGCGCCACCTTTTCGACCGCGTCGATACCGGCCAGGATATCGCCCAGGTCCGCTCCGCCGAAATCACGGATATTGGCGCGGGTAAAGGCCTCACCCTGACCGTAAGACCCACGCGGATTGGGCTGGAAGACATAATAGCCGCCGCTGAGCAGGTCATACATCGAGCCCGAAGCCATGAAGCGCGGCGTCACCGCCGAGGCCGGGCCGCCGTGCACGACAGTGACCATCGGATAGGTCTTGCTGGTATCTATATTGGCCGGTGCCATCAGCCAGCCCTGGACCGAATAGCCGTCATGTGTCCAGGTGATGCTTTTCGCCGAGAACGAAACCTTCAGGGCAGCATTTTCATCGGTTATCGGCTTGAGATCGCCCAGTGTCCCTGTGGCGATGCGTGGCGCTTCGGTGAAGCTTTCCACCACAGCCGCCGCTTTGCTGCCATTCGCATCGAGCGATATCCTGCCGTCGCCCGCCGCCATCGATATCGCGCCCTGCGACACGACCGTGACGCCGCCCCTGGCCGGATCGATCCTGGCCACGCCGGTATCTCCGCCCACGATCATCGTCGCCACCATATCGGATTTCGTTACCGTCAGGCTGGTGAAGCTCGCCTTGTAATCCGGTGTCAGGTTGCGCGGTTCGCCACCAGCCAGCGGTACAGAAAAGACATCGCCGCCAATGGCGCCGAAATCGCTCATCAGTCCGCCGATGAACAGCACGTTTTTGCCATCCGGAGACACCTTTGGCATGTTCATCTGCATCTTCGGCGCAACGATCACCCGTTCGGAACCATCGCGTCCAAAGGCTTCGAGCTTGGCGGTCCACCAGTTGTTGTCGCCATCGCCCTTGGCGGCCGTGGCGACAAAACCAGCCCCGTCCGGCTGCCAGCTATATTCGTAAACCCAGGTATCGGCGGGCGACACGAAGGTCAGTTCACCGCCGGCGGCCGGCACCGTGGCGATACGCTGCTCATCGATCGCGCCGCTGACGCCGATCTCGCCGACCAGGGCCGCGCCTGCTTGTGTGGCGCCGGTTTCCTTGTGCGCTTCCGGTACGGCCAGCAGGGCAATGGTCCCTCCATCCGGCGACCAGCGCGGCCTGCCGGCCACACCCTTGATCGTGGTGACAACGCGCGGCGCCCCCTTGTCCAGCACATACAGCGAGACTGTTCCCGCCTTGCGGTCAGCCGCGAGGAAGGCCAGCTTCGTCCCATCCGGCGACCAGGCGAAGGCGTCATATTTGCAGGTCTGGCAGGGATCGACTGTCGCCGTGACCTTCCCTTCCGCATTCCGAAGCGTCACCACGGCATGCGGCACCGCCACCGATCCGACTGGCGATGCGGAATCGAAAGTGGCGATGGTCTTGCCATCGGGCGAAAGCGCCAGGCCATCATATTTGTGCAAGACGGCGGCATCGCCGGAAACGGCAGAGGCAATAGCGAGGGCGGCGACAAAGCTCATGACAGACTCCGGACAGGGAAGCCGTGACATTACCCTGCCTTCGGACAGTTTCAAGTGATATCAGTGTTCCGCTTGCACCGGCATCAGAATCCGTTAGGCTGACGGAAACAGTACGGGGAAGCGGACATCATGCCCTTGGCGCACAGCTTGAGCTGGCTGGACCTGGCCGTTTTCGGCGGCTACCTTCTGGGCCTGCTCGCGCTGGGCATTCATGACCGCCGCCGCCAGCTCAAGGCGCGCGAACATTTCCTGGCCGGCAATTCTGCCTCCTGGCCCCGGATCGGCTTCGCCCTCTACGCATCGACCATTTCCGCCACCTCGCTGGTTGGCCTGACGGGCGCAGCTTATTCCCACGGCATTTCCGTCTTTAATTACGAATGGATGGCGGCCATCGTGCTGACCATCTTCTGCGCCTTCGTCCTGCCGACCTATATCAAGTCGCGCGTCTTCACCGTGCCGGAATTTCTCGAACTGAGATACGGCAAGTTTGTCCGCACCTATGTGTCGGCCTTGTCGGTGGTGCTGGGTATTTTCCTCGATGCGGCGGGCGGTCTGTTCGCAGGCTCGATCCTGTTCCAGATCCTGGTGCCAGACTGGCCGCTGTGGCAGGTGTGCGCATTGCTGGCCGTGCTCGCCGGCGGTTTTCTCATTGCCGGCGGCCTGCGCGCCGTACTGTTGGTCGAGGGTATACAGGGCATCGTCATGGTCATCGTGGCCTCCGGTATCGCCTTCTTTACCTTTCAGGCGGTCGGCGGAGGCAACGTCCTGGCCGGCTGGAGCCACACGCTGAAAGCCATAGATCCTGCACATCTTAAACTGATCATGCCGGCCGATGACAAGGACATGCCGTGGACTGGCCTTTTGACCGGCGTACCGCTGATCGGCTTCTATTTCTGGTGCACCAATCAGACCATGGTCCAGCGCGTGTTGGCGGCAAAATCGCTCGACCACGGACGCTGGGGCTCGCTGATGGGCGGCGCCTTGAAACTGACCAACCTGTTCCTCGTTATCCTGCCCGGCGCCGCGGCCCTGCTGCTTTTTCCCGCCCTGCCGCAGCCTGATCGCGTTTTCTCGCACATGGTCTTCGAGATCATGCCGCATGGCCTGATCGGACTGATCGTGGCGGCCTGCCTGATCTCCATCCTGGCCAACCTCTCCGGTATCTACAATTCGACCTCGACCCTGCTGACCATGGACTTCGTCCGCAAGCTCCGGCCATCCATGACCGATGCGCAACTGGTACATACCGGCCAGGTCATTACAGTAATCCTGATGGTCATCTCTGTTATCTGGACACCGCAGATCATCCACTTCCAGGACACCCTATGGAAATATCTCCAGGCCGTCCTTTGCTATTTTGTGCCGCCTATTGCCGCCGTATTCATCGCCGGCCTGTTCATCCGCCGGGTCAACCGCGCCGGTGCGGCGGCCGGCCTTGTTTTCGGCACAGCCGCCAGCCTCGTCCTGTTCATCGACGCCTTCGCTTTTCACTTGCTGCCGATCCACTTCCTTGTCGCGGCCGTCGTCATCTTCGCAGTCGCCCTCGTCGCCCTGCTGATCGGCAGTCTGTTTGCCCCCGCTCCCGATCCGGCCACAGTCGGGCACCTGATGTTCGCGAAGGATGTCTGGAAGGCTGAGACCGAGCACCTTAAAACGGTGAAATGGTATCAGAACTATCGCTTCCTCTCGATCGCCCTCCTGTTGCTGACCGGCGCCATCGTCATCTGGTTTGCATAATCAGCCTCGTCTGCTAGGCTGACTTTATAAGCCGAAAAGGCATCAGCGAAACATAAACATAACGCCATATACAGGAGCCGCCCGTGTCGCCTTTTGCCCGACTGATCCCCCTCGCCGTGCTCATTCTGCCCTTGGCCGCCCAGGCGGATCCCTCCACCCCACCCGCCAGGGATTCCCTGGCCATCGATGAAGCGGGGGGCGTGCCCGCCGGCTACGCATTGAAATGGTCGGATGAATTCGACACACCCGGCCTGCCCGACGCCCGGCTCTGGCGTTACGACACCGGCGCCAACGCACACGGCTGGGCCAATCACGAACTACAATATTACTCGGACGCACGACCGGAAAATTCACGCGTCGAGGATGGCAACCTGATCATCGAGGCGCGCAAGGAAGACCTGAGCAGCAAGCCGGACTGGGGCGGACAACACTACACCTCTGCCCGTCTGCTATCGAAAAACACCTATAAATACGGCTATATCGAGGTGCGCGCGCAACTGCCGTGCGGGCTGGGCGTCTGGCCGGCCATCTGGCAATTGCCGGCGACCAACCATCTCAAATGGCCCGATGACGGCGAGATCGACATCATGGAATATGTCGGCTGGGACAAGGACGTAATCTATCACACCGTCCATACCGGCGCCTATAATCACGTCAAGGGCACGCAAAAAGGCATCCTCAAGGCCTTGCCCGATGTCTGTGGCCAGTGGCATACCTACAGCCTTCTATGGACGCCCGACGAAATCAAGGAAGGTATAGATGGCCGCTTTTATTACCGCTTCCGCAACGAAGGCACTGGCAAGGCGGCCTGGCCATTCGACGAGGCGCACATGCTGATCCTCAACCTGGCGGTCGGCGGTGATTTTGGCGGCAAAACCGGCGTCGACGACAGCACCATGCCGTGGCAGTTCAAGATCGACTATGTACGGGTCTATCAGAAATAAAAACGCTTCCTGAGTCTCGGGAACTCAGGAAGCGGATTTTCCCGGATATGCCGGTAGCCCGATGATCGTTTCGCTGGTCATCGGACCGGTTTTATCCGGGGCTTGTGACGCGGAACGAGGCTTAGTCCTGTTACGAACGTGTGTAAACAAATCCTGACAATGTTGTCGGATCTCACCACACTTACGCGACAATACCAATTCATTGAAATAACTGTACATTTGCACAAATGTCACAATAAAATTTTCTATTTTTCATAAGCTTGCCGCCATCTCCCTGCTCAGCAGGACAACAAGACCACTTTAAAATGTCAGGACACTTGGGGCAGTGAAGACAAATTGTCAGAAAATTCCATTCCAATTCAGCATTTTAGTCTGTCCTGCCATCTGTCCACTTGTTGCTCCTGATGCATCTCCGTGCTAGCGTTGAGGCGATCTTCCAAGCCATACATTGTCCATGAGAGACTGAATGCCCGATCCAGTTACCCGCAAACCGACCATTATAGATGTGGCCAGCCTGGCGGGCGTGTCGATCAAGACTGTATCGCGCGTTATCAATAATGAGCGTCACGTCTCCACCGATATGCGTACGCGTGTTCGCCTGGCCGTTGCCGAACTGGGATTCGAAGCCAATGAATCGGCGCGCGGCATGCGCAGCCTGGCACCGGAGAAATCCTATGTGGTGGCACATCTTTATGGTGATGCGGGCGGCCTCTACACCCATGACGTCCAGCTCGGCCTGATGGAACGCTGCCGCTATTTCGGCTACCATCTGGTCGTCGAGGAACTGGATTACCAGAGCCCCGATATCGAACGCCGCGCCAAGGACCTGGTCAAGCGCCTGAAACTCGACGGCGCGGTGCTGACGGCGCCCCTGACCGACAACGAGATTGTCCTGGGCGTGCTGGATGAGGCCGGCGTGCCCTATGTCCGCGTATCGCCGGTGACCGAAGCCCGTCATCTCCCGAGCGTCCGCATCGATGAAAAGCGCGCCGCCTACCAGATGACCCAGCATCTGCTGACCTATGGTCACCGGCGGATCGGCTATATCCGCGGCCTGCCCAATCACGCCGCCACCGAGCTGCGTTATGAAGGCTTTCAGCAAGCCATGCTGGAAGCCGGGCTGGAAGTAGACCCCACACTTGTTGAAGATGGCGAATTCCGTTATTTCGCCACCATTCCCTGCGCCCGGCGACTGCTCGAGCGGGAGGACCGCCCCACCGCTATCTTCGCCAGCAACGACGAAATGGCGACGGCCGTCATCAAGGTGGCGCACGAACTCGGCCTCACCGTGCCTGACGATTGCTCGATCGTCGGCTTCGATGACATCCCGACGTCCGAAATGCTGTGGCCCTCTCTGACCACGGTTCGCCAGCCGGTGTCGAAACTGGGCGCCGCCGCCGGCGACCTGTTGTTTACCCGCCTGTCGCCGCTGGGCACTTCGGAATGGCCGAGCCCCGTGCCCCACCAGGTCCTGCCGCACGATATCGTTCTGCGCGGCTCGACGGCACCTTTGCGTCAGTCCTGAAAACCGTGCTCAAATGCTTTTAAGCAGACGCAAAGTCGCTTCGTCGGGCCCAGGGCACCATCGCTGCAACGCCGCATTGAAAAGTGCCGCTTCTTTACCGGCGACTTCGGAAAAGAGCGTCATGCTGGAACAGAACTTCAGGTCGTCGGGCGTGCCGAATATGTGCCGAAGCGAGACCGCCGGAAGGTCGGTGACGATGCGTGTACAGGTACGCAGGCGTTCTCCCAGAACAGGATGTTGCAGATAGGCCTGTGCCTCCTCCAGCGAGCAGATGCCATAATATTGCGCCGTTGCGGAATGCCCCAGGCCCGCCAGTTGCGGAAAGATAAACCACATCCAATGGCCGGTCTTCCGGCCCGCGCGCAGTTCCGTCAGCACCTGGTCATAAACCGCGGCCTGCGCCGTGGCGAACCGCTCCAGATGGAAACTAGCGTCAGTCAACCGAGATTCAGTTCGTACTGATCGGACCGGAACGCCTGCATGACTTCGCGGATTTCCCTGGCGGCATCGACGGCGCGCATGTCGCCGCCACGCACCATGGACAGGACGCGGCCGAGATAACCCGACATCTGCCGGGCCTGTTCGGTCGTCAGCTCGATATCGAAAAACAGCAGAATATCGTCCCTGGTCTCGTTGCGAGACAGGGTGTGGTTACTCAGACCATCAAGCGTGATCTGCACGGCGTCTGCCTCGTCAGCCGACGCAAGCGTGGCGGGAATGGCGGTCATGGCCTGCTCCAGTTATCAGTCTGTTACCTGCCCAGCCCACGCTTACACAACGCCCACCATAGAATCTGGTTCGTTGTAAATTTTCAGTGGGGAAAGTTACGGTCGACTAACCGGCGGTGGAAATGTCTTCATTCGGACGGCCGATGGACACATAGGTAAAACCGTGGCGCGCCACTTCTTCCTTGCGGTAGATATTGCGCAGATCGACCAGCACGGGCGATTTCAATGCCGCCTTGATGCGCTTCAGGTCCATGCCGCGGAATTCGTTCCATTCGGTGACGACCACCACGGCATCGGCGCCGGTGGCCGCGTCATACGGCCCTTCGCAGTAGGTAATCGGCGGGAGCACCTCTTTGGCGTTCTCCATGCCTTCCGGATCGAAGGCGCGCACCGCGGCACCCGCCGCGACCAGTTCGTTCACTATGGTGATGGCCGGTGAATCGCGCATATCATCGGTTTCGGGCTTGAAGGTCAGCCCGAGCACGGCCACGGTCTTGCCGGCAATGCTGCCGCCCAGCGCCTTGATCACCTTTTGCGTCATTTTCGACTTGCGGGCATCATTGACCGCAACTGTAGCCTCAACCAGCTTGATAGGTGCACCGAAATCCTGAGCCGTCTTGACCAGGGCCAGGGTGTCCTTCGGGAAGCATGAACCGCCATAGCCGGGACCGGCGTGAAGGAACTTGGTGCCGATGCGGTTGTCGAGCCCGATGCCGCGCGCCACTTCCTGAACGTTGGCGCCCACAGCCTCGCACAGGTCGGCCATCTCGTTGATATAGGTGATCTTCATCGCCAGGAAGGCATTGGCGGCATACTTGATCAACTCGGAGGTACGGCGCGTGGTGAACATCAGCGGCGACTGATTGATGAACAGCGGGCGATAGACCTCGGTCATGACCGGACGGGCGCGTTCATCCTCGATACCGACGACGATGCGGTTCGGGATCATGAAATCCTTGATCGCCGCACCCTCGCGCAGAAATTCCGGATTGGACACGACGGCCACATCAGCCTTCGGATTGGTTTCGCGAATGAGGCGCTCAACCTCGTCGCCGGTGCCGACCGGCACGGTCGACTTGGTGACGACAACGGTAAAGCCTTCAACAGCAGCGGCGATATCGCGCGCGGCGGCATAGACATATTTCAGGTCGGCGTGGCCGGTTTCGGGATGCGGCGGCGTACCGACACCGATGAAGACGACGTCAGCGCCGGCAACGGCTGCCTTGATATCGGTCGTGAAGGTCAGACGGCCGGCCTTGACGTTATCGAGCGTCATTTCCTCAAGACCAGGCTCGAAGATCGGAATGACGCCTTTTTTCAGGCCTTCGATCTTTGTGGCATTAAGATCCATGCAGATGACATCATGGCCGAATTCGGCGAAACAGACACCCGAAACCAGGCCGACATAACCCGAGCCAATCATCGTAATCTTCATCTGTGCGACCTATCCTTGCCCAAACCCACGGAGCGAGTCATCAAAAACTTTCCGCCGAACCCAAACCCAAATGGACCGGCAAAGGCAAGCGAAATATGGTGACCGATTGTATCAGGGGATTTGCAGGCCGGGCAAGGCGTCGAAATCACGGGCATCGTGTCGTTCCGCCAGCCCGTCTGTCGCCCGGTTGACCAGCCGCCCGCGCTGAACCGCTTTCCGGGCTTCCAGCGCATCCATCCAGCGACGCACATTCTTGTATTCATCCGCAGACAGGAATTCGGCGGCGGAATAGGCGCCATTCACGATGCCGCCATACCAGGGATAGATGGCCATATCCGCAATAGTATATTCATCTCCGGCAATATACTCGGTCTTGCCAAGCTGGGTATCGAGTACGTGCAGCTGGCGCTTGGTTTCCATCGCATAGCGATTGATGGCATATTCGACCTTGAAGGGCGCGTAGGCATAAAAATGCCCGAAGCCGCCGCCGACAAAGGGCGCCGAGCCCATCTGCCACATCAGCCAGTTCATCGTCTCGGCACGCTTGTGATGTTCCGTCGGCAGGAAAGCACCAAACTTCTCGGCCAGATAAAACAGGATCGAACCGCTTTCAAATAACCGTGTCGGCGGATTGGTCGAGTAATCCATCATCGCCGGAATCTTCGAGTTCGGATTGATCGACACAAAACCGCTGCCAAACTGATTGCCTTCGCCGATATTGATCAGCCAGGCGTCATATTCCGCGCCGCCGTGGCCCAGCGCCAGCAGTTCTTCCAGCATGATCGTAACCTTGATGCCATTGGGCGTGCCGAGGGAATAGAGCTGGAGCGGGTGCTTGCCAATCGGCAGGGCCTTGTCATGGGTGGCGCCGGAAATAGGCCGGTTGATACTGGCGAACTGGCCGCCGTTCTGCTTGTCCCATTGCCAGACCTTGGGCACCACGTAGCCACTGGGCTGGTTGTTCGTGGGATCGTTATCGGCCATGGCGCACCTCAATGTGTAACTGCTTGACCTTCATATGGTCGCGCGCAACGGCTTTGCAAGCGGGCCCGGCAGTTTCTACACAGGTGCGTCGTGCTTATCCTTGCGGCGGCGGCCGAGCAGCATCTTGGCTTCAAGATGCGCGCGCAGAGCGCCGTAATAGGCGCGCAGGAAGTTCTCGTCGCTGGGCGGCTCGTGCCTGGGATCAACCCAGTTGATCCTCGCCTTGATCCTGGCGGCTACCGCCTTCATCACCGCCGGTTTGCGCTCACGCAGCACCTGCTCCAGTACGGTTAGCTCCATTTCGCCATAGGCCAGTTGCTCCGGCGTAAAGCTGAGGCCCAGGCCGCGATCGCCTTCCAGATCGACCAGATCGTAACTCAGCGCCGCCTTCGGCATGTGGACCACGCGCGTGCCGGCCAGGAAGTCGCCCAGCCGGGCATGTTGCTTGTTGAACAGCGGCAAAAGCAGCAAAGCCAACGCCCAGAGAAAGGCCAGCCACGAACTTCCCGAATGATTTGCCGACCAGGCGAAGATCAGGGTCACCGGTAGGTACAGCTCGACCTCGCGCAGAGCGTTGCGCGTGAAGATCGCCGCCGGGGTGAGCCGGCCGCCGTCATGCGAAATCACCCGCAGCTTCATGACCCGTTTGCCCGGCGTGGCGGCGCGCGGCCCCATCTCGAAAAAGATGAAATAGCCGGAGCGCAGGAAAAACAGGATGAACATGGCCACGATCAGCACGAACGAGCCCAGCGCTTTGTTCTTTCCATTATCGAACACATGTTCCAGCGGCAGGATAAGCCAGATAATGACCACGACGACCGGCGCCAGGATCATGATCAGCCAGTCGAGCAGAAGTGCGCCGACGCGTTCGCCGAAAGTGGCGTTGATAAAGGGCAGGACCACGCCTTCGGGTGTCAGGATTTCCGACGCCGTGCGGCCGATTTCGCCATAGGGCGCATCGCTGGCCAGATCGCGCTTGCTGGGTTTTGCCTCGGCCATCAGGCGGCCTCCCCTGGCTTTTTACGGCCGACGACTGTGTAATAGAGCCCCCAGATCGTCAGCATGACCGCACCGATACCGATACGCGCAAACGGATCGGTGATCATCTGGCGGCCTATCCCTTCCAGGCAACCGGCCACCGTCAGCATGACGGCGACACCGATCATGGCCGTGCCGGTCAGGATGCCGGCTTCGCGCAGCGCCTGCTTGCGGGTGGCGTCACCGGGGAACATCAGCCGGCGGGCAATATGGAAGCCACAACCGGCGGCGATGACCAGGGCAAACAGTTCCGTCGTACCGTGGATGGTCAGCCAGGCGGCGAATTCAAAGCCCATGCCCTGCTGGGCGAACAGCCACACCATGGCGCCGAGCGTGATGCCGGTGTAGAGCGTCAGGGCAAAGGTCGGCAGGCCAAAAACAGCGCCAAAGGCAAAGGTCGAGATCGCCACCCCGACATTGTGCGTCATCAGGAAAACGGCGAAAGGCGACAGGGCATGGTTTTCCGGATTGCCGCCGATGGTCTTGCGCAGTTCCTCCGCTGATGAATCGAGCCCGCGACTGCCCTGCTCGCCCGGCAGGAAGACATTATACCAGCTGGAATCGTGAGCGCACATAAGCCAGCCGGCGATGGCACCCATGACCAGAGTGGCGAACGCCAGGGCGATCTCGCCGCCCAGCCGGCGCACCGCGCGCGGCCAGCCGAGCACGAAAAAGCTGTAAAGCACATCCTTTAAGCGCGTCTGTGGCCCGTAGACATAGACATAGGCCCGCACGCACAGAGCCTGCAGATAGGTGATCATGTTGCGGTCGAGCGAGATCGACTGCGCCATGGAAAGCGACGACATGGCCGAGCGGTACAGCAGCGGCAGGTTAAGCAGTTCATCGATGGAAAAGCTGCCAAGACCGCGCTTTTCCACCTTGTCGAGTTGCGTCGAGAGGGTACGCCAGTCGGATTGGCGCGCCTCGCGGAACTTCTGGCTTTTCAGGCGCAGGACGGGCTTTGGGGCGTCAGCCGGCGTGTGGATGTCATCGCTCATCTCGTCCCTCCCCTACAACCGGTCGGCGCGTTTCAGCGCCAGATACTTGCTGACGATCGCCGTCGCCATTTGTTCCGTCGGGGTTTCCAGCACCTCGATCCCCTGGCGGCGCAGTTGCGTGAGGACACGCTCGCGCTGGCTGGCCAGGCGACGGGCAAATATCGCCCGCGTCACGTCCTCAGGCATGGCCGGCGTTTTCGCCATTAAATCCTCGACCACCTCGTCCCGGCAGGCGACAAACAGCACCAGATGCTTCTTCGACAGGCGATTCAGGCTCTCGACCATCAGGTCAGCGCTGATCTCATCGATGAAATCGGAAAAGAGGATGATCAGCGACCGCCGCGCCACCTTGGCGTTGAGGTCGGCCAGCGCCAGGGTATGGTTGGATTCTTCCGGTGAATCTTCAAGGGCCGACAGCTGGTATTTCAGCGTATGAAAACCGTTGGTACCGGAGATCGGCGGCGCATTGTGATAGGGCTTGGAGGCAAAAGCGAAGGTGCGGACATTGTCGCCGATCTTCAGCGCCGTATAGCCCAGCAGCAGGCCGGCATAGATGGCGCGATCGAGCCGCTTCAGGCCGCCGAGGGGTTCGCCCATCAGGCGGCCGGTATCGTAGGCCAGCACGATATGGTGATTGCGTTCGGCCTGGTACTCACGCGAAAACAGCTTCATATGCCGCGCCGACGACCGCCAGTCGATGCGGCGATGGTCCTGCGAGGCATCATACTCACGCAGGGCATGGTATTCCGAACCATTATAGAGTTGGTTCTGTACTCGCACGCCATAGATATTATCGAGCGAGAACAGGTCGGCGGCATCCTGTTCAACCCCTTGCAGGTCCGGCGTCACGACGATTTCGATATCGAGCGGAACACGCGTCTGGACATGAACCAGACCGAGGAAACCCTGCCAGCGTATATAGGCGGCATCGATATCGCCACGGCCACGCGCCATGGCTTTCAGGTTCAGCGTGCCTTTGAAAACACCCTCCTGTCGCGTCAGCCGGCGCTCATAGGACGAGGCCAGCAACAGCCTGTGCAGCCCCAGCCGCAGCTCGATCACTCCCGGTTGCCGCCATTTGGTGAAACGGGCCTCGAAGGGCACATCGATCGTCCGGCCAACGCCGAGTACGGATGGCGGTTTGACCGTAAAGGTCAATCCGGCACCGACCGGCGCGAACATGCCGTCAAGCAGGGCCGCGACAAACAGCAGGGCCGCCGCCAGCGGCACCCAGGCCCACATGCCGGGCGCAAATATCCCGACGCCGAGCGCAATAAGCACGCTCAAGGCCAGGATAGTCAGCAGACGCGGTGTGGGATAGATGGGCATCAGCGAGGTATTTCAATTCTTTCAAGCAGTCCCTGAAGGACACGATCGACACTTTCGCCCTCGATCTCGGCCGAGGGCGAAAGCAGGACGCGGTGGCGCATGGTGGCGGGATAGAGCGCCTTGATATCGTCCGGCAGCACATAGTCACGCCCATCGAGCACGGCCCTGGCGCGGGCGGCGCGGGCCAGCAAGGCGCCGGCGCGCGGCGATGCGCCAACCGAAAGCTGCGGCGCTTCGCGGGTGGCGCGGATCAGGGCGACGATATAGTTGAGATTGGCGTCATTGAGCTTCACCGTCGACACAACCTGGATCGCCTCCGCCAGAGAGGCGGCGCTGAGAACGGCCGAGACGCCGGCCAGCACCGGATCGGTGGCCGCCGCATTGCCGGCGGTATCGACGATGCGCTTTTCTTCCTCAAGGCTCGGATAACCGAGCACATGCTTGAACAGGAAACGGTCGAGCTGGGCTTCCGGTAGCGGATAGGTGCCCTGTTGTTCGATCGGATTTTGTGTGGCGATGACGGTGAAATGCTGGCCAAGATCATGCTTCACGCCATCCAGCGTCACGGACCGTTCCTGCATGGCTTCCAGCAGGGCTGCCTGGGTTTTCGGCGGGGTGCGGTTGATTTCATCGGCCAGCAGCAGGTCGCAGAAGATCGGTCCCTTGGTCAGGGTGAAGCTCGACGTCTGGAAATTGAACAGGTTCGAGCCCAGCACGTCGCCCGGCAGCATGTCCGGCGTGAACTGGATGCGGCCGAATTTCAGGCTCAGGGATTGGCAGAAGACGCGCGCCAGCAGGGTCTTGGCCGTGCCCGGCGGGCCTTCGAGCAGGACGTGCCCCCCGGAAAACAGCGCCGTCAGCAACAGGTCGACCGTATCGGCCTGGCCGATGATGACCTTGCCGATCTCGCCGCGCAGCCGGGCCGCGAGGAGTTGGATTTCAGGTATGAGCACGTTGTATCTCCGTCTTCCAGGCGTGGAGCTTGAGTGTGATATCGATAAGCTGATGTACCGTCATGACCTTGTCCGAGCGGGCCTTGAGGTCGATAAAGGAATCGGTTGTCTTTTGCGCCTGACCGAGGCGCTCGGCGAGATCATCGGGACTTTCAGGACTGACGCCCAGGCGATAGCCCTTGTCCTTCAGCACCTGGTCGCGAACGAGATCGGCATAGGCCGGTCCCAGCCTGACCTCTTTCAGGGTGATGGCCATCAGGCGCGCGGCATTATCGGCGAGGATCTTGACGCCGCGTCCGAGCGGCGCCTCGATCGGCGCTTCGCGGGCGGGGCCGAAGCGCGAAAACGCCGCCCACATCAGGCCTAAGCCCGCGATCAGCAGGCACAACGGCACGGCGATAAAGGGCGGGCGGCTCAGGGCGTGCAGCAGGTCATGGTCGGTCGATATGCCGTTGAAGGTCAGGTTGAAGATCACCCGCCCCGGCCTAGCGGCTTTCGGACTGATGGTATCGACCACGCCCAGCGCAGCGACAACCTTCTGCGGATCGGCCAGTATCTGATTGTTGAGCAGGTCCGGATCGCTCAGCAGATAGACCGGCACCCTGGGCTGCGCACGATTGCCGGTGACAATAACCTGCGACAGCACGGCCTCGCCATTGGGGCCTATCAGCAGCGGCTTGAGGTTGGGCCCGGTGATTGTTTGCAGGCCGGTGATCGCCCCCACAGAAATGGGCGCGCTAAAAATGCCTGCCTCCTCTGCCGGGCGGAAAGTCCAGAGATGCGGCGCCGGCTCATAGGCCTGTGCCATACCCTTTTCGGGTTTCTCTGCCAAGGGACGCATGTCGCGTTTCAGCACATAGGACGCCTGATCAAACGTAACCAGTCGATCGCCATTACGCACAGTTTGCGTACCTGGTGGCGAGGTCTCTATTCTGGCGGCGGCCTGTTTGTCATCTTTCGGCGCAGGGGCTTCGCTGACCGGCGAGAGGAAACCCAGGCTTTCAATCACATTAGCCGTTGCCACGAGGGTCGGGCCGCGATCCCAGTTGCGGTTACGTGGATCAGGGCCAGCATTCCATTTCGGTGCCACAATCAGCACGACCTTGCCGAGCGGCTGCTGCAGGACATGCTTCGAGCGTTTCGGATCAGGAATCTGGGTGGCGCCGTAATCACTGTCCGCTTCATCGCTTTCACTGCTATTGCTGCTCGCCGATGCACTCTGGATATCTACCGAGACTAACGGCGCAGCGGAAGACGTGCTTTCGGCAGATGCACTGCTCGAAGTCGAAGATGCCTTGCCATCGCTGTCAAAATGGTAGGCATAGGTCAGGGTGCCGCCGTCATCGTCCAGCGTGATAATTTCGAGATCGCCGCGCTCGATCATCGGGCCATCTTCCATGCGGTTGATGATGACCTCGTGCCCCCTCGCTTCAAGCAGGCGGCGCAGGCCCGCCGTGCCTTGCGCAGACAGGCCGGTTGCATTGGCCTTCTGGCCGGTTTCCGGCACCGAATTGACGTCGAACAGGGTAATGGCGGCCGCCGCGAACAGGCACAGGCAAAGAAACGCCGCCACGGCGGGCAGCCAGCCGGAGGCCTTACCGACCCTTGCGCCAATGCGTTCACCAAGCGTCTTTTTCAATGCAGCAGGCTTAAGGGGCATCAGGCAATCCCCTCGGCGGCAATAAAGGCGGTATAGGCCGCGCGGCAGGCCTCGAAATCGGTCCGAGTGGCCGCAATACCAGCGAAATAGCTTTTTTCAACGCAGCGCACGATTTCAGTAAAGGCTGGCCGCGCCGCTTCCGGAAGCAAGGGATGCGAGCGGATATCGCGCGCCGAATAGTGCTTGCGAACCAGATCGGGCCGGAAGCTGTTGATATCCGCTACGGATCGCACCAACAGCAGGTGCACAGCCTCGTCATAGCTGCCTTCAGCCGCCAGTTTGTCGATATCGCCGAGCAGGGCCACGACGGCTTCACGCGTCGGTCGCCAGGGCGCGTCAGCGTGGAGGGTGTCACGCACGAACAGGCGCTGAAACCGCGACGTGATCATCATGCGCACGAAGGGCGACAGCAGAAGCGCGATCAGGGCGATGGCCAGCGCCGCCAATATATAAGGCATGAACGGCCCAAGCGGCTTGAAGAGGCTGGCGACCTTTTCAAAAAAATCGCCGATATTTTTGAAAACCCGATTCCAGAACTCCAAAGCCTTCAAATCCGGCTTCGGCATGGCAGTGAAGGTCGTTTGCAGGTCGTGGCTGCCATTGACCTGGTCAATCAGGCGTCTGGCTTCAGCCGCATCAACAGGCGCACCGGCAGTACGCGCGGCCGCGCCTGCGACGTTGGAGGCGCTGTCTGTTGCCCCGCTCTGCATCAAGTCTGCAAGTCCCCCATGAGTTCACGTCATGGCGCCCCCACGCCATGCAGACCGAACTTAGGGCGCAAGCCATCACCGGGTCAAGCGCTAAGCGGTATTTCGATGTTTATCCGCTGCAAAACGGTCAAGGCTAGGCGTCGACCGCATCCTCTGTTTCCAGCACCTGGTCAATGGTCCAGGTCGAAATCGTGCCTGGCAGCCGCCTTATTGCCTCGTCACCCATTTGCCATGGGCGGCATTTGCACAGCGCACCGTTCAGACGGATCGTCAGGCCCGCTGGGCCAAACTGCTCGATAATAGCCTCCGCCTTACCATCATCACCCAACTGGAGGTCAAGGACATCCAGGCGGCGCAAGGCGCCACTGCGGACGGTGAAGACGATGCCACGGCCAATATCGCGGCTGTTCGTGATTGCATAATGTGTCGACATTGGTGGCTCCCTGTCCGGCTGTTGATTAACGTCATGCTGCACACTCCGTCGTTAGGAACCAATATGGAATTTCAGGGATCACCTTTTTGTGGTTACCGGGACTCCTGCTTCATCATCGACTTGACAAAATCGTCTATAATATATCGTATACTATGACATACGATATAAGAGGGAAGACGATATGCATAAGACCCGTTGTCATCTTGCGAAAGCACTTGGTACCGTCCTGCTGCTGGCGTTGCCTGTCCATGGCATGGCCCAGGATAAACCGGCCAATGACCAGATCGAAAAGGCCGACAAAGAAGACAAGGACCAGGTCAAGGCCAGCGTGGTTGAGGATGCCCAGCCCAAACGCGGCAGTGTCACGGTTGCCGGCAAGCTCATCAACTATACCGTTACGCCCGGCACCCTGACCATCCGCGATGATGAGGGCAAGCCGGTCGCCAGCATGTTTTACGTCGCCTATGTCGCCGACCGCGCCAAAGGGGCTCCGCCTCGTCCGGTCACCTTCGCCTTCAATGGCGGCCCTGGTTCATCGAGCATGTGGCTGCATATGGGCTCCATCGGTCCGATCCATGTCCTGACGCCGACCCCTGATGCGCCGGCGCCGGCGCCCTATCAGATCACCGAAAATCATGAAACCCTGCTAGATCGCAGCGATATCGTTTTCCTCGACGCCATCGGCACCGGCCTGTCGCGCCCGCTCGGCGAAGCCAAGGGCACCGACTTCTGGGGCGTCGATCCGGATATCGATGCCTTTGCCAAGGCGATCCAGCGTTACCTGACGATCAACAACCGCTGGGATTCACCGAAGTTCCTGTTCGGCGAGAGCTACGGCACCCTGCGCGCGGCAGGCCTGGCCAATACGCTCCAGGCGCGAGGCACCCAGCTGAACGGCGTCGTCCTGCTTTCATCGATCCTGAACTACGGCATCCGCCAGCCCAATTATGACCAGAGCTACGTCACCTTCCTGCCGAGCTACGCCGCCACGGCCTTGTATCACAACCGGATACCGAACCGTCCCGCCACGCTGGAACCCTTCCTGACCGAAGTGCGCGACTGGGCCCGCGGTCCCTATCTGGCGGCGCTGGCCAAGGGTGACGACCTGACCGATGCCGAGCGCCAGACCATTGCGCAGCAGATGAGCGTCTATACCGGCCTGTCAGTGAAGTTCCTGCTCGATTCCGACCTTCGTGTCGATCTCGGCCGCTTCCGCAAGGAACTGATGCGCGACGGCCGCCGCACGGTCGGGCGGCTGGACTCGCGCTTCATCGGTATCGATACCGACGCGGCGGGCGAAGATCCGGAATTCGACACCACCGACACCTCTATCAGCGGCCCCTACATCGGCGCCCTGAACACCTACCTGTTCGGCACGCTCGGCTACAAGACCTCGCTCAGCTACCGTCCCAACTTCTACAGCCAGATCAGCAAGGCATGGAACCAGAAGCACAAAGTCGAAGGCAGCGACCGCCAGATGGGCGTGGCCGCCACCTCCATCGACCTGGGCCTGGCCATGCGGCAAAACCCCTATCTGAAGGTCCTGTCGCTCAATGGCTACTACGATATGGCAACGCCATTCTTTGGTGCCGAATATGATCTCAAGCACATGCAGCTCGATGCGTCGCTGCGCAGGAACCTGACCTTCCGATATTATGAATCCGGCCATATGGTCTATATCAACCCGGACTCCAATGTGGCGATGAAACATGATCTGGCAGAGTTTTACGACCAGGCGCTGTCGGCGAAATAAATCAAAAAGGCCGGAGGGTAACCTCCGGCCTTTCCGTCTACGGCGCCTTGCTGTGGGCCGTCTCCGGCAGGGCGTTCCAGTCCGGCGTCTGTTCGCCCTGCAGGTAGCGGACGAAGAAACTGTACTGACGACGCAGACCGTAGGGCACATCGCCGGTCGATCTCAGGGCGCTGTGCTCGCCATTGGGGGCGATAAGCAGATCGAAATCCTTGCCGGCCTTGATCAGTGCATCGACCACCTGGAGGGTGGAGGACGGATCGACATTAGAGTCGAGTTCGCCGTTCACCAGCAGCAGGTGGCCCTGCAGGCGCCAGGCATTGTCTACGCCTGACGAGGCGGAATAAGAAGCATCAACCGGCCAGCCCATCCACTGCTCGTTCCAGCCGATCTTGTCCATGCGGTTGTCGTAACAGCCGTCATAGGCCACACCGACCTTGTAGAATTCGGGATGGAATTCCAGAGCGTTCAGCGTGTTCTGGCCACCGGCCGATCCACCATAAATGCCGACGCGGCTGATATCGTACCACGGATATTTCGCGGCCGCCGCCTTGTGCCAGGCGATACGGTCAGGGAAACCGCCATCGCCGATATTCTTCCAGGCGACATCGTGGAAAGCCTTGGAGCGGTTGAGCGTGCCCATGCCGTCAATCTGGACCACGATGAAGCCGAGATCGGCCAGTGCCTGCATGCCGATCACCTTGTCGCCGCTGGAATGCGGACCGAACGGCCAGAAGGTCTTGGGCACGAAGGAGGAATGCGGACCGGCATAGATGTTCTCGATCACAGGATACTTTTTGTTGGGATCGAAATTATATGGCCGGACGATCACGCCCCAGATATCGGTCTTGCCGTCGCGTCCCTTGGCGGTGAAAACCTCCGGCGGCCTGAAACCGGCCGCCACCAGTCTGGTGATGTCGCCGCGCTCAACGTCGGCCACCTTGGTGAGATCGGCCGTCCGGCGCAGTTCGGCGGTATTGGGCAGATCGACGCGCGACCACGTATCGACGTAATACTGCATGTCTGAAGAGAAGGCGACGTCGTGATAGGCCTTCTCCGGTGTGATCGGCGTCAGGTTGCGGCCATCGAAATCGACGCGGTAGACATGCTGGAAATAGGGATCTTCATCCTTGTCCATACCGCTGGCGGCGAACCAGATCTGGCGTTTGGCCTCGTCGACCTTCAGCACTTTGCGGACGACGAACTCGCCCCTGGTGATCTGGGTCTTCATCTTGCCGGTCCTGCCATCCATCAGATACAGGTGGTTCCAGCCGTCGCGTTCGGACAGCCAGATGATTTCCTTCCCCAGTCCGCCGACATCGTAATCGAACATGCGGGCATAGTTGATGAAGGTCTTTGATTGATCGCCCGCCTCGACATGCGCCGCACCCGTGTCGGCATTCGCCGCGATGAGGCTGTAGACCTGATGGCCGCGCTGGTTATATTCGAAGGTGACCGCCGAGGAGTCCTTCAGCCAGGTCAGGCGTCCCATCTGGTACGGATTGGGAAACAGATCGTACGGGATGGCTATCTGCTTGCGGGTATCGGCACGGAAGATCACGGGGCGGTCGATATCAACGGCGTCTCCCGGCTTCGGATAGAGCTGTTCCGTCGTCACCGGCTGGAGCTGTCCGGTCGGCGACGAGGCGATGTGCGTGACGATGCGGCGGTAACCGGGCTGGACGCGATAGGCAGCCAGTTTTTGCGAATCCGGCGCCCAGACGATCGATTCCGGATCGTAGAACTCTCCCGCAGAGCCATCCGTGCTGAGCACGATCACATCACCGCCAGCCGCCGGCCTGATGACGATATTATAGTTCCAGACATAGGCCAGCCACTTGCCATCGGGAGACGCTTTCGGTGTGTTATCGGCCGGTACGGTCAGGTCACGCACCACGCCGAAGCCGCGCGGCTGACGGCCGTTACCGGCGGGCACCGGCGCACAGACATAGTCCGTCAGGGTGCATTTCCAGTTGCCGTCTTCCAGACGCGCGCTTAGCCCCTTGCCGGCATCGGTGAATTCGACGGTATAGTAGGATTCCGTGAAAGGCAGGTGCAGGCCGGTCACCGGCTTGCCCATGGCTTTTGAAAAGGCGGCCGCCAACCGGTCATGATCGAATGCCGGTGTCTTCTGTCCGGTATCGGCGTCCATGGCGACGAACTGGAAGCCGCCCGGCACCGTCTTGCGGTAGATGAATATATGTGTGCCTTCGAGCCACTGAGCCGGTTCGGCGATATTTTCCGTCAGTCCGACCCAGGCATCGCGCAGATTGATGGAGCGTTCGTAATCAGCGGGCGTCGGTGCGGCCATTGCCGGCAGGGCGGCAAACATGAGGGCGCTGCCCGCAAGCAGCAGGCTTACGTTTCGTTTGGTCATAGCGGTCTCCACGATTGTGAGAATGGCCCCGGATTTCAGGCGTTACGCAGCAGGCTTGGCCTTCTGTTCGGCAATGAAGGCGGTCATTTGTTCTTCCAGGGTCGGCAGGGGCACCGAACCCAGTTCGAGAATGCGGTCATGGAAGGTACGCGGATCGAACCTGTCCCCCAGCTCGGCCTGCGCCTTGGCGCGCAGATTGCGGATCGACAGCTCGCCCAGCTTGTAGGCCAGGGCCTGTCCGGGCCAGGCGATGTAACGATCGACCTCGTTGACGATATCATCATGCGCCAGGGCGGTGTTTTCCGACAGGTAATCGATGGCCTGCTGGCGAGTCCAGCCGTAATGATGGATGCCGGTGTCGATCACCAGACGGGCAGCGCGCCACATCTCGAAGGTCTCGCGGCCGAACTCCTCATAGGGTGTGTCGTACAGGCCCATCACGGTGCCCAGCCATTCGCAGTAGAGCGCCCAGCCTTCACCCCACGCCGAGAAACCGCTGTTGCGGCGGAATGGCGCCAGCGCAGGCGCTTCCAGCGACAGGGCCGCCTGGAAGCTGTGGCCGGGTTCGCACTCATGCAGGGTCAGGGCCGTCAGGTTGTAGAGCGGCCGTGATGGCAGGTTATAGGTGTTCATCAGGCAGCTATCGAGACCGCCACGGCCGGACGTATAGATCGGCGCCACATTGTCCGGCACCGGCAGGATGGTGAAGCGGTAGCGCGGCAGCAGGTTGAACTGGTCCTTCAGCTTGCCGTCGACACGCTTGGTGACGTAGGCAGAAAAGGACAGAAGTTCGCGCGGCGTCTTGGGGTAGAATTGCGGGTCGGTGCGCAGGAACACCAGGAATTCGGGGAAGGTCCCCTTGAAACCCGATACCTTCATGGTGGCTTCCATGTCGGCGCGAATGCGCGCCACTTCCTTGAGGCCGATCTGGTGGATTTGTTCGGCCGTCAGCGTTGTGGTGGTGAATTCCTCGATACGCGCCTGGTAATAGGCCTTGCCGTCCGGCAGGGATTCGGCGGCGATATTGTCGCGTGCCCCGGGCTGGTATTCCTTCACGAAGAAGGTATGGAATTTGATATAGGCCGGTGCCACCGTATCGCGGATCACGGCCTGTGCCTCGGTCTTCAATTGCGCCTGTTCGGCGGCCGGAATGCTGTCCGGCATCTTCGTAAAGACCTCATAAAGCGGATTGGTGGTATCCGCAGCCATATAGGGCTCGATGGTTTTCTCACGGCCGAGGGTTGAGACCTTCGGCACCGTATAGCCACGCTTCAGGCCGGCCTTCATATTGACCGTCTGTTCGCTGAAATAGCGCGGCACATCCTTCAGGCGGCTCAGATATTTGCGGTATTCTTCAGCCGTGCGAAAGGGGGCACGTGGATTGATCGTCCAGAAGAAGGTGTCGCTGTTGAACGGCGCCTCATAGGTCTTGTAGCGGGCATTGTCGGCCATCGCCTGGATCTGGGCGCGGAAAACCTCGGCATTGACCTTCTCGGTGACCGACAACTGATCGAACGGCACCCTGGCCAGTTCGGCGAGTGCCTTGTCCCAGTAGGCCAGCCGGCGGGCATAGGTTTCGGCGGTCACGGTCGGCAGCTTGTCGGCATTCATGCCGCGTCCGCCATCGGGGGAAAGTCCCATCTCCTTCTGCCGCCATTCCCATTCAGCAGTATAGATAGCCACGACGCGCTGATCGGCCGTTTGCGCGGCCTGGACGGCGGGCGCGGTCGTTTGCGCCATGACGGGCGTCCCGCACAACAGGGCAGCTCCCACACAAAAGCCAGAAAGAATACCAAGCCGCTTTGTCATGAACTAACCCCTGAATGTAATTATTCACAAAATTTGTATACGATATACAAACGTTGTCAACGCATCAAAACGAGGCAGCCGATGGAATGTTGAACCCGGCACCACCTGATAAATCCTCGTCGTAAAAAGTGGGAGCCGCCTTGTGAACAGGCCAGGAAACAAAATTACCTTGCCTGGCTTCATATCGCGAACCGAAAAATTGCCTGACAATTATTCGATATTTGGTCATGCAATTAATTTGACAGGCCCAACATGGCCTGACAATATTTGTGCGCTGACGCGGGCAGCTGGAAGGAATCGAGGAAATGACCGGAAAGCCTATCCGAATGCCTCATTTCCAATGGGGGCTTGCCCTCACGCTCGGTGCGGCAATTGCCATCAGCTATCTCGATCGCCAGACCCTGCCCTGGGCGATTCAAGCCATCCAGAACGACATTCCCTTCTCCAACCAGGTCAAGGCCGGCCTCGATTCAGCATTTTTGATTACCTACGGCCTGATGTATATCGGCGGCGGCATGTTGCTCGACCGGTTGGGCACGAAGCGCGGTTTCATCCTGATCATGGGCTTCTGGTCACTGGCCTGCGCCAGCCACGGTTTCGCCGGCGGCATACTGGCCCTGGCCACCAGCCGTCTTCTGCTCGGCATGGGCGAAGGCGGCGGCTTTCCTGCGGCCACCCGCGCCGTCACCGAATGGTTTTCCCCGAAGAACCGCGCGACCGCTATGGGCGTGGTCAATGCCGGCACAGCCATAGGCGGTGTTTTCGCGCCGCCGTTGATCGCCCTCATCCTGACACAGGTTCACTGGTTCGATATCGCGCCGTGGCGATGGGTCTTTTTCCTGACCGGCGGCATGGGCCTGCTGTGGGTACTGTGGTGGTGGGCGACCTATCGCACGCCGGTTACTCCCGAGAGCACCGATGCACCGCCAGAGCCTAAAATCAGCCTGGGCCAGATGCTCCGCCATCGTGAAGTCTGGGCGGTCGTCGGCGCCAAGTTCCTCAGCGACGGGGCCTGGTACTTCTACCTGTTCTGGCTGCCGAAATACCTGTTCGATGTCTTTCACCTCGACATCAAATCGGCCGGCGCCATCGGCTGGATACCTTATGCCGCCTCGGGCGTCGGCTGCCTGATCGGCGGCGGATTGTCGAGCTTCCTGCTCCGGCGGGGCGTATCACTGGATAAATCCCGCAAGATCGCCCTGGGCGCCAGCGCCGCCCTGATGCCGTGGGTGATGATCGTGCCCTACACCACCTCCCTGCCGCTGGTGATTTTCCTGTTCAGCCTGGCCTTTTTCGGCCAGCAGTCGTGGTCGACCCTGATCATGACCTTGCCGACCGACATGATCTCAAAGCGCACCGTCGGCACCCTGGCCGGTCTGGTCGGCTTTGGCGGCGCCATGGGCGGCGTGACGCTCGGCCAGATCGTCGGCTGGATGCGCGACCACGGTTATTCCTACGAACCCGCCCTTATCCTCACCGGATCGATGCACGTCCTGGCTTTTGCCCTGATCTGCCTGCTGATCCCGAAACTGCAACGCCTCACTTTCAAACCTGAAGACTGACCTCCATGAAAATCACCGAAATCCGTACGCGCGTCATCGAATGGCGCGGCAAGACCGTCCCCCTGCCCCCGCACTTCTGCACCAATCCGATGGATGCGGTGTCGCCCATGCTGACCGACGCCACCATGGGCACCTTCACCTTCCATTCGTGGCTGATCTGCGAAATCTTCACCGATGACGGCCTGGTCGGCATCGGCAATGCCGCCCTCTCGCCGCGCGTCACCAAACAGGTGATCGATCTCTACCTGGCGCCGCTGCTGATCGGCGCCGATCCGTGGGATACCGAATTCCTCTGGCAGCACATGTATCGCAAGACCATGGCCTTCGGGCGCAAGGGTATCGGCATGGTGGCCATCTCGGCGGTCGATATCGCCCTGTGGGATCTGCTGGGCAAGTCGGCGAAACAACCTGTTTTCCGCCTGCTCGGCGGTCGCACCAAGCCGAAGATTCCGGTTTATGCCAGCCGTCTCTATTCCATGCCGCTCGATGAACTGGCGGCCGAGGCGGCGCGTTACAAGGCGGAAGGTTTCAAGGCCATGAAGCTGCGCTTCGGCTGGGGACCGGTCGATGGCGCAGCGGGCATGCAGCGTAATCTCGAACTGGTCAAAACCGTGCGCGAAACGGTCGGCGACGAGATCGACATCATGGCGGACGCCTATATGGGCTGGAACCTCGACTACGCCAAACGCATGATCCCGCTGCTGGAAAAATATAATCTGCGCTGGCTGGAAGAAGCGGTCCTGCCCGACGACATCCACGGCTATGCCGAACTGAAAAAGGCCGGCCGCGTACCGATTTCCGGCGGCGAGCACGAATTCACCCTGTTCGGCTTCCGCGAACTGATCGAGGCGCGATCCGTCGACTATATCCAGTTTGACACCAACCGCGTTGGCGGCATCAGCCAGGCGCGCAAGATCGCCGCCCTGGCCGAGGCGCACCAGATTCCGGTCATTCCGCACGCCGGCCAGATGCACAACTATCACATCGTCATGGCCAGTCTGAATTCGCCGATGGCCGAATTCTTCCCCGCCGTCGATGTCGAGGTCGGCAACGAACTCTTCTGGTACTGCTTCAATGGTGAACCGTTGCCTGAGGATGGCTACATCAATCTCGATGACAACCTGCCGGGCCTGGGCTTGACGGTCAACGAAGACAAGCTCAAGGACTTCGAGGTCATTGAATAAGGGATTTGCGTCATGAAAATAGCTGTATTGGGTTTGGGTATCATGGGCGGCGGCATGGCCGGCCGGCTGATCGGCGCCGGCTTCGACGTCGCCGTCTATAACCGCAATCCGGAGAAGTCCGCCCCCTTCGCCGGACGCGCCCGCATTGCCGCCACGCCGGCCGACGCCGCCGAAGGCGCGGAAATCGTCGTCTCCATGCTGGCCGATGATAATGCTTCCCGGACCGTCTGGCTGGGCGACAACGGCGTGCTGACCACGCTGGCTGCCGACGCCGTCTGCATTGAATCGAGCACAGTGTCGCTTGACTGGGTAAAGGAGTGGGCGGCAGCCGTCGAAGCCAAAGGCGCACAGGCGCTCGATGCACCGGTCACCGGCAGCAAAGTTGCCGCCGCCAATGGCGAGATGATCTTTATCGTCGGCGGTTCGACGGATACCCTGGCCAAAGCCACGCCCGCCCTTGCCGTCATGAGCAAGGCGGTCACCCATCTGGGCCCCATCGGCAGCGGCGCCACCTTCAAGCTGATCAATAACTTCCTTTGCGGCATCCAGTTGGCCTCCCTGGCCGAGGCCATCACCCTGATCGAACGCAGCGGTCTCGATCGTGACAAGGCCGTGGAAACACTCATCGGTGGCGCAACCGGCAGCCCCCTTGTCAAGATGGTGGCCGGCCGCATCATGGCCGATGATTACACGCCGCATTTCCTGCTTCGCCTGATGGCCAAGGACCTGACCTATGCCACTCAGGCCGGCGCCGCGCTTTCGGTCGAGATGAAGACCGGTCTGGCGGCTCTCGCCGCTTTCAGCGACGCCGCGACGACAGGCTATGGCGACGAGGACATCGCCGGCATCTTCAAGGGGGTTCGGGCAATAAAGGCCTGAGCATGCCTGCCTGTTGCCTGACAGTCTTTACGGGCATGGCTTTGATCTTGCCAGACAGAAGGATGACTTCTACTCTGCGCGAAAATCCGGATTGAGCCATGACGACCACCAATGACGCCCGCAAACTCTATCAGGCGGTAGCCGAAGCCATCACCAAATCGATATCCGCGGGTTACTACCTGCCCGGCCAGAAACTGCCGTCGGAACGCGAACTAACCGAGTTGCATAATGTCAGCCGCCCAACCATCCGTGAGGCGATCATTGCACTTGAAATTCGCGGCATTGTCGAGGCCCGGCACAATTCCGGCGTCTTCGTGGCCAACAGGCCCGCGATCGCTTCCGATGGCACCGACCTCGACATCGGCGCATTTGAACTGACCGAGGCGCGCAAGCTGATCGAAGGTGAAGCGGCGGCGCTGGCCGCCAAAACGATCACGGATGACGAAATCGCCAGCCTCTATGCGTTGCTCGGAGAGATGAAGCACGATTTCGATCAGGATGTCATGGATGACTCCGCCGATCGCGCCTTCCATATGACCATCGCCAGGGCCACCCGAAACGCCGCTCTCATTTTTGTCATCGAAAGCCTGTGGGACCTGCGTTACAAGGCGCCGCTCACACGCGAAATCTTCCGCCGCGCCCGCACGGTCGGCATCTCGGCTTTTGTCGATGACCACAGGGCCGTGGTCGATAGTCTGGCGTCCCGCAATCCACCGGCGGCGCGTCAGGCCATGCAGGCGCACCTGACGAACGTCATGGAGGAGCTGTTGATGGCCACCGAACTGGAAGCCGTCAAAAAAGCGCAGGATGAATCGAGCCGGCATCGCCAGGAATGGCTGCTGAGAACACAGGATTAGGCTGGATGGCCACCTGACCACCGCACGGTGATCCCGGCATCGGCCGCCGGGCGATATTCGACATAGTTATCGCCTTTCCCTGTCGCCTTCATTCCATCGACGGACGCCCTGGGCGGCCCCGCCTTGTCATCGAGTGCAATCAGGCGAATACATGCCGTGCATCCTTTCGGGCCTTTGAGTTTGATGGCGACCGTGCCGTCCCCGGGCTCAACATGGGCCGGATAGTCGGCAAACAACCGGAAAGGCGCCTCACCGCATGGAAAATAAGCCCGCGCGGCCAGAACAAAGGCGCTGCCGGCGCCATAAACCTCCTGCCCTACCTGCCCGGCCGGACTGCCATCGCCATAGACATCCTCCAGCGGCAAGGACAGGGCACGGTCAATATGGCCGTTGCGAACCTCCTGTGCCAGGCTTTCCGGCGGCAGGAAATCGGGATAAAAGGACCATAATACATCCAGCGCATAACGCCTGTATTCGCACATCAGAAGCTTCAGGGCCTCGGGCAGGTCCTCATCCGATATCTTGAGCGCCTCATCGAAGGCGGCGAACATCTCAAAGGCCTCATAGGCTGCCATATAGGGCCCGTCATGCAGGCAGGTGACGCCGAAAAAATTGGCATATTTGTCGGCCCATTCGATATGCGATCCCCACAGTTCGCAATTGTGCATCAGGCCGGCGATAAAGACATAGGCCTGGTCGAGATAGTGCGGATCATCTTCCATCTTCCACAGGCGCAGGCAGGCCAGAGCCCCCCAGGCGGTCAGGTTGGTCTGGTAGACCAGTTCGAACCGATTGTTCTCCAATGCCTTGAGCGCCGCCTTGGCTTCCGCGACATAGGTGGCGTCCCCGATCAGTTCATGAGCCAGCAGCATGACATAGGCATAGAAGCCACCGACATCGGTCTGACCCAGACCGTCACCACGGTCCGCTGTAATGACTGACAGGTCAGTCAGATCGTACTGTATAGGCCATTTATATTTGAAATGCTGAGCCGCACGCACAGTAAAGGCGATGGCTTTACGGAACAGGGTATCCGCCCATTCCTCCCCCTGGAGCGCCAGCCGCGCTAGGTTCATCAGCGGATGGTAGAGATACCAGGAATCGACGGCATCGCGGTCCTTGTCGTCACCGACATCCGGCAGGTAACGGCGCAGGGTGCGCAGCTCTTCGTCGAAAAAGCCGTTCATGCCGTCCGCCAGTTTGCCGGAAAACGGATCAGCCTTGCCTCGCCAGGCTTCATATTCCCGCAGGGACTTGAGTACGGTCATCTGCACCATGCTGTCAGGGTACTCGGCCGCCACATAGGGACGGACATATGTCTTGCCATAATGGATCCCGGTAACATCGGGCGAGGTTTTCAGGTCGAGCAGGGTCTTGTCAGCGCGCCATATCCAGTCACGATATTCCGGTTCCGGCTTGTCGATATAGGGGTAGATGTCGGTCAGCATTTCTACAAAATTGCGGGCGGTTTCGAATTCGCTGGTTCCGCAGTTATCGCGCAGGCTGATCAGCGCGTCGGAAATGACGTATTCCTGGCCCTTCTTCAGCGGATCGACGGGCGGGGAATCGCCATTGGGTGCCGAAGGCGGCTGATAGCCCAGCTCCGGCCATTGACCGCCGATAACCCCGTCGGGCTTGGTCCTGGTGTCGATAAAGAACGGATTGAGCGCTGTCAGGTTCTGCATGTAAAGCACACTGCCGAAGGCCGGCTCTTTCAGGCAGAGATAGCAAACGCCGGCATTCAGGCCGCGCTGTCCGGCCTCGACCTGGCCCTTTGCATTGCGCGGGTCATCGTTTTCATCGAGCACATAAAGGTCGCGCGGCCAGAAGACGACCAGCAGGTCATGCGAAGGCACGAGGCGCGAGGTCATACGCAGCAGGCTATCGCCCAGAATTGTGAGACTGACGCGGTAGATGCCCGAATTGGTCTCGATCTTCCAGTCAGCCCCGTCATCGCGACGATTGACCTCGACGATGGTGTTCTTACCCATGATCGGATAGGTCCGCAGGGCGATACCGCCTTTCTCCGGCCTACGCACCACCACCCATAATGCGTCACGCCCATGATGCGTGGAAACCGTGTAGTCGCCCAGTGGCCACTGGTTTTCCGCCTTGGTCGCCGCCTGAAGCTCGAAACAGGCATTGAGCGTTTCCGGTGTAAAGCCGGGCATATCGGCGGCTGCATGTGACTTGCCCGGCTGGTCGTGCGATATCTGTTCGATTGCCATGGCCAGCTCCAGTCGTATAAGTTGAACGAAGCTAAGGAAGGGGCTGTAAATTATCGATGCGGCCCACTGGAGGCACACAGCGGAGGGAAATAAATTCGGCCAGTCCTACGCTTTCAAGCCTTGGTCAGCGCGGCCCGGTCGAGAACGTCGCGCACCCGCATGGCCAGTTCTTCCAGGGTAAAGGGCTTGCCGATCAGCTCGACATCGCTGTCGAGGACACCATTGTGCACAATGGCATTGCGTGTGTATCCGGTCGTGTAGATCACCGGCAGGTCCGGCCGTTTCTCACGCGCCAGATCGACCAGTTTCCGGCCGTTCATCTCCGGCATGACAATGTCCGTAAACAAGAGATCCACATCGGGCCGGTCGAGCAGGATGGCCAGCGCGCCCTGGGCGTTGCTGGCTTCAAGGACGCGGTATCCCAGGTCGGTCAGGGCCATGGCCGAAAATTGCCTGACCAGATCTTCGTCATCCACAACCAGGACCAGTTCACGTCCATCACTGTTGGGCAGGTCCGCCATGTGCGTATTTTTATCCTCATCCACCGTATCGCCGGTATGGCGCGGCAGATATATTTTCACTGTCGTACCGTGCCCGACTTCGGAATAAATCTTGGTATGGCCACCCGACTGCTTGATGAAACCATAGACCTGACTGAGGCCCAGCCCCGTCCCCTTGCCGACCTCTTTTGTCGTGAAGAACGGATCGAAAGCCTTCGCCAGAACCTCGGGCGCCATGCCACTGCCGGTATCGGTGACGCCGATCATGACGTACTGACCGGGGGTAATCCCCAGTTCCTTGACGACATAGCGCTTGTCGAGGTGGGCATTCTGCGTCTCGATGGTGAGGCGTCCGCCCCCCTCCATGGCGTCCCGGGCATTGACCGCCAGATTGAGCAGAACACTCTCCAGCTGGTTCTGATCGACATGCACCCGCCAGACACCCCCTGCCAGGACCGTTTCCAACTGGACATCCGCGCCAAGCGAGTGCCGGAACAGGTCCGACATGCCCGCCACAAGCTTGTTGGGGTCGGTGATTTGCGGTTTCAACGGCTGCTGGCGGGAAAAGGCCAGCAGCCGCTTTGTCAGGTTGCCGGCACGCTTGGCGGCGTCCAGGGCAGAAGAAATCAACGCCTTGGCGCGGGGGTCGTCATCGGCCGTCCGCCGATCCAGAAGCTCCAGCGAACCGGAAACCACAGCCAGCATATTGTTGAAGTCGTGGGCCACACCACCAGTCAGATGTCCGACGGCTTCCATCTTCTGCGCCTGGCGAAGTTGCTCCTCGGCCTCATGCAGGCGTGCCTGATCCCGTACGCGTTCCGTTACATCAAAAACAAACTGGTAAGCACCGATCACATTTCCATTCTCATCGTATAACGAATTGAACTTCATTTCGTAATAGCACTGTTCCCTGTCTGGCATTCCGAATTCCGCCACCTCGGTGAATGCCTGTCCATTCAGGGCCCGGCTCCAGACGTCGCGTACCGCCGCCTGCTGCTCGGGAATGTGGCTGAGAACCTCAAGCATATTGTCCCCGACCTTCGGTGTGACGCCAAAGATGCGGGTGAACTCTTCAGAGCTGGCCCGGTTAATGGCCAGCCAGTTGAAGTTGGAATCCGCCACCTGAACAAAGGCGTCGGTCGATTCGAGGATATCAGCCAGAATGCGCTTTTCCGCCAGGGCAGCGTCAACACGATCCTCCAACTGGGCATTTAGCGTCTTGAGCTCCGCCGTAACGCGCGCCCGTTCTGTCGCGATCCGCGTCCGTTCCGCCACTTCGCGCACAAAGGCCAGATCGTCTTCCGGCCATTCCCGCGCCGTTTCGTGATTGAGATAAAGCAGCGCCACGAACCGCCCGCGTTCCGTTACCGGCATATTGACGACTGACAGCGCACTGATCGCTTTCAGCGCCGAGGCGGACGCGGCGGTTCGCGGATCTGTCTCGGCGTCGGCGAAAACCACAGTTTCCCCCCGCTTCAGATTCTGGATATAGGTCCCATAATCGCGGAAATGGAGCACTCCGGCCAGGCTTTGGATACCCGGCGCGTTCCAGTCACGATCGATGGTGATGGTTTCCTTGACGGTATCAATCACGCCATAGCCGGCCCGGCTGACCTGCAGGGTTTCACCGAGTATTTTTGCCGCGGTAAAGGCAATGTCGTCCGGATTTTCCGCTTCCCGGATGTCGTCGTTCAACCGCATCAGCGCCTGGCGGCGGACCATCGCGCGTCTTTGTTCCGAGATATCCCGGGCAATCTTGGATGCCCCGATAATCCGGCCACTGGGGTCTCGAACGGGCGATACGGTTACCGACAGGTCGATTGCTGCACCGGACTTGTGACGACGGACAGTTTCGAAATGGTGTATACGCTCGCCGGCTTTTATCTTGCCGATGATCAGATCTTCCTCGGAATGGCGGTCCTCTGGAATAATCAGGGTGATGTGCTGTCCGATCGCTTCCTGCGCAGTATAACCAAAAATCTTTTCGGCGGCTTCATTCCAGGAGGTGATGACACCATCAAGCGTCTTGGCGACGATGGCGTCGTCCGAAGATTCGACGATTGCGCCCAGACGCGCCTGCGCCAGCAACGCTTCACTTTCAAGCATGTTATTCCCTGGTCCGGTCATCGTTGGCTGAGTTAAAGCTTTGGGCGTACAAAGAATAAAATAAGAAAGCAGTTAGGGACTACCAAGTCTGTCTATTTAACCGAATTCGGCCTTTGTCCACCGTGTTACCGCTGAACATTCGCTTCAATTGAAATGCCAGATTCCGCGTCACCTTTCCGGGAATTCCGTTTATGCGGAAAGGGGACGCGGATCAGGATAGAGGAAGCAACGGCTTTTGCATGTCTGACATTGGAAAACTTCCACCTTAGAGTGCGGGTATCGGCGCAACCGCTTCCGCCTTGGCCTGCTTCTTCAGGGCGTCCATATCCTTTGCCAGTCGGGTGGCTTCGGCGCTGTCGATATACTTCTTTGCTTCCTCGAAGATATCGCCTTCTTCTTCCTCGACGTGATGGGCGACCGAATGCTTGAATTCGCCGAAGGTTTCGATCCATGCCTCATCATTGACCGGCGTTGTGCTCAGCTTGTCGAGGTATTCACGGATCTCGTCATGTTCATGATGAGCATGGCCCATCTCTTTTTCGACATTCTTGCTGCGCGTAGCGTCCTCGATCGCCTTATAGAAGGTTTGCTCTTCAGTCTCGGCGTGGAGCGTCAGTTCAGTCTTGATCTGTTCGAACAGCCTCTGGCGCTCAGTGGCATCCTGGCTTTCGACGACCTTGTCCATGAGGTCGGCGACGAGACGGTGATCCTTCTTCAGGTAGTTGTAGATATCCATAGTATCAGTCCTCTCTGTTGGGTGAGAGGCGAATTTACGTTTCCTGGCATAAGATTCAAATGGCGAGACGTTTTCCTTTTGTAAGCCCGTAATATTGAAGCGGCCACAATGCGAATCTTAGTTGAAACTGATTTTTCGAATACAAAATTAAAAGACGTCCATCGCGCGTGTGCGTACATTTAATGTCCCGGCAACAGGTCCTTTCAATAGGGGACACAAACCATCCTTGCTTTCGTCTTCCGCCACCATAAATTCATCTAGAGACCTGCGCTTGTCTTCAATATCACCCAACGCACAGGCTAAGTATGAGGGTGAATATCAATCCGAATATGCCTACCAGTCCTTCCATCAGCGTCCAGGACCGAAGGGTGTCCTTGACCGACAGCCCGAAATACTCCTTGAACATCCAGAACCCTGAATCGTTGACGTGACTGAACATCAGGCTGCCGGCGCCTATTGCCAGAACCATCAGGTTCGGGTCCACCCCGCTGACCCTGACCAGCGGCGCGACAAGTCCCGCGGCCGTCAAACCCGCCACCGTCGCCGAGCCGAGCGCCACGCGTATGACGCCAGCGATCAGCCAGCCGAGGACCAGCGGCGGCACGGGCAGTTCCTTTAGCAGTACCCCAAGCTGATCGTTTACCCCGCCATCGACGAAGATCTGTTTCAAGGCCCCGGCCCCGGCGATGATCAGCAAGATCGGCGCGATTTCGCGCAAGGCCGTGCCGGAGCCGGTCATCAGGTCACCCAGTTTCATTCCCCGGCCAATACCCAATGTCACCAAGGCCACGATCACCGACACCAGCATGACGATCATCGGGTTACCGAGAAAAGCGACCAGAACCCTGGTATCTGCGTCGAGGCCGCTCCAGAAACCGAGCAGTGTAAAACCCGCCAGCAGGATCACGGGCAGCAAAGCGGTCAGGAAGGCGTTCGCGGCTGACGGCAGCCGCTCGTCCCCGATCTCTTCGGCGACAAATAATTTCGGCGGATCGGCTTTGATATGTTTGACGCTCAAGGCAAACAACGGACCGGCTATGAGGGCGGTGGGAATGCCGACGATCAATCCGTAGATCAGGGTCAGGCCCATATTGGCCCCGAACATCGGCACGATCGCTGCCGGTGACGGATGCGGCGGCAGAAAGCCGTGCGCAATCGACAATCCCGCCATGACGGGAACTGCCAGCGAGATGAGCGGCTTGCCCGACTGGCGCCATACCGAAAAGATCAGCGGCACAAGCAGCACAAAACCAACATTGTAGAATAAGGGAATGCCGACGATGAAGCCTGTCAGGCAGAGCGCCAGCGCAATGCGTTTATCGCCAAATGCCCCTACCAACACACCTGAAATCTTTTTGGCCGCGCCGCTGTCGGCGACGATCTTGCCGAAAATGGCGCCCAGGGCCAGCAGCACGGCCAGGGAACCGACCATGTCCCCGATGCCCTTCTCGATCGAATGCGTCACCTTGTCGAGCGGCATCTGCAGCAACAGGGCGGCAAATATCGACGCCAGGATGAAGGCCAGCAAGGGCTGAACCTTTACCCAGGCAATCATTACGATCAGGGAAAGGACCGCGACGAGCACGATGATCAGAACGGTCGTCTCGGGGGCCAAATCAAATAACATAATCAGAAACCCTGCATGTTCAGGCTGTAAAGGCTGTGGTGCGTGAGGATAAACAGGGTCTGCCGGTCAGCGCCACCGAAAATCAGCTGCAGCGGCCGCTCCGGTGTATCGATACGACCCAGGGCCTGCCCGGCCGCATCGTAGACAAAGATTTGTCCATTCGCGACGAACATCCGCCCCTTCGCATCGACGGCGACGCTTTCCCCGCCCCGGTCGGTCAGGGCCTTCAGGTCGGTAAGGCTGCCGCCCGATCCAACCTGCCCGCTGTAGATGCGTCCTTCCGAACCATTGCTGACTGTCACACGCTCCCCGGGCCTGGCCATGACGAAACCATATGTATCAAGGGTATCAGAGAACCGCCACCCCTGGAAGTTGGTCGGGCCCTGCTTGTAGACACGGAAGGCCGGTAAAACCAGGCTGCCATCCGGCGAGACGTATTCCAGCGCCTTGGGAATAGCCATGTCGTGCTTGAACATGTCCGCCAAGGTGGTGAATTCATAGGTCTGCGGATTGAGCTGATCGCGGAACTCTCCGTTGTTCCAGAGGTTTCCTGGTAGGGCGGTGACGGCATCGGGACGCGCGACAGCCGGTGTCGGCGTAATGCGCGTGATCTCGGCCGTGGCCATCCAAGGATCGAAGCTATAGACCGAGGCGTCCGGTCCGTCCGATGACAAAACCAGCAGATGCCCCGATTTATCGACGGCCAGGTTAACCGGATCGAGCGGCGCGTCACTGACGACTTCAAGTCCGCGCGCCTGCGACCAGCGATAGATACGATGGAAGTGATGATCGACGAAGTAGAGATTGCCTTTGTCGTCCACCGCCCCGCCGGCGATCGAATAGAAACCGTCTTCAAGCTTTTCGATTTTTGCAGAGGTTAAACCCGGAGGCAGCGGCGCCGGGGGCGGCGTCTGCGGCGTAGCCGACACGTCGAGCACGGCAAATTGGCGCTCGCGCACTTCGAGTTTATGCGTCATGTCCGTGATTGCGTTCTCGAACGGGAACTTGCTGGCGCGCAGATAGGTGCCGCAGCCATTGGCATCGCAGGTCGCATAACCACTTTCGGCATTGGTGGACATGTTGCGGAAGCGGATATTGTCGACATTGAACAGCCTGACCGCCGTGGGCGCGGGTTTGAGGCTGCGTGTCACGCGATAGGCGTGATAGTTGGCGAAGAGAATGTTCCTGGAATTGCGCACCTCAAGCGACATCGATTCCAGCCCGTCGATGACCTCCTGCTCTGTCTGCGGCGCCAGAAATTCCCAGTTTTCCACGCCGTCAAGCACGATCTCGTGGCGATTGTGGTGTTCCGCCGACAGCTCGTAGACGCGCCCGGGCGTTTTGGTGTTACTGACGTAAAAACCGGAATCCGCCATTGTGTTGGGAGTCCAGTTGGCGAGGAATGTGCCACCACCGCCGTCTGTCACCCAGATACCGGGGTACTGACCATCCATGCGGAATTTCGGATCGGAAAAGTCGACACGTTTGCCATTGGGCAAAAGCGTGCCATGACCGCCGTGAATGCGTACATCCTCGACAAGCGAGCCTTCGCCCGCCTTCCACAGCAGCGCCGTCGCGCGCGGATTTATGCCGCCGGTGAACAGGCCGACGCCGAAAATGATTGCGTTGCCTCCCTTGGCACTCTCCACCAGAGCCCTGGCGCTGCCGACTCCCTGGAAGGCCGGGGTGCTCTCGGCCAGGGTGATCTGGGTTACACTGGGGTGCAGCGCGATCAGAACCGTATCGCTGCGCAGGTGAAGGGTATCGGTGACGAGATAATGCCCCATCGGCAGATAGACCACGCGGTGGGTATCGATGGCCTTCTGCAGGGCCAGGGTATCGTCGGCCACGCCATCCCCGACGACGCCGAGCATGCGCACGTTCGCCCATTCACTGACCGGGGGCAAGGCCGGCACGACAGGCCCCGCCTGTTTCGGCATTTGCGCCAGGGGCTCTGCCTGGAAATTGGTGGCGAAATGACCCATCTGGCCCAGATCGTCAATCTTCAGGCCGTAATTGAAGGCATTGACGCGATAGCTCGCGCCGGGTCCCTTCACGGTCTTTCCGGTATCCCGGAAGCGCGCGAAAACCGGCACCCGGTTGGCCACTGCATTATCGAATCCGATCTGGGTAAACGGGCTGTTTTCATTGCTGATCACCACAGCCGCTTTCGAAATGCGTTCGAAGCGCACATCCTTGCCCCACAGGCTGTCGCTGTAGCCCCGGTCGATATCGATCCCTGTTGGTGTATCGCGGATCGTGATGTTGATCAGGGTCAGGTCGACTTCGTGCTCGCGGATAGCGGCCTCACGCTGCCCCTCGAAGGTGGAATCGATCAGGGTAAATTGCCAGGCGGGGGAAGTCTTTTCGGAGACTATGCCGTAACGGCCACCATGAAAGTGCAGGTCTTCGCCCAGGTTGCCGGCCTGATAGATACCGGCGAAGCCCGAGTCGAGTCGGAAGTCGATATGGCTGAGAAAGGCATGCTGGGCTATCCGCATGCGGACACCGGCCGCGGCGGGATTGCCCTTGCCCATTTCGAAGTCGACATTGGACAGCGCTGAATAGAAGGTGCCCGAATTGGCGTCCCTGACAGACGGTGACGCTGGCAGGGCCGAGGGTACAGGCACGGGGACCGGCCCCGTGGCATACTGGTCAGCGCCGGTGAAGATGACCATGGTCACCACGCCCTTGTCGAAGCCCGGCGCACGATCACCCAGCATCAGGACGGGACGCGTGGGACCGACGCCGAACAGCCGCACGGCCGGCGGTATCAGCAGGCTGCGGCTGATGCGATACCGACCCGATGGCAGCCAGACGATACCGCCGGCCCCCGATTTTGCGGCGGTGTCGATCGCCACCTGAATGGCCCCGGTATCATCTGCCTTGCCGTCTCCGACCGCCTTTACTGTCACGGCCATTCGATCGTCAGGCGCCGACAGGTAAACCGAGCCGCCAGCCGTGGCTGACACCGGCGCCGCAACAAGCACCAGGGTGAGCAGACTTAGAATAAAAGGTCTATACGCCATGTTCGCGTCTCCATGTAAGGCAGCTTTATCAGCATTGGGGTTTGCGCGTCCGCGCTTTATAGGCATGCGCCCCCGAGGTAATCATCGTTTCAGCGAGAAAGAAAGCTCAGGATCAGTTCGACCGACTGGTCCGGCTCCGCTTCACCGTCAATAGTCAGTACGCCCTCATCAGGCGTCGGTAGTTCCAGCGTAGCCATCTGGCTGGCGAGCAAGCTGGGCGGCATGTAGTGATTGGGGCGGTTATGGAGACGCATCTGAAGCGTTTCGACTGAGACGCCGGGAAATACGAACAGCAGGTGATCTCCGACACGGGACCTGAGCAGGTCGCGGTAAGATCGCTTCAGCGCCGAACAGGAGACGATGCAGCCGCCGGCCGCCGAGCCCTCCCCCGATTTAAGCACGGCCGCGATGCGTTCCAGCCAGGGCCAGCGATCCTCATCAGTGAGGGCCGTACCAGCAGACATCTTGGCGACGCTTGCCGGCAGGTGCAGGTCGTCGCCTTCGACAAACCGATACCCGATGGTCTCGGAAAGCCGTTGACCCAGGGTGGATTTGCCGCATCCGCTAATGCCCATGATGACGATTGCCGGTGGCGAAAGGGTCAAAGCCATGCCTTAGGAAAACCAAAAAAAATTCATGCTTCCGGACGAGAGGGGTGGGAAGACCGTCCGGAAACATGTGGCGCGAGAGCGTGCGCATGCATTTATACGCGCAACAGGCCAGTTGAAGAGGCCAGCCGAAGGGAGTGTGGCTGGCAACCGGAATAAAGTTGAAGAAGGGATATCCGCCGCACGTCGCAGCGGATATCCACATGGCTTAGAAGGTGAAACGCAGGCCGGCGTGATAGAAGCGGCCAAGCGTATCATAAAGGGCCGGATTGATATCAAGACCCGTGTTCGTCTGCGGCAACGGAACCGGAGCGACATCGAACATGTTATCGATCTTGAAATAGGCGACCACACCCTTGCGGATATTGTACGAGCCCGCAAGATCGACATAGGTTGCGCCGGGCATGCTGTTGTTGTCCAGGGTCGGATTGTTGGATGTCGAAACCGGACAGCCCGTGCTGCACACCACATACTGCGTGCCGATCACACCGTCACTGAACCAGCGTTCCTGCAGGGTCAGGCTATAGGTATCCGTGGAATAGCTCTGCACGAAAAGGGCTTTCCAGTCGGGTGTGGCGCCCGAGTTCTGTCCCGCCGACTGCGTGGGAACGGTGCCCGGAAGTCCGGGGACAGTCGTGAAATCACGCACATTGGTTGCCAGGCCGCGCAAGACCAGATTTCCTTGCAGACCGAGCGGACGTGGCACCTGGTAGCTGATTTCGTAGTCCACCCCACTTGTCTTTATGGAAGCCGCGTTAATGCTGCCCACATTCACATAGGGGTTGGGGCCGGTCAGGTCGAACGTGTTACAGGCTGCCGGCACGGAGCCGTCAAAGCAGTACTGCACGAGCTGGGTTGCATTCGGTCCCGCCCCGATCGCGTCGGTCAGCTTGATGTCGTAATAGTCGATCGACGCACTGAACCGGGGCGCCCAGGTGGGATTCGCCAAAACGACACCGAAGTTGAAGTTCTGTGCAATTTCGGGCTTGAGGCCTGGATTCGAGCCCGAGTTCTGCGAAATGGTCAGGGTGGTGTTGTCAAACGGATTGGTGAAGTTCGGCATATTTGTCGAGGTGGTCGGACCAAACAAATCGTTCAGGTTCGGCGCCCGCACGTCCTGAGACCTGACGGTGCGAAGCCTCAGGCCGCTGAGCGGCGTATCCCACGTAAACCCGACCTTCCAGGCTTCTGCATTTCCGGCCGTGCTGTATTTTTCAGCTCGTCCCGCCGCGTTCAGATTGAGCTGGCCGAGCTGGTCCGAGTTGATCAGCGGCACATTGAATTCAAGGAAGGCTTCGACGACATTGTAGCTGCCGGTGCCGTTGCGATAGTTGCCGGCGTAGAAGTTGCCTCCGCTTGTGCTCAGCAGCGGATCGGCCGGGTAGTCGTCGTTATAGGGGCTGGTGATGCCGTTGCCGTAGGGGTCAGCCACCGCGCGATACCATTCACGCCGTCCTTCCGCACCGAACGCCACCGAGACAGGGCCCGCCCACAGTGAGAAGGGTTCACCCGATACGCTGACGGCCGCGACGTCCTGGGTCTGGATCGTATGCTGGAACGCGCCGACCGCCGGCTGAAGGTAGGCGATCGCCGAAGCGCTCGGTGTTTGATTACCGATGACGTTAATGGGCTGGCAGCCATTGGCGCGCGCAACCGGGTCCGCGCAGACGATGGCGCCGTTCAGGGTGATCGCGTCCACCGCCGCCGTAAAGCGGGCTTTCAGCAGGAGATTGTGGACAGAGATGTCCGAGGTTTCCTTGCCGTGCGTGTAATAGGCATCGTAGTTCCAGCTCGTCCCGAAGACATCGAACTTGCCGTCGGCGCCGACAACGAACCGCTCCTGCTTACGCTCGGTATTGACGCGGATGCTCGGCAGGAAAGGCGTAACGGTTCCCAGCTTGAAGCTGGTAATACCGTTCGGTCCGCATTGCGCGGAAATCGACGCCGGAACATAGGGGTTCGAGCACTGTATCGTCAGGCCCGGTTCGGTAAAGCCCGGATTCGGCTGATTATGCGTATCCACCTTGGCGAGATTGACGGTGAAATAGATTTCATTGTCCTCGTTCAGATCGAACGAGGTGCGGTTATAGAAGTTGGACCGGATAATGCCCGACTGAAGCGTTGCCCCGACGCCGACATTGGCGGACGTATCGCCGCCGACGCAAAAGCCCACATAGCAGCCGGCAACCGTACCTGCCGCATCCTTTTGCGGCACACCGTTAGATCCGTACACGAAATTATACGGATTGCCGTTCTGATCGAAGGCAATGCCCTGCAATGGGCCAGAGGTGATCAGGCCGTATTTCGAATAGGTGATCGATTGTGCGTGATCCACATACCTGAATTGCGGCGATCCGTTATTGGTGATGCCGGTATTGACCAGGGTCGAGCTGCGGTACCAGTCACGGCCATTGGCCGCCCGCTCACCGAAATCACCGGCCGGGATACCATCCTCTGTATGATATTCCAGGGCGAAGGCGGTATGAAGCTTGCCTTCCAGGAACGACTTGCCAAAAGCGACCTGAAACAGGCCCTGCTTGTCATCGCCGTAGGTTGTCTCGCCAACCTCGAAATTACCCTTGAAGCCTTCAAATTTCTTGTCCGTGATAAAGTTCACGACGCCGCCGACGGCGTCCGAGCCCCAGGATGCGGAAGCGCCGCCGTTGACCACGTCGACCCGCTTTATCAGCAGTTGCGGGAAAAGACTGATGTCGGCCGCGCCGGTGCCGATATTGGCAGGGACAACGCGCTGCCCGTCGAGCAAGGTCAGCGTGCGGCTGACACCGAGGCCACGCAGGGCGAACGAACTCAGGCCCTGCTGTCCGCTGGATGTGCTGAACGTATTGGTAGCTACACCGCTGGAGCCTTGCAGCGACGGCAATTGCACGATCGTCGTGAAGATATTGGGCTGGGCCTGGGCGGCAATGTCAGTGGCGCTGATCGAGGTAGTCGGCGTAGGCGCCTTGAAACCGCGCGACACGATGCGCGAAGCCGTGACCACGACGACGGTTTCGGCGTCTGCATCCGCCTTGGCTGCCGCTGCCTGTTCAGCCTGCTGAGCGTATGCACAGCCGGTAGCCAATGCAAAGGCCAGCACTGACGCCGAAGCCGCCTGCAGCGAACGCTTCAGGTAATGCGAGGACTTCCCTGACGTTTCAAAAATGGGATTTCGAGTGACGTTTCTCTTGCTCATAGTGGTTTCCTTCCCCTTGCCTTGTGGCAATTTTCATTAGTGGCGTATTGGCGGCTAACCGCTCTGGCGGCCAGCCTGGGCCCGACAATCGATGATTTACCGGACATTATGCCTGACCATAACGACGGTATTTTTAAAGCGCAACATCGATTAAGGCAGACATATTAAAAAGAATATGCCGTTGTACATTTATCACAACAATGCAAACGCATGACATTCAGCCCAATTACGCAAGTCATTTTCGAACAAATATCACAAATTAAATGAACAAAATCATCATATTAAATACGAATGGACATTCTTCAGCCGCATCCGGCCCGTTAATTTCACTTGAATCAATTTGTTAATTTGACTGGCTTATTTGTCAATTTAAGTAAGACATAATTTAAAAAAAATACGCTATCCGCATACCGTCAATGGCGACTGACACATACTTTTTTCCGCAAACGCAGATCAGGCACCCCTTCAATAGCCCCTTGCTGGTGCCCGCAAATCCACAGGCCACCCCCGGCTCAAGACCTGATACCAGACGAAAATCCACACTTACTCTTCGGGCTTCGGCGCTTTAGGTGCACTTCTTTTAGACAGAGCCAACACATTATGTCAGTCATTACCAAGGCAAGGCATGCCGAGAGAAAGCAGACCCCACCAAACCTGAGCCTTGCTAAAATCATTTTTCGCCATCCATATTCGGGGCGACAACATATTAATTGTTGTATGTTTATCAATTTATTGGCCATAATACTGATTATAATAGGGCGAGTGAAAAGCGATTACCAGTTGCGTCATTCCTGAAGCGAATTCAAATTACACCCACTCCAGTCGTTACAAAGCCTGGAATTGCGCCGCAATTAGTCTTACATAATAAAGCGCCACATTTCGATGGCAGTCCATGCGACCTTTCCATATTCACTAATCGAAGATAAGCGTACGAATTATAAGATGCAGAGAGAGCGACATATGGAGAAGCCAGGCCGTGAGCGGCTGGCAGCCGTCAGCAAGGGCGACGGGCTGGAGTTGGGGAAATCGGCCGAATTGCATACCCAGTTGGCGCAAAAGCTGGGCATAGACATTCTCGGACGGAAATGGCTGCCGGGCGATATTCTGCCCAGCGAAGTCGATATGGCTAATACCTATTCGATTTCGCGGCCGGCGGTCAGAGAAGCCATCAGAACCCTTGCCGCAAAGGGCATGGTCGAGCCTCGTCGCAGACGCGGCACATGCGTGACCGAGCGCGTAAAGTGGAACATGCTGGACCCTGATGTCCTCAGCTGGATGTTTGCGTCCAAACCTGATGAAACGCTTGTCAAGAATCTCTTCGAGATGCGCCTTATCCTGGAGCCGGCCGCAGCGAGATTTGCGGCTCAAAGACGGACGGACGCACATTTGGAAGCCATGTCGAATGCCCTGATCATAATGGGGCGGGAAACGCTGCTGACCGAAGCTGGCCTTCAGGCCGACATAGACTTCCACGCCGCCCTCATGGCAGCGGCGGGAAACGAGCAGCTGGGCGCGATGAACGCGTCAATCGGCGCGACCGTCGCCCTGTCAAACCGCTACAAGATCGCTCATAATATTCTGGGCCGTGATCCGGTGCCCGCGCATATGGCCGTGTATGAAGCGATCCTTAATCGTGACGCGGAAGAGGCGCACTGGTGCATGCAATACCTCGTACGGCTGGCCGTCAAGGACCTGCTGCATATGGATGCCATCGAGGATCTCCCGCCGCCTGAATAACAGCTCATGCCGGCAATGCTTAGGCTGCATTGCTGCGTTCGTGGCAGCCGCTGTTCATGAAGTGATGATCGGGCGTGATCCTGGATTCGCGGAGCCAGCTTTTGAACACAAGTGAAGCCTGCGCGCTCAGTTCGGCTTTCAGTCGTTGCCGCTCAAGCCATTCCTTGCGCTTCTTAGCGGGTACAGCCTCAATGACCCGCGTAGGCAGGGTCCTGGGCAGGTCAAAATTCCCCTCCCCGTTTCTCGTGCCGCCATTTTCTTCCCAGAAGGCATCATTATTGGCAAGGAAAGCGTGCCTGTCATTATTCAGAGGATGGTTTTTGACGCTCACACACTCGATTCTCTCAGCATCGAAGATTTCAGCAATATTATAAAACAATGCAAGTATCAAAGCCTTCGGTCTTTGGCCGTAAAGCGCGCGGGTCGTATCGATAATAAGCTGCTTGGCATTTTCGTTTTGCGGCCCCTGCAAACCGCCGATGCGCATGACAATCTGTTTGTTGTCATTCCTGCCAAGACCAAAGGTCAGGGCCGCCAGGGCGAGCGAGGCGCCCCTTATGCGCATGAACAGGGTAAACTCCCCTTCGGCGCGATAGCGTTCGTGCTGGCAGATATCGAAATCGTAAACCGTGCCGAACTTGTCGCAAACAGAGCCCAGATAGACGTCTTCCCCCTTGATCAGGACCGCAATCACCGCTGGTTTGAGGAAGGTTTCCATGACCGAATAATGCGTCCGCAAATGGTCCAGTTTCGAACTGGAATTCAGGCCACGGCTGTAATAGCTGCGCATGAATTTTGTACGCACCATCTCGATGGGTGGCGGCGATTGCGTATAGGTACGATAAAAGTCTTCGATAAAGCTCAGCCAGCGTCGAGAATGCGGCAAAAACTGCAAATATTTTAAAACAAAGAAACGGGCCTTTTTAAAGCCAAATTCAGTGTGAATCTGGCGGGCGTGTTTTAGCATTATAGCGACCATGGCTTACCCACACGGCAAAGAATTGAGCCAGCGAAAGCCATTGATGCGCCTGAAAATGACGAGGCAAATGACGAGATTGCTGACGAACGGCCTGAGCCATACACGTGCAGGCTGACGCGAAGCTGATGCCTGTTCAGGCGTGTCAATTTGGCGCCAGCTTCAGCCTCTAACGATTGGGAATGGGATGCCGTGCATGGCGGCGTTTGCAGATGAAGGTGAAAAGATTTGGTACTTCAGGCAAGCGCCCATACGCGTGTTTTGCTCGTCGAAGATGACGAAGCCCTTGGCAGCGGACTGAAGCTTGGGCTTGAGCAGTCACATTTCCAGGTCAGGTGGGCGGCGTCCCTGCAAACGGCGCGGCAGGCGAAAGACGAAGCCGAATATTCCATGATACTCCTGGATCTCGGTATGCCGGATGGCAGTGGCCTGGCTTTCCTGCAGGAACTGAGACGACAGGGAGATACAACCCCAGTAATGATTGTTACGGCGACCGGGCAAAGGGAAATGCGTATTGGCGGTCTCAATGCCGGGCCGATGACTACATCACCAAGCCTTACGATCTCGATGAAGTGATTGCGCGCATCCACGCCCTTCATCGTCGCTCGGAAGGCAGGGGGGGAGATCTGGTCCATTTCGACAAATATCTGCTCGATATCAAGGGGCAAATCGTCAGGTGCGAGGACCAGTCAATCAAGTTGACACAGCGCGAGTTCCGTGTCCTGTCGCTTCTGACGTCGCGGGCTGGCCGGTGGGTTTCCAAGCGGGATATCGAACTCTCGATCTATGACGAAAGCATGGACATAGAAAGCAATACAATCGAGGCGGCGATCTACGGTTTACGGAAGAAGCTTGGTGGACAAACCATACTAACGGCACGCGGCCTGGGCTATATGGTAGGCCGATGAACTTAGGGTCGATCTGGTCACTGCTCAAAGAGCCACGCTCTCTGTCGAGGAGTCTGTTCGGCCGCATGGTCGGCGTGATCTGTCTTGGCATTATTCTGATCGTGGGGGTGGCCGGAACCCAGGTATCGCAGCGCATAAACAAGCATTTCGACCAGCAGCTCGTTTCAGGCGCACACCTTCTGTCCAATCTTATGGAAGAAGAACTGCAACAGATCGGGCGGGAGGGCAAAAACGGGGTGACGCTGCCGCTTCGAACGGCTCTGTTATACGCGCCAAGCTCTACACCTGAGCGTCAAGGCGTCAAACCTAGCCGCTGTGCGGGAGGCTTGCGCCTGCCTGCGGCTACGGTTGAACTGACTTTTCTCGTCCGTTCAGTCTGAGCCAGAG
>Ga0160496_1000115_pt1:2500-64750 | contig 64750 bp, 57 predicted proteins | sample DIDPMG_2_FD_108231 | JGI IMG/M metagenome (GOLD analysis project Ga0160496, IMG submission 108231) | Enriched soil microbial communities from UW Madison campus, WI, USA - DID2937_E24_FP MG | ecosystem: Environmental > Terrestrial > Soil > Grasslands | place: USA: Madison, Wisconsin...
CGCTTTTTGGTGTGATTGGAAAAGACTCACCCGCCCAGGCGGGAGAGAAAGCCGCGCCAGCCGCCCGCTTGCGTGGTTCGCGGCGGGTTCGGTTCGCCATATTCGTCCAGTTCCAGATCCTCATCGACACCGGGGTCGTCCGGCGCGCGGGTCAGCGGAATCACGGCCGGAACCGGGGCAACGTTACTTTTCTCAGGAAGCTGCCGGGATCGGAAAAGAGGACCGGGAGCCGCCGTTGCGGTCGGGGTCGGTACGTTTGCGCCGGATGGAGCCTCCGTGGCGGCGGTCGCCGTCGCCGCGGCGACGGCAGTATCTGGCGTCGGCGCTGGAGCGCTTTCTGCGGCGGTGGTCGCCGGCAGGGCCGCAGGCGCGTCCACGGCGGATGGGGTGGCCTCATCAGCCTCGACCACCAGCGCGGCATGGGAATCGGCGGGCAGCGCCGCGAGTGGCATCTGCCATTGGAAGGCGTCGAGCCGCCCGGTCAGCGGTGAAACCGGCCGCCAGTGATCGGAGACATACCCGTCGGCGGTCCACACCGGATCGGGCAGGGCGCGCACTGCGCGCAAGGTCCATTCCCGCGCGCGTCCGCTGTCGCCATGCTCGGTGCGTTCGATTTCGGCCATCAGCATCGCCACGCGCTGCGTCGGCGCGGCGATGAACGGCGCCAGCGCCTTGCGCGCCCGCTCGAACTCGCTGGCATCGATGGCGGCGCGCGCCACCGCGAGCGCGCCTTCAATATTGTCCGGCGTCTTGGCGGCCAGCGTCTCCACGCGCGACAGCCGTTGCCGCGCGGAATCGCCGAGTTTGACATGGGCGTAGGCATCGGCGAGGTCGGGATGCGGCTGCGCCAGCCACGCCGCTTCGATGATACGCATGGCGCGGCGCACCTGTTGGGCCTCGCTGTGAAATTTGCTGGCGAGCACTGCGGCCGGCACCAGCGTCGGCGCCAGCCGCACCGCTTCCATCGCGCTCTCGCGCGAGCGATCGCGCTCGCTGGTTTCGAGTTCGAGCGCGCGCGCGGTCAACAAGACCGCGCGTTGACGTTGATAGAGCGTCTTGTCGAGCAATCCCGCCGCGAGATTGTTGTCGAGGATGGTCAGCGCGCCGCTCCAGTCGCCCTGCGCGCAGCGGAAGCCGAGCACGGCCTGCGAAGCCCACGTCGACGCCGGCGAAAGTTTCAACGCCTCCTGTGCGATCTCGATGGCGGCGTGCGGATCGTCGGCGCGTTGCGCCTCGATGAACAGGCCGCGCAGACCGAGCAGGCGGGTGTCCTTGCGTTCGGTCATGGCGCGAAACGCACGTTGTGCGCCATCGCGGTCGCCGTCCATCTGCGCCGATTGCGCGTGCAGCAGCAATGTCAGCGGATCCTGCGGCGCGAGTCGCTTGGCGACGGTCGTGTGCTTGCGCGCGGCGGCGTGGTCGCCGTGGCCGATGGCGAGCAATCCATTCGTCACGGCGTTACGTCCGCGCGCGACGCGGCGCTCGCGGCGGCGGCGTTGCAGGCGTTGCGGCGCTTGCCAAAGATTGCGCAGCACCGACCAGATCGCGATGGCGGCGAGCGCCACGAGCGTCAATCCCAGCACGAAAACCGGCAGCGTGGTTTCCGCGCGCCAGCCACCCCACGAAATAGCGACGTCGCCATGCTGGTCGCCGACCCAGGTAGCGGCGAAGGCCGCGATGGCAATGATAATCAGGAAGATGACGATGCGGATCATCGGGGGCCTATGGCGTCGGTTTGCCAAGCGCCGCGACGGCGTCGGTTGCAAGTTGACGGGACGCGGCGAGCGCTGCATCGCGCGCGTCGACCAGCGCGATCCATGCCTGGAATGGCGCGCGGTCGGTGTTGCTGAGCGTCATCAACTCGCGGCGGGCGGTCGCGATATCGTCGCTTCGTGCAGCAGCGGCGGCGCGATTGACGATATCACCACGGCCTGCGCCGACAGGGGTGTCGGTTCTGCGAATCCGCACCAGCCGCTCGGCGCCCGCTTGCAGGCGATCGAGAATGCCCGCGCCTTCGACGGGTTTCGGCGCAACGGGCGCGGTCGCAGCGATCTGCGTCAGCAATTCCTTGCTGAGCGTATTGCCGCTCGGCACGCCGGAAGCGGCGAACTGCTCCAGCGGCTTGAGCGCGTCTGGTTGAGATACAAGCGGTGCTGCAGCCGCAAGCGCGGCGGCGTAGGAATCGCCTTGCCGCACCAAACGGTCGAGCAGCGTTACGGCGACGATGCGGCGCAGCGGCTTGTCGTCGGCGGGGGCGGCGCGTTGTTTCGCAGTTTCAGCCGAGAGCGCACGCGTTGCGTTTTCGAGTTGGTCGATGCGGCCGGTAATCGGGGACAGATCAGGCGCGGCGGCGGATTCGCGCGGCGCGGCCTTGATATCGTTGATGGCGGTTGCAGTTTGTTGCTGTTGCGCGCGCAGGGTATCGAGATCGGCGCGGAGCGCAGTCGCCAGTTTTTCCAGCGCGTCGATCCTAGTCGCGAGTTTGGCGTCCGGCGCACCGGGCAACGGTACGGGCCGCGCCTCGAGGCTGGCTAATCGCTTGGTCAGGGCATCGATCTGTGCCGTGTCGATCGCGGGAGTTACCACTGGCGGCGGCGAGTGTGGCCAGCCCGCCCAGACGGCCGCGCCGATGACGCCGCAAGCGGCCAGCGCGCCGACCAGGGCTGCCGTCACAGCCGTTGCGGCCTTCGGCGCGGGTGCGGCGGCGGGAGGAGTTTCGCTGTTGTCCCGAGCAGGCTCTTCGCGCGCGTCCTCGGTGGACGACGCGTCATCCGCCGGACCGGTGGATGCCTCGGGTTGATCGGTCGGCTTGCTGGAAACGTCGGTGGCTTCGAGATCGATGGTCGGCGGCGTGCGCTTGGGCCGTGCGGCGTCGGGAGCGGCTCGGGGGGCGTCGTGTTGGTCATCGACCATCGTGGCGGTCCTCAACTCCAGATGATGCGTGTGGAGGATCGAAACCCTCGGCCCGATTCGGCATACCCCTGCTTAGCGCGATTGCGGCCCCAGTGCACGGTCCAGCGCCGCGAACAGTGCATCTTCGTCCGGCGTGGCGGCAACCGCAACCTGCGAGGCGCCAGCCTCGCGAAGCACGGCGGCGACATTGGCCGATATGCAGCAATGGGGCACCGCCAGCGCCATGATTTCCAGCCCGGCGGCGCGGGCCGCCGCGACGAAGGCATGGGCGCTGCGGCCGGAATAGTGCAGCACCGCTTTGACGCGGCCGGCGGTGAAGGCATCGCAAACATCCGTCGGCAGGTCGGGCGTGGCGATCATGCGGTAGGTCGTCACGGTGACGACATCGAAGCCGAACGGACTCAATTCGTCGTCGAGATTCACCGCGCGATCGGCGGCGGCGAGATAAAGCAACCGTGCGGATTTTTTCAGCATCTTGGCGCGCATCTGCGCCACCACGAGATCGCGCAACGACGCGCCGTCGCCACTTGCCGCCATCACGCTGGCGAAGCCGAGATCGCGTGCGGCCTGCGCGGTGCGTTCGCCGACCGCATAGAGCGGAGTGGTCAACCAGCGCTGCCGTGCCGATGTCTCGGCGAGTGCGCGCAACGCGTTGACGCTGGTGACCAGAACTGCATCGAAGCCCGCATCGGCGTCCGGCTCGAACGCGATCGGCTCGAAGCGCAGCATCGGCGCCAGCAACACGTCGAAACCCTTGCCGCGTAGCACTGACGCCGTTGCGGCGTGATCCGGCGCGGGGCGGGTGACGAGGATGGTCACGAGAGCAAGATCCCGAAAAGTGGAAGTCGGTTTTCGGACAAGATCATGCTCCATCAAAAAGATAAACTGGAGTCTGTTCCAACGTAGTTGGAACAGACTCTAGTTACCGGCGCCGGAGAACAGCGTGAAGAACTTCTCGCCAGCCTTCGCGCGCAATTCCCGCGCGGCGTCGGTGCCGATCGCCACGGCGTCAGCGCGTGTGCCTTCGCGCGTCGTCTCGTAGCACTCGCGGCCGTCCGGTGAGATGATAAGGCCGCGAAAGTGAATCCGCTCGCCGTCGACGCGACAGTGGCCGCCGATCGGCGTGCGGCAGGAGCCATCCAACAGCGCGAGGAAGCTGCGCTCGGCGCTGAGCGCGACATCGGTGTCGGCATCGGCGATGGCTTTGACGAAAGCGTTGGTGCGGTCGTCGTCACGACGCGATTCGATGGCGATGGCGCCCTGGCCGACCGCCGGCAAAAATTCGTCGATGCTGAAAATGCACGTAGCCTTGTCAGTGAGGCCGAGGCGTTTCAACCCCGCGAGCGCCAGCAGCGTGGCGTCGGCTTCGCCGGAGGCCAACTTGCGCAGCCGTGTTTCGACATTGCCGCGCATCACCTCGACCTTGAGGTCGGGTCGGAGCCGCAGCACCATGGCCTGACGCCGTAGCGAGGCGGTACCGACCGTTGCACCCGCCGGCAGATCGGCGAGCGAGGCCGCCTTGTGGCTGATGAAGACATCGCGCGGGTCCTCGCGCGGCAAAAATGCGGATAGCCAGGTGGCGTCCGGGAGGAAGGTCGGCACGTCCTTGGAGGAATGCACGGCGAGATCGATGCTGCCCGCGAGCAGCGCCTCCTCGATCTCCTTGGTGAAGAGGCCCTTGCCGCCGGATTCCGCCAGGGTGCGGTCCTGGATCGCGTCGCCCGAGGTGCGGATCACGCGAATGGCGATGCGTTCCGGATCGACGCCATGGGCGCGCGCCAGCCGGGCGCGCACATCATGGGCCTGCGCTAGCGCCAACGGGCTGCCGCGCGTGCCGATGGTCGTCAGAATGTCACCCTCGGTTCTGGATTGTTCGCCGGAAGATTGCACCCTGTGGCCTCGCAATGCTACGCAAATGAAGAAGGGGCAGACAAACGCCGGTTTGACCGCAAACGCAAGGGCTTGCATTGGCTGACGACATCGCGACGCTGGTTCTGGGCATAGAGACCACCTGCGACGAAACTGCCGCCGCGGTGGTCGAACGTCGTGGCGACGGCTCCGGCCGCATGTTGTCCAACGTCGTGCGCTCGCAGATCGCGGAACATGCGCCGTTTGGCGGCGTGGTTCCCGAAATCGCGGCTCGCGCTCACGTCGACCTGCTGGACGGCATTATCGCCAGTGCCATGAAAGAGGCCAGGATTGGCTTCGACAAGCTCTCCGCTGTCGCTGCCGCCGCCGGGCCGGGACTGATTGGTGGCGTGATCGTCGGCCTCACCACCGCAAAGGCGATTGCGCTGGTGAGCGGCGCGCCGCTGATCGCGGTCAATCATCTCGAGGCGCACGCGTTGACGCCGCGTCTGACCGATGCGCTGGCGTTTCCCTATTGTCTGTTTCTCGCCTCCGGCGGCCACACCCAGATCGTCGCCGTGCTCGGCGTCGGCAATTATGTGCGGATCGGCACCACGGTGGACGATGCCATCGGCGAGGCCTTTGACAAGGTAGCGAAGATGCTCGGCCTGCCCTATCCCGGCGGCCCGCAGGTCGAGCGCGCGGCGCGGCAGGGCGATGCGACGCGATTCCAGTTTCCCAGGCCGATGATGGGACGCCCCGACGCCAACTTCTCGCTGTCGGGATTGAAGACGGCGGTGCGCAACGAGGCGAGCCGCATGACGCCGCTGCAACGACAGGACATCGACGATCTCTGCGCCGGATTTCAGGCCGCGGTGCTGGACTCGATGGCGGACCGGCTGCGGGTCGGGCTCCGCTTGTTCGCGGAGCAGTTCGGCGCGCCGACAGCGCTGGTCGCGGCCGGCGGCGTTGCTGCCAATCAGGCGTTGCGTGCGGCGTTGCAGGAAGTCGCTACGCAGGCGGAGACTCAACTGGTGATGCCGCCGCCGGCGCTTTGCACAGACAATGGCGCGATGATCGCGTGGGCCGGCGCGGAGCGACTGGCGCTCGGGCTCACCGATGCGCTCGGCGCGCCGCCGCGCGCTCGCTGGCGGCTCGATGAGAATGCGGTGGTGCCGCCGCAATTCGCCAACACACGCGCCAATAGCTGAACCTATGGCCAGTGCCGCATCATATCGGTCCGTCGCGGTGATCGGCGCCGGCGCGTGGGGTACGGCGCTCGCCAGCGCCGCCACGCGCGCGGGGCGCGACGTGATGCTCTACGCGCGCGATTCGGCACAGGCGCAGGCGATTCAGGCCGCGCATGAGAACAAGCGATTGCCGGGCATGGTGATCGATGCCGCGATCGACATCACCAGCGATATCGCGCGCGCCGCGCGAGCCGATATCGTGCTGCTAGCGGCACCGGCGCAGGCAACACGTGAAGCCGCGATGACATTGATGCCGTATCTGCGCGAAGGCACGCCGGTGGTCGCCTGCGCCAAGGGCATCGAGCGCGGCACTCACAAGTTTATGACCGAGGTGATCGCTGAAGCCCTGCCGCAGGCAACGCCCGCGATCCTCTCAGGTCCGGGTTTCGCCGACGATGTCGCGCGTGGTCTGCCGACGGCGGTGACGCTCGCGGCCGAAAACGATGCGCTGGCGCAGGCTCTGGTCCATGCGCTTGGCTCGGCGACGTTCCGCCCCTATCACACCACCGACATTCGCGGCGTCGAGATTGGCGGTGCGGCCAAGAACGTGTTGGCGATCGCGGCAGGCATTGTGACGGGGCGGAAACTCGGCGCCTCGGCGCTGGCGGCGCTGACCACGCGCGCCTTCGCCGAACTGATGCGGCTCGGGCTCGCCTGCGGCGCGCGGACCGAGACCATCTCCGGCCTGTCGGGGCTGGGGGATCTGATTCTGAGCTGCTCCAGTCCGCAGTCGCGCAATTTTTCGCTGGGCATTGCGCTCGGACGCGACGAGCAGCCGGCGCGCGAAAAACTCAGCGAAGGCGAATTCACCGCGCCGGTGTTGGCCGAACTTGCGATCGCACGTGGCGTCGATATGCCGGTTGCGAACGCGGTCGCCGCGATTCTCGCCGGGACGGTGACGATCGACACGGCGATCCAGCAACTGCTGGCGCGACCATTCCGCGCGGAAGGATAATCTCTCTTTCGTCGTGCCGCGCTTGTCGCGGGCATCCCCCTCTTGATAGGGATGAAGGCGTGGATGGCCGGAACAAGTCTGGCGATGACGAGAAAGAAACGTGAGCGTCATGAATTACTGGCTGGTGAAATCGGAGCCGTCGGTGTGGTCGTGGGACCAGCAGGTGGCGAAGGGCGCCAAGGGCGAAGCCTGGACCGGCGTGCGCAACCATAGCGCCAAGCTCAACATGATGGCGATGAAGAAGGGCGACCGCGCTTTCTTTTATCATTCCAACGAAGGCAAGGAGATCGTCGGCATCGCCGAGATCGTGCGCGAGCATTATCCCGATCCCACCGACAAGACCGGCAAATTTGTTTGCGTCGATATCGCCGCAGACAAGCCGCTGAAAACGCCGGTATCGCTGGAAGACGTCAAGAATGAGAAACGTCTCGCGGACATGGCGCTCATCAAACTGTCGCGGCTGTCGGTGCAGCCGGTGACCGCGGCGGAATGGAAGATCGCCTGCAAGATGGGCGGACTTTGAGGCGCGTGTGAATGGATTCCGCGCTCATTTCAGATCGCACCGCTTTTATTCTCGCCAATACGCGGCTGCGACCGGTGCCGCTGGTGCCGGAAATCTCGCTGCATATCGCAGACGAAGCGGTCCCGCTTTGGCAGAAAACCGAAGAAGATCTCGGCAAGATGGGTTTGCCGCCGCCGTTCTGGGCTTTTGCATGGGCCGGCGGTCAAGCGTTGGCGCGCTATGTGCTCGACCACGCCGAGATCGTGCACGGCAAGGATGTTCTGGATTTAGCGTCGGGGTCGGGCTTGGTTGGAATTGCTGCAAAGATGGCGGGTGCGCAGTCTGTTTGCGCCGCCGACATCGACAGCTTCGCGTCTGTGGCGATCGGTATCAATGCGCAGGTCAACGCAGCTACGTTGTCGGTGACGACCGTCGACCTGCTCGCCGCACCGGATCATGGCAATTGGGACGTTATCCTCGCCGGCGATATTTTCTACGAGCGCGATACGGCCGAACGTGTTTTTGCGTTTCTGTCTTGGCATGCAGAGCGGGGAGCGACGATATTCATCGGGGATCCTGGTCGTGCCTATTTACCCACGGCACATCTGGCGAAGCTCGCTGAGTACCGGGTCGAGGTCACGCGCGAACTGGAAGACAACACGATCAAGCGGACATCGGTCTGGACCTTTGGCGAGATCGATCCTCAAACCAACCAAGCAGCGTGAAACCTTATTCTTTTTCAGCGGCTTAAGGAGGTTCGCAGCGCCCAAATACGAGATGGTAGGATGTCCATGAAGGTAGCGCCATGAGGACCACCGAAAGTCCTATGTCTTTCGGCTTGTAGCCATCGCGCGCGCGGACGCATAATTGGTACAACAGCGAAAATCGAATTGGCCGCCAGCGCCGCGTCGAAGCAGGGCGCGGGCGGCGTAGCGTGGAGGAAATGATGTCCGAGAAGGTTTACGACGTTCCCGCAGACTGGGCCAAACGAGCCTATGTCGACGAAGCCAAGTACAATGAAATGTACGCCCGCTCGGTCAAGGACCCGGACGGTTTCTGGCTGGAACAGACCAAAACCCTCGACTGGACCAAAGCTCCCACCAAGGCAGGCAACTGGTCGTTCGCGCCCGGCAACATTTCGATCAAGTGGTTCGAGGACGGCGTCCTCAACGCCAGCTACAATTGCATCGACAGGCACCTTGAGAAGCGCGGCGATCAGGTCGCGATCATTTTTGAAGGCGACGATCCCGGCGTCAGCAAGAAGGTCACCTACAAGCAACTGCATCAGGAAGTCTGCAAGTTCGCCAACGTGCTGAAGGCGCACGGCGTCAAGAAGGGCGACCGCGTCACCATCTATCTGCCGATGATCCTGGAGGCGGCCTATGCCATCCTCGCCTGCGCCCGCATCGGCGCGCCGCATTCAGTGGTGTTCGGCGGCTTCTCGCCGGATTCGCTGGCCGGCCGCATCAAGGACGCGGCGTCCACCATCGTCATCACCGCTGATGAGGGCCTGCGCGGCAGCAAGAAGGTGGCGCTGAAGGACAACGCCGACGCGGCCGCCGACAAGGCCGGCGGCGTCAAGACCATGATCGTGGTCCGTCACACCGGCGGCAAGGTCAGCATGCAGGCCGGCCGCGACGTTTATTACGATGAAGCAGTGAAGTCGGTCAGCGCCGACTGCCCGTGCGAGCCGATGAACGCGGAAGATCCGTTGTTCCTGCTCTATACGTCGGGCTCCACCGGCCAGCCGAAGGGCGTGCTGCACACCACCGCCGGTTATCTGCTGCACGTCTCGCTGACGCACAAGTACACCTTCGATTATCACGACGGCGATATCTACTGGTGCACCGCCGATATCGGCTGGGTCACCGGCCACAGCTACATCATCTACGGCCCGCTCGCGAACGGCGCCACCACGCTGATGTTCGAAGGCATTCCGACCTATCCGGATATCTCGCGGTTCTGGCAGGTGGTCGACAAGCATCAGGTCAACATCTTCTACACCGCGCCGACCGCCATCCGCTCGCTGATGCAGGCGGGCGACGGCCCGGTGAAGAAGACCTCGCGCAAGTCGCTGCGGCTGCTGGGATCGGTCGGCGAGCCGATCAATCCGGAAGCGTGGGAGTGGTATCACCGCGTCGTCGGCGACGACCGCTGCCCGATCATCGATACCTGGTGGCAGACCGAAACCGGCGGCACGTTGATTGCGCCTCTGCCGGGCGCGACCAAGCTGAAGCCGGGATCAGCGACCAAGCCGTTCTTCGGCGTGGTGCCGGCGATCGTCGACGGCGACGGCAAGGTGCTGGAAGGCAAGTGCGAAGGCAATCTCTGCATGGCGCGTTCGTGGCCCGGCCAGTTGCGCACTGTCTACGGCGATCATGCCCGCTTCGAGCAGACCTACTTCTCGAGCTACAAGGGGATGTATTTCTCCGGCGACGGCTGCCGCCGCGACGCCGACGGCTATTACTGGATCACCGGCCGCGTCGACGACGTCATCAACGTCTCCGGTCACCGCATGGGTACCGCCGAGGTCGAAAGCTCGCTGGTGGCGCATGACGCGGTGTCGGAAGCCGCCGTGGTCGGCTATCCGCACGACATCAAGGGCCAGGGCATTTACGCCTATGTCACGCTGATGGCCGGTGTCGAGCCGAGCGAGCAGTTGCGCAAGGATCTGGTGGCGTGGGTCCGCAAGGACATCGGCCCGATCGCGTCGCCGGACCTGATCCAGTTCGCGCCCGGCCTGCCCAAGACACGCTCCGGCAAGATCATGCGCCGCATTCTGCGAAAGATCGCCGAGGACGAACCGAGCAGCCTCGGCGACACCACGACCTTGGCTGATCCGACGGTGGTGACCGATCTGGTCGATAACCGCCAGAACAAGAAGGCGTAGGGGCGCCAGAGCTCCTGCAATCACAGCACTCACGCAAATGTCAGAGGTTCCAACCTCTGACATTTGCTTTTTAGCGTGGTGTTGTTTTCCAGACATTTACTTTACCGGCGAGATTTTCTTTTGATGCGCCCGCGTCGCCCAGCGGTGGTGCGGGCGGCAACCGTTTGGTCAGCGCCGCCGGATAAATTGAGTTGAAGCGATCCATGACGGCGGTGTCGCCGTGCCGCGGATCGGGAAAATTGTTTGCGGAGCGATCGATGACGATCAAGGTTGCGGTGGCGTGTGCCGCCATGGTGGGTGCGATGTCGTTGACCAGCGTACCGGCGCAGGCGCGGCCGGATCTGGTGGCGTTTCGTGGGGCCTATTCGCCCGGCACCATCGTCGTGAAGACCAACGAGCGGCGGCTTTATCTGGTGCTCGATCAGGGGCATGCCGTGCGCTATCCGGTCGGCGTCGGCAAGGCCGGCAAGCGCTGGGCCGGCGCAACCCATATCAGCGGCAAGTACCAGCATCCGGCATGGTCGCCGCCCGCCGAAGTGAAGCGCGACAACCCGCGCATTCCCGACGTCATTCCCGGCGGTTCGCCGTCCAACCCGATGGGCGTGGCAGCGATGACGCTGGCCGGCGGCGAATACGCCATTCACGGCACCAACCGGCCCGGCTCGGTCGGGGGCTTCGTCTCCTACGGCTGCGTCCGCATGTTTAATGAGGATATCACCGACCTTTATCAGCGGGTTTCGGTGGGGACGCCGGTGGTGGTGACGCGCTAAGTCGCGTCCCGCTTAGCCACGCAATCAGCACCAGCCGCCGCGATGGCCGCCGTTGTAACGGCGGACCTGTCCGGCCGCCAGCAAGGCGTCCGATACGTTCGGTGTCTGGCGCGTCGCCGCGTCCGCCACCACGCGGCCGTTGTACTTGTCGGGGCCAATGTTGAAGATCGTTATTTCGCCCTCGGCCAACAGCTTGCGCAGCGCGACGCTCGCAGCCTGTGCCATCCGCCATTCTTCGGCGCAGGCGGCTTTCAGTTCCGGCGCATCGATGCCACGCAGCCGTACCCTCGTCACCATGTCGAGACCGGGCCACAGATGCACTCGCGCCTCGAATGTGTCGCCATCAATGGTCCGCAACACATCGACGGCATGGCGGCCGCCGGAACTCCCGGCATGGGATAACACCATCTGGGTGTCGCGATCGACGGGAGTTTCGATCGACGGTTTCGAGAAAGGATTATCGCCGCGCCAGTGCCGCACCCCCGGCAGCATGGTGCCGGCGGCGACGCCGATCACGAAGATCCATGGCAGCACCAACGCCCAGCCGCCGCGGCCGGGTCGTGAGCGAAATGGATATATTCTTCGTGTTGGGTACATATTCCTAGACTAACCTGAGTCGATCCGACTTGCAAGCCGCAACCTATGGTTGATTTCGGGTGTGAGCTCCGATCAAGCCGGTATGATCGACCGCAAGGTCTTAAAAATCCGAGGCGATGCCTTTGACTTCCCAATCGCCGAAGCGGGTCGGCTCCGGACCTTTGGGGCCGTTGATCTCCGGCGCAGCAGGTTTCGCATTCGCGGCTGCCGCCGCACGGCGGGCTTCCGCTTCGGCCAGCGCGCGCTTCGCGGCATCGGAGAGCGGCTTGCGGGGAGCGTCGGTGTTTGCGGCGGGGGCCGGTGTCTCTTGCATGACGCGAATTCCCTTGCGGTCTCGGTGATCTGGCGCGTGATCGCAGCACCTTCAACAGGGCGCGATCATCGCTGTGTATATAATTCGGATTCTTACAATTGGCATATTCGCATGCCACGAAAATGCATCGCGCGGTCGCGAACGCGCCGATCGATCATTGTCCCACCATCACTAGCGATACTTCCTGCCCATGCCGCTTTCGAGATACGCACCACCCGCCGAGGTGCCCGGACTGACCGCGCGTCGCATTGCCGCCGATATTCTCGACGGTGTCCTGCACAAGCGCCGCACGCTCGACGAGCAGCTTGACGGTCCTGCCGCGCATCACGGTTTGAAGGCGTTGGCGGATCGCGATCGCGCCTTGATGCGCCGATTGGTGGCGACGATCCTGCGTCGTCTCGGCACGCTCGGCCACGTCCTGTCGCGTTTGCTCGATCGCGGTGTGCCAACCGATGCGCCGCGCGCGCAAAGTGCGCTGCTGATCGGCGCTGCGCAGATTCTCTGGATGGATGTGCCGGATCATGCGGCAGTCGATCTCTCCGTGCGTTTGGTGCAGGCGGATCGCCGCGCGGCGAAGTATGCCGGTCTTGTCAACGCCGTGTTGCGTCGCTGCGCGCGTGAAGGACAGTCGCTGCTCGACGAAGTGAAGGATCAGGCGCTCGACGTGCCGCCATGGTTGCTGGCGCGCTGGAGCGCGCATTACGGCGAGACGGCGGCAAAGGAAATTGCGGTCGCGATCGGACACGAACCGCCGCTCGATCTCACGGTAAAGTCCGATCCCGCGCACTGGGCGACACGTCTTCATGGCGAGGTGCTGCCGACCGGCACCGTGCGCACGCCGCTGCACGGCTCGGTGACGATGCTGCCCGGTTTCAATGAAGGCCAATGGTGGGTGCAGGACGCCGCCGCCGCGCTGCCGGTGCGCCTGTTCGGCGATCTGAGCGGACGTTCCGTCGTCGATCTCTGCGCCGCGCCCGGTGGCAAGACCGCGCAACTGGTTCAGGCCGGCGCGCAGGTGACGGCGCTCGATCGCTCGCCGGCGCGGGTGGCGCGGCTGCGCGGCAATCTCGCGCGGCTGTCGTTCGAAGCCGAGAGCATTGCGGCCGACGCCTGCGAGTGGACCACGGAGACATCCTTCGACGGCGTGTTGATCGATGCGCCCTGCACCTCGACCGGCACAGTCCGCCGCCATCCTGATGTGGCGTGGCTGAAGCAGGAATCCGATATCGCGGCGTTGGCGGTGCAGCAGGCGCGGCTGATCCGGCGCGGACTTGCACTGCTCAAGCCTGGCGGCACGCTGATCTATTGCACCTGTTCGCTGGAGCCTGAGGAGGGCGAGCAGGTGGTCGCAAGCCTGTTGGCCGACGAATCAGGTGTGCGGCGGCAACCGGTCGATCCGGCCGAACTCGCCGGATTGCCCGAACTGGTAACCCCGGATGGCGATGTTCGAACCCTGCCGTCGCATTTGCCACACGCCGATCCAGCGCTTGGCGGGCTCGACGGATTCTATGCCACACGGCTGGTAAAAGCCTGATATTGCTGTATTTTTATAGATTGATGAGCTTCCGGTTGCGCGATCCGGAGGCCGCTGCCCTCTATCTACCGGACCGTCAAGGCTGCCCTTGGCCGCGTTTCCGGATTAAGAAGGATTCGCAGCTAAATTCCATCAAGTCAGATTTGATTCAGGATACCGCCGCGTGTCGATCGCACAACGCAGACGCCTATCGACATTGATTCTCGGCCGCTTCGCGCGGTCGGCGATGTCGCGCGTCGGCGGGCCGGTGGCGCTGGCGCGGGTCTGGCCCGGTCGGACCGATCGCCTGATCATCGCCCCGCACGATTTGCGGACGGCGGATGCGACCCGCGCCGCCGAAATCTACGCCGGTCGTTTCGTCTTCGCCGGCAAGATCGTCACCTGCCACAGCCGCTCGATCTTCGATCTTGAGCCGCCGTCCGAGGATTGGGATGCCGCGCTGCTCGGCTTCGGCTGGCTGCGCCACCTGCGTGCCGCCGACACCGCGATCACCCGCGCCAATGCGCGCTCGCTGGTGGAGGATTGGATTTCCAATCCGCCACGCCGGCGGCCGCTCGCAAAGCGCGCCGATGTGCTGTCGCGCCGCGTGATCTCGCTCCTGTCGCAAGCACCGCTGGTGCTGACTGAGACCGACAGCAAGTTCTATCGCCGCTACCTGCGTGGACTGGCACGTGACATTCGCAATTTACGTTCGGCAGCTCTCGACATTCCCGACGGCGTGGCGCGGCTCCAGGTGCTGATCGCGCTGTGCTATGCCGCGCTGTGCCTCGCCAATCAGGCCAACCAGATCAAGACCGCGAGCCGCAAGCTCTCCGAGGAATTGCAGCGCCAGATCCTGCCGGATGGCGGACACATCTCGCGCAATCCCAACGCGCTGATCGAACTGCTGGCCGATCTGCTGCCGCTGCGCCAGACCTTTGCAGCAAGGAACATCCCGCCACCGCCCGCGCTGCTGAACGCCATCGACCGCATGATGCCGATGCTGCGTTTCTTCCGCCATGGCGATGGCAATTTCGCGCTGTTCAACGGCATGAGCGGCACGCCGTCTGATCTGCTGGCGACGCTGCTCGCCTATGACGACACTCACGGCGCGCCGATGGCGACCATGCCGCACACCGGCTATCAGCGTCTCGACGCCGGCGCGACCACGCTCATCATGGACAGTGGCCCACCACCGCAGGCCAATGTTAGTCACGAAGCGCACGCGGGTTGTCTCTCATTCGAACTGTCGTCGGGTCAGAACCGCATCGTGGTCAATTGCGGCATGCCGATCAACGGCCGCGAAACCTGGCGCGCCCACGCCCGCGGCACGCCGGCGCATTCCACCGTGAGCTATCATGATACGTCGTCGTGTCAGTTCGTCGAACGCACCGCGATGAAGCGCCTGCTGCGCGGCGCGCCGATCGTCAGCGGTCCCACCGATGTGTCGAGTGAGCGCGAATTCGTCGACGACGGCACGCTCCTAACCAGTTCGCATGACGGTTACCTCGGCCGTTTCGGTGTGATCCATACGCGCGTGCTGCTGCTGTCGAACGATGGTCTGCGGCTTGATGGCGAGGATACGCTCGCGCCACCGCATGGCGCGCGCGTGCGCGGCCACGATGCGGACTACGCGGTGCGCTTCCATCTGCATCCCGCGATCAAGGCGAGCCGCCTCAGTGACGCGCATGGCGTGATGCTGGTGCTGCCCAATCGCGAGGTGTGGACGTTCGAGACGCCCGACGACAAGGTCGAACTGGAAGACAGCGTATTCCTCGCCGGCAGCGATGGCGCGCGCCGGACCCAGCAGATCGTGATCCGGCAGGATGCACGGCAGGTCGGTAATATCCGCTGGAGTTTTATCCGCTCCTCTGCGTCGGCATCGGCGACGCATGCGCGCCGCAACGCCCATCGCGAGCCGCAACTGCCGCTTTAGTCGCTCACGCTTCTCGCAATGACGGGCTTCTGATGGGGTAACGCGTTAATGCGCTTCGTCCCAGTTATCGGCAGCACGGGCGTCGACGTGCAGTGGCACCGATAGCAGCACCGCAGGGAAGGGCGCATCCTGCATCACGCGTTGTACCACCGGCAGCGTCGCAGCGACTTCCTTCTCCGGCACCTCGAAGATCAGTTCGTCGTGCACTTGCAGCAGCATCTGCGCCGATAGCTTCTTCTCGGCCAGCGCGTCCTCCATCCGCACCATCGCGCGGCGGATGATATCTGCGGCGGTTCCTTGCAGCCGGGCGTTGATTGCGGCGCGTTCGTTGAAGGCGCGGATTGAAGGGTTCGAGGCCTTGATGTCCGGATAGTGACACTTACGGCCGAACAGCGTCTCGACGTAGCCGTGCTCGCGGCAGAAATCGCGCGTTGAATCCATGTAGGCGCGGATGCCGGGGAAGCGCTCGAAGTATTTCTTGATGTAGGCGGCGGCTTCCTCGCGTGGAATGCCGAGCTGGTTGGCGAGGCCGAACGCCGAGATGCCGTAGATGATGCCGAAGTTGATTGCCTTGGCGCGGCGGCGAATTTCGCCCGGCATGTCCTTCACCGGCACGCCGAACATTTCCGACGCGGTCATGGCGTGAATGTCGAGGCCGTCGTGGAACGCCTGCTTCAATACCGGAATGTCCGCGATCTCGGCGAGCAATCGCAATTCGATTTGTGAGTAATCGGCTGACACCAGCTTATGGCCCGGCGTCGCGACGAAGGCGCGGCGAATCTTGCGACCGTCCTCGGTACGCACCGGAATGTTTTGCAGGTTCGGCTCGTTGGACGAGAGGCGGCCGGTGGTGGTCGCCGCCAGCGCGTAGGTGGTGTGGACGCGATGGGTCTGCGGATGCACGTATTCCGGCAGCGCGTCTGTATAGGTCGATTTCAGTTTCGACACCTGCCGCCAGTCGAGGATCAGGCGCGGAAAGGCGTGGCCCTGTTCGGCCAATTCGTCGAGGATCGATGCGGTGGTGGACCACGCGCCGGTCTTGGTCTTCTTGCCGCCGGGCAAGCTCATCTTGCCGAACAGGATGTCGCCGATCTGTTTCGGGCTGCCGGGATTGATCTCTTCGCCGGCGACTTCGCGGATTTCGGATTCGAGACGCGCTGCGGTCTGGGCGAAGTCGCCGGAGAGCCGCGACAACACCTGCCGGTCAATCGAGATGCCGCGCCGCTCCATCCTCGCCAGCACCGGCACCAGCGGCCGCTCCAGCGTTTCATAAACGACGTTCATGCGCTCGGTGACGAGGCGCGGCTTCAACACGCGCCATAGTCTGAGGCTCAGATCCGCGCCCTCGGCGGCGTAGTCGCTGGCCTTGTCGATCGCGACCTGATCGAAGGTCAGCTTGCCCTTGCCGCTGCCGACAAGGTCGCCATAGGCGAGCGCGGTGTGGCCGAGCCAGCCTTCCGCAAGCGCCTCGCGCTCATGCGAGCCACGGCCGGCGTCGAGTGCGTAGGAAATCAGTTGCGCGTCTTCGATGTTGCGCAGCGTGACGCCGTGCTGCGCCAGCAGGACCATCGCGAACTTGGTGTCGAAGCCGATCTTCAACAGGCCGGCGCTTTCGAGAACAGGCTTTAGTGCGTCGAGTGCCTCGCGCGCCGCCATCTGGTCCGGCGCCAGACCGGCCGCGAACAGGCCGGAGCCGTCGCCGGCTTGCTTGTGCGCGAGCGGAATGTAACAGGCGTCGTTCGGCCCGAGTGCCAGCGCGATGCCGCACAACTCAGCTTGCATCGGATCGATCGTCGCGGTGACGATGTCGAGCGCGAGGTGGCCGGTATCGCGAACGCGTGCGATCCATTGGTCCAATTCCGTGCGCGTGCGAATGGTCAGATAGCGGCTGCGATCGACTTTCGTGTTGCGCGCCTCCTCGGCGCGGCTTGCGGCGAGCGCCAACGGCGACAATTTTTCGGTGTCAGCCTGACCGTTCGATACGGCCTTTCGGGGGGTGGGCGCGGCTTCGCCGAACAGGTCACCGGTGCCGGATCGCGGCAGCACTGCCGAGCCCTTGGCGCGCGCGTCCGGCTCGCCGCCGAGCGCGGGTGTTTGCGGCGAATCTGGCGCCGTGCCGCGTGCGAAGGCGCTCTTCAGATTGGAATCGGCTTCGACGTCGGACGGGTCGATCTGCGAATACTCGGCAACGCGGCGCGTCAGCGTCGAGAACTCCATCGCTTTCAGGAACGCCAGCAGCTTGCGTGCGTCGGGCTCGTGAACGGCGAGCTCGTCGAGCGGCACGTCGAGTGCGACCTTGTCGTCGAGCAATACCAGTTGCCGCGAGATGCGCGCTTTGTCCGCGTTTTCGATCAGCGCCTCGCGTCGTTTGGGCTGCTTGATCTCGCCGGCGCGCGCCAGCAGGGTGTCGAGGTCGCCGTATTCGTTGATGAGCTGCGCCGCGGTCTTGATGCCGATGCCGGGCACGCCGGGCACGTTATCGACGCTGTCGCCGGCCAGTGCCTGCACTTCCACTACCTTCTCCGGCGGCACGCCGAACTTCTCGATCACCTCCGGGATGCCGAGGCGGCGATCCTTCATGGTGTCGTACATGGTGACGCGGTCGGTCACGAGCTGCATCAGGTCCTTGTCCGAGGACACGATGGTTGCGGTCGCGCCGCGCGCGTCGGCCTGCCGCACATAGGTTGCGATCAGGTCGTCGGCTTCGAAGCCGATCTGTTCGAGACAGGGCAGGTCGAAGGCGAGCACCGCCTCGCGGATCAGCGCGAATTGCGGGATCAGGTCGTCGGGCGCGGGCGGCCGGTGCGCCTTGTAATCGGGATAGAGCTTGTTGCGGAAGGTGACTTCCGACTTGTCGAAGACGATGGCGAGATGGGTCGGCCGGTCGTCCTGCGGCATATCACGCAGCAGCTTCCACAGCATGTTGCAGAAGCCGAGCACCGCGTTGACCTGCAACCCGTCTGACTTGCGGTTGAGCGGCGGCAGCGCGTGATAGGCGCGGAAGATGTAGGACGAGCCATCCACCAGAAAGACGTGATCGCCTTTCGACAGGGCTTTGGCGGGGACGGGCTTGGCGGCGGGCGCGGGCTTCTTCGACATGGCCGCAATGTAAGGGCTCGGCCGCCGATTTCACAGCCGTTTGGGCAACCGATCCCCTGTTCCCTTGCCTATTCCGCCGGTTGCAGCCGCGCGGCGGGTTTGCGCGGCGCGATCCAGAACGCGTCGGGCCGCTCGAACAGGAAGTTCAGCCGCGTCCCGCGGCAGATCCACCAGATCGCAACGGCTCCGGTGACTCCGATGAAGGTGACGACGGCGGAGATCGTTCCGATGTCGTGAATCACGCCGGTCTTCATCAGCAGCGTGCGCGAGGTCGCCATCGGCAGGAAGAACGCCAGATAGATGACGATGGAGTGTTCGCCGAAATAGCGGATGAAATCGAGCCAGTGCTGCCGCGCCAGCAAGGTGCCGATGGTGATGATGGCGCAGGCACCGGCCATACCCAGCGCCAGCGAGACGACCGGCAGATCGGCGTGGCCGTAATGGGTCAGCGCACCGTTGACGAGTGCCCACAGCGCCAGCCCGGCTACGGCGAGGCCGGGATAGGTCCGCGCATTATCCGACAGGCGGAACACATGAGCGGCGAACAGGTATCCCGAGTAGAAATAGATGAAGCGCATGGCGAATTCGTCGATCACGACCCAGCCGGTCGAGACATGCGCCATCTCCAGCGCCGCGCCGGCCAGCCAGATCACCAGCGGCGGCACGCGCAGCGTCAGCTTTGTGACGATGAAGAAAATCGGCAGCAGGTAGATGAACCACAGCGTGCCGAACGGATCGATGAACGACAGCAGATAAAGTTTTGCGACGCCCATCCAGCCCATCTCGGCGGCGAAGGCCGGGGCCTTGAAGCCGAACTGGATGGTCACCCAGAGCACGTAGAAATACGCGAAATGCACCACCTTGCGGTCGAGATAGGTGCGCCAGTCGCGGTCGATCACCCGTGACAGGAACAAGCCGGAGATCAGGAAGAAGTCCGGCATCCGGAACGGCCGGGCGAACTCCACGACATAATGCATGAAGCCGGTCTGCCCGGCGGCAGCCTCGACGCCCAGCACCGAATGCATCATCACCACCATGACGATGCAGATGCCCTTGGCGTAATCGACCCAATCGAGGCGGTCGGAGGCCGTTGCTGCGGAGATGGCTGTGCCGTTTCGGGTCATCGCTGTTCCTTTTGGGGTCGCGAGGGCGAACATTACTGACGAAGGGTTTCGTTCCCGTTGCGCGATACAAGGAATGTGCCGCCTTTCCGGAACCCGCTATAAGGCAGCCGACGCAACCCATTGTTAGTGTTAACCGGACCCTATCGCCGTTGACCCGCAGCTTTCCCACGCCTCTGCCGATCGATGCCGTGCTCGATGAGCTCGCGACGGCCCTGGCGCGCCAGCCGACGGCGGTGCTGGTGGCGCCGCCCGGCGCCGGCAAAACCACACGGGTGCCGCTGGCGCTGCTCGACGAGCCGTGGCTCGGTAACGGCAAGATCATCATGCTGGAGCCGCGTCGGATCGCGGCGCGCGCCAGTGCTGAACGGATGGCGCAGACGCTCGGCGACCGCGTCGGCGAGACGGTCGGCTATCGCGTGCGCTTCGGGTCGAAAATCTCGCGCGCGACCCGGATCGAGGTCGTCACCGAAGGCATCTTCGCGCAACAGATTCTCAACGATCCGGAACTGCACGGCGTCGCGGCGGTGCTGTTCGACGAATTCCACGAACGCTCGCTCGATGCCGATCTCGGCCTCGCACTGGCGCGCGACGTGCAGACCGGTCTGCGCGAAGACCTGCGCATTCTGGTGATGTCGGCGACGCTCGACGGCGCGCGGGTCGCGGCGCTGCTCGGCGATGCGCCGGTGATTGCCAGCGAGGGCCGCGCCTATCCGGTGGAGACGCGTTACATCGGCCGCAAGCCGGACGCGCCGCTGGAGCGGCAGATGGCCGATGCGATCGCCACGGCGTTGCGCGCCGATGCCGGATCGGTGTTGGCATTCCTGCCGGGTGCAGCGGAAATCCGCCGTACCCAGACGATGCTTGCAGAACGCGTGCATGATGCCGGCGTCGATATCGTGCCGCTGTTCGGCGCGCTCGATGCAGCCGTGCAGGACCGTGCCATCGCGCCGCCGCCGAAGGGACGACGCAAGGTCGTGCTGGCGACATCGATCGCGGAAACTTCGCTGACCATCGACGGCGTGCGCATCGTGGTCGATTCCGGGCTCGCGCGCGTGCCGCGTTACGAACCCGATATCGGATTGACGCGGCTGGAAACTGTGCGTGCCTCGCGCGCTGCCGTCGATCAGCGGCGCGGCCGCGCCGGGCGTACCGAGCCCGGCATCTGCTATCGGCTATGGGACGAGCCGCAAACCGTGTCATTGCCGGCTTACACCGCGCCGGAAATTCTCGCCGCCGATCTGTCGTCGCTGGTGCTCGATCTGGCGCAATGGGGCGTGCGCGATCCGTCGACGCTGGCTTTTCTCGACCCGCCGCCGTTGCCCGCGCTATCCGAAGCGCGAGACTTGTTACGCCAACTCGGCGCACTCGATGATGACGGCCGCATCACCGCGGAAGGCCAGGCGCTCCGCGCGCTCGCGCTGCCGCCACGGCTGGCGCGCATGATCGTCGATGCGCAGCGCCTCAGTGCGGCGCAGGAAGCCGCAGACATTGCTGCGATCCTCACCGAGCGCGGATTGGGCGGCGACAGCGTCGATCTCGATGCGCGGCTCGATCAGTTCCGCCGAGATCGTTCGCAGCGCGCGTCCAGCGCGAAGCAACTGGCGAAGCGATGGGCAGGGCAGGTGTCTTCCTCTCTCTCTCAAGAAGGAGAGGAGCTTTCGTCCACTGGCGCGTTGCTGGCGCTCGCGTTCCCGGATCGCATCGCGAAGAATCGTGGCAATGGCAGTTTCGTGCTCGCCAACGGGCGCGGTGCGGCGATGGAGCAAGCCGCCGCATTGGCGCGTGCGCCATACATCGCCGTCGGCGAACTCACCGGCACCGCTGCGCGCGGCCGCATCCTGCTGGCGGCGCCGATCACGCAAGCCGAGATCGAGGCGCGCTTTGCTGACGAGATCGCAAGCGCCGACGAGATCTGGTTCGATAAAGACACACTGGCGCTGCGCGGACGTCGTCGCAAGCGGCTTCACGCGATCACACTCGCGGAAGCACCATTGCAGGTATCGCCTTCTGAAGACAGCGCGCGCGTTTTTACGGAGGGATTGGTCGCGGTAGGACTCGACCGCCTGCCATGGTCGAAGGCACTGACGCAATGGCGCGGCCGCGTGATGTTCTTGCGCGCCGCCGAAGGTGACGTTTGGCCCGACCTTTCCGATGCGGGACTTGCGGCGACGGCTGATTCCTGGCTGGCATCCGCACTATTCGACAAGACGTCACTAAAGGATTTCTCCGCAGGCGATCTGTCGGAAGCATTGATGGCGTTGTTGTCGTGGGATCTGCGCGCGCGGCTCGACCGGGAAGCGCCGACCCATTTTGAAGCGCCGACCGGCTCGATGCTGCCGATCGATTACGAGGCCGAGCAGGGGCCGACCATTGCTGTCCGTTTGCAGGAATTGTTTGGTCTGAAAGTCCATCCGGCGGTCGCGAAGGGCAAGGTGCCACTGGTTCTCGAATTGCTGTCGCCGGCACATCGGCCGGTGCAGGTGACGCGCGACCTCCCGGGTTTCTGGCGTGGCAGTTACGCTGCGGTGCGCGCCGACCTGCGCGGCCGTTATCCGCGCCATCCGTGGCCGGAGGACCCCGCGGCGGCGGAGCCGACGCGGCGCGCCAAGCCGCGCGGAACATAAACGCAGCACTTCGTTAACGCTAAACTCACGGTTTTAGCCAAAATACGTATGATCCCGGTCGCGGTGTGCCGCGCGGGCGACGTAACGTTCAGCGTGCGAACTGCGAGTAATGTATGCGTGGCGTAATGATTTTGGCGGGTGTGATGATCGGCCTCGGCACGGTCATGGCTCAGGTTGCCGATCACATGATGGCCGCCTCGGCCACGACGGCCTCATCCGCGCCGTCGGTGATGGTGGCCGCCGCCGAATCTCCGGCGCCCGCATCCGGCGTTCGCAGTGTCGTCGTGCCACGCGATCGGCACGGCCACTTCCAGACCGAAGGGCGCATCGAGGGTCAACGCATCAAATTCATGGTCGATACCGGCGCTTCGGTGGTTGCCATGAATGAAAGCTCGGCGGCGCGGATCGGCGTGCGGCCGGTGCAAAGCGAGTTCAACGCGAAGGTGACCACCGCCAACGGTGTCATCAAGGCGGCGCGGACGCGGCTTGCGATGGTTCAGATCGGCGATCTGATCGTCCGCGATGTCGATGCCATGGTGCTGCCGGACGAGGCGCTGTCGCAGAACCTGCTCGGCCTGTCGTTCCTGGGCAAATTGAAGCGGTTCGAGTTCGCCGGCGGCCGGATGGTGCTGGAGCAATAGCGCCCGCCATCCTGCTGCCAATCCGCCGCAATTTCCCCCTAACCAATGTTCCCGCCTTTTCTCCGCACCGTGCATTCGCTATGGCTGCGGGGTTCGTCGTCCATCACCTTTTCAGAAGGCCGTTTGCATGTTTCCCAAGCCGAAGCCCGTCCTGGTGCCGAATACGCTCGCTTATGAATCCGAGCCGATGGTGAAGCCGACCGGCTTTCGCGAATACGATGCGCGCTGGCTGTTCGGCAAGGAAATCAACCTGATGGGCATTCAGGCGCTGGGCATGGGGCTCGGTGCGTTGATTGCGGAGATGGGGCAGAAGCAGGAGATCGTCACCGGTCACGATTTCCGTGGCTATTCGTCGTCGATCAAATACGCGCTGATCTCCGGCCTGATGGCTGCGGGCTGCAAGGTGCACGACATCGGGCTGTGCATGACGCCGATGGCCTACTTCGCGCAGTTCGAACTCGATGTGCCGTGCGTCGCCATGGTCACGGCATCGCACAACGACAACGGCTGGACCGGCGTGAAGATGGGCGCCAACCGGCCGCTGACCTTCGGGCCCGACGAGATGACGCGGCTGAAGGAAATCGTGCTCAACGCCGACTTCAAGAACAAGGTCGGCGGCAGCTATCAGTTTCACGAGAATTTCCCAGCCCTCTACATCGCCGATCTGACTAAGCGGGCGAAGTTGAAGCGCAAGCTGAAGGTCGTGGTCGCTTGCGGCAACGGCACCGCCGGCGCCTTCGCGCCGCAGGTGATGGAAGCGATCGGTTGCGAAGTGATCCCGCTCGACACCGAACTCGATCACACGTTTCCGAAATACAATCCGAATCCGGAAGACATGGAAATGCTCCATGCCATTCGCGACGCGGTGCTCGAGCACAAGGCCGATGTCGGCCTCGGCTTCGACGGCGACGGCGACCGCTGCGGCGTGGTCGATAACACCGGCGAGGAGATCTTCGCCGACAAGGTCGGCGTGATGCTGGCGCGCGATATCTCGGCGATCCACAAGGATGCGCAGTTCGTCGTCGACGTGAAGTCGACCGGCCTGTTCGTGACGGACCCGGTGTTGCAGAAGCAGGGCGCCAAGGTGACCTACTGGAAGACCGGGCACTCCTACATGAAGCGGCGCACCCATGAAGTGGGCGCGCTGGCTGGCTTCGAGAAGTCGGGCCACTTCTTCTTCAACCCGCCCTTCGGTCGCGGTTACGACGACGGTCTGATCTCGGCGATCGCAGTGTGCGACATGCTCGACCGCGCGCCGGGCAAGAGCATGTCCGATCTCAAGAACGCGTTGCCGAAGACGTGGTCGTCGCCGACCATGTCGCCGCATTGCGCCGATGAAACCAAGTACGGCATCGTCGAGGCGGTGGTGAAGCATTTCGAGGCGGCGAAGACCAAGGGCGATAAGGTCGCGGGCCAGGCGATCCGCGATCTCGTCACTGTCAACGGCGTGCGCGTCACCGTGGAAGACGGAAGCTGGGGCCTGGTGAGGGCGTCGTCCAACAAACCCGAACTTGTTGTTGTGGTCGAAAGCCCGGTGTCGGAGCAGCGGATGCGCGACATGTTCGAGGCGATGGACTCGGTGCTGCGCACCCATCCGGAAGTCGGCGAATACAATCAGAAGATCTGAGACGAAGATCGGCGGGCCGCGGTTTGCCGCGGTCCGCCATCGTAAAAAATCAGAATCTCAAGTTGAGACTTGCGCCAGCATCCGCTCGTTCGCCATGCGGCGCTGCTTGGACTCTTGGAAGCCATGCATGCCGACCTGCCATTGCAGGCTGACGACCGCGCCCTTGACCGGTTGCAGCAGCGCCAGCGAACTTATGAGCGTGATCGGCAGCCAGATCAGCGCATGCACCCAATACGGCGGGGCATAGGCCGTTTCCACCGCCAGTAGCGCCGGCACCACGGCGTGGCCGACCACGACGATCACCAGATAGGCCGGAAGGTCGTCGGCACGCTGGGCGGCATAGCTCTCGCCGCAAACCTCGCAATGATCCACCACCTTGAGGAAGCGGCCGAACAGGCGGCCCTCGCCGCAATGCGGGCACTTCATGGTGAAACCGCGCCACAGCGCACGACCGAGAGAAACAGCATTTGTCATGGTGAATGTCCTAAGCGGATTGTTCTTGACCAAAAGCTTGATCCATACAATATAGATTGTAGGCGGACATTCAAAGGAAATGTAGGTATTTGCATGGATTGGCTCCCTACAATAGCGGAATGGCAGGGGCCGATCTATCTGCGGATCGTCGATGCGCTGAGCGCCGACATCAACAGCCGTCGGCTGAACCGGGGCCAGCAACTCCCGACCCATCGCGCGCTGGCCGAAGCGCTCGGCGTCGATCTCACCACGGTGACGCGCGCCTATGGCGAAGCGCGCCGGCGCGGCCTGATCGAGGCACGGGTGGGGCAGGGGACATTCGTGTCCGAGACCACTGCGCGGCAGGCGGCGGACATTCCGGTGCAGGTCAAGATCGACCTCTCGATGAACGTGCCGCCGCAGCCGGTGGAAGCCAATCTCGACCTGCGCATCGCGCAGGGTCTTGCCGCGATCCGCAGCGAGGCGAGCTTCAGCGCCTATCTCAACTATGCACGCCCCGGCGGCAGCGATGACGAGCGCGAGGTGGCCGCGCAATGGCTGCGGCCGCGCCTGACGACCGTGGCCCCGGAGCGGCTGGTGATCTACCCGGGCACGCAGGCGGCGCTGTTCAATATCTTGCTGGCGCTGACGTCACCGGGCGATGTCGTCCTCACCGAGAACCTGACGTTTCCCGGGATCAAGGCGGCCGCAAGTCGGCTTGGCGTGCGGCTGGTCGGTGTCGAGATGGATCGCGACGGCGTGCTGCCGGATGCGCTCGCGGCTGCGTGCAAGCAGCATCAGCCGAAGGCAATCTATCTCATTCCCACTTTGCACAATCCGTCGACGGCAACGCTTCCGCCGCCACGTCGCCACTCCATCGCAGACATCGTGCGCCACCATGGCGTGTGGCTGATTGAGGACGATGCTTACGGTTTTCTTGAACCGTCGGTGCAGCCGATTGCCGATCTTGTGCCGGAGCGCACCTATTTCGCCGCGAGCATGTCGAAGTGCATCGCGCCGGCGTTGCGCGCGTCCTATCTGCTGGTGCCCGATCTCGCCGCTGAGCAGGTGATGCGCAACAATTTGCAGGCGACGATGCAGATGCCGCCGCTGTTGATGGTGGCGCTGCTGACACATTGGATCCGCACCGGTGTCGCCGACCAGATCATTCAAGCCATCCGCAACGAGGCGATCGGGCGTCAGCAATTGGCGGCGCGCATGTTGCACGGATCGCAATTCGCCGCTCGGCCGGCGGGGCATCACCTTTGGTTGGCGCTGCCGAGGCAGTGGCACGGCGCCGAATTTCTCGCAGACGTGCTGCGGCACGGCCTCGCCGTGGTTGGCCGCGATGCCTTCGCGGTGGGAGAGAACGCGGCGCAAGGGGTGCGGGTGTCGCTCGGCGCCGCGCGCAATCGCGCCGAGCTGGCGCAGGCGCTGCAACTGCTCGCGACCACGCTGCGCTCGCCGCCGTCTGATATTCAGATCGTTTGAAGCGCGCTGTAGTATCTTGTGGAACGGGTTAGGAGCCGTCACCCTGAGGTGCGCGCCCTTTGCGCGCCTCGAAGGGTGACGGCGATCCTTCGAGGCTCCGCGCTGCGCGCGAAGCACCTCAGGATGACGCTGCCGTCAACTGAAGCTCATCCGAATCTAGATGCCGAGATAGGCTTGCCGCACGCGCTCGTCGGCGAGCAGGTCCGCGCCGCTGCCGGACAGCGTGACGCGGCCGTTCTCAAGTACGTAGGCGCGCGTCGCGATCTTCAGCGATACCGCGACGTTCTGCTCCACCAGCACACAGGTCATCCCGCCGGCATTGAGGTCGCAGATGGTTTTCAACACATCATGGACGATGGTCGGCGCGAGTCCGAGCGACGGCTCGTCGAACATGATCAGTTTCGGTTCGCCCATCAGGCAGCGTCCGATCGCCAGCATCTGCTGTTCACCGCCGGACAGCGTGCCTGCCGCCTGACCGATGCGCTCCAAGAGACGCGGAAACATCGTCAGCACGCGGTCGCGGTTCTGCGCGCGATGCGGTCGGGCATGGGGCAGCATTGCGCCCATGTCGAGATTCTCGGAAACCGTCAGCGACGGGAAAATTTGCCGTCCCTCGGCGACTTGCCCGATGCCGAGATCGCAGACCCGATGGCTCGGCAGCCCCGCGATGTCGGTGCCGCGAAAGACGATGCGGCCGCCGGTCGGCCGATGCATCCCGGCGATGGTGCGGATCAGTGAGGTCTTGCCGGCGCCGTTGGCGCCGACGATGGCGACGATGGCACCTTCATCGACGGTGAGCGAGACGCCGTCGAGGGCTTGCGCATCGCCGTAGTGGACGCTGAGGTTCTCGACGGCCAGCATCACAACGACTCCGCGCCAAGATAAGATTCGACGACGGCGGGATCGCGTAACACCTGCTCCGGATTGCCTTCGGCGATGGCCGCGCCGTGGTGCAGCACCAGGATGCGGGAGGCGAGTGCGGTGACCGCGCGCATGACGTGCTCGATCAACAGGATCGTCAGGCCGCCGCGGTTGAGGTCGCGCAACGTGGCGACGATGCGGTCGGTCTCGGTGGGTCGCAGTCCGGCCATCACCTCGTCGAGCAGCAACAGTTTTGGGCCGGTCGCCAGCGCACGCGCGACTTCCAGTCGCTTGCGGTCGGGCAATGTCAGGCTGGATGCGATCTGCGCGCGCTTGTCGAACAAGTCGAGCCGCGCCATCGTATCGCGCGCGATTGTCTCGGCGTCGCGGACCGTTTTGGTTTGCATCAGCGCGCCGATAATGACGTTGTCCTCGACGGTTAGCGCGGGGAACGGCCGCACCAGTTGGAAGGTCCGGCCGACGCCGAGCCGCGCGATCTGGTCGGAGCGTAGTCCCTCGGTGCGCGTGCCGGCGAAAGTGATCGAGCCTTCGTCGGGTGGGAGCGCGCCGGCGATCATGTTGAACAGCGTGGTTTTGCCGGCGCCGTTCGGGCCGATCACCGCGAAGATATCGCCCTGCTGCACGTTGAAGCTGACGCGGCTGACCGCGGCGAGGCCACGAAATCGCTTGCTGATGCCGTCGATGGAAAGCAGGGCGGTCATGCGCGTGGCCTGTCGAGGCCGAGCTTGCGGGCAAGCCACGGCCACACGCCGCTCGGTTGCAACGTGATGATCACCATCAGGGTCAGGCCATAAAAGATCGACTTGGCGCCCGGCGTATTGATGCCGAAGTGCTGCATCAGCGCGGTGAGGCTTTCGCCCAGCGGCGTCAGTAGGATGGCGCCGACGAGCGGCCCGAACACGGTGCCGAGGCCGCCGATGATCGGCGCCATGATGATCTCGATGGAACGGCCGATATCGAACACCTGCGACGGAAACAGGTTGCGATAGTAGAAGCCATAGAACACGCCGCCGACGGCGGTCATGCTGGCGGAAATCAGCATCGCGATCATTTTGGCCCGGAAGATGTTGATGCCGGCGGCTTGCGCGGCTTCCGGGTCCTCGCGCACCGCGAGCCAGCGATAACCAAGCGGCGAGCGGCGCAGCCATGCCACGAGCAATGTCGCGGCGGCGGCGAGGATCAACGCGAGATAGTAATACAGCAACGGCCCGCCGCCGAGGTTCCACCACTTGTCGGAGCCGGGGCTGTTGACCGATAGGAACAGGCCGGCCGACGCTCCGGTGATTTGCAGGTGATCGAAGCCGATGCGGGTGAACTCGGCGAAGGCGATGGTGAGCAGCGCGAAGTAAACGCCCTCAATGGCGAAGCGCCAGCCAAGCCAGCCGACGATCATGCCCGCCGCGGCCGCAACCGGAATGGCGATGAAGACGCCGACCCAGGGGCCAATGCCGAACAGCGTCCACAGCGCGGTGGCGGTATAGGCGCCGAGTCCGAGATACAGCGCGTGACCGAGCGAGAGTTGCCCGGCAAAGCCCATCAGCAGATTCCACGCCTGCCCGAGATAGGCGAAGTAGAACACCAGGATCAGCACCGACAGCAGATAGCGGTCGGCGGCCAGCGGCGCGGCGATCGCTGCCGCCAAGGCTGCAAGACAGAGGATTTTTCCGCGCGTGGGCAGGCGCTGCCAGATATCGCTCATAGCCGCCGCCCCATCAGGCCCTGCGGGCGCAGCACCAGCACGAGGATCAATAGCGCGAAGGAGAACATGCTTTTCATCGACGGCTGAATGTAGAAGCCCGCAAGCGCTTCGGAGATGCCGATCAGGACGCCACCGACCAATGCGCCTGCCATCGAGCCGAGCCCGCCGATGATGACGATAACGAATGCGAGAAGGGTATAGGCCGGCGCAAGGCCGGGTGATGCGTCGGCGATGGTTGCCATCAGCGTGCCGGCGGCGCCGATGCAGGCGAAGCCGAGCCCGAATGTCACGGCGTAGAGTTGCTTGACGTTGAGGCCGACGACGCCAGCGCCCGTGAGATTATCGGCGCAGGCGCGGATCGCCGTGCCGGTGCGGGTATAGCGGAAGAACAGGAACAGCGCGATACAGATCGCGAATGCGCCCAGCGCCGCGAACACGCGCACTTTGTCGATGAACAGGGAGCCGATGGTGTAGCTATCGAAACTGTAGGGCAGGTTGATGGGGCGCGCATCGGGGCCGAAGATCAGCAGCAGGCCGTTGACGACCACCGTAGCGAGCCCGACCAGCAGGATGAACTGCTCGTGTTCGGCGCGGCTGATGAAGGGCTCGACCAGCGCGCGCTGCAGCACATAACCGAGAAAGAAAAAGGCTACCGCGATCGGCAGCAGCGATATCAGCGGTGAGACGCCCAGCATGTCGAACAGCAGGAATGCCGCATACATTGCGACGACGGTGAACTCGCCGTGGGCGAAATTGACCACGCGCATGACGCCGAAAATGACCGAGAGGCCAAGCGCCATCAGCCCGTAGACGAGCCCGGTGAGAATCCCTTGAACGATAATATTCAAGGTGATCGCCGTCATTCGAAACTCCGGCTCCGGGCGTAACCGCGGGAGCGTCTTGAAAGGGACTACATATCAGGACAGTGAAGCACCGCGCGGCACGCGATGCTTCATGATGGTGTGTGCGGAACGTCAGATCACTTGCGGCCCTGCCACGGCGGCATCGGCAGCACCGGCGTCATGGTCGCGACGTCGGCCGGCAACACCACCGTCGGGGTCTGGTTGCGGTTCTGCACACTGGCCGACGGAATGTCGTTGTTCTGGCCCTTCTCGTCGAACTTGATCGGCCCGCCGATCATGGTGTGCTCGACGAGATTGGTGGCCTTCAGCGCCTTCATCAGCTCCGGCCCGTTGGTGGTGCCGGCACGCTTGAAGGCGTCGCCCGCGACCATCAAGGCGTCGAACGTGAAGCCGACGTTGAAGCATTCGACGGCGAAGCGGAATTTCGGCTGCGCCTTGGTGTAGGCCGCTTCCAGCGCCTGCGTGACCTTGGATTTCGGATTGGCCCACGGCAGTGCGTCGATGTGGTAATCCGCCAGCGGGCCGAGCGCCTTGTAGAATTCCTCATCGTAGAGGCCGGGCGCGCCGGGCGAGATGATGCCCATCGGCTGGAATTTCTGCCGCACGGTGTCGCGCACCAGCTTGATGGCGTCGGCCGCGCGCGTCACCACCAGCAGCAGGTCCGGGTTGAGGCCGCGGATCTTGGTGACCTCCACCGAGAGGTCCTGCGCCTTCGGATCGTAGGGGATCGATTCCAGCAGCTTGAACGGTAACCCCGATTTCGGGAACAGCGCATCCATGCCCTTGCGCTGCGCCAGGCCGAAGTTGTCGTTGGCATGCAGGAAGACCGCGCTTTTCGGTGCGATCTTGGTGGCGTCGATCAGGGCCTGGATCTGATGCAGGCCGTTCTTCACCAGCATGCCGCCGGTGGGGAAGTTGCGGACGAGGAATTTGTAGCCCTGCTCGGTCAGTTGCGGCGCAGCGCCGATGTTGACGATCAGCGGCACCTGTCGTTGCTCGCAAACCTGTGCGATGGCCAGCGTGCCGGCGGAATCGAACGCGCCGACGATGCAGTGCGCGCCTTCGTTGATGGCGCGTTCGGTCTGGGTGCGTGCGACGTCGGGATTGGATTCCATGTCGATGTGCACCAGTTCGACCTTGTAACCGAGGTCGGCCAGCACCTGCGGCGCCACCAGCGCGCCGCGATGGCAGCTTTGGCCGGCCTGCGCGAGATAGCCGGACTGCGGCAGCAGCACCGCAATTTTCAGGGTCTGCGCCTGGGCCCGGACAATCCCCGGAGCGGCGAGCAATGCAGCGCCGGCGACGCCGCCCGCGAGCACGCTGCGGCGACTGAATTTGAATTGATCGTTCGGCATGTCTTTCCCTCCTGGATGCCCGCCGTTGAACCCGACGCGGCCCTGATTGCTACGTCCTGACGTGATTATTGCGTGGTGCCGGCGCGATCACAAGCCGCCGGCGGCAGATGGTGTCTCATCACTTTGGTCTGCCCTTCTTGCAGTGCGCAAAGGGTATTCAACAAGCTCTCCGATGCTACGGCTTCTGCCGTCGAATGAAGGTCCACGGGCTGGCCTCAGAGTCGGTCGGCACTTCGATGTCGATCAGGTAGGGCCCGCCGTCCGCCAGCGCGCGCTCCAGCGCCGGGCGGAAGTCTTGCGGCGAGGTCACGCGGATCGCACCGACGCCGAAAGAGTCCGCGAGCTTGACGAAATCCGGATTGACCAGATCGGAGGCGACGACGCGGCCGTCGAAGCCCTCCAACTGGTCGCGCCGCACGTTGCCATAGGCATTATTATTGAACACCAGCACCACGACGCCGATCTTGAACTGCACCGCGGTCGCCAGTTCCTGCACGGCGAACATAAAGCCGCCGTCGCCGGTGATGGCGACCACCGGCCGGTCCGGATTGGCGACCTTGGCGCCGAGCGCGGTCGGGAAGCCAGAGCCCAGCGTGCCCTGATAGCCGGACGTGATGAAGGTGCGCGGCTCGTAGACCGGGAAGCCGTACCATGACGCGAAGCCGACTTGCGACAGCTCGTCGGTGACGATGGCGTTGGCGGGAAGCACCTCGCGCAGAATGTTGAGGTACGACATCTGCGGCTGGATCGCCTGGATCTGCTGCAGCGTCGATGCCGACGCGGCGCGGATCGCATCGCGACGGCCAGGTTGCCGGGTGAAGCCGCGCTTTTGCACGGCGGCGAGCAGATCGCGGGTACCCTCGCGGGCATCGGCGATGATGGCGGTGTCCGGCGCGAAGCGCCGCATCTCCGCAGGATCGATGTCGATGCGAATGGATTGCTGACCCTCGGGACGATATGGCCACCGCCACGTGGGCAATTCCATCCGGGTGCCGATGCCGATGATGAGGTCGGTCTGCGGCCACAGCTCATAGGCCGCGGCCATCGACATGCCGAGATCGTGCGCGTTGCTGACGATGCCACGTCCGCTGCGAAATGCCACCACGGGGGCGTCCAGCATTTCGGCCAGTTCGAGAATTTCCTCGCGGGCATGAATCGCGCCGCTGCCGACGAAGATCATCGGCGCCTTGCTTTTGGCGATCCGCTCGGCCGCCGCTTTAACGCGGTCGCTGTCCGGGCGTGGCGGCGGAAGAAGGTCGAACGGCTTGGCGTCACCGACATCGGCGCGTTGTGTGAAAATATCCCACGGCATTTCCAGCACGGCGGGGCCTTGCCGCCCTGATTGCATTTCCTGAAATGCGCGTGAGACCAGCGCCGGCGCGGCGTCGGGATATTCGATGCGCTCCGCCCATTTGACGAAGGTGCGCAGCGTTGCGAGCTGGTTCGGCATTTCGTGCAGGTGGCCGCGTCCCTTGTCGAGGAAGGCGGTCGGGACCTGACCGGTCAGGCAGAGCACCGGCTCGTTACCCCCAAGGGCGGTGAGCAGCGCTGCGCCGGCATTCAGCACGCCGGGGCCGGGGACCACGCTGAACACGCCGGGCCGGCCGGTCGAGCGGGCGTAGCCGTAAGCCATGTAACCGCAGGCCTGTTCGTGCCGCGCGCCGATGACCTTTAACTGCGCCTGCTGAAAGGCATCGAACAGGCCGTAGACCTGCGCGCCCGGCAGACCGAACACCGTATCGACGCCGTGCGCGACGAGTCCGTTGACGATTGCCTCGCCGCCTGAAGTAGAAGTCATGATCCGTTCCAATCGTTCGGACGCCGGATCGCGTGTCCGCGCTTGGCGAAGATAAGCCGACCACGCCTGATCCGAGAATATCGGAACGATACTTGCTACGAAGCGTGTCGGGGATGCAAGAGACTTGTCGCGGATTCAATACGCGGCGTTTGGTGCGCTGCATGAGCGGTCTACGACGACGCCTTGATCCCGACGCGCATCGCGTGCGCCGTTAGGTCGTGTCGGAAGTCCATTACCGTGCGCTCGAACAGGTCGAACGCCTCGTGTTGAAATTCGGCGACGACCTTGTGCGGCGGCAATCGCCGGTCGCCGATCTGCCGCTTGAGATGTTCGAGGCGCTCAAATTGCTCCGACCACAATTGATCGATCAGTGCCATCATCAAACGGCGCAGAATATCGCCGAGCAACGCCTCCCCGATGCTGGCGACCTTACCTTCCATCCAGCGATCGGCCATCGCGTAAATCGTTTGCTTGAGATTTTCAGAATCGATGGTGCGTTGTGACGAAGGTGGAGAGAGATCAACGGCGAGCGTCAGGATCGAGCGGATCGCGTGATCCAAGCCGTCAATGTCCCAAGAAGTATCGGGCGGGGCAAACCGCGCGATCAGATCATCGATGGTTTCGTGTCGCAGTCGTTGCGCCAGAAAGAGAGGATTGTCGCCATCGCGAATGTCGCGGCGCATGTCGTAAAGCGTATCGTACTGGTGCTGAATGATTGCGTCGAAGCGGAGCAGTCCAAGTCGCCGATCGATATTTCGAGTTTCGTGTCGCCGCTGTGCTGTGCGTATCAAACGTTTTGCAACGCTCGATGCGACAGGACTGTTCTGCACGGGCGAGGGCGCACGGACCGCGGCCGTCGTGAGGAATTCGTCTTCCAGCGAGGCATGGAATATCGATCGGCCGGGATCGCCCTGGCGGCCGGCGCGGCCACGCAACTGCCGGTCCAGCCGCTCCTGCTCATGGTGGGTGCTGCCGATCACCAGAAGCCCCCCCGCGGCGATCACGCTGGTACGCGTCGCATCATCGGCGCGTTCGCCGCCGAGCCGGATGTCCGTTCCGCGTCCCGCCATCGCCGTGGCGATGGTTACCGCGCCAGGCGTGCCGGCTTTCGCGATGATATGCGCCTCGTGGGCATGATGTTTGGCGTTGAGCAACGCGAAGGTCTTTTCGGAAATCTCGCCATTCGCCGCGGCGCCGCTCTGTCGCCAGCCGTTGGCTTCAAGCAGCGCAGCGAGTGCTTCCGAGCGTTCGATCGAAGGCGCGCCGATCAGAACCGGCTGGCCGCGCGCGTGCGCGCTTTCGATCTCGCGCAGGATGGCCGCGCGCTTGTCGGCGGCGGTGGCGTGAAGCACCGATTCGTCGACACGGATCAGCGGGCGGTGAGTTGGAACGGCAACCACATCGAGACCGTAGACATCGCGATATTCGGCGGCGTCGGTGATCGCGGTGCCGGTCATGCCGGCAAGCTTGGCGTAACGCCGGAAATAGGTCTGGAAGGTGGTCGCGGCCAGCGTGCGGGTTTCCTCGCCGATCGCGCAGTTTTCCTTCGCTTCCAGCGCCTGATGCAGTCCTTCGTCGTAGCGTCGTCCCGGCATCGGTCGTCCGGTCAGTGCGTCGACGATGGTGACCTGACCGTCTTGCACGACATAGTCGCGGTCGCGCGCCAGCACCACATGAGCGCGTAACGCCTGCACGACATGATGCAGCAGTGAGATCGACGCGATTTCATGCAGCGTGGTGTCGGCTTTCAAGAGGCCGCGTTGACGCAATCCACGGTCGACCTCGCTGTAACCCGTTTCGGTCAATGCGACGCGGCGTCGATGATCGATGTCGTAGTGGGCCGGCTGCAACGTGGCGATCACCATGTCGATAGCCTGGTAGAATCCCGAATGATCGCCGAGCGGACCGAACAGCGCCAGCGGCATCGTGGCCTCGTCGATCAGGACGGCATCGGCCTCGTCGATCAACGCAAAGCCATGGCCGCGTTGCACGGTTTCGGCGGTCGTGAATTTCATGTTGTCGCGCAGATAGTCGAAGCCGAATTCGCTGGCGATGCCATAGGTAATGTCGCAGCGATAGGCTTCGCGCTTGACGTCGTCGTCCATCTCCTGGGTGACGACGCCGACGCTCAGACCAAGCAGGTCATAAACCGGCCGCATCCAGTTTGCGTCGCGCTCGGCGAGGTAATCGTTGGTTGTAGCGACGTGAACGCCGTGGCCGGATAGCGCATTGAGCGCGCAGACCAGCGTGGCGGCGAGCGTCTTGCCTTCACCGGTCTTCATCTCGGCGATATGACCGTCGTGGAGCGCGAGCGCGCCGATCAGTTGCGCGGGGACGGGATGTTCGCCGAGCGCGCGGCGCGCCGCCTCGCGGACCAAAGCGAAAACGTCGACCTTGATGTCATCGAGCGCAATGCCGGCCTGTGCTCGCCGTCGCAACTCACCGGCCCGCTCGCGCAGTGCGGCATCCGTGAACTGCCGGCAGCTGGCGTCCGATGCGAGAATCCGGCGAGCCGTCGCTTCGTATTGTGTCAGCTTCCGGCGTGCCGGGAAGCCCAGCGCGCGCCGCGCCAGACGCAGGATCATTTCAGTTCGAAGAGGATCGGCACTGTGAACGCAAACTGCGCGCCGCCGACATCGGCGGGCGGCGTCGGCAACGGCTGGGCGCGTTGCAGCAGTTCGAGCGTTTCATGATCGAGCGCCTGCGAACCGCTGCCTTTCACGATTTTGCTGGACATGATGTGACCATGGCGGTCGACCACGAAAGCCACGCGCGCCGTGCCGGCCTCGCGGCGGACCTGAGCTTCATGCGGATAGCGCTTGTTGCGTTGCAGGTGCAGCGCCAGGCGGCGCTTCCAGCTTACCAGCGAGGCCTTGCGTGAGGCGGCGGCGGTCGGTGCGGTGGTGGTGGAGGCGGAAACCAGCGGAGGCGAGGCGTTCGGAGTCTTCTCCTTTTCCTCTTTCTTTTCCTCCTCCTGCTTCTTCGGCTCCGGAGGCGTTTCCAGCGCGACGTCAGGTTCCTTCACCTGCGGCAGCGGCGGTTCGGGCTCCGGCTTTTCCTCGACCTTCTGCTCGGCTTTCTCTTGAGGCGGCGGCGCCTCATCGGTCTGCATCTGCTCCTCGCCCGGCGCAACGTCGCGGGCAATGGCGTCCTGGAATGACTCGGTGGTGAAGTCGACCTCGATCGCCGTGGTGGTGTCGAAGGTATCGCCCTCTTCAGCCGGCGCCCTCAACAAAGCCGCGGCGACCGCGCCATGGATCGACAATACGGCAATGAAGCAGACAGCCCAGCGCAGCAGATCGCGGTGCGTGATGCCACGATAGGGCCGCGCCGCGCTCATTGCGCGCCTCCGCTCGCGGGAGCTGCGGCAGGCTGCGCGCCGGTGGACTCAAGTCCGACCAGCGCGATCTTGAGATAGCCGGCGCCGCGAATGTCGTTCATCAAGGTCATCACGTCGCCGTAGGGCACGGTCTTGTCGGCGCGCACGAACAGCCGCTTGTTGTGGTCGGACGATGTCACCGACGCGAGCGACGATGCCAAGGTGGCGCGCGAGATCGGCGTCTCGCCGACCGCCAGCGTGCGATCGGCCTTCAAGGTGATAAAGACGGGTTTGTCGGGGCGTGGCTGCTTGGTCGCCGTCGAGGCCGGCAGGTCCACGGCGATATCGACGGTCGCCAGCGGTGCGGCGATCATGAAGATGATCAGCAACACCAGAATGACGTCGATGAACGGCGTCACGTTGATGTCGCTCACCGGCATCATCTCGTCGTCGGACGAGGCTTGTGGAAGTTGGGCGCCCACGCGCGTTACTCCGCGGCCCGCCGGTGCGGCGTCAGTTCCGCCCGGTTGAGATCGCGGCTGACCATGCGCATCAGTTCGGCGGAGCCGTCGCCCAGCAGGCCGCGATAGCTGGCAATGGCGCGCGCGAACATGTTGTAGATCATCACCGCCGGGATTGCCGCGACCAGACCCATTGCGGTCGCGAGCAGTGCTTCGGCGATGCCCGGCGCAACGACGGCGAGATTCGTAGTCTGCGATTTCGAGATGCCGATGAAGGCATTCATGATGCCCCAGACAGTGCCGAACAGGCCGACGAACGGCGCGGTCGATCCGATCGTCGCCAGAATGCTGGTGCCGCGCGTCATGCGGCGGGACGCTGCCGCCTCGATGCGGCTGAACAGCGAGGCGACGCGCTCCTTGACGCCTTCGTGATTCATCGCGTCGCGCGAACGATTGAGTTCGTCGAGCGCGGCATTGGTGAGGGTGGCGATATCGCCGCTGGCGTTCTGCAACTTGTCGCTGGCATCCTCGAGCGAGCGCGCGCTCTCGACGCGGCGGAGATCGCGCATCAGCTTGCGCCGTGCGCCCAGAAGCTCGAGGCTCTTGGCGAGCCACACCGACCATGTCACCACCGAGGCGAAGGCCAGGCCGATCATCACCGCCTTCACGATGTAGTCGGCGGCCATGAACATGCCGAGCGGCGTCAGTTCATGCGGCAGCACCGGACTGGCTTCGGTCGCAGGCGCGAGTTCGGTTGCGGGCGAGATTTGCGGCGGCGTCGCTTGCGGTGCGGCCGGCGGCTCCTGGGCGGCCGGTTGAGCGACGGACTGATTGACGGGCGTTGTGGCTTGTGGTTGAGGCGCCGCCTGCGGTGTCACCGGCGAGGCGGAGGTAACGGGTGCGGTTGTGGTCGGCGTTGTTGTTGCCGGAGCAGGGGCCGCGGCGGCCGGTGCCGTCGGCGTGGCGGAAGTCCCGTTGGGCGTCGTAACCGAAGGCGGTGCGGATTGAGCGTAGACCGGGTGTGGCGCCAGCGAGAAAGTCAGCAAGGCAGCGAGTGCGATCGTCGGCGCTTTCGTTCGCGATCGGCAATGGCGCTCCGTCACGCGGAAGGTCTTCAGAGATAGGTTCATTTCGACAGACTTTTTGTTGCGCCGCCGATCCAGGTCAATCGCAAGGCGGGCCGGAGGTGGATAGACGGCACCTCGGAGTGGTCTAACGTCTTGGCTTTCCGAATCAAACAAGCAAGCGAGCGGGAATTTTAGAATCGCTTTAAGGCCGAGCGCCGATCGGCGGGCCGATCATTGTCTCGCGAACTGATTATCCCGCGTCATCCCGTCCATTTCGAGGGGGCGTTCGCTAGAAGGCCTATAAACTGTAACGAATCCACGTGTCGGCGTGTTGCCCATCAAAAATCACGAAGTTATGACGAGCGAAGTTGTCGCGGGCATGGGCTTGCATCCGCGATGAGATCATTGGGGAACTGGGCATATGGGCATTTCATCGACGGATCACGCGAGCGCATCGCGTGATGAGGGCGCGATCGCGCGCAACATCTCCGCAATCGGATGGAGCAAGGCGATGATCGGCATCGCCGCGGTGATGCTGATCCCCGATTCAGCCGACGCCCAGCCGGCGTCGAGCAGCGACGATCTTCCGCAGGTCCGCGTCACCGCGCCGAAGCGGCAGGCCAAGCGGCAAGCCGCACGGCGCGCTCCGGTGCGAACCGCGCCGGCTCCGGTCGTCGCGGCGCCGAGCAACGTCCAGGTCAATCCGATCGTCGGTGACGGGCATGGCGTCACGGGTTATCAGGCGCCCGCGCAGGCTGGAATTTCTCGACTTCCGGTGTCGCTGGCCGACACGCCGCAGACCGTCAACGTGGTCACGCAGCAGGTAATTCAAGAGCAGCGCCTTCTCAGCATGGAAGATGCGTTGCGGACGGTTCCGGGCATCACTTTCAGCGCCGGTGAAGGTGGTGTGCAGGGCGATAGTCCGATTATTCGTGGCTTCGCCGCTCGTGGCGACATGTTTCGCGACGGCATTCGCGATCCGGGCTGGTACACGCGCGATTTGTTCAGCAGCGATCGCGTCGAAGTGCATAAGGGACCGTCCGGGTTTGCTTTCGGTCGCGGTTCGACAGGTGGCGCGATCAACACTGTCTCGAAGTTGCCGCAGGCGACCAACTTCGTCGACGGTACCATTAGTGGCGTCACCAGCGGTGGTTATCGCGCCGAAGTCGATGCCAACGGCAAGCAAGGCAATCTGTCGGGTCGCATCGCGGCGATGTATCAGGATATACCCACCCAGGATCGCGACCACGTCTTTACCAGGCGCTGGGGCATCGCGCCTTCGTTCAAGGCGGAGTTCACGCCCGATACGCGCGCGATTTTTAGCTACGTCTATCAGGGCGAGGACGGCGTACCGGATTACGGTCACCGTTATCTACCCGCTCCGACCTACAGTGCCGCAACCGGCGCGCTGACTAATGGCGGCTACTATGGCAATGGCGCGGCGACGCCGCCAATGCCAGTGCCTCGCAATGTCTGGTATGGCGTCGCCAGTGGTCCGCTGGCTGACCGTCAACTCACCGATACCCATATCGGTACGGCGCGTTTCGAGCATGACTTCAATGCCAATCTGAAAGTTTCCAACGCAACCCGCTACATCGCTGTCAACCGTATGGCGCGGCCGACCGCGCCGCGCGGCGAGTTGCAAGCGGACAACGCGACCGCCATCACCCCCGGCTATCCGGTCGATTTGATGACGATCGGTCGTCAGCATTTTGCAACGCAGACCGACAATACGCTGCTCATCAACCAGACCGATTTGACCGGAAAGTTCTGGACGGGCGGGTTGCAGCACACTTTCGCAATGGGCGTCGAAGCCGCGCGAGAGACCCGCGATCAGATGCGCGCCAACTACTGCGTGCCGGGCAATCTAGCGTGCCGAACCAGCGTGTGGGCTCCCGTGGATACGTCCTTTGGTGGGCCGGACACCGGTTTCGGTTTGCCGAACTCGACCACATCGACCAACTATGCGGTTTATGGCTTCGATCAGGTCAAGTTCAACGAATATTTCGAACTGCTTGGATCGATCCGCTACGATAGCTTCCGCTCGAAATATCTCGCCACGCCGACCAGCGCTGAACTCAGCCGCACTGATAACATGGTCAACTGGCGCGTCGGCGGTGTTTTCCATCCGACGCCCAATTCCAGTATCTACGCAGCCTATGGCGTTTCGCACAATCCGGCGGCGGAATTTCAGACGCTTAGCGACGCTACCAACAACGCCGCGAATGTTCTTCTCGATCCCGAGCGCAACACGACGCTGGAAGTTGGCGCCAAGGCCGACGTGCTGGGTGGCAAGCTGACGCTCAGCGGCGCGGTATTCCGCATCGAAAAGACCAATCTGCGCATTCCGGTCGACCCGGTCCTCAATACGGCGCTGGTTCTTGATGGTGTTGCTCGGGTCGATGGCGTCGAGTTGGGCGTCGCGGGCAAATTGACCGACCGTTGGGGTCTGTTCGCCGGCTACAGCTATCTGAAGTCCGAGATCGTCAACACCACGAATCTGGCCGAACTTGGCCGCGAACTGCCCAACACGCCGCCTCATAACTTCACGCTGTGGTCTACTTACGATATCACGCCGCAATGGACGGTTGGCGGGGGCGTGACCTATGCCGCGCGCACATTCGTGAACACGACCAATACGTCCTATGTGCCCGACTACTGGAAGCTCGATCTGATGGCGAGCTACAAGGTCACCAAGGACTCGCTGTTGCAACTCAACATCTACAATGTGACCGACGAACTGTACTACTCGCAGTACTACGGCGGTCATGCCGTACCGGCTCCGGGACGTACAGCGATGCTGACCTATCGCGTCCGCTTCACGCCGCCACCGGTTGCCGACATGCCGCTGAAGGCTGCGCGCTACGTGAGCAAGTAACTGACGCGACGGTCGATCACAGAAGTAACGTTGATTGGAGCCGGCGTCGCAAGATGCCGGCTCTTCTATGAAGGGCCCTTCGATGCTGGTTCGAATTCCGAATGTCCTGACGCCGGAGCAAGTGCGGCATTGCCGCGATGTGATGGCCCGGACCGAATGGGTTGATGGCCGGGTTACCGCTGGTCACCAGTCCGCTCAGGTCAAACGCAATCTGCAACTGCCGGAAGGCACGCCGGAAGCGCGCGAACTCGGCGACATGGTGCTGGCGGCGCTGAACCGCAACCCGCTGTTCATGTCGGCGGTGCTGCCCAAGAAAATCTTTCCTCCGCTGTTCAATCGCTACGACGCCGAAGGCGAGATGAACTTCGGCTCGCACGTCGACAACGCCATCCGCACCGTCCCCGGCACCGGCGATCGCGTGCGCACCGACGTGTCATCGACGTTGTTTCTATCCTCGCCGGAGGAATACGACGGCGGCGAACTGGTGATCGAGGATACTTACGGCACGCATGCGGTGAAGCTGCCGGCGGGCGACATGATCGTCTATCCCGGCACCAGCCTGCACCATGTCACCAAGGTGACGCGCGGCTCGCGCGTGGCGTCGTTCTTCTGGACCGAAAGCATGATCGGCGACGTCACCCGACGCGCCATGATGTTCGATCTCGACATGTCGATCATCCGCCTCAACGCCGATCACCCGGAGCATCCGTCGGTGATCTCGTTGACGTCGCTGTATCACAACCTGCTGCGGCAGTGGGCGGAGACTTGAATTAAGCCAGCATCGCGTCGAGCGCCGGCGTCGTGCGTTCGACGATGTCGCCGCTGTTCTGCCGGAACAGAATCAGCGCGGCAAGATCGCGCGTAACGGCGAAGTCGATCGCCGCTTCCGGTCCCAGCACCATCAGTGCCGTCGCATAAGCGTCCGCTTCCATGCAGGAGCGATGCAGCACGGTGGCGGTAATCATGCCGTTGGCAACTGGATATCCAGTGCGCGGATCAATCGTGTGGGAGAAGTGCTGCCCGCTGCTGACGAAACTGCGTTCGCAGCCGGATGTCGCGATCGCGAGGTCGTGCAGAGCCACCAGCATCGGCTCCGTCTCGGCATCGACATTGCCGAAACGGTCGATCTCAACCCACCACGGGCTGCCGTCCGGTTTGACGCCGTGGCCGCGCAACTCACCGCCGATTTCCACCAGCGCGTGATGAATGCCATGCTCGCGAAGCGTCTCCGCCACCAGATCGACCGCGAAACCCTTGGCGATGCCGCAGAGATCCACGAATCCGGTGTTGTGTCGACGCAGGCGGTGTGCATCGGCGTCGGATTCGAGTTGTTGCCAGCCGCAAGCGCGATGACAGGTCGCAATGTCATCAGGTTTCGGTGGTGCCTGTCGCGGGCCGCTTGGCCCGAAACCCCAGAGGTCGACCAGTGCGCCCATGGTCGGGTCATAAGCCCCGTCGCTCTCGCGTGCTATACGGATGGCGCTGTCCATCACCCGGTCGAGCTCGGGTGGCAACACCTGCCATTCGTTTGATGGCAGGCGATTGAATCGGCTGATGTCGGATTCGCTCTCCCACGGACTCATCTGTGCGATCACGCGATCGAGCGTGAGCGGGATGATCCGTTGCAGCGTTTGCCGGCTCGTGGTGGAGCCGACGAACTTCACCGACCATGTGGTGCCCATGGTCGTTCCCGCCAAAGCATGAACCGCGCCGCCCGCCGGCATGGCGCGGGGCGTCACCAACCCGGTCGGGATCGCTACGCGCCGGGAGGCGGACGCGGTTGGCTGCATCGCTTACTGCGGCAGCACTTCGACGGTGACGGCGTAGTTGCTGCGCCGCTGGGCGTTCTTGATCGTGCTCTTGTCGTCGCGCACCGAGGCGCTCATCCAGTAGTAGCCCGGTCCCGGCCAGGTGACGCTGAAGGTGCCGGACTCGTCGGTGGTGACCTTGCTGTCGTTCAGCTTGTCGCGATAGCGGATGCCGCCGGGGACGATCTCGACGTTGACGCCGGAGGCCGGCTGGCCGTCCAGCACCAGCCGGAACGTCGCCTTCTCGCCGGCCACCAGATTGTTCGGATGCGTCACCGGAACCATTTCGAGACCGGTGCCGGTGGGCTTCAGCGTCTCAGCCGACGGCTTGCCCGAGGTGACGAAGGATTCAATGCGGCCGCGACTCTCCGTGATCTTGACGTCGGTGGCATTGGCCGGGATGGCGGTCGCGAGTTGATCGGCCTTGCCGCGCCAGCGCTTGTTCTGTCCGTCCAGCTTGTAGCTTGCGAAGGCGCCGTTGTTGACCACCATCACCTTGTAGGTGCCGGGCTCGGCAAGCTTGACGTCGAACGTGCTGCGGAAGCGTCCCTTGGCGGTGTTCTCCGGTGCAATGGCTTTGCCGTCCGGTCCCATGATCGACAGGTTGTCGAGCTGCAAGGCATGATGTTCGAAATAGAACAGGTCGTTGGAGATGGCCGCGTCCACGGTGACCCAGGCGTCGGTGCCCGACAGCACCGTGGCCGATGGCAGAAGCCAGGCGCGATGCGCCTGCGCGGGAACGGCAAGCAATGAAATCGAGGCTGCGATCAGCGCGAGCTTGAGATGCTTGGTCATGGCGATGTCCTTTCCATGGGCCGCCGATGCGGATGGGAGTGCGATTGATCCAATAAGTTTAGGGCGTCAGTTTCAACGCGACCGTGCCGAGTTCGCTTTCGCCTTTGGCCTGCGCGGTCGTTGGCGCCTTCGGCGGCCATTCGAACGGCACGCGCAGCAACTCGCGGCCGCCGACTTCCCGCGCGGCCTCGATCACGAGTTGATAGCTGCCCGGCGTCAGGCCGTTGAGTGGCTTGGCGGCGGCGTCAAATTTCAACTGATGCGTTCCGGGCGCGCGTGTCGGGCTGCTGAGGCCGTCCGCCGGCATGGTCAGTTCGCGGCCGGTGCGGCGCCACCACTGCCGCATGTCCTTCAGCCACTTGGTGCCTTCGTTGTCCTTGTGCTTGACGTCGTACCACACCGCCAGATTGGTGATCTTGCTGCCGTCGGCGCTTTCGACCCACATCGCCACATAAGGCTTGTGATACTCGGCGACGTTGAGTTGCGGAATGTCGACGCTGACGGTTGCTTCGGCGGCGAGTGCCGAGCCGGCGGCGAGGGTCGAGAGTGCGGCGGAGATCAGGAGGCGCATTGCATACCTTTAGCGGTGAATAAACAGAACGACGAGCAGCGCTGGAATCACCAGCCCCATGCTGACGACGGGCCACGTCGCGCGGCGACGATTGGCGTGGAGGTACAGCAGCAGCAGACCGGTCAGGCAGAAGATGATGGCGACGGCGGCGAATAGATCGATGAACCAGCCCCACGCCTTGCCGGTGTTGCGGCCTTTGTGCAGGTCGTTGAGATAGGCGATCCAGCCACGATCGGTGACTTCATAAGACACCGCGCCGCTGTCACGCTCGATGCTGAGCCAGGCGTCACCGCCCGGGCGCGGCAGGGCGATGTAGATGTCCTTCGGCGACCATTCGGTATCGCGTTCGGCGGTGTTGACGCCGATCTCGCTGCGCAGCCATGCGCTGACGCTTTGCGGCAGCGCGGCCTTGGCGGCCGCGGGCTCCGATTTCAGGTCCGCGATCAGGGTTTGCGGCAATTGTGCCTCGCGCATCACGACCGCTGGTTTCGATTCAATCTGCCCGGCGTGGTTCAGCGTAATTCCGGTAAGGGCGAACAGCACCATGCCGACCAGGCAAAGCCCCGAACTAATCCAATGCCATTGGTAAAGCTGGCTGATGAGAAAAGCGCGGCGCTTCTTTCGTTGCCAGAGTTCGTCGCCGTCGACCATCGATCAATCCGAAACGCCAGTTCGTCGGCATCGTCGCCAACTCTCGCTAATCAAAGGGTTTTGAGCGGCCTCCACCGACCAGCGCGATCTGTTTAGCGAAGCCGACTTCGCTTTGCTACAGCAGCGGATTAGGTTCGTTCTAAATCGAGGCGCTTCATTCGGCGTGACAGCAGTGTTCCGCGTCGATTTGACCCTGTTGTGAGCGGGGCCATTCGAGTCGGAAAAAGGGCGCGGGCTTTTCGCTTCGGGCCGCTATCGCCGGGATTGAATGATGGCATGCCAAGGCTAACATCGTCCGTCATGGTGGAAACGATGCACCCGTCGGACTTTTACGCCGCTATTCCCGTCTTCCGTCGTTTCGGCCGGTTGATGGACCCGACGCTATATGCGCCGCTTCCGGAGGGGTGGCTGATCGGCGTGGCGGACATCGTCGAGTCCACCAAGGCCATTGCCGAGCAGCGCTACAAGGCGGTCAACATGGCGGGGGCGGCAGTGATCGCCGCCGTGACCAATGCGCTGGCGGGGCGGGACTTTCCGTTCGTGTTCGGCGGCGACGGCGCGAGTTTCGCCATCGCACCGGAGGATGCCGATCTGGCGCGGGAGGCGCTGGCCGCGACCGCGACATGGGTGCGCGACGAGTTGGGTCTGGCGTTGCGGGTGGCGCTGGTGCCGGTCGATCGCGTTCGGGACGCGGGGCGCGATGTGCGGGTGGCGAGGTTCGGGCCGTCGCCGCATGTCGCCTATGCGATGTTTTCCGGTGGCGGTCTCGGCTGGGCCGAAGCGGCGATGAAACGCGGTGAGTTTGCGGTCGTGCCGGCGCCGTCGGGGACCCAGCCAGATCTCAGCGGCTTGTCATGTCGGTTCTCGGAAATCCCGGCCGCGCGTGGCGTGATCCTGTCGGTGTTGATCGTCCCGGGGCGGGATGGCGATCCGGCCGCATTCCGCAAGCTGATCGAACAAGTCGTCACGCTTGCTGAGCGCAGTCCCGATGCCGGCCGACCCGTGCCCGCCGAGGGGCCAGCGTTGCGCTGGCCGTCAGCCGGGCTCGAATACGAGGCGCGCGCGCGTCGCGGTGGGCCGTTGCCGCTCAGGCGCATGATCGTGCTGATGTGGACGCTGTGGGCTTATCTCATCCTGCGGTTCGGAATTCGCGTCGGCGGCTTCGCGCCGCGTGTCTATATCGGACAGGCCGTCGCCAACAGCGATTTTCGCAAGTTCGACGACGGGTTGCGCATGGTGCTCGATTGTTCGCCGGAGCTTGCCGACGCGCTTGAACAGCGCCTCGCAGCAGCGGCGACTGTCGGGACGGTTCGCTATGGGCTGCATCGTCAGGACGCGGCGATGATGACGTGCTTCACGCCGTCCGCGCTGCGCGCGGATCATCTCCATTTCATTGATGGTGCCCGAGGCGGCTATGCCGTCGCCGCGACCGCCTTGAAAGCGTCGCCGATGTAATCGGCTTCACACCGACGCGTGAATTCAACGCTTCGACCGCGTCCAGTTTTCACCGCCGCACAGCCCGCCGACGCAGCCGTTCACGCGCAGGCTGTTCGGTCCCATCATCGCGATGTCGCTGTCGTAGGTACCGCCGTCGTCGGCGTTGTAGATGCGACCGGCCCACCGCGAAACGCCTGAAGGCTGCATCCCGCTGAACAGCGGCAGGCCGATCATCGGCCGGCGTCGAAGCGCGGGATTTGGATTCTTGTCGTCGACGGCAGGTTTGCCGGTGTTCGGATCGGTCGGTTCGCGCAGCCAGACCACGACGCCGCAAATGCCGGCGCCGCAACGGCTGACCTGGACCCTGGCATCGCCGGCCTGCGTCAGCCAGGTGCCGGTAGGATCTCCTGATTCTTGAGCGAATGCGCCGAATGATGGGTTGAACATGATTAAAATCATGGCAATCAGGCCGAATCGCAATGTCATCAGAATCCTCCAGATCGATCCCCTGTTGCATAACAAAAGGGCAAACTTGTGCAATCAGGATTGAGCGATGGTGTGAATATCGGGTGGAGGTAAAAAATAAACTGAGAGCCGTCGATCGGATGTGCTTCGAATTGACGCGCTACCTGCCCCAACGCGTGACATAGACCGCGACCGCGGTTCCGATGCCGAAGACGAACATCGCGCTCGCGACCAGCGCGAACAATGCCGATGCGGGAGCGTGCATCGTGGCAAGCCACCAGCCGCCGCCAGCAACGATGAGAAGACGTAGCGTTGAAGCAAGCACCGGCCCAGCCACTTTCGCTGCGCCTTGCGAGGCGAAATACATCGCGATGCCGAAGCCGAAGAAGCCGAAGCCCGGTCCTGCCCATGCGAAATAGGTGGTCGCGGCCTTGGTGACGTCGGCGTCGCTGGTGAACAGCGATATCCATAGCGAGGGCCAGATCGCGACGATGATCCCGATCATGCCGACAGTCAGACCGGCGGCGCAGCCCGAGGTCCATGCGACGCGCCGGGCGCGGCTCACCATGCCGGCGCCGATCGCCATGCCGACCATCGGCGTCGATGCCACGCCAAATGCAAAAGCGACCGGGATCAGCAGAAATTCCAGGCGCGCCCCGATGCCGTAGCCGGCGAGCGCCGCAACACCGAAACCGGTGACGATCTTGGTGAAAACGACGATGGTGAGCACGGTTTGCACCGGCGACAGACATGAGATCGCGCCGACCTTCAGGATATCGGCGAACATGTTTTTCTGAAGCGTGAAGGTCGAAGGGGTCAATGTCAGCTTGCTGCGGCCGCTGACGAGATACCATGCGAGAAAGATCGTCCCGAGCGTGTAGGCGATCAATTGGCCGCTGGCGACGCCGATCATGCCGAAACGCGGCACGCCGCCGAGGCCCAAGCCCAATGCGCCGCCGCAGATAACTTGCAACACCGCGACGACGAGCAGCGCCATCGACGGCACGCGCATGTTGCCGGTGCCGCGCAGGATCGACGCGAAGGTGTTCACCAGCCAGATCACGATCGCGCCTGAGAACAGCACGACGGCGTATCCGGTCGCCTCGGCAAGGACCGCGCCGCTGCCGCCGAGCAGCGCGAACAACCGCCGGCCGAGCAGCAGCATCATGACCGTGAAGAACAGCCCGCCAAGAACACCGATCGTCGCCGCATGCCATGCGAGCGCATTGGCGCGGTCCACATTGCCGGCACCGAGTGCGCGACTGATCGCCGACGAGACGCTGCCGCCGATCGCGCCGGCGGACGTGGTCTGCATCAGCATCGTGAACGGAAAGGCCAGCGCGATGGCGGCCAGCGGCACGATGCCAAGTCGGCCGATATAGGCGGTTTCCGCCACCGCCACCAGCGTGCTCCCGAACATCGCGACGACGTTCGGTAGCGCCAGCCGCAGCAATGTCGGCAGGATCGGCGATGTCAGCAGAGGGTTGGCAGTGGCGACGGACTGCGGACGTGTAGGCGCGTTCATCGAGAGGTCCATCGCCGGAGTGAGCCGCCCGACCGCCCAAACGAACCGAAGGTCAGGTATATATTATGAGTGACATATCATGGCAGCTTAAAATCCGCTCTGCCGGCAATGCATGGTCACCATGGCAATCCGCATAAATCGATGATGCCGCCGCCTGCGCCGCGCTTGATGTCCAGGGTGAAGGGCGCCATGGCGTCGAACCGCACGCGACCACCGGGCTGCTCGCACCAGACCTCGCCGATGAACCGTTGCCAGCCACGCGCCTCATAAAATGCGGCATTGTGAGGCTCGCAGAAAAGCACCACGAACTGGATGTCTTCGCGGTCGCGCAAGGTCTGGATGGCCGCATTGAGTGCGACACTGGCATAGCCGCGACGGCGGTGGTCGGGATGGGTGGCAACGCCGCCGATTCCGCCGATGTTCATCCTGCGGTTATTCCACATCGCCATCCGGGTGTAGATGCCGACATGACAGGCCATCTCGCCGTCGGCGGTTTCAACGAGCACCCGCAGATCCGCATTCGCCCAGCGGATATGCCCCCACGGCTGTTGTTCGATTGTTGCTTTCGGCCAGACAAGATCGAGTAGCGGCCGGGCCGTTGGCCACGACGCGTCTCCGTTCAGGATGTCGATCTCGATGCTCATGTCGTCGGGCTCCTGTCCCGCGTCTGCCGCATTCCGTCATGCTTCGCGGTGCGTAGCAGGTTTTGGTTTTAAATGTCAGGATGTTGGAAACTTTGACCGGAGACACCGATGGGCGCAGGACAGCTCACACCATTCCAGCGCTGGTCGATTCTTGCCGGCGCCGCCGTGCTGCTGAGCCTTGCCATGGGCATGCGCCAGAGCTTCGGCTTGTTCCAGCCTTCGATCATTCGCGACGTCGGTATCACGGTGGCGGATTTCTCGCTGGCGACGGCGTTGCAGAATGTCGTCTGGGGTGTGACGCAACCGGTGGTCGGCATGCTGGCCGATCGCTACGGATCGCGATACGTGATGATCGGCGGCGTGCTGGTCTATGCCATTGGTCTCGTGATCATGATGTTCACCACGTCGGCGCTGATGTTCATCGTCGGCGCGGGCTTTTGCGTCGGTCTGGCGCTGTCCTGCACCGCTTCGAGCATCACGATGGCCGTGACCTCGCGCGTGGTGCTTCCGGCCCAGCGTAGCGTGGCAATGGGCGCGGTCTCGGCGGCCGGGTCGCTCGGTCTGGTCCTCGCCTCGCCGTTGGCGCAGACGCTGATTTCCACTGCCGGCTGGCAGATGGCGCTGGTCGGTTTTCTCGGCCTCGCCGCTGTGATGTTGCCGGCGGCGCTGTTTGCCGGACGCGGCGATGCCGTCGAGATCGACAAGGCGGACGATTCCGAACAGCGCGTCGGCGCCGTGGTGCAGTCGGCGCTCGGGCATTCCGGCTTCATGGTGATGTCGATCGCGTTCTTCGTCTGTGGTCTGCAACTGGTATTCCTCACCACGCACTTGCCGAACTATCTCGAAATCTGCGGGCTCGATGCCTCGCTGAGCGCCGAAGCGTTGGCGATGATCGGGCTCTTCAACGTCATCGGCTCCTACGCGTTCGGTTGGCTCGGCGGCCGTTATCCCAAGCAGATCCTGCTCGGCGGCATCTACATCGCCCGTTCGCTGGCGATCGCGATCTATTTCGCGCTTCCCGCCACGCCGGCCTCCACATTGATTTTTGCCGCCGTGATGGGCGCGCTGTGGCTGGGCGTGGTGCCGCTGGTCAACGGGCTGGTGTCGCAACTGTTCGGGCTACGCTTCATGACCACGCTGACCGGCATCGCCTTCCTCAGTCATCAGGCCGGGTCGTTCCTGGGTGCATGGGGCGGCGGCGTGATCTACGATCACCTCGGCAGCTACGACATGGCGTGGCGCGCGGCGGTGGTGATCGGGCTCGTCGCCGGGGCGTTCCAGATGTTGATGAATGTGCGGCCGCCGGCGGAGCGGCCGTCGCTCGACGGCGCGGTGCCGCGTGCGGCCTGACCGCCCTCGCGCATTTGACTGTTCTTCGCAGTGGAACCTTATATAAAGGGAACCGTTAGCCCTCTATCTCCACTATCCCGGACAGAAATCATGACCTTCAAACTTCCCGATTTGCCTTACGCCTATGATGCGCTCGCTCCCCATATGTCCAAGGAAACGCTGGAGTTTCACCACGACAAGCACCATCAGGCCTATGTCACCAACGGCAACAACCTGCTGAAGGGCACGGAATTCGAGAACAAGTCGCTGGAAGAGATCGTCAAGGGCTCCTACGGCAAGAACGCCGCGCTGTTCAACAATGCCGGCCAGCACTACAACCATCTTCATTTCTGGAACTGGATGAAGCCGAATGGTGGCGGCAGCAAGCTGCCCGGCCGCCTCGCCAAGAAGATTGACGAGGACCTCGGCGGTCTCGAGAAGTTCAGGGCGGATTTTGCCGCCGCCGGCGCCGGTCAGTTCGGTTCGGGCTGGGCGTGGCTGTCGGTCAAGAACGGCAAGCTTGAAGTCTCCAAGACCCCGAACGGCGAGAACCCGCTGGTGCACGGCGCGACCCCGATCCTCGGCGTCGACGTCTGGGAGCACTCCTACTACATCGACTACCGCAACCGCCGCCCGGACTATCTGAAGGCGTTCGTCGATCATCTCGTGAACTGGGAATATGTCGACGACCTTTTCGGCAAGGCCTGAGCGCGGCAAGGTTTGACATATCGTTCCGATCTCGGAAGGGCGGCCCATGGGTCGCCCTTCTTGTTGAGGGCTTTGCCGAAAGACAAAGCGGAACGAATTTTGAGGCTGAATCACCGCCTGCGCCGGAGCGTCGTTATTCTCGAAATGGCATAACGTATTGATCTAAAAGAGTTTCAATGATTTCATTGCGACGATATTGTTATGTTATAGTGTAACATATATAGAACTGCCCTTGTCGTCCCTTCGGCGGCTGGGTGGGCACATTCGCCAAAGGTACGCGCAGGACGTTGAGCGAGATATTCGACCGATGACCCATTCGCACGCACACAGCCACGGCGCAGCCGGCGCGCATCACCATGCGCCGGAAGCGCCGCATCCGGCGCAGCGGGCGACGGTATCGCTGTTGCGGATGACGCTGGCGGAGCGGTTAGGTTTGGCAATCCTCCTCAGCGCCGGCCTCTGGGGTCTGGTCTGGCTGGCGATGAGGCCGGCATGAGCGCGCAACTGCAATTCCGCAATGTCACCCTCGGCTATGACCGGCACCCTGCCGTGCATCACCTCGCAGGCGAAGTGGCTAAGGGTGCGCTGCTCGCGGTGGTGGGGCCAAACGGGGCTGGCAAGTCAACCTTGTTTCGCGGCATCGTCGGTCTGCTCAAACCGCTGTCGGGGACCATCGAGCGCGGCGGCCTCGGCGTTCGTGACATTGCCTTCCTGCCGCAAAGCGCGGACATCGATCGCAGCTTTCCGCTCTCGGTATTCGATTTCGTCGCCATGGGCCTGTGGCGCGATGCAGGCGCGTTCGGCGGCATTCGCACGCGACGGCGCGAACGGGTGCAGCAAGCGCTGGCCGCCGTGGGCCTGACCGGTTTCGAGCGGCGCGCCATCGGCACGCTGTCGGGCGGGCAGATGCAGCGCATGCTGTTCGCGCGGCTGATGTTGCAGGACGCGCGATTGATCGTGCTCGATGAGCCGTTCAACGCCGTCGATGCCAAGACCTCGGCCGACCTGCTGCATCTCGTCGAGCACTGGCATGCCGAAGGGCGCACGGTGCTGGCGGCGCTGCACGACATGGATCTGGTACGCAATCATTTCCCGCAGACTCTGCTGCTGGCGCGCGGCGCGGTCGCCTGGGGCGATACCGCGCAAGTGCTGACGCCGGACAATCTCATCGCCGCGCGCCAGATGTGCGAGGCCTTCGACGACGAGGCGGCGGCGTGCGCGGCGGAAACAGCATCGGCGCGGGCGGCCTGACCCATGGTCCACGATTTGCTGATCGCGCCGTTTACGGAATTCGAGTTCATGCGCCGCGCGCTGGCCGGGGTGGTGGCGCTGTCGCTCGCCGGTGCGCCGATCGGCGTATTCCTGATGTTGCGCCGGATGAGCCTGGTCGGCGATGCGATGGCGCACGCAATTCTCCCCGGTGCGGCGATCGGCTTCCTGCTCTCCGGCCTCAATCTGTTTGCGATGACGTTCGGCGGATTGATCGCGGGTTTCGCCGTGGCGATCCTGTCTGGCGTGGTGGCGCGCAATACCGAATTGAAAGAGGATGCGGCGCTCGCGACCTTCTATCTCGCGTCGCTGGCACTCGGCGTTACCATCGTATCCATGCGCGGCACCAATATCGATCTGCTGCATGTTCTGTTCGGAAATATCCTGGCGCTCGACGACCAGACGCTGCTGGTGATCGCGTTCAACGCCACCATCACGTTGCTGACGATGGCGATAATCTATCGCCCGCTGGTGGTGGAATGCGTCGATCCGGTGTTTCTGCGCACCGTGAGCCGCGCCGGCGCGCCGACGCATCTCGTCTTCATGGCATTGGTGGTCATTAATCTCGTCAACGGCTTCCACGCGCTCGGCACGCTGCTCGCGGTCGGACTGATGATCCTGCCGGCGGGTATCGCGCGGTTCTGGTCGCGCGACATTACCGGCATGATCGCAGTGGCGGTGGTGAGCGCGGCGCTGTCTGGCTATGTCGGATTGGTGCTCTCATATCACGCCGGTGTGCCGTCGGGACCCGTAATCATTTTGATGGCTGCCGGATTGTACGTCGTCTCGGTTTTGTTCGGCAGCGTCGGCGGCTTGTTGCGGCAGTGGTTCCCCGGCCGCCATCTCGAGGCTTGAAATGCGATTGCTACGTATCGCCTTTGCCGCATCGATTCTGCTCGCCGGCGTCCTTGCGCAGGGGGCGGTTCGTGCCGACGAACGCGTTAAAGTGGTGGCGAGTTTCACCATTCTCGCCGATTTCGTTCGCAATGTCGGTGGCGACCGCGTTGACGTGGTCGCACTGGTCGGCCCCGATGCCGACGCGCACGTCTACACGCCGTCGCCGGCGGATGCGAAGACGGTCGCTGCCGCAAAACTGGTGGTGGTCAACGGGCTTGGCTTTGAGGGTTGGTTGCCGCGTCTGGTGAAATCCAGCGGCGGCACGGCGCGGATCGTGGTGGCGACTGATGGCATCGTCCCGCTGAAAGAGCCGGCAGGCGGCCATCACAGCGTCGATCCGCATGCCTGGCAATCGGTGTCGAATGCAAAAGTCTATGCCGAGAATATCCGGCGGACGTTGGCCGAGGTCGATCCGGCATCCGCTGACAGCTATCGCGCCAATGCAGAACGTTATGTCGTCCAGCTCGATGCGCTGGATCGCGACGTCCGCGCGATGGTCGCGCAAATTCCCGAAGCCCGCCGCAAGGTGATCTCGACCCACGGCGCATTCGGCTATTTCGCCGCCGCCTATGGTGTGACCTTCGTCGCGCCGCAGGGTGTGTCGACGGACTCCGAGCCGAGCGCGCGCGATCTCGCCCGCATCATCGCGCAGATCCGCAAGGAAAAAATTCCGGCAATTTTTCTTGAAAACATCAGCGATCCGCGGCTGATCCGGCGCGTCGCGGCCGAAACCGGCGCGAAAATCGGCGGTACGCTGTATTCCGACAGCCTGACCGACGAAAAGGGCGAGGCCCCCACTTACATTGACATGGTCAGGCACAATATTAAGACGTTGCAAGACGCGCTGGATAAGTAGGCAGGCCCTCCCTGTCGTGCCGGCCTGCGTCCCATCCCGCCGGAGTGATCATGTCCGAAACCACCGCTGAAAAAATCCCCGTGACCGTGCTGACCGGCTATCTCGGCGCCGGCAAGACCACCTTGCTCAATCGCATCCTGTCCGAGAACCACGGCAAGAAGTACGCCGTGATCGTCAACGAGTTCGGGGAAATCGGCATCGACAACGACCTGATCATCGGCGCCGATGAAGAAGTGTTCGAGATGAACAACGGCTGCATCTGCTGCACCGTGCGCGGCGATCTCGTTCGCATTCTTGACGGTTTGATGAAGCGCAAGGGCAAGTTCGACGCGATCATCGTCGAGACCACGGGCCTCGCCGATCCGGCGCCGGTCGCCCAGACCTTCTTCGTCGACGAGGACGTACAGAACAATGCGCGGCTCGACGCGGTGGTGACGGTGGCCGACGCGAAGTGGCTCAGCGACCGCCTGAAGGACGCACCCGAAGCCAAGAACCAGATCGCCTTCGCCGATGTCATCGTGCTGAACAAGACCGATCTGGTGACGCCGCCGGAACTGGCCGAAGTCGAAGGCCGTATCCGCGCGATCAACCCTTACGCCAAATTGCATCGGACCCAGCGCTGTCAGGTGGCGCTGTCGGACGTGCTGGAGCGCGGCGCGTTCGATCTCGATCGCATTCTCGAACTGGAGCCGGAATTCCTTGCGGCGGACGAGCATGACCACGATCACGAACATTGCCACGACGAGAACTGCACGCACGAGCATCATCATCACGACCATGATCATCATCATGATCACGACCACGGCCATGGTCACGGCATGAAGCACTATCACGACGAGGACATGCAGTCCTTGTCGCTGCATAGCGACAAGCCGCTCGATCCCAACAAGTTCATGCCGTGGTTGCAGCAATTGGTGGCGACCGAGGGCCAGAAGATCCTGCGCTCCAAGGGCATTCTTGCCTTCAGCGGCGACGACGATCGCTATGTGTTCCAGGGCGTGCACATGATGCTGGAAGGTGATCATCAGCGTGCGTGGAAAGAGGGCGAGCCGCGCCAAAGCCGGTTGGTGTTCATCGGCCGCGAACTGCCCGAGCAGATCATTCGCGACGGCTTTGAACGGTGCATCGCGGCGTGAGCAAGGCGTTCGAACAGTCCGACAATGCGGGCTCCATCGTTTCGGTGACGGATCGCGTTCGCCCGGTCGAGATCGGCGCGCCGGTCAGCGCGGTGCATTTTCTTGGCGAAACCGCCGTGTTCGTCGGTGACGAGGAGACGCTCACCTTTGTCACGGGCAGCGGCGAAGCGGCGCGACTGCCGATCCACGATGGCGCCATTCTCGGCACTGCGTCGGACGGCAAGCGGATCGTCACCGGTGGCGACGACGGCAAGGTGATCGAGATCAAGGCCGACGGCAGTGTTGCGACGCTTGCGACCGACCCCAAGCGGCGCTGGATCGACAACGTCGCGTTGCATCCCGATGGCGCGGTGGCGTGGTCCGCGGGCAAGACGGCATTCGTTCGCAGTGCGAAGGGCGAGGAGAAATCCCGCGACGTGATCTCCACGGTCGGTGGACTCGCCTTCGCACCGAAAGGCTTGCGGCTGGCGATCTCACATTACAACGGCGTGACGTTGTGGTTTCCTAACATGACGGCAACTCCGGAAGTGCTGGACTGGGCCGGCTCGCATCTCGGCGTCGTCTTCAGCCCCGACAACAAATTCCTGGTGACGTCGATGCATGAGCCGTCGCTGCACGGCTGGCGTCTCGCCGATGCGCGCCACATGCGGATGACCGGTTATCCGACGCGCGTGAAGTCGGTGTCGTGGAGCGCGGACGGCAAGTCGCTTGCGACGTCGGGCGCCGATACCGTCATCCTGTGGCCGTTCGCCAGCAAGGACGGCCCGATGGGCAAGGAGCCCGGCATTCTCGCGCCGATGCCGTCGCGTGTGTCGGTGGTGGCGTGTCATCCGAAGCAGGACGTCATGGCGGTCGGCTACAGCGACGGTACCGTGCTGATGGTTCGCACCACCGATGGCGCCGAGATTCTGGTGCGACGGAAAGCTGAGCAGGCGATCACCGCACTGGCCTGGAATGCACAAGGCAGTATGCTTGCCTTCGCCGCTGCCGATGGCAATGCGGGGCTGTTCACGCTGTAGCGGACAAACATGCGGTTTCTGGCGACGTTTCAGGTCTTCGACTTTCTCGATACGCTCGTCAGCCTGACAGCGGCGTTCGTGCTGGCGACCCTGATCGGCGCGGAGCGGCAGTATCGGCTGCGCACCGCAGGCCTGCGAACCAACGTGCTGGTCGCAGTGAGTGCCGCCGCCTTTGTCGATATCGGCATGCATCTCACCGGCGCCGATGGAGCGGTGCGCATCATCGCCTATGTGGTCTCGGGAATCGGTTTCCTCGGCGCTGGCGTGATCATGAAGGAAGGCATGAACGTGCGCGGCCTCAACACGGCCGCGACGTTGTGGGGTTCGGCGGCGGTCGGTGCCTGTGCCGGTGCCGATCTGATCGCGCAGGCCGCCGCGCTGACAGTGTTTGTTCTGGCCGGCAACACGCTGCTGCGGCCGCTGGTCAATGCCATCAATCGCCGCCCGCTGGACGAGCGCGCGTCGGAAGCAACTTACGAAGTTCTGCTCACTGTCGATGCGGCATCGCTGAGCAATCTGCGTGAGGCATTGGTTGCGAAGCTCGAAGCCGCGCAATATCCGGTCGGCGACGTGCAGGTGATCAATCGCGCCGACGATGTCGCCGAGATTATCGCGACGCTGGTGAGCACCGCGGTCGAAGCGAAGGAACTGGATTCCGTGACAGCCGATCTCGCACGGTTGCCGGGCGTGCGCCATGCGACGTGGAACGTCAGCACCAAGGACTGAAATTCCTCGCTGTCCCCGCCCGATGAGTGTTCCGTGCGATGCCGCGCTTGGAACATTCACCAGACTCGCAGGTTGGTCCTCGCGAGATCAGCAGCGGAACGGACCAATGACAGCGAGCCAGAAACAACGCATTGCACGTCGCGATTTCGTCCTCGCGGCCATGGCAATTGCGGCCGGTCTGACGGTAACTGGCGCTGCCATGTTGCAACTGACGGTGCGGAACGAGCCGCAATATTTCGCGCAAGCTCAAACGACGCAGCCCGATCAAAGCGACAAGACCAACGCGCCCGCTGAATCGAAGCCGGGCGGTACACGCCCGACCACGCCGCCACCGCAGCCGGCGCGACCTGATGCCGATGCGCAGAATAAAGGCGCCAAGCCGGCGTTGCCGCCGGCGCCGGCCGAAAAGTCTGCGCCACCGGTCAACGCCAGATAGCGCGCAACGACTTCAGCGAATGTGAAAAGAAAATCGCCCGACGCTCACTAAAGTGAGGCCGGGCGGTTGTTGCGACTATTATTGCGGTGTCAGCGAACCAGGACGTTCTTGAACTGCCATGGATCGCTGGTGTCGATGTCTTCCGGGAAAAGGCCGGGGCGATCCGTCAGCGGGGTCCAGTCGGTGTAGTACCCCTTCACCGGTCCGAGATACGGCATCTGGATTTCCAGCAGGCGATCGAAATCCATCTCGTCGGTTTCGACGATTCCTTCGTTTGGATTCTCCAGCGCCCACACCATGCCCGCGATCAGCGCCGACGTCACCTGCAAGCCGGTTGCGTTCTGATAGGGCGCGAGTTTCCGCGTCTCCTCGATGGAGAGCTGCGAGCCGTACCAATAGGCATTGTTGTCGTGGCCGTAGAGCAGCACGCCAAGTTCATCGATGCCATCGACGATCTCGTTCTCATCGAGAATATGATGCTTCTCCTGCGCCTTGGCGGCGCGGCCGAACATCTCGTGCAGCGAGAGCACCGCATCGTCCGCGGGGTGATAGGCATAGTGACAGGTCGGCCGATAGACGGCCTTGCCCGATGCATCGAACACCGTGAAGTAATCGGCGATCGAGATCGATTCGTTATGGGTGACGAGGAAACCGTATTGCGCGCCGCGGGTCGGGCACCAGGTGCGCACGCGCGTATCGGCGCCGGGCTGCATCAGATAGATTGCCGCGCCGCAGCCGGCCTCGTGAGTGTGCGCGTTGGCAGGCGTCCACTTTTCATGGGTGCCCCACCCGAGTTCGGACGGCTGCACGCCTTCCGACAAGAAGCCTTCCACCGACCATGTATTGACGAAGACGTCCGGCTCTTTCGGAGTCTTCGAGCGCTGGGTGTCGCGCTCGGCAATGTGGATGCCCTTGATGCCGGCCTGACGCATCAGGTCTGCCCATTCCGCCCGGCTCTTCGGCTTCGGGGCATTGAGCTTGAGGCCGGCGGCGACATCCATCAGGGCTTGCTTGACGAAGAACGAGACCATGCCGGGGTTGGCGCCACAGCAGGAGACGGCCGTCGTCGAACCCGCGGGACGGGCCTTTTTGGCAGCCAGCGTGTTCTCGCGCAGTGCGTAGTTGGAGCGCGCTTCCGGGCCCTTCGATGCATCGAAATAGAAGCCGAGCCAGGGTTCGTTCACGGTGTCGATGTAGAGCGCGCCGATCTCGTTGCAAAGCTCCATGATGTCGGTGGAGCCGGTGTCGACCGAGACGTTGACGCAAAAACCTTGTCCGCCGCCTTCGGTCAGCAGCGGAGTCAGCAACTCGCGGTAATTGTCCTTGGTCAAGCCCTGCTGGATGAAGCGCACATTGTGCTTCTCGCAATGCGCCTTGCGGCCTTCGTCCTTGGGATCGATCACTGTGATGCGCGACTTGTCGTAATCGAAATGCCGTTCGATCAGCGGCAGCAATCCCTTGCCGATCGATCCGAAGCCGACCATGACGATCGGGCCAGTGATGCGTGCGTGCACGGGCGAAGCGGATGATGGCATTTACCAGAACTCCAGCAGATCAAAGTGTGATCAAGTTGCGTGAAAGACCACGGGGAGCGGCCATTCTCAGGGTGTTGAAAACGACAAATAGCCGCGAAAATCAAGGCCAAATGCGGTGGTGGTAATGAAGGGCGATGTCATATCGCCTTCATAAATCGCGCCTCGCAGCCGAGGTGGCCGCGAGGCGCGAAAGTCGTGTTACCGAGATCGATCTTCTTCGGCTGAGGTAATCAGTTCACACTGACGACGGTGAGTGCGCGCCAGCCGCCGGCCGGCGTCTGGAACTCGATGGTCTGCCCTGCCGACAGGCCAATCAGAGCGGCACCGATCGGCGTCAGGATCGAGATCTTACCGCTGTCGACATCGGCCTCCTCCGGAAACACCAGCGTCACCGTGCGTGTCTGTCCGCCGACGTCGTCGCGGAACGTCACCTCGGATTGCATGGTGACCACGCCGCTCATCGGCGCATCCGCCTCGCGGATTTCCGCGCGGTCGATTTCGCGCGCGAGAAATTCGGCAGTCGCCGGATATTTTTCCGCGGCCGCATCAGCGATATTTCGAAGACGTTCGACATCCCGCGCGCTGATGGCGATGCTCGGGAGCCGCGTATGCAGATCTTGATCCATGTCCTTCACCATTGGTTGGTCGTGGGGCTGCCGGTCGCAGGGCCGGAAGACGTTCTCATGCGCAATGACGAATACGCATCACGTATGACGTGTGGTTGTTTGAGTGCAGCGATGTGAGAGGAGAATGAAGTCGAAAAGCCTGTCCCGGGACGGCGCATGCGCGCGTCCGCCCGGGCTACCTTCCTGCGATCAGGTGGCCGGCGCGAAGCAACAGTCGTGTTGGGCGCGTGTTCGACATAATGAATTAAAGGTAGGTCTTACTTGCGATAAGTCAACGCCTTTGTCGCGACATTTTGGCGCGAACGTCCGGAACCCTGATTTTACAAGGATTTGAGCTTCGATCGTTCAGCTTCGGCGTTTCGCCGTAACTTCGATTTCGATCTTCATCTCAGGCTTGAGCAGGGCTGCGACCACCAGGAGCGTGGCGGCGGGACGGATTTCGCCGAGATGCCGGCCGCAGACCGCGAACACCGCGTCGGCATCGGCCGGGTCGACGATATAGTAGGTTGCACGCACGATATCGGCCATCGCGAAGCCCGCACCTTCCAGCACGCCGCCGATGGTCTTGAAGCAGTTGGTGGCTTGCGCGGTGACGTCTTCGGGAAGCGTCATCGTCGTGTAGTCGTAGCCGGTGGTGCCGGAGACGAACATGAAGTCGCCGTCGACAACGGCGCGGCTGTAGCCGGCGGTCTTCTCAAACGGCGATCCGGTGGAAATCAACTGGCGGGCCATGTCGGTCTCGTCCTTGTATGGGTCGCTTTGAAGCTCAGGCGGCTTGTGTTGTGGCAGCGACGGGCATCTTGCGATGACGCGCGCGCGGACGCCGCGCCTTGGCGCCGGTCGCGACGATCATGCCCGAAGCTTCGTCGAGCGCGCCCGAGCGCAGTTCAACGGCCAGCAGCCGCTCGCGCTCGAACGGGCCGGGCAGCGCCAGATCGCCGGTCTTGGCCGCACTGAAGCCGAAACGCGCGTAATAGTCCGGATCGCCGCGCAGGATCACCGCGCCGTGGCCGCGTGCCGCCGCTTCGTTGAGCGCTTGGCGCATCAGCGCCGCGCCGAGGCCGAGCTTGCGGCATGACGCATCGACCGCCAGCGGGCCGAGCACCAGCGCCGGAACGCCGGCGGCGCTGACGTGCCAGAGCCGCACGGTGCCGACCACGCGGCCGTCGTGCTCCGCCGTGAAGGCGAGGCCTTCGGCAGGCAGGCGTCCATCGCGCAGACGCTGGCAGGTGCGGGCATGGCGGCCTTCGCCAAAGCTCGCATCCAGCAACGCTTCACGCGCGCGAACGTCCGAGCTCCGCTCCGCGCGGATCGCGAACGGAGCGCCGTCGGAAGGGAGGGCGGTGATCGACTTCCAAACAACAGTCATGGCACGTCAGTCCCCACGCGAACGGATTCGAAAAACCGCCGCATGTTGTCAGCAAAGATGTTGTGACGGGATGGAAGCCGGCGCGCCGGCTTCCGATGGTTCAAGGTCCGAGGCGTGCGCTCGGATGGCCTGATCGCGGAGCGATCAGATGTGATAGGTCTTCAGCGGCGGGATGCCGTTGAAGGCCACCGACGAGTAGGTCGAGGTATACGCCCCGGTGCCTTCGATCAGCAGCTTGTCGCCGATCTCAAGCGTGACGGGCAGCGGATACGGCACCTTTTCGTACAGCACGTCGGCCGAATCGCAGGTCGGGCCGGCGAGGATGCACGGCGCCATCTCCGCGCCGTCGTGCGGCGTCTTGATGGCGTAGCGGATCGACTCGTCCATCGTCTCGGCGAGGCCGCCGAACTTGCCGATGTCGAGATAGACCCAGCGGTTCTCGTCGTCGTCGCTCTTCTTCGAGATCAGCACCACTTCCGTCTCGATGATACCCGCGTTGCCGACCATGCCGCGACCCGGCTCGATGATGGTCTCCGGGATGCGGTTGCCGAAGTGCTTGCGCAGCGCGCGGAAGATCGAGCGGCCGTACTGCACGACCGGCGGCACGTCCTTCAGGTAACGGGTCGGGAAGCCGCCGCCCATGTTGACCATGGAGAGGCTGATGCCGCGCTCGGCGCAGTCGCGGAACACCTGCGAGGCCATCGCCAGCGCACGGTCCCACGCCTTCACCTTGCGCTGCTGCGAACCGACATGGAACGAGATGCCGTACGGCTCGAGGCCGACGCGCTTGGCATGCTCGATCACGTCGACCGCCATCTCCGGGTCGCAGCCGAACTTGCGCGACAGCGGCCACTCGGCGCCGGCGCAATCGTACAGGATACGGCAGAACACCTTGGCGCCGGGGGCGGCGCGGGCGACCTTCTCGACCTCGGCGGTGCAGTCGACCGCGAACAGGCGAATGCCCAGCGCGAAGGCGCGCGCGATGTCGCGCTCCTTCTTGATGGTGTTGCCGAAGGAGATGCGGTCCGGCGTCGCGCCGGCAGCCAGTGCCATTTCGATCTCGGCGACGGTCGCGGTGTCGAAGCATGAGCCGAGCGACGCCAGCAGCGACAGCACTTCCGGCGCCGGGTTCGCCTTCACGGCATAGAACACGCGTGAGTCAGGGAGCGCCTTGGCGAAAGTCTGGTAATTGTCGCGCACGACCTCGAGGTCGACCACGAGGCACGGCTCGGTGTCGAGACCTTCGCGACGGCGGTTGCGGAGGAATTCCTGGATACGTTCGGTCATCGCACTCTCCCAATCGGCCCAGCGACGGACCGTTGAAAAACCGTTCTTCGGATGTGAGCGCTTCGGCCCGGCCGCACGATGGAGGTGCGACGAAGCCTCGGACTCGTATCCGAACTGTGCTGCCGTGGATTGGTTGGGAAATTCCCGCCCGCTCACCTGGCAATGAAGGACAAGCCTTTTCAGTAGCCCGCGCCGGCGTTGGACTGCCGGTAGAGACCAAAAAAGCCCGCTCCGTCGTTGCTTTAAGTCGCGTCCCCCGTTGAGAGCGGGGTGCGCCGGTTCGCCTCCGGCTG
>Ga0160496_1000122_pt1 | contig 58654 bp, 56 predicted proteins | sample DIDPMG_2_FD_108231 | JGI IMG/M metagenome (GOLD analysis project Ga0160496, IMG submission 108231) | Enriched soil microbial communities from UW Madison campus, WI, USA - DID2937_E24_FP MG | ecosystem: Environmental > Terrestrial > Soil > Grasslands | place: USA: Madison, Wisconsin | collected...
ACGTTCAGCTTCCGACCGCGTGGGCATGGCCGCCAGCCGCACCTGTTGGGCCAGCGCGTCGGCCTCGAAGCCGCGCATCTGGCCAGCGTCGAACAGATCCTGGTGACGGCGCGCCAACTCCAGCGCCACGTCCGCCATGCGCGCGCGCTGCAGCGCCCAGATGTACTCGCGCAACACGTAAGGGGTGCCGGGCGCGGCGGCCAGGGCCAGGTCGGCCTGGTGCAGCGCTTCATAAGGCTCGCCCTGGCGGGCGTGGACGTAGCTCAGGGCAAGGTGGGCGTCGACATCGCGGGGAAGCCGCTTGAGCCAGCGCGCCGCAGCCTCGCGCGCCTCGGGGTAGCGGCCGGCATCGGCCAGGGTCATGATTTCGCCGGCGCGAAAAGCGGACTGGCCGGGATGGCGGCGCGCGCCCGCCTGGTACGCGGCCAGCGCCTCGGGCCAGCGCTGCAGGTCGCGGTAGGCGCGCGCGACGGAAAGCTGGATGTCGCCGGGCAGCGCCGCGCCTTGCGGCAATTGCTCGTAGGCGGCGACGGCTTCGGCGGGCTTGCCGGCCCATCCGGCGATGATGATGTGGTCGTAGATGGCGCGGCTGCCGCCGGCCGGACCTTGCTGGCGCAGCATCGCCAGCGCAGGCTCGTAGTCGCCGGCGCGCGCTCTGGCGATCAAGGCGTCGTAGTCGTTGCCGGGGCCGGCCAGCGCCATGGCTGGAGCCAGGATGGCGCAAGCCGCCAGCAGGCTCAGTCTCGGTCCAACGGCACCCAGGGGTGTCGATCCTCTGTTTTGCATCTGTAATACTTCCGCAGTTGCGACTCGGGGCGTTCCTGGTCCGGCCGGCCGTGGGCGTGCCTTTTTTCGGCGCGAGCCGAGGCGACGCGCAGCACAAAGGCGCCGGCGGCGGCGGGAAGGAACACTTTTTGGTTAGGACTGCGCGGCGCCCGCTGCGGGGACCTTCGCACTCGCGCTATGGGAGTGCATGGCTAGTACGCGCCACGCCCGTAGGGCGTGATTGCGGCGCTCTTGATGGCACCGTCAATGGCCCGAATTATAAGTGTGTTAACTGTCAGTCAACTGTCAATTAGTGCAAAGGGCCATGGCGAAAGTGCGGCCGTGGCGTATTCTTCGTCGCTTGCCGCGCAATCGTCTTGGCGCGGGCGGTAAAGGTTCAGGGCGAAACGGCGTGCGGCGACGGACGGGCGCCAGGTTGTGCCGGTCTGTCGCTGTACGGGTAACAAAAAGCGTCAGGGGTGGTGGGATGTAACGCCGCCTCATGAGGCATGAACCCAGTGCAACAGCAATGACGAGCGACGGCGAACGCCCGCGGGGCGCAAGCCGGCAAACACCATGACGACTTCTCTTTTCTTTCTGATGTGGGGCCTGGCCACGGCTCTGGCATTGCCGTTGCTGGCGCCATTGCGCGCCCGCGACGTGGGCGGCGTCGCCGCGTTCACGGCGGGCAACGCGCTGGCCGTGCTGTCGCTGCTGGCCTATGCGGCCTCGCCCATCCTGCCGTCCGCCGTCTATGTGATGGTCTCGAACGCCGCCTGGGTCTGCGCGGTCAGCCTGGTCTACGTCGGCGTGCGGCAGTTCTTCGGCCTGCGTCCGCTGGCGCGGCGCACGGCGGCGCTGGGCGCGCTCAGTATCGCTGCGTTCGCGCTGCTGCTGTACGTGGCGGATGACCTGCGGGCGCGCATGCTGCTGTTTTCCGCCTACACCTTCGTGGCCATGATGGCGACGGGCATGGTGTTCTTCCGCCAGCGCAAGCGGCTGCACACGCGCGGCGTGATGCTGTACATGATGCTGGCGAGCTTCGGCCTGGCCGCGCTGCATGCCCTGCGCCTGGCGGTCTACAGCGTGGGCGGACAAGAACCCTCGTCGCTGCTCGAGCCCAGTCCCTGGGGCCTGTTCTTCATTGTCTGCGGGACGGTGACCGTGCCCGGGCTGTTCCTGGCGCTGCTGCTCCTGATCCAGACCAGCCTGTCCGAACAGATGGAAGCTGCGCTGACCTTCGACGGCCTTACAGGCGCCTATTCGCGCCGCAGCATCCTGGACGAGCTGGAGCGCGAGTTGCAGCGCTGCCAGCGCGCCGGCGGCAAGCTGGCGGTGTTGGTGCTGGACATCGACCACTTCAAGTCCATCAACGACCGTTACGGCCATGCCGCGGGCGACGCGGCGCTGCGCCATTTTTCGAAGGTGGTGCAGCGGGCGGTGCGCGCCAGCGACCGCTTCGGCCGGTTGGGCGGCGAGGAATTCGTGCTGCTGATGTACGACTGCGATCCGGCCCGCGCGCTGGTGCAGGCGCAGCGCGTCTGCGACGCCCTGCGCGACACGCCCTTCCACCTGCAAGGGCGCGAAGTACGGATGACCACCAGCGGCGGCCTGGCTTCGTACCAGTCGGGAGACGGCGCGGACGGCATCCTGGCGCGCGCCGACGATGCGCTGTACCGCGCCAAGGAACATGGGCGCGACCGCGTCGAGATGGCCTGGATCGGCCGTCCCGCGGGCCGCGCGCAGGAGCGCGGCCCGGCGGTGGTGGAGGAGGAGGTCAGGGCTTGAGATGTTCCGTCAGGAACTTCTCCATGGCTTCGTAGAACTCGAATTTGTTCTCGTCGTTGTGGAAGCCGTGGCCTTCGTTGTCCTTGACCATGTACTCGACCTCGACGCCGCGGGCGCGCAGCGCCTTGACCATCTGGTCGCTTTCGTCCTTGTTCACGCGCGGATCCTTGGCGCCCTGCGCCACGAACAGCGGCGTCTTGATCCTGTCCGCGTGCAGCGCGGGCGAGGTGGCGGCCAGGCGTTCGCGGTCGCGTTCGGGGTCGCCCACCATGTCCTGCATTTTGTCCAGCATGGGCTTCCAGTATGGCGGAATGGACTTCATGAACGTGAACAGGTTGGACACCCCCACGTAGTCCACCGCGGCGGCATACAGGTCGGGCGTGAACGCCACGCCGGCCAGCGTGGCGTAGCCGCCATAGCTGGCGCCGTAGATGCCGATGCGCTTGGGATCGGCGATGCCTTGCCCGATGAGCCACTGCACGCCATCGGTGATGTCGTCCTGCATCTTCAGGCCCCATTGGCCGAAGCTGGCTTCCCAGAAGGCGCGGCCATAGCCGGTCGACCCGCGGAAGTTCATCTGCAGCACGCAGAAGCCGCGGTTGGCCAGGAACTGGACTTCAGGGTTGTAGCCCCAGCCGTCGCGCGCCCACGGGCCGCCGTGAGGATTCACGATGCAAGGCAGGTTCTTGGGATCGCGGCCGGCGGGCAGCGTCAGGTAGCCGTGGACCGTCAGGCCGTCGCGGGTCTGGTAGCTGATGGGCTGCACGCGCGACATGTCCGCCTCGGGAATGGCGGGATTGATGTCGGCCAGCTTGGTCAGCGTATCGACGGCGGCGTCGTAGATGTAGCGCGAGCCGGGCGTGCGGTCGTTGTAGGCGGCGACGATGAACTTGTCTTCGTCGCGGTTGGATCCCTGGATGGCGAAGTCGTAGCCAGTGAGCTTGGCCGACAGTTTCTTGAAGAGCGTCTCGCTCTGCGCGTCGAAGAACTTGTATTGCGGCTTGTCGGTCTGGTAGGCGGCTACCGTCAGCACGCGGCGCTTGCGCGAGTAGCCGGCGGAATCCAGGTCGACGGTGTCGGGCGTGAAGATTTCTTCCTCGGCCTCGGGCTGGGCGGGGTCGATCACCACCAGCGATAGCTTGTCGCGCCCGCGGTTGGACAGGGCGTAGAACTTCTTGTCGTCGAAGGTGAAGAACGCCGGACTGACGCTGGTGCGGTAGTCGGTGGTGATGAGCGGACGGAATTCGGAAGATTCGTCGTCGCGGTAGAGCAGGGTGGTGTTCAGGCCGTCGCTGGCGACGGCGGCGCGCACCTTGCCGGCGTGGTCGGTCTGCCAGCCGACGATGTTGCCCGGGTTCTGCGCCACCAGCTCCGCGGCGCCCGTGTGGACGTTGACGCGGTAGACGTCGAAGACTTCCGGATTGCGCTGGTTGTGGCTGATGAGGACGTGGTCGGGATCGTCTTCCAGATCGTCCTCGATGCCGGCGCGCACGCCTTCATACGGCGTCAGGTCGGTGATCTTGCCGGTCTTGGCGTTGACGGCCAGCACGTGGAAGTTCTCGTCGCCGCCGAAATCCTTCTGGTAGAGCACCACGTCGGCGCCTTTCCAGAAGAAGTTGCTGATGTCGCGCGCGGTCTCGCTGGTCAGTTGCCGCGGGTCGCCGACAGGCGTGCTGCCTTGCAGCGGCTGCACGTAGATGTTCATGCGGGCGGGATTGCCGTCCACGCTGGTGGGCTGCATGAAGCCCAATGTGCGGCCGTCGTCGGCCAGGCGGAAGAAGCCCCGTTCGGGGTTGCGGAAGAAATCCTTGAGGGGATAGACGCGCGGCGGTTGCGCGGCGCTGGCGCCCAGCGAGACGCCGATGATGCTGGCGGCCAGGACGGTGCGCTTGAGGAATGAGAACAAGGGGGACCTCCGAAGTTGCCGCGGCGGGCGCTTGAGGCCGGCCGCCGGGTGGTCCGCCGATAATGCCATAGCGGCGCGGGCGGTGTCGAACCGCCCGCGGACGCTGCCGGGCCTGCGCCGGCCTTATTGCGGCTCCAGCCCCGTGGCCTTGACGATGGCGCCGTACTTGGCCATTTCGGCGCCGATGAAGGTTTTGAATTCCTGGGGCGGCTTGTAGGAAATGGCCAGCCCCTGGCCCTGCAGTTTTTCCTTCACGTCGGCGGCCTGCAGCGCCTGGGCCGTGTCCTTGGAAATGCGTTCCACCAGGGCCGGCGGCATGCCGGCGGGGCCGAACAGGCCGAACCAGTTGGAAATGTCGAAGTCGTCCAGACCGACCTCCTTGGCCGTCGGGGTCGAAGGCAGGATGTCCTGACGCTGGGGACCGGCGATGAACAGCGGGTGCAGCTTGCCGGCGCCGATCTGGCCGATGATGGCTGGCGCCGTGGCGAAGAAGATATCGATCTGGCCGCCCACCAGATCGGCCACGGCCAGCGCCGTGCCGCGGTAGGGCACGTGGGTCAGGTTCATGCCGGAGCGCACCCGCAGCAGTTCGCCGGCCAGATGCTGCTGGCCGCCCATGCCCGGCGAACCGTACACCAGCGGCGCCTTTGCGCCTTGTTGCTTGAGATCGGCGTAGGTGGTGGCGGGCAGCTTGGGACCGCTGACCAGCACCAGCGGCGCATCCGCCACCAGGGCGATGGGCTGCAGGTCCTTCAACGGGTCGTAGCGCATCTGCTTGTAGACCAGCTTGTTGATGGAGACCTCGGGCGTGTAGGCCAGCAGCAGGGTGTAGCCGTCGGGTGTGGCGCGCGCGACCTGTTCGGCGCCTATCATGCCGCTGGCGCCGGACTTGTTCTCCACGATGACTTGTTGGCCCCAACTGGTGCTGAGCTTTGCCGCGAGGATGCGGGCGATCACGTCGGTGGCGCCGCCGGGCGTGTAGGCAACGATCAGGCGCACCGGCTTGTCGGGATAGGGCTGCGCCTGCGCATACATGGGAAGGCAGGCGGCGGCCAGCAGTCCCGCGAGTTTGATTGCGTATCGAAACATGGGGTGGCTCCTGTGCGGGGAATGAGGGTTCAACTGCGCTGGATCAACAGCACGGCCTGGCCGGGCAGATGCAGGCGCGCGTACTCGGCCCAATCGTCCCCGGTCTGCAGCGCGCGCTGGGCCGTCAGGTCGACGACGCGCTTGAACGCGCCGGCCTCGATCTGACGCTTGAGGGCCGGTCCGGGGCCGTAGGCCAGTTCATAGGTCTGCTCGCCGCAGCGGTAGCGGCACAGGCGCAGACCGGCTTCGCCGTCGATGCGTTCGACCGATCCGGCGCCTGTGGCCTGGCCTGCAAAGACCGCGTTCAGCGCGGCCAGCGCCAGTCCGGCGGGGCGCGGATCGTAGCGGCGGTCGATCAGGCCGTTGCGCGGAAAGTAGCCGCGATCCACGTCCATGAAGGTGTCGAAGGAATAGCTCACCGCGTCCGTGGTCCGGGCCGCCAGGAAGGCTTCGGCCACCAGCGCGGCGATGGCGGTGTCGTCGGTGTTGGCCGCCGCCAGGCGGTCGGCCAGCTTGACGCCCACGTTCACCGTCGCGCCCCAGTCGCGCGCCCGCGCAGCCAGTTGCTGGTGCGTGGCGATCAGGTCGGCGCCCCAGTCCAGGCGCACGGTGAAACCGTCCAGGTTCTTCTGCGCGAAGTGCGGCAGCAGCGCGGATTGCGCCGCTTCGAGCTCGGACGCGCGCAGGCCGGTGTTGACGAAATGGCTGTAGTGCTTGCCGTCGAAGTGGGCATCGTCCGCGCCCGTGCGGATCTTGCAATAGACAAGGCGGGCGTCGGTGTGCGCGCGCAGGCGCTGCAAGGCTGCGCCCGCCTCTTCCAGCGCCTGGGCGTTCAGGTTGATCTCGATGGCGGCGATGGCCACGCCATGCTCGCGCGCCTGTTGCAGCAGCCTGGCGTCCGGCAGCCCCAGCGAGGTCAGCACGAAGCGGTGGCCGACGTCGGACATGAGGCGCGCACGGCGCAAGGTCTTGTCGTCGCGCAGGTCCTGCACAGGAATCTTGAGCGTGCGCAGCCCCATTTCCCACATGGACATCAGCGGGTAGTCGTTGCGCGCCAGCTTGCGGCCGAACTCCTGTACGCCGCCGGTGCAGGGGATTTCGACGATCTCGGCCCAGGGATGCCGCATCTCGACCGCGATGCCGTCGCAGGCGGCGGTCTTGGTATGGACGGTAGGCAGGGTGCGCGCCGCCGCCCGGCCCGGTTCGGCCTCGCCGCGCATGGCGCCGTGCGTGCGGATCAGCTTGGCGACATGCCCCTGCTCATGCACGTCGACGATGAAATAGCCGAATTTTTCCACGTCGCCGCGGCCGAATTCGTCCGCCGGCGGCACCCGGTAGAACTCGGAAAAGTCATGCCGCAGGAAGGCGGTCGACGGCAGCATGTAGACCTCCGCGACGCCGATGACGTCGTACCAGAAATTGTGGACGTGGCCGGCGAACACGCCTTCGACGCGCGGATCGGCCAGGCGCGACAGCAGCCAGCCGCGGCCGGGCTCGTCGATGTTGTCGTAGGACCCGCGTTCGTTGGCGTCATGCAGATAGGGCGGGTAATGCAGCGACACGAAGACGCGGCCGCTGGCGCCTGCCAATTGCTCGTCGATCCAGGCGCGCTGCGCGTCATCCGCCGCCAGTCCGGAGTTGAACAGCAGCGCGTTCAGGAACAGGAAGCGCACGCCGCCATGGTCCACCGCGTAATAGTCCGGCCCGAACACCTGGCGGTACTTGTCCAGGTAGTCGTCGCAGACGATGTCGGCGGGCATCCAGTCGATGCGCTTGTCGCCGACGTCGTGGTTGCCGGGCACCAGGTGCAGCGGCATGTCGATCTGGCCGGCGATGGCCTTGAAGCGGTCGGCCGCCACCTCGAACGAAGGCATGCTGGGCACCGGGTGGACGATGTCTCCCAGGTGGATGGTGAAGGCGGGCGCGGGGTCCAGGCTGGCGATGTCGGCGAAGACGTGCCGCGCCCGGGCATTGGCGCGGGCATTGGTGGCGAAGGGCGACGCGCAGGTGTCTTCGGATTCATTGACGTGGGTGTCGGCCACCACGGCAAAGCTGAACAGGCGGGCGCCCAGCGGCTGGCGGGAAAAGCGGGAATTCGTCATCAACTACCCTTTCAATTTCAATAAATGGAATTCAAGTGTTTATAGTGAACGGAATGTTTGTATTTCGGCAGGCGATATACTGTCAATGCTCCGAATCCCTAGGCCGCCATGCACTCGAAAACGCCGCTCAACTACGAACTCGAATCCCGCGCCTCGCTGGAAGCGCACCCGCGCTTTGCCTCCACGCTTTCCAACGGGCTGGACGTGCTCAAGTGCTTTTCGGCGGCCGAGCCGCAGCTGGGCAACAAGGAAATCGCCGAAATGCTCGGCCTGACGCGCCCGACGGTGTCCAGGCTGACATTCACGCTGGTGGGGCTGGGCTATCTGCGGCGCGACGAACGCACGGGCAAATATTCGCTGGGTCCGGCGGTGCTGACGCTGGGCTATCCCTTGCTGGTGCACCTGACGCTGCGGCAACTGGCGGCGCACGACATGATCGAACTGGCGCGCTATGCCAAGGGGCCGGTGTCCATGGCCATCCGCGACCGCCTGCAGGTGGTCTACGTGGAAACGGTGCACGACGGCGCGTCCAATGCCTCGCGCCCGGACATCGGGTCGGCCCGCCCCTTGCTGCGCACCGCCACCGGGCGCGCGCTGCTGTATGCGCAGACGCCGGACGAGCGTGAGCTCATCTGCGCCCGGCTGGCTGAGGAGTTCCCGGAGGACTGGGAACGCTTCGGCCCATCGCTGCAACCCGCGTTCGATGCCATCGCCGAGCACGGCTTCTGCGTGGTCAGCAAGGACTGGCGGGCCGAGCTGTGCGGCATCGCCACGCCGATGCGCTATCGCTCCAATGACTTGCCGCTGGCCTTCAACGTGACGATCCCGGCTGACAACCTGGACGAAAAGCACGTGTACGAGACCCTGGGGCCGCGCCTGCGGACCCTGGTGAAGAACCTGGAGTACCGCATCGGGATCATGTGAACGCGGCTGCGCTTATCGCGCGCAGCCGATATGCGGGATAATCGCGGGCACTGATCTGGAGATACACATGTACTGGAAACTGGTCGCGGCTTCGGCGCTGGCCCTGGGCCTGGCGGGCTGCTCGATGGGCATTTCGCCCGGCACGTCGCCGCACAGCGAATTCAAGGCCCCGGTGGCCTTCAAGGACGCCTACGACGCGGCGATCCGGCAGGCCAATGCGTGCCTGCGCAGCACCGACAACGCCTATCGCGTGGTGGACACCATGAACGAAAGCGCGCAGTCCGGCGTGGTGCAGGTGCTGGCGCCCTATAGCGACAATGAGATGACGCGGGTCGAATTGAAGGCGGCCGGCCCCAAGACCACCGATGTGCGCATCGCGGTGTGGGGCAAGGGCACCTGGGACGCGGCCGCCATGCGCGCGATGCAGGACGCCGTCTATTACAGCCTGGTGTCTTGCAGCAGCTATATGCCGCTGGATCCGCGCCCGCCGGTCAAGCCTTCGCGCGACCTGCCCAACTGATGCGCGGGCGCTGGCGGCTTGCCGCCGCCGGCGCGCTCAGTCCCCGCCCGGGCGGCGGCGGATGATCTTGAAGGTGGCGGTGGCGCGCGCCACCAGCTCGCCGTCGGCGCGCCGGACCTCGCCTTCGCAGAAGGCGATCGACGCCCCTTTGCGCAGGCAGCGCGCCTCGATCACCAGGTCGCCCGTGCCGGGCGACAGGAACGAGGTGTTCATGTCGATGGTGGCCATGCCTTCCGTGCCGTCGGCCGAGCCGCGGGCGGCGGCGCTGAGCGTGAAGTCCAGCACGCTCATCAGCGTGCCTCCATGCACGTCGCCGCGGCTGTTGGTCAGGTCGGCGCGCCAGGGCAGCGAGGTACGGGCATAGGCCGGCGCGATGCTCTCGGGCACCAGGCCGATGAAATGCATGAAGGGGATGGTCAGGCCGAAGTAGTCGGTTTGAGGCGTGGAGGCTGCAGTCATGGACCGTTGCGGGCAGGAATGGAAAGTCGGTTGTCGGCGGTCATAATATATGTTTTGCCACGGGGTTTCAGGCGATGAACGGCTCATGGGGGCATCACCACCATGATTGAATTACGGAAGATCGTGCACGTGGACATGGACGCGTTCTATGCCTCCGTGGAACAGCGCGACAACCCCGAACTGCGCGGCAAGCCCGTGGTCGTGGCCTGGACCGGACCGCGCTCGGTGGTGTGCGCCGCGTCCTACGAGGCGCGGCGGTTCGGCATCCATTCGGCCATGTCCGCCGCCCGCGCGGAGCGCCTGTGTCCCCATGCGATCTACGTGCCGCCGGATTTCAACCGCTACCGCGAGGTCTCGCGCCAGGTCAGGCAGATCTTTGCCCGCCATACCGACATGATCGAACCCTTGTCGCTGGACGAGGCCTACCTCGACGTTACCGTCAACAAGCTGGGTCTGCCCTCGGCCACCGAGGTCGCGCAAGTCATCCGGCAGCAGATCCGCGAGGAAACCGGGCTGACGGCCTCGGCGGGAGTCGCGCCCAATAAATTCCTGGCCAAGATCGCGTCCGACTGGAACAAGCCGGACGGCCTGTTCGTGGTCCGGCCCGCCAAGGTGCTGGCCTTTCTGGAGCCCTTGCCGGTGCGCAAGGTGCCGGGCGTGGGCAAGGTGACGCAGGCGCGCCTGGAGCAACTGGGCATCCATACCGTGGGAGACCTGGCCACGCACAGCGCCCAGGAGCTGGAGCATTACTTCGGCCGCTATGGCCGGCGCCTGTACGAATTGGCGCGCGGCATCGACGAGCGCGAGGTGCAGACGGATCAGCCTTTGCAGCAGGTATCGTCGGAGACGACGTTCTCGCAGGATATCCGCCTGGACGCGGTGGGCGAGGCCATCGACCGCATGGCGGAACGGGTGTGGGAGCAGGCGTTGAAGAAGGGCGCCCTGGGCCGTACCGTGGTGCTCAAGTTGAAGACGGACCGTTTCCGCATCCTGACGCGCAGCCAGACCAGCCTGAACCCGCCCGGATCGGCGGTGGAGCTGGCCGCCGTCGCCAGGCTGCTGTGCGAGCGCGTGGACTTGCCGCCGGAAACGCTGTACCGGCTGGCGGGGGTGGGGATGAGCAATTTCGCCGACCCGCAGGAGCAGTCGCGCCAGCCCGATCTGTTCGGGGGCGCGTTCTGAGCCGAGCGGGGCGGCTGGCTACCGTGTCTGGCTGGAAGCCGAACGGCAGCCAGGCATGTGCGGACTCAGGCCAGGCGGGCCTTCACTTGCTGTGACAGCGCCGTCATGTCGGCGCGGCCGGCCAGGGCCTGCTTTAGCAGCGCCATGACCTTGCCCATGGCGGGCGCGCCGGTCACGCCCTGCGCGGCCACTTCCGCCAGCGCGGCGTCGATGGCGGCCGAGACTTCCTCGGGCGTGGCGGCTTGCGGCAGGAATTCCTGCAGCACCAGCAGTTCGGCCTTTTCCTGTTCGGCGGTTTCGGTGCGGCCGGCCTGTTCGAACGCGGCGATGGACTCGCGGCGCTGTTTGACCTGCTTTTCGATGATGGCCGTGATCTCGGCGTCGTTCAGGTCGCGGCGTTCGTCCACTTCCTTCTGCTTGACGGCAGCCAGCAGGAAGCGCAGCGTGGTCAGGCGTTCGGCGGCCTTGGCGCGCATCGCGTCCTTGACGGCATCGGAGAGGCGGGTCTTGAGCGTAGCAGTGCTCATGGGTAAACCTTTGTGGTGTTGCGACAAACAAGCAGTTTAAACCGGCGGCCGGCGTTTCCCGGCGGCCGGCGTTTTCCCGCGGCGGGCGTGCTCCCGCGGCCGCCGGTTCCCCTTACTTACTTTACCTTGGCCAGGTCGCCACGCAGGGCGACGCCGGCCACCATCGCGCCGGCATGGCATTCGTAGTCGGTCTTGCTGCTGTATTCGTTCTTGCGGTAGTAGCTGATGATATTGGTCACCGCGTTCGCACCGGCCTTCTTGGCCGCTTCGTGAAGGGCGATGATGGCGGATTGGGCCACCCACAGGCAGGCGTCCTCGTCCTTCTTGGCGAAGGCGTTGGTCTTGCGGTTGGTGACGACGCCGGATTCCAGCACCGTGCCCTTGGGGCCGGTGCCGGCAAGGTAGAACTTGACGCTGCCGTCGATCTTGCCGGCGGCCTGGGCGGCTTCGACCGCGGCCTGCATGGGCAGATGGACGGTACGATCCGCCGCCAGGGCTTGCGCCGAGCATGCCAGCGACAAAAGCAGGGCGGCGGACAGCTTGTAAGAAACGTTCATGACAGGCATTCCATTCGTGAGAGGGAAAAACGCGGATATTGCGAACTTCAGCGCCAGCGGCGGAAGATCAACGAGGTGTTGATGCCGCCAAAGGCGAAGTTGTTGTTCATGACATATTCGTTGCTCATGTTGCGGCCCTCGGTCAGGTAGTCGAGTTCGCCGCAGCGCGGGTCGACGTTGCGCAGATTGAGCGTGGGCGCATACCAGTCGCGGTTGAGCATTTCAATGCTGAACCACGACTCCAGCACGCCGCAGGCGCCCAGGGTGTGGCCCAGGTAGCTCTTTTGCGAGCTGATGGGCATGCGGCTGCCGAACAGGCCGTGCGTGGCCTGCGTTTCGGCGATGTCGCCCTGTTCCGTGGCGGTGCCGTGGCCGTTGACGTAGCCGATGGCTTGCGGCGGCAGGCCCGCGTCGGCCAGCGCCATTTCCATGGCGATGCGCATGGTGCCGGCCTCGGGGCGGGTGATGTGCGTGCCGTCCGAATTGCTGCCGAAACCGACGATTTCCGCGTGGATGCGCGCGCCGCGCGCCAGTGCGTGGTCCAGCGATTCCAGCACCAGCATGCCGCCGCCTTCGCCGATCACCAGGCCGTCGCGGTCGCGGTCGTAGGGGCGGGGCGTGAGTTCGGGCGTGTCGTTTTTCTGGCTGGTCGCGTAGAGCGCGTCGAACACCAGGGCTTCGCTGGCGCAGAGCTCTTCCGCGCCGCCCGCCAGCATCAGCTCCTGGCGGCCGTAGCGGATGGCTTCGTAGGCGTAGCCTATGCCCTGGCTGCCCGAGGTGCAGGCGCTGGAGGTCGGGATGATGCGGCCCTTCAGCTCGAAGAAGATGCCGACGTTGGCCGCGGTGGTGTGGGGCATCATGCGGACGTAGGAATTGGCGTTCAGGTCGTCCGTGACGCCGTTGAGCAGCATGTTGCCGAAGGCGCGGATTTCCGCCGTGCTGCCCACCGAGGAGCCGCAGGCCACGCCCATGCGCCCGTCGGCGATGCATGGGTCGCCCAGCAGCGCCGCGTCGTCCAGCGCCAGTTCCGCGGCGCGCACCGCCAGCTGGGAAACCCGTCCCATGCTGCGCAACTGCTTGCGGGTCCAGTGCGCGGGCGTCTGGAAGCCTTCGATGGGGCCGGCCAGGCGGGTGTTCAGTTCGGCGTAGCGCGACCAGTCGGGCATGACGCGGATCGCGCTGCGCCCCGCCTGGAACGCCTGCTGCACGCTGGACCAGTCGTTGCCGAGCGCGCTGATGCCGCCCATGCCGGTGATGACGACGCGTTTCATCAGCACAGCCCTCCGTTGACGGCGATGACCTGGCGCGTGATGTAGGCGGCGCCGGGAGACATCAGGAATACGACGGCGGCGGCCACTTCCTCGGGCCGCCCCATGCGTTGCGCGGGCACGGCCTTCAGGATTTCCTCGACTGGCACGTGTTCGTCGATCATGTCGGTGTCGATCAGGCCCGGCGCCACGCAGTTGACGGTGATCTGGCGCTTGGCCAGTTCCACGGCCAGAGCTTTCGCGGCGCCGATGAGGCCGGCCTTGGAGGCGCTGTAGTTCACCTGGCCGCGGTTGCCGATCAGGCCGGACACGGACGCCATGCAGACCACGCGGCCAGGCGCGCGGCGGCGGATCATGGGCATGGCGAGCGGACTGAGCACGTTGTAGAAGCCGTCGAGATTGGTGCGCAGCACCTGGTCCCAATCGTCGCCTGTCAAAGCGGGAAACGCGCCGTCGCGGGTCAGGCCGGCGTTGAGGACCACGCCGTAATAGGCGCCGTGCGCGTCGATGTCGGCCTGCAGGGCGGCGGCGCATTGCTGGCGGTCCGCCACATCGAATTGCAGCACGCGCGCCTGGCGTCCGCGCGCCTGGACTTCGGCCTGCACGGCTTGCGCCTGGTCGAGCCGCTGGCGGCAGTGCAGCACCAGGTCGTGGCCGGCGTCGGCCAGGGCCAGCGCGATGGCGCGGCCGATGCCGCGGCTCGAGCCGGTTACGAGTATCGGGGCGGTGCTCATTCGGGTGATTCTTCCTGGATAAAAGCGGCGGGGTCCTTGGGCTGATAGACGTTCAGCCTGGCCTCGGCCAGCAGGCGCGCGTCGTCGCGCAGTTCGCATTCGAAGACGCTCATGCCGCTGGCGTCGATCAGCCCGCGGCGCGCATGTATGGTCAGGCGGGCGCCGGCGGGCAGCGCGTCGGCGTGGCTTTCGTAGCGCCGGGTGCCGAGCAGAAAGCCCAGTTTGACGGGTTCGCCTGCCTGGCGCGCCTGGCAGCCGGCCCAGGCGCCCACGGCCTGCGCCATCAGCTCCATGCCCAGCCATGGCGGCAATGAGCCGTCGGGCAGCGAGTAGGGGCCGGGCCTGACCACGGCGCGCGCGGTCAGGCTGTCGGCGTCGTGGCTGCAGACCTCGTCGATCAGGATCATGTCGCCGGCATGCGGCAGCAGGCTGGATACCGGCCAGGTCGTCATGCTTGGGCTCCCAGGATCAGGCTGGCGTTGTTGCCGCCGAAGGCGAAGGAATTGCTCATGGCCAGGCGCGGCCGGCCTTGCGCGTAGCGGTGCTGCGCGGTGCTGAAATCCAGCGCCGGCAGGGCTGGATCGGGCTGCCCGTCCCAGACGTGGGGCATCAGCCGTCCTTCGGCATTGCCGGCCGACAGCGTGGCCCAGGCCAGCGCCGCTTCCAGCGCGCCCGCCGCGCCCAGCGCGTGGCCGGTAAGCGCCTTGGTCGAGGCACAGGGCACGCCCTGCGGAAAGACGGCGTGCATGGCCTGGCTTTCCATGGCGTCGTTGTGGAGGGTGCCGGTGCCGTGCAGATTGACCCAGCCTATGCTGGCCGCGTCCACGCCGGCGGATTGCAGCGCGGCCTGCATGGCTGCCCGCGCGCCGGCGCCGCTGGGTTCGGGCGCGGACATGTGCCAGGCGTCGGAGCTGGCGCCGCCGCCCAGCAGCGCCACGGAGCGCTCCCCTGCGGGCTCGCGTTCCATCAGGAACAGCACGCCGGCTTCGCCGATGTTGATGCCGCGGCGGTTGGCAGAGAAGGGCAGGCACAGCGTGTCGTCGATGGCTTCCAGCGTGGCGAAGCCGTTGATGGTCAGGCGGCACAGGGTGTCCGCGCCGCCGCAGACCACGGCGTCGCACAGGCCCGAGGCGAGCAGGCGGCGTGCGGACAGCAGGGCGCGGGCGCTGGAGGTGCAGGCCGTGGACAGCGTGTAGGCGGGGCCGGTGGCGCCCAGCCAGTCCGCGAAAAAGGCGGCGGGGGACGACAGCGCCTGGCGGCGGTAGTCGTAGCCGTCCGGCCATGCGCCCAGCGCCGCCAGTTGGCGGAAGGCCGGCGCGTTGTCGTTGACGCCGGAAGTGCTGGTGCCCAGCACGACGGCGACGCGGCTGGCGCCATGGCGGGCCACGGCGGCGCGCAGTTGCGGTTCGATCTGCAAAGCGGCGGCCAGCAGCAATTGGTTGTTGCGGCTGTGGTGATGGGCGGGCAGCGTGTCGGGGATGGGCGGCAGCGCGTCCGCATGGCCGCCCAGCGTCAGCGTGCGGCCATGGACCCAATCCGGCTGCGGGCGCATGCCCGAGGTGTCGCCGGCGAAGGCGGCGCGGGCTACCGCGTCGATGCCGGCGCCCAGCGCGCACACCACGCCGGGCGTACCCAACCAGGTGTTCATGGCTGCTCCTTCAAGGGCGAGATCCGCCAGGTGACCTGGTCGGCAGTGGTGATGATGAACGTGCCGGTCTGCGCGGCCTGCGGCCAGCGCACGCTCCAGCGCGAACCGCCGCGGTCCAGCAGTTCGCGTTGCGCTGCGCCATCGTCCTCGCGGCTGGCGCGCCAGTTGCCCGCGCCGTAGGCCGCATCCAGTTCCGTTTCGGGCGTCCACGCAAACATCAGGGCGGCGAACAGATCGCGCGCCCCGGCATTGGGCCGCAGGAAGCCGTCGTTGCGCCATTGGCCGCGTTCCAGCATCTGGCGCGCCTGCGGCACGCCCATGGGATCGAACAGGGACCAGCGCAAGGCGGCGCCTTCGCGCTGCACCACCAGCAGCGCGTCCAGCGGCGGCTGGCCGGCGACGGCCTGCACCACATGCAGCTGCCGCGGCAGCGTGAAGTCCGCGTTGCGCGCCGGCAATGGCGGCGCGCCCGCGCAGCCCGCCAACAGGGCAAGCGCCAGCAGCGCGCCCAGGGTGCGCGCGGCGGACAGGAAGGAGGAGCGGGTAGCGGCCATGGTCGGAATCAGGCGGGCAGCGGCTGCGCTTCGGCGCCGCGGCAAAGTTCGCTCAGCATGCGCAGGCGGCGCTGCGGGTTGGCGACGAAGGGGTTGTTCCGGTCCCAGGCGTAGCCCGCCAGGATGGAGCTGATCATGCGCCGGATCTCGGGCTGCGCGTTCTCGTAGAAGACCACATCCTGGAATTCCCCGCTGTACCAGCCCTGGACATAGGCGCGGAAGGTCTCCACGCCCACCATCAGCGGATCGGCGAATTCGGCCTGCCAGTCGACCTGCGCACCGGTCAGTTGGCGGTGCAGCGCGTCGGCCGCCAGCTTGGACGAGCGCAGGGCGATGGTGACGCCCGAGGAAAACACGGGGTCCAGGAATTCCGCCGCGTTGCCCAGCAGCGCGTAGCCGGGGCCGTGCAGCTGCGTCACGCTGGCCGAATAGCCGCCGATGGTATTGGCGGGCGTGTCCCAGACGGCGTTCTTCAGGACGCGCCTGAGATTGGGCGCGGCGTCGGCCATCTCGCGCAGCGTGGCCATCAGGTCCTGGCCGGGGCCGCCGAAGAGGTTTTCGTCGCCCACGACGCCGAACGAGCAGCGGCCGTTGGAGAAGGGGATCAGCCAGTACCAGATGCCGCGTTCTTCCGGGTGCACGCTGATCAGGATCTTCTCGCGGTCGAAGCCGGGGTCGTCGATGCGGTCCTCGATATGGGTGAAGATGGCCTTGCGCGGCGGCATCGACGACGGGCGCTCCAGGTCCAGCAGGCGCGCCAGCACGCGGCCGTAGCCGCTGGCATCGAGCACGAACCGGCTCTGCACCTGGTAGGACGCGCCATCGGCGCCGCGCACATCCAGCAAGGGGGCGTCGCCGTCGAAATCGGCCGCCGTCACTTCCTGCAGGTAGCGCACTTCCACGCCCTGGCGGGCGGCGTCGTCCGCCAGCACTTTGTCGAAGTGCGCGCGCTGCACCTGGAACGTGGTGCCGGGGCCGGGGCTGAACTTGTCGCGGAAATCGAAGTGGGTATAGCGCTCGCCGCAGGCAAACGCCGCGCCGTTCTTCACCTGGAAGCCGGCGGCCTGCACCGCCGGCAGCATGCCCGCTTCTTCCACGAATTCCAGGCAATGGGCGAGCAGGCTTTCGCCGATGGAAAAACGCGGAAACTGCTGGCGTTCCAGCATCAGGACGTCATGTCCTTGGCGCTTCAACAGGGCGGCGGCGACCGCGCCTGCCGGCCCCGCTCCTATGACTACGACTTCGCGATGTTCCATGCCGGGTATTTCCTTTTAGTTATTGAAAGCAGGATGCGGCGCGGCGGCGCGCGGCGGATTGATCCATGGCGCCCACAGCAGCGAGAAGGCCACGCCCAGCGCGACCGCCAGCCCGAAGTTGGCGATGGCGGGCGTCTGGCTGACGGCGAGCAGGCCGAAGGACAGCAGCGTGGTGGCGGCGCCCAGCAGGATGCCGACCAGGCTGGCGGCCGCGCCCGCGACCCGCTCGTACATGAAGATGGCGTAATCCACGCCGATGGCCGACACCAGCAGCAAACCGAACAGGCTGAACAGGGTGAGCGGCTGGCCCAGATAGCCCAGCGCGGCCAGGCTGCATGCGGTGGCCGCGAGCGGCACGGCCAGGATGCGCCAGGCGGCGGCGCGGCCCAGAGTCAGCAGCAGCAACAGCGCCGCGACCCCATAGGACAGCAGCTTGAGCTCGGCGGCTTCGATGCGCGTGGCCGCGAACATGCGATTCAGTTCGCCGCTGCGGTCCACCAGCGTGACGTCCGGGGCAACCCGGGCGATGGCCTCGAGCGCGGACGCGTCGCGCAGGCCCAGCAAGGTCACCATGCCTGCGGCCTGCCCTTCACGCACGCCCAGCCACAGCGGCCGCCAGCGTTCGGCCAGCGGGCCTTGCAGCGCGTCTTCGATGGCCTGCGGCGGCAGCGCGGCCATGGATTGCAGTTCCAGGCGCAAGGCGGCGTAGGGGATGCCGATGTCGGTAAGTGGCTTCCAGGCGTCGGGCTGCCCGGCCAGGCTGGCCAGCGTCGCGCCCAGCGCCTTCTGGTCGGCGGCCGGCGAGACCAGCTGGCTCAAGGCGTTGTAGGCGGCGAGATCGCCGCGCGCGACCAGCGCATCCAGCGCCTGCGACACCCGCGCCTGCCTGCGCAGCAGCTCGTCGGCGTCGGGCGCGCGCACCAGGAAGAACTGGCTGGTCGGCATGAAGCCGGTGATTTCGCCGATCTGCCGGGCCTGCTGCAGCAAGGGCGCGGGCAGGCTCAGCCATTGCCGCAGATCGTCCTGGATGCTCAGCCGGCTGATGCCGCCGGCAGTGGCGGCGATAAGGGCCAGGGCGCCCAGCCACAGCGCGGCGCGGCGTCCGGCCAGGCGCTGACGCGCGTGCAGCGCGGCCTCGGCAAAACGCAGCAGCGGCTGCCAGGGGCGGGGCCGCCAGCCGTCCATCCAGGCCGGCAACTGGCACACGGTGCAGGCGTAGGCGCCCAGCAGGCCGGCGGCCGAGAACACCGCGGTCTGCGTCAGCGCGGGGAATGGGGTGAACGCCAGCGCGACGTAGCCGACCAGGCTGGCTGCCAGGCTGATGGTCAGCCCGGGCAGGACGCGCCGCAGCGCGGGCCAGGCCTGCCAGTCGGCCATGCCATAGCTCTTGCCGAGCCAATGCATGGGGAAATCCACCGCTACGCCGATCAGGCTCGCGCCGATCACCAGGGTCAGGACGTGGATGGAGCCGAACACTGCCACGCAGGCCACCGCGCCGGTCAGCAGCCCGACGGCGACCGGCACGAAAGCCAGCAGCGCGCGCACGCGCCGCAGCGCCAGCAGCAGGACCAGCACGATGCCGATGGTGGCGCCGGTACCGATCCAGCTGCTTTCGGCAACCGCTTGCGCCCGGCCCGCGGCGGCGTACAGGGGGCCGCCGGCCACCAGCAGCTCGGCGCCGGCCGCGCCGAGCGCCGCGCGGTCCTGTTCGAGCTGCGCGGCGATTTGTTGGGGCGCGGCCGCGTCGAACGCATCGCCGCGGGTTTCTGCGCGCACCAGCATCCAGCGTCTGCCAGCATGTTCGGCCTGCAGGGTGCCCGTGCCCATGTCGTACTGCACCGCGCCGCCTGGGCGCAGCGCCTGTTCGGCGCGGCGCGTCAGGCCCAGCCAGTCCTGGTCCGCCGGCACCAGGCCCGAAGATGAAAATGGATCGGACAGCTCGCGTGCGCGGCGCTGGGCGTAGGCTGCGGGATCGGTCTCGAGCTGATGCCGGTCGGCCGCCGGCAGCATGGCCAGCCGGCCCGCCAGCAGTTGCGCGCGCAGCGCGGGCACGTCGATTTGCAGTTCCACCTGCACGGAAGAAAACAGGCCGCTGTCGGTCCAGCGCTGCGCCAGCAGGCGCGCGGGGGCCGCAGCATCCGCGCCGGCGTTTGCGCTTTGAGTCGCGACCAGCGCGATGAGCTGGCGCGACAGGGGCTCCTGGATGCGGGCCTCGGCCAATTGGCGCGTGGCGTCGGCGCCGGCCTGGGGCACCAGCTCCATCAGGTTGGCCGACACCGGCCAGCCGTGGCGGCTTTGCCAGGCGCCGGCGCAGAGAATCAGCAGCAGCCCCAGCTTGAACAGCCGCGGCAGCCAGCGCTCAATCGGCGAACGCACGTTGCTCCTCGGCGGTCAGGGCCTGGGCGGCCTGCGCATCCGTCATTTGCAGCACGCTGCGGTCGCCCTGCGTCTCGCGCAGTTCGATGCGGTCCACCAGCTTGCCCCCGTTGATCTGGATGTTGTCGAAGATCTGGCGCAGCAGGACCGAGCGCGGCGTCAGCAGCAGCTGCCAGGCATTGGCGTCGCCAGTGAGCGCCAGGTCGAAGTTTTCGCGCAGCCCGGCGGTGTCGCCTGCCAGCACGGACAGGAACAGCCGGTTCTCGCGGCCGGCGCCGGAATGCTGCGGCAGAGCCTGCCATTTGCCGGCTTCGTCGCGCCGGGAGATGCCGCGGGCGTCGATGCGCAGGTCCTGCGCGATCGGCGTGCGCAGCAGCCACAGCAGGCCCTTGCCCGCCGCCAGCGTGAAATCGCCGCGGCTGGTCAGCGGCTGCGGCAGCGAGCGCAGGAACTTCTGTTGCACGAAATGGCCGCGCACCACCGGCGTGGCGTTCAGCTGCGTTTGCAGGTCGGCCAGGTCGAAGGCGCGGGCGGCCAGCGGCAGCAGGGCCAAGGCCAGCAGGGCGCACAGGCGGCGTATGAAAACCAGGCGGCGCGTCATGCGGGCGTCTCCATCGATTGCAGCTTGCGTTGCACGGCATCGACCAGCGCGGCGGGCGAGGTCAGCTGCATCTCGCGGGTCTGGATGCAGACCGCCACCTGTTCGGACGTGGCCCGCGTCAGGCGCTGGCCGCTGGCGGCGTCCAGGATCAGGTAGTTGATCTTCAGCCGGTGCTCCCATTCCACCAGTTCGGCGCGCACCTTCAGGCGCTGGCCGAATTGTGCGGGCTGCGCGTAGCGCAGATGCAGGTCGATCACCGGCCAGGCGTAGCCGCTGGCGCGCATGGCGTCGTAGTTGTGTCCCAGCAGGTCCAGCAGTTCGCAGCGGGCCTGTTCCAGATACTTGACGTAGTGTCCGTGCCAGACGACGTTTAGCGGATCCACGTCGAAGAAGGGCACACGGATTTCGACTTCAGCGCCAATGGCGCCCCGTTTACGCATCGTCTTTCCAGAAAGGGTAGAAGTTGAACCATTGCAGCGGCGCCAGGCGGCAGTGTGCGGCCAGGCGGTCGGCGTAGCGCTGGGCCAGCTCGGCGATCCGGGCCTGGCGCGTGGCGCGCGTCCATTCGATGCCGTCCGACAGGCGTTCCATCGCGACGCGGTAGCGCGCGCCGTGGCGCGTGCAGAACAGCAGGTTGACCGGGCAGCGCAACAGGCCCGCCAGCAGCCAGGGCCCTTGCGGGAACAGCGCGCTGGCGCCCAGAAAGTCCACCGGCGTGCAACGGTCGCCCTGCAGCGGCACGCGGTCGCCGGCGATGGCGAGCCATTCGCCGCGGTCCAGGCGCTGCGCCAGGTCCAGCATGGCCGGAGCATCCAGTTCGCTGACCTGGATCATGCGCAGCCCGCCGCCGGCCTCGTGCAGCAGCCGGCTGAAGTGAACCGCGTGCTTGTCGTGGACCAGCACATTGAGTTTCAAGGTGCCGCTTTGCTCCGCCAGCGCGCGGCAGACCTCGATATTGCCCAGGTGCGAGCCCACCAGGATCTGGCCGCGGTTGCTGCCCATTTGCGCGTGCAGGCCGTCAGGGTCGGAGATGTCCAGATGGGCCATCGTGATCTTGCCCTGCCAGACGTCCAGCTTGTCCAGGATGGCGTTGGCGAACGCGAGGTACTGGCGGTAGACCGGCATGCGGCGCGGCAGCGGCTCGGCCAGCGTGCCGGATTGCGCCAGACGGCGCTGGTAGGCCGCGATCGAACGCCGGGCGCGGGCGCCGCTGACATAGAAATACAGCACGACCAGCCAGACCACGGGCGCGACCAAACGGCGGCCCAGGGTGCGCGCGGCCCAGGCGGTCAGGCGCATCAGCAGGGCGCTGCCGCGCTCGGGCTGATCGGCCCAATGCTGATCTGTGGCGCTCATGGACGCTGACCTCCGGCAAGCCGGCGCCACAGCAGCGCCGGCGAGCGCGCCAGCATGCCGAAGAAGAGGCGCGCGTGCATGCGGCTGATCAGCAGGTTGTCGCGCAGGCCCTGGAAGTGGGAAATGCCGCCTTCCGGGTAGGCCACGCGCGTCGGCAGCCAGACCATCGCGACGCCGCGCCAGTGCAGGCGCACCAGGACGGCGATGTCGAAATCCATGCGCCGGCCCACGCGCGCGCCGTCGATCACGGGCAGCGCCGCGGCCAGCGGGTAGACGCGGAAACCGCACATGGCGTCGGGGATGTCGAGCGAAAGCGTATTGATCCAGACCCACACGCGCGTCAGCCAGCGGCCATAGAGACGGCTGCGTGGCACGTCGTCGCCATACAGCGGCGCGCCGCAGACGAGGGCTTCGGGGCGAGCACGGGAGGCCGCGGCGAAGGCCGCCGCGTCCGTCAGGGCGTGCTGACCGTCGGCGTCGACCTGCAAGGCATGGGTATAGCCCAGCGCCGCCGCCGCGCGCAGCCCGTCCTGCACCGCCGCGCCTTTGCCGCCGTTGACCGCGCGCCGCAGCAGATGCGTATGCGGTTGGGCGGCCAGCGCATCCAGCGCGGCGGCGCAAGACGGTTCGGAGCCGTCATCCACCAGCACGCAGGGCAAGCCTTGCGCCACAAGCTGCGCGTGCACCGCGGCGACCGTGGCGCCGTGGTTGTACACGGGAATGAGCGCGCAGAGCTTATGCGGGGCCATGGCCGCCTGCCTGCAGAATGCGGCCGGAAGAGCAGGGCGCGTCGTTGACCGTGTAGGCGAAATACAGCTTCTGCTTCGAGGCGTCCCATTTGAGCGCCAGCATGGCGGTATCGCCCGGACGCAGCAGGCGCTGGAATTTCAGGGCTTCCATGCCGGCGAAACGCAGCTCGGGATGGAGGTCGCGTTGTGCCAGCGACATGGCCCAGCCGATCTGGACAACCCCGGGCACAACGGGAGCAGTGGGGAAGTGGCCGCTGAAATGCGCCAGGTCGCAGGGGATTTCCAGCCGGTAGCGGCGTTCGTGATCCGCCAGGCGCGGCAGTTCCTGCGCCTCGGGCGCAAGCGGTCGGGGGCCCGCGGCCGCTTCGAACACGCCGCGCGGCAGCTTGCCCTGGGCGTTGGCGGGCAGTTGCGCGAAGAAGCGCCAGGTGCGCGGAATGGCCAGCGATTCGAAGCCGGGGGCCAGATGCGCGCGCAGCGCATCCACTAGCGCCTTGCGGCCCTGGTTGCGCAAGGCATGCAGGCCGCCGGCCGACAGGGCGACCAGCGCGGCAAGGCGCGAGGTCCCGGCCAGACCTCCCAGGCGCGCTTCGGCGACGTAGGAATGGCGCGCCAGCGCCTGTTCCAGCATGGGCAGGGAAATGCGCTTTTCCTCGATCTTCACGATGCGGTCGAGGCGGCCGAGCAGCCGGAAACCGTCATGCGCAAGCTCCGCGCCGTCGGCGGTCTGCGCCTCGGCCGGGTTGACCCATGGCGATTGCACGCGCAGCGCGCCTTCGGCGTTCAGGTCGACGGCCACGCCGGGCAGCGGCTGCCAGGGACTGTCGCCTTCGCGCCAGGCGACGGCGCCGGTTTCGGAGCTGCCGTAGATCTCGCTGGGGCGCAGTCCCAGGTGCTGTGCGATATGGTCGGATGCGTCGGCGGGCAATTCGCCGCCGGACGAGTGGATGCGGGTCAGGCGGCCGCGCAGCTGGTCCCAATCCAGCCGCTGTCCCAGGCGGCGCAGCAGCGCTGGGCTGGCGATCCAGGTGCAGGCCGGATGGCGCAGGCTGGCCTGCTGCAGTTCTTCCGGATAAAGGCGCTGCGGCCGGTCCAGCTGGCGCCCGGCGCACAGCGGCCACAGCACCCTGAAGGGCAGGCCGTACATGTGTTGCGCCGATACGCTGCCCAGCACGGGGCCGCGCGCATCCGGCCATTGCTGCTGCAGCGCGCGGACTTCGTCCATCAGTTGCCGCCAGTGCTTGGCGATATGTTTGGGCGTGCCGCTGGATCCCGAAGTGCACAGCACCAGCGTCAGCGCAGGGTCCAGTTCGGCGGGCGCGAGCGGTGCGTGGCCTTGCAGCTCGGCCAGCCGGCACAGCCGCTCGGCCGGCAGCGGCAGATCAGTGTCGCTCAGCCAGGCGTCCACCATGGCGTCGAGCGTGGCGCAGGTCTGCGCCTGGGCGTCGCCCGGCAGCACCGCGACCACGCCGGCGCGCCAGCACGCGAACAACGCGACGGCCATGCGGGCGGCGTCCTCGAACCAGATCGCGACGCGTTGCAGCTGCCTCGCTTGCAAGGCGCCCGCGGCCTGCAGGCTGGCGCGAGCAAACGCCTCGCGCGTCAGTGGCGGCTCGTCGGCGACCAGCGCATCGGCCAAGTCAGGCGGGGCGGGCAGCAGCAGCTGCGCGAGATCGGTCCAGGCCATGCGTTACGCCGCCTTGGCGGCGGCGGGGCGCAGCAGCCATTCGCCCGCCAGCAGCAGGCCCATCAGCACATAGCTCACGGCGCCGTTGTAGACGGTCCACCAGCTCCAGGGGCCCCAGGCCGCAAGGGCCGCCGCCACGCTGCCGTTCAGGGCGAAGAAGGCGCACCACACGCGGGTGACATTGCGGGTGTAGCGCACGCCTTCGGGCGGCAGATCAGGGTGGCGCAGCCGGGCCAGTTGCTCGATCACGGGGCGGCCGCGCCGCAGGCTGGCGCCGAAGATAGCCAGCATCATGCCGTTGACCAGCACGGGATACCAGCGCAGCCAGTCTTGCGAATTCGAAACGGCCAGGACCAGGCAGAAGGCCACCGCCACAGCGGGCAGCAGGCGCGCGCCCGGCCGGGCGGCATCCGCGGTCAGGCCGCGCGCCAGCCACAGCAGGGCCAGCGGCAGCGCCAGCCAGGCGGCGCTTACCCGTCCCAGCGCCGCATGGACGGCGAAGGGATAGGCGATGCCGGCCACGGCCAGGGCTGCCGCCACGCCGCGTTTCATGCGGCGGGGTCCTGTTTCTGGCACATGGCCTGCACCACGTCCTCGACCGTGCGCACGGTGCGGAAGTCGTTGGCGTCGAGCTTGCGGCCGGTCTGGCGGCGCACATGGTCGATCAGGTCGATGGCGTCGATGCTGTCGATCTCCAGGTCCGTGTACAGGTTTGCTTCGGGCGTGATGCGTTCAGGTTCGATCTCGAACAGTTCGACCAGCGCGCCGCGCAGCGTGTTGAAGATTTCGTCGCGGGTATGCATCCTGGACTCCGTATCCTTTAGGCGCGGCGTTGCGCGGTGACAAACTCGGCCAGCTTGGCGATGCTGGCGAAATGCTCGCGCATGTTGCGCGTCTCGGGATCGATGGTGATGCCGTACCGCTTTTGCAGCGCGAGGCCCAGCTCCAGGGCGTCCACCGAGTCCAGCCCCAGTCCGTCGCCAAAGAGGTGGGCGTCGCTGTCGATATCGTCGGGCGCGATGTCTTCCAGGCCCAGCGAGTCGATGACGAGGGTCTTGAGTTCAAATTCCAGTTGGTTCATCCGGTCAGGACTCCACTTCCACCGCCCGAGGCGGTTGTTCATTCATGATGGCGCCGGCAGGCGCGGCGGGCGCCAGCTCGGCTTCGAAATAGGCGTGCAGGTAATCGTTCATCTTGCGTCCGGCGATGGGCAGCGGATGCGCGCCGCTCCAGGAGGCGGGATCGATGTCCTCGCCCACGCGGATCACATAGCGCATGCGGCAGGGCGGAATCCGGTACCAGGGCTCGCCCTTGGTCAGGCTGCGGGGATTCATGCTGATGACCACGGGCGTGACCACGCGCGCGCCGCGCAGCGCGATGGCGCAGGCGCCGCGATGAAAGCGCGGCATGGCGTCGCGCGGCGTGCGCGTGCCTTCGGGAAAGACGATCAGGGTTTCGCCCGCGCGCAGCACGTCGGCGGCGCGGTCGAACATGTCGAAGCTTTCGTCGTTGGTGATGTAGCCGGCATTGGCCACCGGGCCGCGGGTGAACGGGTTGGTGGCCAGGCCGTGCTTGACGATGCAGTTGGCGTTCTTGACGTGGCCGACCAGGAACACCACGTCCAGCAGCGAAGGGTGGTTGGCCAGGATCATCTGTCCGGGCTTGCCGAGGCGTTCGGCGCCCTTGAATTCCACGGTCAGGATGCCGGTGCGGACCATGAAGCGGATGAACAGGCGGAAGGTACCGTTCAGCGCGCCGCGCGCGCGGCGCTGGCGGTCCGCCTTGTCGCCGGGCAGCAAGCGCTGGGGCGGGAACACCAGCACGCGCAGCAGCACGCCGCCCAGCCCGAAAAGGGTAAAGGCCATGCCGGTGGCGAACAGACGCCAGAGCCAGAAGTCCTGCCGGGGAGGCGTGGCGCTAGTCATGCCGTGCGTGTCCAGGTCCATAGTCGGGAGCGGTTGGCGTGGCGCCAGTCGGGCGTGCGCAGCAAGAGGTGGCGCAGCAGGTTCAGGGGATTGGGCCAGGCCTGCGCGCTGTCGGCGGCATCCGGCGCCTGCGGGGCCAGGGCCAAGGTCCAGTCGGCGCCGGGCTGCAGATGCAGGGCGACCGCATAAGCGTAGGGCGCGTCATCCACCCAGGGGGCGTAAGCTGCGGGCGGCCGTTCCTCGGCCAGCACCACGAGCACGTCCTGGTGGCCGGCGTCGAACAGCATCGACGCCTCGATGCAGGCGTGCTCCAGGCCGTCGTCTTCCACCGACAAGGCCACGGATTCAGTGGTCTCGCGGCGTATGATCGACCACTGCGCAGCGATGGCGTTGTGGACCGACAGGCCGAAGGCCGTGGGCGACAGGGGTTCGTGCGCCGCCAGCGCTTGCAGCAGGCCGAAGTTGCGGGTGGTTTCGCCATGGCGGGAGGCAAACACCAGCGGCATGGGCGGGCGTCCCTCGGCCAACGGCCACGCGCACTCGAACACCCCGCGAGCCAGCGGGCTCAGGCGGCGGCGTTGCAAGGGAGGCAGGAAGTCCAGGCGGGGCGGATTCTGATTTCCGATCGGGCAGAACGGATGTTCGGCCCATTTCAACCAGTCGCCGGGGCCATCGATTCCTTGCGCCCAACCCTGCCATTGCGCGATCGAAAACGTCAACATAGCGCGCGATTCTACTATGGCGATGTCAGGCCATTTTGATTTAAAACGTTACATAATACACAATATTTCCTTTGTTTCTTACACTTCAGCTTGCTATTTGTTACTTTCTCCCGTGAGCGTTCAGGAACTTTTAATCTGGTGGGCGGACAAAGGCGCGGCTGCGGGTTACCGCAGCCAGGAGCTGTCAGCGGAGGACGCCGCGCGCGCGCAAGCGCTGCGCAGCCCGAAGGCGCAGCTCGATTGGCGGGTCAGCAGGGCTTTGCTGCAAGAGATCAGGCAGGCCATGCCGCCTGCGACCCTGTCGCTCAGCCACAGCGGCGGCCACGCGGTCTGCGCGTCCGCCCCGGCCGGGTGGCAGTTGGGCGCCGATCTGGAGCGAGTGCGGCCGCGCGAGGTCTTGCGCCTGGCCGAATGGGTATGCGCGCCGGCCGAGCAAGCCACGCTGGCTGGCCTGGAAGGCGCAGCCCAATTGGAACGCTTTTATCTCTTGTGGACGCTGAAGGAAGCCTTCATCAAGGCGGCCGGACTGGATTTCCCTGCGGACATGGCTTCGGTAGGCCTGGACTTCGGCGGCAAGGCGGAATGGCGCCTGCGTGCGCCGCCAGGGCAGTGGCGCGCCTGTTCATGGCGCCTGGGCGAGGACTGGATTGCGTCCGTGGCGTGGCTCGGACAGGCTGGCGGCGCCACGCGTCCCCAATGGCGCGCGGGGACCGATTGCGTGTTACCGCCGCTTGCCATCCTGGGCGCATGGGCCAGCGGGCCGGATTGAATCGCCCGGGGTTTTTCAGTGGGCATTTAAAGATGTATTATAAATGCATGTTTAATGGCGATTCCGATCGCGCCACAAGGAGCAGTTGATGTTGAGTCCCCAAATCCGCGCCCTGGTCAAGGGCACGGCGCCCGTTCTCAAGACGCACGGCGTCGCGCTGACCAAGCATTTCTATGCCCGCATGTTCAAGCACAACCCCGAGCTCAAGCATGTCTTCAACCAGGGCCACCAGGCTGGCGGCGAGCAGCAGCAGGCGCTGGCCGGCGCGGTCGCGGCTTACGCCGAGCACATCGACGATCCTTCGGTGCTGATGCCCGTGGTGACGCGCATCGTGCACAAGCATGTCAGCCTGGGCATCCGGCCCGAGCACTACCAGATCGTGGGCAAGCATCTGCTGGCCTCCATCAGCGAAGTGCTGGGCGAGGCAGCCACGGAAGAGCTGGTGGCGGCCTGGGCCGCGGCCTACGGCCAACTGGCCGACCTGCTGATCGCCGAAGAGGCGCGCCTGTACGCGGAGTCGGCCGCCAAGCCGGGCGGCTGGACGGGCTGGCGCGCGTTCCGCGTGGTGGGCAAGCAGCGTGAAAGCGCCGAGATCACGTCCTTCTACCTGGCGCCGGCCGATGGCGGCGAAGTGCCTGCCTACCGTCCCGGCCAGTACGTGTCGGTGCGCGTGTTCGTGCCCGAACTGGGCCTGATGCAGCCGCGCCAGTACAGCCTGTCGGACGCGCCGGGCCAGGACCGCCTGCGCATCTCGGTCAAGCGCGAAGCGGCGGGCGCCGATACGCCGGCCGGCCGGGTTTCCAACGCCCTGCATGACCGCCTGGAAGAGGGCGGGGTGCTGGACGTGGCGCCGCCCCAGGGCGACTTCCATCTGCGCGAGGAAGGCAGCGCGCCGGTGGTGCTGCTGAGCGGCGGCGTGGGCCTGACGCCCATGGTCTCCATCCTGAACCATCTGGTGGGGTTGAACGACGAACGCCAGATTCGTTTCGTGCACGGCTGCCGCAACAACTCGGTCCACGCCATGCGCGATCACGTCAACAGCATCGCCGCCGAACGCGCCAACGTGCGCAAGGCGGTGTTCTACGAGGAGGTCGGCCACGGCGACCAACCTGGCCGCGACTACGACTACGCCGGCCGGGTGGATCTGAACGCCATCCGCGACGAAGTCATCGTGCCTGGCGCGGACTACTACCTGTGTGGCCCGGCCGGCTTCATGCGCGCGCAGCGCGAAGCCTTGACCGGCCTGGGCGTGCCCGCCGACCGCATCCATGCCGAAGCCTTCGGCAGCGGCGGCGCGCCCGCCTGAGCGGTGTATCCTGGCGGCCTGAACTTTCGGGCCGCCAGCGTCCATCCCTTTCGTCCCAGCCATGCAACTGACCCGATTCACCGATTTCGGCCTGCGCGTCCTGATGTACCTGACGCAATGCCGCGACCGGTCCGCCGCCGTCACCATTCCGGAGATCGCTGACCGCTTCAGCGTGTCGCGCAATCATCTGGTGAAGGTGGTGCACTTCATGGCGCAGCAGGGTTGGGTCAGCACCTCGCGGGGCAAGGGCGGCGGCCTGCGGCTGTCGCAGTCCGCCGACCGCTACCGGCTGGGCGACCTGATCCGGCAGCTGGAGCAGCAGGGGCCGCTGATCGACTGCCGCGAACCTCCCTGTGCGCTGGACGGCGCATGCCGGCTGTCCGGCGTGCTGGCGCAGACCTTGCAGGCCTTCTACGAGGCGCTCAACGGCTACACCCTGGCCGACCTGGTGCGCGACCCCACGGCCGCCGCCATCATCAAGCTGCATCGCGCCGCCTGAGGCGGGGCATGATGTTTTGTTATGGACCCTGCGGAGTTTGGCATTTGCCGGACGGGCGGGGCGCGTCCCAGAATAGCGTCGTGTCCCTGTCTTTCTGGATCTAAGAGTATGCGGGTTTGCGTAATCGGCGCTGGCGTCGTGGGCGTCACGTCGGCCTATTTCCTGGCGCGCCAGGGCCATGACGTGGTGCTGGTGGACAGCCAGGCGCGTCCGGCCGAGGTCTCCAGCTACGCCAATGGCGGTCAGCTCAGTTATAGCTACGTGGCGCCTTTGGCCGGTCCGGGCGTGCTGCCCAGCGTGCCGGGCTGGCTGCTGCGCGAGGACTCCCCGCTGCGTTTCCGGCCCAGGCTGGATCCCCATCAATGGCGCTGGTGCCTGCAATTTGCGCTGGCGTGCCGGGCCTCGGTGGCCAAGGCTTCCACGGTCCAACTGGCTGGCCTGTCCTATCTGAGCCGGGACGTCATGCACTCGCTGCTGGAGCAGGAAGACCTGGATTTCGGCCATCTGAAGAACGGCAAGCTCATCGCCTACCGCAGTCCGGCCTTGCTGGACAAGGCGCGCGCGCTGGTGGCGTACCAGGCCGACCTCGGCGCTGAACAGCAGGTGCTGGACGCGGCGCAGACCCTGGCGCTGGAACCCGCGCTGGCCGGCATGGGCGCAAGCCTGGCCGGCGCCATCTACACCCCCAGCGAAGAAGCGGGCGACTGCCGCCAGTTCACCGAGGCGCTGTTCGACCGCCTGCAGACCATGGCCAACGTGCAATGCGTCATGTCCAATCCGGTATCGGGCCTGCAGCGCGAAGGCCGCCGCATCGTGGCGGTGAACACGCGCGACGGCGACATCGGCGCTGACGCCATCGTGCTGGCCACCGGTATCGGCACGCGCGCGCTGCTCAAGCCGCTGGGCCATGACGTGCCGCTGTATCCCTTGAAGGGCTACAGCCTGAGCGTGCCGCTGGCCGAGGACGACGATTCGGTGGCGCCGCGCATCAGCGTCACGGACTACGAACGGCGCATCGTCTATGCCCGCGTGGGCGGCGTGCTGCGGATCGCTGCCATGGTCGACATCGGCAGCGCCGATGCCGGCATCGACACGGCGCGCATCGGGCTGCTCAAGCGCCAGGTGCACGAGGCGTTTCCGGCGCTGGACCTGCGCCAGGCGGCGCCTTGGGCGGGGCTGCGTCCGGCCACTCCCACCAGCAAGCCGCTGATCGGACGCAGCCATGCCGCCGACAACCTGTGGCTGAACATCGGGCAGGGCGCGCTGGGCTTCACCCTGGCCTGCGGCAGCGCCGCGCTGTTGACGGCCCAGATGGGCGGGCTGGAGCTGCCGCTGGATCCGGCGCCATTCCGCCCCTGATGCGGCGATGTCCATTTTGCGATAGTGACTGCCTTTTCATCGGCAGACGGACTGGATCGCGCTCAATAGGATAGCGATACTCCACCGCCTGCGTAGCCCCAAGCGGCGCCGCAAGCGGCCGGAGACCATCCCTCATCCTCCGAGCGCAACCACCATGTCCTACCTGTTTCCGTTGTTCGCCATTCTGTTCTGGGCGGGCAACGTCATCGTCTCCAAGATGGCCGCCAGCGCCATCTCGCCCACCGCCATCACCTTCTACCGGCTGGTGCTGGCCCTGTTCCTGATGGGCCTGTTCACGGCCGGCCCGGCCTGGCGCAACCGCAAGACCATCCTGCGCCATTGGCCCAAGCTGGCGCTGTACGGCGCCCTGTCGTCGGCGGTGTTCCAGGCGCTGTCCTATCGCGCCGCCGAAACCACCACGGCGACCAACATGGCCATCCTGACCGCGCTGATTCCCTTGCTGAGCATGCTGCTCAGCGTGGTGATCCTGCGGGATCCGCTGACCCTGGGCATGGCCGCTGGCGGCGCGCTGTCGTTCCTCGGCCTGCTGTACCTGGTGGGCCAGGGCGACATGCTTAGCGTGTTCCAGCACGGCATCCACGTCGGCGACGGCCTGATGCTGCTGGCTGCCTTGTCCTACGCGCTGTACGGAGTGTTGCTGCGCCACTGGAAGGTGCCGCTGCCGGCCTGGCAGTCCACCTTCGTGCAATCGATCTTCGCGCTGCTCTACATGCTGCCGCTGTACCTGCGCGTGCCGGCGGCGCAGGCTGCGCTGGACATGAACACGGTGCCGCTGATCCTGTACGCGGGCATCTTCTCGTCGGTGCTGCTGTCCTTCCTGTGGATCGAAGGCGTGCAGCGGCTGGGGCCCAACCGCTGCAGCATCTTCATCAACCTGCTGCCGCTGTTCACCGCGCTGGCCGCCTTCGTCATGCTGCGCGAGCAACTGCACATGTACCACCTGCTGGGCGGCGCGGTGACGCTGGCCGGCGTGCTGCTGGCGCAGACGGTGCAGCGCCCGCTGTTCGGTCGCGCCCGCACGCTGGCGCTGGACTAGGAAGTTTCACTGGCGTTCAAGACGGGCGCGCGCGGTACCGGCACAGTGGCTCTCTTTATAGGGAGAGAGCCCATGAGCATGTTCCAGAGAACGGCGATCGCGCTGGCGCGCAGCCCGGGCGTGGGGCGGGCGATGCGTGCCATGGCGGCCCGCACGTCGCTGGCGGCCCGTTTCGTCGGCGGCGCGGACGTCGACGCCGCGGTCCGCACGGCCGCCAGGCTGCGCGAGGCGCACGGCATCCGCGCCTCGCTCTTCTACCTGGGCGAGTACGTGGACGATCCCGAGGCCATCGAGCACAACGTGGCCCAGACGCTCGGCGCCTGCCGGGCGCTGGAGCACGCAGGACTGGACGTGCACGTGTCAGTCGATCCCACCGCCATCGGCTATATGCGCGACGACGCGCTGGGCCGGGACAATGCCCGGCGCATCGGCCTGGCGGCGCGCCGGACGGTCGGCCTGGGGCGCGACTGGATGGTGCTGGACATGGAGGATTCCTCCCTCTGCGACCGCACCTGCGCCTTGCATCGCGAATTGCTGCAAGCCGGCCTGCCGGCAGGCCTGACACTGCAGGCGCGGCGGCGCCGCACGCCGCTGGACCTGGCCTGGGCGATCCGTCAGCGCACCTCGCTGCGGCTGGTCAAGGGCGCGTTTCCGGAGCGCGCGCTGGACCACGCCGGCCGCGCGCGCATCGACCAGGCCTATCTGGACGCCGCCGCCATCATGCTGTCGCGCGAGGCGCTGGAGTCCGGCTTCCAGCCCGTTTTCGGTACCCATGACGACCGCCTGGCCGGCGCCATCCTGGAGCTGGCGCGGGAGCGCGGCTGGCCGCCAGAAGCCTTCGAATTCGAAATGCTCTATGGCGTGCGTCCGGATTGGCAGCTCGCGTTGCGCCGTTTGGGCTATAACGTCAGGGTCTATCTGCCCTTCGGCGGCGATTGGTGGCCGTATGCCGTGCGCCGCGTGGGCGAGAATCCCCGCAACGCGTGGCTGTTGGCCCGCACGCTGACATCGGACCAGAGCTACTTCGGCTAGGCGCTACATCCTCACTTGTTCATGGCGGTTTCTCAACATATCTGGCATTGCGGCGCCGGCCTGCCCGGCGATGTCTTGATCGCAGACCTGCGCGGCTACCGCTATGCGCCGCATTTCCACGACGCCTGGTCCATCGGCGCCATCGCGCAGGGCCATTGCGCCTTCACCGTGCATGGCGCGCCGCAGGCCGCGGGCGAGGGCGATCTGGTGGTGATTGCGCCCGGTCAGGTCCATACCGGGGGCACCTCGGACGCGCCGCTGGGGTACCGCATGGCCTATATCGATCCGGACTGGTTCAGGGATCACGAACTCACGTTGTTTGCGGGCGGGGCCAGCCTGGCCGGTCCCGTGATTCGCGATCCGGCGCTCTGCCAGGCCTGGCTGGACGCGCTCACGCCCGATCCCATCGCCGACGCGCAGCGCCGCGAACGCCTCTCCGCCGCCTTGTTCGGCCTGCTGGCGGCACATGCGCAAGCCCGTACGGCGGCGGCAGACGACGCGTCTGATGTCTGCTCGCTGCTGCGCGCGCGTATGGCCTCGGACCCAGCCTGCGCGCCGGACCTGGAGGCCCTGGCGGTGGCGCAGGACCGCCACCGCACCACGCTGGTCAAGCAGTTCGCCCGGCGCTACGGCTTGCCGCCGTTGGCCTGGCTGCGCAACTGGCGGGTGGCGCGGGCCCGGGCGCTGCTGCGCGACGGCCTGGCGCTGGCCGACGCCGCGCATGCCGTGGGCTTCGCCGACCAGGCCCATCTGACCCGCGTGTTCAAGCAGGTCTACGGCAGCACGCCCGGCGTGCTGCGCAGCGCAGGGGCAGGCTCCCAGACATTGCGGGCGCGCGGCGTTTCCACCCGGTAGTCCGAGTACTTGCGGGTAAAGAACGTGGTGCCCAGTTCGGCCGCCGCCTGCAGCGGCTGGCGCGGGTCCGCCGCGATCTCGCCGCGCAGGTTGCCGGCGCCGTGCACGTAGCCGATGAAATCCGAATGGGTATAGCGCGCGTATTCCTGGATCTGGTGCACGATGCCCAGCGCCGCGCCCGGGTAGGTTTCCTCGGATGCCACCGCCAGGCCCAGGCGCTTGCCGGTCATGCGCTGCTTGACCCGTTCCGGTTCGGGTCCCTGGCCGGCATAGTGGCTGAACGAACGGTCGAAGAACGCCTTGGTCTGCGCCGACATGCCGTACCAGTAGATCGGGGTGCAGATCAGCACGCCGTCGGCCGGCAGGAAGTGTTCCAGGAACAGCTCGGAATAGCGGTCGGTCGGCGGGGGCGAGCGCCGCAAGTCCGGCAAAAAGGCCCCGATGTAGTCGTCCAGGAACAGCAGCGTGGCCTGGGTGCCCGCCGCCTCGGCCCCGCGCAGCGCAGCCGCGCCCAGGGCCGCGCTGTTGCCGTCGCGCCGCGGGCTGCCGACCAGGATCAGCAGGCGCTTGTCGGGATGATCTGAATTCATGTTTGATTCCTCTTGTTGGCATGGACGTTTCCATGTGGTGAGGAAAATTCTGTTCTGGCGGCTGAAAGGCGACAAATGATGAATCCTTGAATATGATGAATTGATTTCATCCATAGAGCCAGGAATCCATGTTTGCCACGCTACCGGTGACCGCGCTGCGCACCTTCGAGGCGGCTGCCAGATTGCTCAGCTTCAAACTGGCCGCGGCCGAACTGGCGGTCACTGCCACGGCCGTGTCCCATCAGGTCAAGGCGCTCGAGCGGCACGTGGGCTACGCGCTCTTTGAACGCGTGCCGCGCGGCGTGCGCCTGACGGAGAAGGGCGCGCGCCTTTTTGCCGGCGTGCACGGCGCCTTGCTCGATGTGGCGCAGACCCTGGACGCCTTGCGCGCCGCGCCGGCCTCGGGCGCGCTGACCCTGTCCACCACACATTCGTTCGCGGCCCTGTGGCTGGTGCCGCGGCTGGGCCGCTTCTACGCGGCGTTTCCTCAATATCAACTGAACCTGAACACCAGCGCCGAAGCGGTGGACCTGTTGCGCGACGCCAGCGTGGACCTGGCCATCCGCTACAGCCGGGCGCGCTGGCCCGGGCTGCACGCCGCCTGCTCGTTGCAGGAATGGTTCGGCGTCTATGGCGCGCCGACGCTGGCCGCCCGTCCGGGCAGGCGCGCGCCGTCGCTGGTGACCGTGCGCTGGCGCGATTCGCAGCTGTACGAGCAGGGCTGGCAGGACTGGTGCGAGGCCGCCGGCCTGCCGTCCTGGCGCAAGCCGGCGGCGCTGCATGCCTACGAGGAAGAGCACTACGCCCTGCAGGCCGCCATTGCCGGCCAGGGACTGGTGCTGGCCAGCTCCGTCATGGTGTCGGACAGCGTGGCGGCGGGTACCCTGGTGGCGTATCGTCCTGAGGTGCGGGTGGCGGGGGCGGCCTACACCGCGCTGTGCGCGCCGGGCCGCGAACGCCATCCGCCGGTCAAGGCTTTCCTGGGGTGGTTGCGCAGTGAATTCGAGGCCCGGGCATGAGGCAGATCTCGCAACTGATGCGCAGCGGCAGCTTGAACGGCTACGTCGAGCTGGTCGAGTCGCTGGACCGGGACCCCTATGCCTTCATGCGCAGCGTGGGGCTGCAGGCGCAGTTCCTGCAAGACCCGGAAATGCTGATTCCGCGCGACGCGGCGCGCGAGCTGCTGGAAATCACTGCGCGAGCGACACGCATCGAGGACTTTGCGCTGCGCCTGGCGGCGCGGCGCAAGCTGTCGGCGCTGGGCCCCATCAGCCTTGTATTGCGCGAGGAACCCACGCCCAGGCACGCGCTCGATACCCTGTGCCGCTACCTGAAGCTGGTGAACGCCTCGCTCATCGTCCGCGTCGAAGACGCGGGCGGCCTGGTCATCATCCGCGAAGACCTGCTGCCCACGCCTGGGCTGCAGATGCGGCAGTCGGTGGAGCTGGCGGTGGGCACCATGTTCTGCATATTGACCGAACTGATCGGACAGCAGTGGCTGCCTCTGGATGTCTGCTTCACGCACCGGCCGCCCAAGGACGTAGCCGCGCATCGCGCCTTCTTCAGGCGCAACGTCAAATTCAACCAGGAGTTCAACGGTCTGGTCTGTGCGGCAGCGGACCTTGCCAGACCGCGCCAGCAGGGCGATCAGGTGGCCGCGGACCTGGCCAGAAGGTACCTGGAAGCGGCCATGACCGGCCGCGGCGAAAGCGCGCAGGAGACGTGCCGCCGCATCATCCTGGCGTTGCTGCCCGGCGGAACCTGCTCGGCGCCGGAGGTAGCGCGCTTTCTGCACGTCGACCGCCGCACGCTGCATCGCCGCCTTCAGGCGGAAGGCCTGACGTTCAGCGGAGTGCTGGACGAGGTGCGCATGGACCTGGTCAAGCATCATTTGCGCGAGAGCGATCTGCCGCTGGGCGAGGTGGCGGGACTGCTGGGCTTTTCCAGGCCCAGCAGCTTCAGCCACTGGTTCCACGGCCAGTTTGGGTGCAGTCCCTCTCAGTGGAGCAAAGCGGCCGTGGAAAGCGGCGCGTGAACACTGTCCCAGATTAGCAAGTTTATGTCCCAAAAAAGCAAGTGAATGCGGACGAGGCGGCGGATACTTGCGGCCATAGATCAGACATTGCGCAAGCCTGGAACGGCATCCGGCGCATCAGTCCGACAATGAGCTAGGAGACAAGGATGAAACTGCAGCAATTTGCGCGCTCGGCCCTGGTGTTGGCCGGTTGGTCGCTGGCCTTCAGCGTCTGGGCAGCGGGTGACAAGCCCTTGCGCGTCATCGTGCCGGGACCGGCGGGCGGCACCGTGGATATTGCTGCCCGCGTGATCGGGCAGCAGATGTCGGCGGACACCGGACGGCCCGTCATAATCGAGAACCGGCCCGGCGCGACTGGATCGATCGGGCTGAGCGCCATGCTGAAGTCCGATCCCGACGGCAACACGATCGCGCTGGGGCCGAGCAATATGCTGGTCGAAGCGCCCCAAGTGATGAAAGTGCCTTACGACCCGCTCAAGGACATCGTGACCATCGCCCGCGTTGCATACACCAGCTATGCGCTCGTCAGTGCCGCGGACTATCCTGCCAAGGATTTCCAGGGCCTGGTCGCGCACTTGCAGCAGCGCAAGGGCAAGTCGTCTTTCGCCAGCTATGGCACGGGCACGGTGTCGCAGTACTCGGGCCTGATCTTCAGCAGTCAGGCCGGGCTGGACATGCAGCACGTGGCTTACACAGGCTCGCCGCAGGCGCTGCAGGACGTCATAGGCGGCCAGGTCGACATCATGTTCGACGGCATGGTGACGTCTCTGCCCCTGATCAAGAGCGGCCGGCTGCGCCCCTACGCGGTCGCCGGAAAGAAGCGCTACAGGGATCTGCCCGAGGTGCCGACGATGACCGAGCTTGGCTATCCAGAGATCCAGTTCCAGGGGCAGGTGTGCTTCTATGGTTCGAGCAAGCTGCCCCCCGACGTCCTGGCGAAACTCCAGGCAGTCATCAGCAAGGCGGCGGCCGTGCCGGCGGTGCAGCAGAAGTTGTCGGACGTGGGGCTGGAGCCTGACGTGAACACCGACGCCGCCGCGCTGCTGGCTGAAAACCGGCAGACCTCGCAGCGCAACGCCGCAATCGTCAAGAAGTTCGACATCCGGGCCAACTGACCCGCCTTCCTTTGCTTTCCGAACCGCGCCCCAAGGGCGGCCGGCTCGTGCCGGCACGCCCGCGGACTGCGCGCGCCGGTATCCCTGCGCCTGTTTCGCGCCGCGCGACCCACGCAGTTTTCACCCACCCAGTCGGAGAACCCCGCCATGAACTTTCTAGACGGCCACCTGTATCCCGAAAACCAGCAACCCCTGATCATCACTGCCGCGCCTTATGCGCCAGGTTGGATACCCTCGGACTTCCCGGAGGACATCCCGGTGTCCATGGAAGACCAGATCCAGAAAGCTGTGGATTGCTATGAAGCCGGCGCCACGGTGCTACATCTGCACGTGCGCGAGGCCGACGGCAAGGGCAGCAAGCGCCTGTCCAAGTTCAACGAACTGATCGCCGGCGTGCGCGAGGCGGTGCCCGAGATGATCATCCAGGTGGGCGGTTCCATCAGCTTCGCTCCGGAGGAAGGGCAGGCCGCCAAATGGCTGAGCGACGACACCCGGCACATGCTGGCCGAACTGACGCCCAGGCCCGATCAGGTGACGGTCACGGTCAACACTTCGCAGATGAACGTCACCGAGCATGCCGGGGAAGACGACTTCCGGGGCGTGTCCCGCGGCTTTCCCCACCTGTATTCCACCTACAAGGACATGGTCGTGCCCGCGAATCCCAGCTGGGTCGAGGAGCACATCCGGCGCTTGACGGCAGCCGGCATCCAGAGCGAGTTCCAGTGCTACAACATCAACAGCTTCGAAACCATAGAGCGGATGATCCGCCGCGGCGTCTACAAGGGGCCGCTGGTGATGAACTGGGTGGCCATCAGCGGCGGCATGGACCAGGCCAACATCTACAACCTGGCCAACATGCTGCGCGCGGTGCCGGACGGCGCCGTGGTCACGGTGGAAAGCTCTGTCCTCAACGTCCTGCCCGTCAACATGATAGGCATCGCCCTGGGCTTGCACGTGCGCTGCGGCATCGAGGACGTGCTCTGGAACCAGTCCCGCACCGGCAAGATGAGCTCGGTCGAACAGATCAAGCAGCTGGTGCGCATTTCAGGTGAGTTCGGCCGGCCCATCGCCACGGCGCAGCAGGCGCGCGAGATCATGAAGATCGGCGTGTTCTACGAAACAGCGGAAGAGACGCTGCAGGCCAACGGCTTCGCGCCCAACCGCAACGGCGGCAACCAGGGTTTCCTGCGCAAGCCGGTTTGATGTCTTCCCCGGGATGGCCGCCAGCCCGGATGTTCCGGGAAGCGGCGTCCGGCCCGGCCTTGACGCCGCCTGCGAGCCACGCGGCATCGATCCAGGAATGAAATGATGACGATCTCATTGACCCGTAGGGAACTCTTGCTCGGCGCGGCCGCGTCGCTGGCGAGCCGTCTGGCGTTTGCGCAGGGCGGCGGTGATTGGCCGGTCCGGCCCGTCAAGGTGATCGTGCCGGGCGGCGCGGGCGGGGTGCTGGATACGCTGGCCCGGCAGCTCTATGCCCGGCTGAACGAAACGCTGGGCCAGCCTTTCGTCATAGAAAACCGCCCCGGCGCGAACGGCTTGATCGGTTCGTCGGCAGTCAAGAATGCCGCGCCCGACGGCTACACGATCTTGCATAGTACGGCGTCGTCCATGGTGATGGCCGAGGCGCTGAATCCCGCTCTCCCGATCAGAACCCTGCGCGACCTGGAACCCGTGGCGCTGTCCTCGGTGGGCGGCGTGCTGCTCGTGGTGCATGCCTCGGTGCCGGCGCGGACGCTGCCCGAACTGGTCGACCTGCTGCGCCGCGATCCCGACAAATACCAGTCCTATGGCAGCTGGGGGATAGGCTCCAATGGGCATCTGACGATGGAGTGGATCAAGCAGCGGGCGGGACTGAGCATCAACCATGTGCCCTACAAGACCACGCCTGCCTTGCTCACGAACATCGTGTCCGGCGAGGTTCCCGTGGGCTGGGTCGACGTGGTGTCTCCCCTGGGCTTCATCGAGCAGGGCAAGCTGCGCGGCATCGCGTTGACGGGCACTGTGCGCAGCCCCAGGCTGCCGGACGTCAAGGTGCTGTCGGAACAGGGCTATCCCTTTACTGCCGCCGGCTGGCAAGGCGTATTCGCGCCCAAGAACACGCCGCCGGACGTGCTGGAGCGCCTGCATGCGGCCATCAATCATGAACTGGGGCAGCCAGCGTTCCTGGAAGCGCTGCGCCAGGCGAATGTGCCTCCCTCCGCCGCCGTCAGCCGCCAGGCGTTCGCACAAACCATCACGCAAGACCTGGCTGCCTGGCGCAAGGTGGTGGTGGACGGCAACATCAAGCCCGAGTGATAAGCCATGCAAATCTCCTCCCACGCGGACAAGATAAGCCGCTTGTTGTCGCTGCGCGACCGGCTCGACCCTTTGCAGGATTTTGAGCTTTGGTATTGGACCTGTCTTACCGCCGGCACCAATATCTGGAACGCTACGCTGCATGCCACGGGACTTACCAGCGGGGACCGCGCGTTTTCCACCATCCCTGGCGTGCACGTCGTGCCCCAGGGCGATGGCGGCTGGCGCAGGGAGCTACGCGGTCCCGGCGATGTGAGCCACGTGGGCTGGCCCGCCATTCCCGGCGACATGCCTGAGCCTGTCCAGCGCCTGGAAGCCGCCTTGCACGCTTTGGAGGCGCATCGCGATCCTTGCCTGCGCGGAGATCGCCAGCCGATCCAGGCCATCGTCGATGATTGCGACCATGCCATGTCGCAAGCCATCGGCATCTACCTCGCGTTGGTCCGCCCGGAGGCGAGCCCATGAGCCCGGAACATCACCGCGACAAGGCGCGGCGCATCGAAGCCTCGCTGGCCAAGCTGACCGACGAGGACTGGGAAATCCGGATCGAGGCGGCCATGCTGGCAGGCACGCATTGGGTCAACTTTGTCCTGCACAGGGTTGGCGCAAGCGCGATCGCGGAAGACATGGTGCATGCGTCCATGTGCATGGTCAGCGTGTTGCGCAAATACAGGCTGGCCGAGCCCGAGTTGATCGCGGCGCTTGAGGAAATCGAGGAGCTTCGTCCCTTGCATGTGCGCGGCGACATGGACGGCGGGCCCCAAGCTGCGGACCGGGCGCTCGACTTACTGGGTGCGATAGGCAAGCGGGCGCGAGCGCTTGCCTGATCCGCTGCCGCGCTAGCCTCCTGTTGCAGGGCGGCGCGGCAGCAACGGCAGGGCAGCCAGCATGCATAGTCCTGCCAGCCCCCAGGCCATGGGCCAGGAGGTGGCCGCGACCAGATGCGGCATCACCGCCGGCGTGAGAAACAATCCCAGGTAGCAGCAGCTATTGGCCATGCCCAGCGCAGTCCCCGCGCGCCCCGCGCCGGCGAGCGTGGCCAGTTCGGTATAGGCGACGCCGTGCCAGGCCGAGACGCAGATGCCGGCCGCCGCCATCAGGATGGCCAGTGCCAGCATGGCGTCGCTGGTCGCCCATGCGGTGGCGCCTAGCGCCGCGAACAACAGGAAGCTCAACCCGATGCAGCAACGCAGGTAGGCGCCGCGGTTGCCGCGGCGGTCGGTCCACCTGCCGCTTGCGACGCGCGCGATCATGGCGCCCAACTGCACTGCCACCAGCACAGCCGTCGTGGCGCCGATGCCCGCGCCGCTGAAATCATGCAGGAACACCGTCGCGAAGGTCAGGACGGCGAATTGCGGGCAGCACAGCAGACCGATGGCTATCGCAGTGCGCCAGACCCGCGCATCGCGCAGCGGACCGGGCGCCGAGTGAGCCCGGGTTGGGTTGGCGGGCCGGTCGGGCTCGCGCAGCCAGCAGGCGGCCAACAGCGCCGCCGCGGCGCACATCAGGGCCAGGGCGCCGAACACCGCGCCAAAGCCTGCGCGGGCCGCCAGCCAGGGCAGCGCCAGCGCGCCCAGTCCGCCGCCCAGCGGCACGGCGGTCTGGCGGATGCTCATCGCCAGGCCGCGTTCGCCTTCGTCGAACCAGGACATCACCGCGCGGCCGCTGGCGCCATTGACGCTGCCGCCCAGGATGCCCACCAGGACCAGCCCCATCGCCAGCAACACCAGCCCGGGCACGCCGTCGGCGCCGGGCGCGGCGTAGGCACTCATCCAGGCCAGCGCCGCGGCCGTGGCGCTCAGGCCGGTCAGCAGGACCGGACGGTCGCCCCAGCGGTCGGCCAGCATGCCCCAGGGGAGCTCGAACAAGGCGACGCCCAGGCCCAGCAGACCCAGCGCCAGACCCAATTGGCCGTTATCCAGCTGGTAGTCCGCGCGCATGAACACCGCGGTGGCGGGCAGGCCCGCCGCCGCGGCGGAAAAGGCGACATTCGCGGCAACGCCTGCGGCCAGTACCTTCCAGCGATGGCCAGGGCGGTCGAGGACGGGGGAAAGGGTCTGCGCGGGGGATGAGGACAGGGACATGCGGGGCCTCCTGGGGGCCGGAACGGGATTGACGCAGGCCAGTGTGCACTTCTAATATCTTCCCGAAAATCAGTATTTTTTTAATAAATAGTTTTGAAAAACGGGACTATTGTATGAAGCCTGCGACATTCGACCTGGAGGTGCTGCGCAGTTTTGTCGCGGGGGTGGACCTGGGCAGCTACGGCCGCGCGGCTGACCGGCTCGGCCGTTCCACTTCCGCCGTCAGCGCCCAGCTGAAAAAGCTTGAAGAGCAGGCGGGCGTGCCGCTGCTGCGCAAGGCAGGGCGGGGCCTGACCCTTACCGACGCCGGCGAGACCATGCTGGCCTATGCGCGGCGCCTGCTCGACTTGAACGACCAGGCATCGCGGGCGGTGCGTGGCGCGCAATTGCAGGGCAGGGTGCGCCTGGGCCTGCAAGAGGATTTTGGCGAGATGCTGCTGCCCCGTGTCCTGGGCCAGTTCGCGCGCACACATCCCAAGGTAAAGATCGAGGCGCGCGTGGCCCGCAATGCCGACTTGCTGGACCGCATCGCCGTGGGCCAACTGGACATCGCGCTTGCCTGGGATCACGGCGCGCGCCTGCCGCACGCGCGGCGCCTGGCGGAGCTGGCCATGTGCTGGATCGGGCCAGCCGTTGCGGTGCCCGCGCGGGACGCGGACGGCGTGTTGCCACTGGCGGCGTTTGAAGCGCCGTGCCTGTTCCGCAGCGGCGCGACCGAAGCCCTGGACCGCGCCGGCATTGCGTGGTCGCCGGCTTTCACCAGTCCCAGCCTCGCGGGCCTGTGGGCGGCGGTGTCGGCGGGGCTGGGCTTGGCGGTGCGCACCCCCCTGGGGCTGCCCGCCACGGTGCGCGCGATGGCGCCGGGCGAGCAGAGCCTGCCAGATTTGCCCGCGATTTCCCTGTCGCTCTACCGCGGCAGCGCCGAGCTGGATCCGGCGGCGGCTGCGCTGGAGGAGATCTTGCGGCATTGCATCGATGACAGCCTCGCGGCCTTGAAAGCGGCGCCTGGCGGGCAAACGGCGGGCAGGCGCGCAGGCACGATGGTCGGAGGCCGCGAAGCATGAATCGATTCCATGAAATGAGCGTGTTCCTGGCGGTGGCCGAGGCACAGAGTTTCGCCGCGGCCGCGCGCCGGCTGGAGATGTCGGCGCCCACCGTCACGCGCAGCGTGTCGGCGCTGGAGCGGCGGTTGGGCGCGTTGCTGCTGGTGCGCACCACGCGCAGCCTGCGACTGACCGAGGCCGGCCAGCGCTATGCCGACGACTGCCGCCGCATCCTCGACGAAGTCGAACAGGCCGACGATGCCGTGGCCGGCGCGATGGCCGCGCCGCGGGGCGCGCTCAGCATCACGGCGCCGGCGTTCTTCGGCGAATTGCACGTGATGCCGGCCGTGCTGGCTTATCTGCGCGCGCATCGCGAAGTCTCCGTGCGCACGCTGCTGGTGGACCGCGTGGTGAACCTGCTGGACGAACGCGTGGACGTGGCGGTGCGCATCGGCGCCTTGCCGGATTCGACGCTGACTGCGGTGCCGGTGGGGCAGGTACGCCGCGTGGTCTGCGCCGCACCCGCCTTCCTGCGCGAACACGGCGTGCCGCAGGATCTGGAGTCCCTGCCGCGCTTTTGCACGGTCACCGCCGCCATGGAGGGCCGCACGCCGCAATGGCGCTTCCAGCAGGACGGCCAGCCCCGCAGCCTGCGCGTCGATTCGCAGCTGACGGTCACGTCCTTCCAGGCCGCGGTGCTTGCGGCCTGCGAGGGCTGGGGGCTGACGCAGGTGGTGTCCTACCAGGTGGCGCGGCACCTGGCCAGCGGCGCCCTGGAGGTGGTGCTGCGCGACTTTGAACTGCCGCCGCTGCCGGTCCACCTGGTGTACCCCGAAGGCCGCAAGAGTTCGGCCAAGGTGCGCAGCTTCGTGGAGTTCTGCGTCGAGGCCTTGCGGCGCGACCTGGCGACGCTGCCGGCGTAGCGACCCGTTCCTCGGACGCGCCCGCACGCAGGCATTGAAGGGACGGGGCGGCCGTCCTCTTTCTTTCATCCGCTGCAAGAGTGTCTTGCCGGCGCTGGCCGTTCACGCGAGCCCGGCGCCGGCCCAAGATGGAGTCCGAATCCGACTTGGAGCCCGCTCATGCAAACCGCCCATACCCCTACGCTGACCTTCTACAGTTTTCCCTTGTCCGGCCACGCCCATCGCGTCGCCCTGATGCTGTCCCTGCTGGATGTGCCCCACCGCAAGGTCGATGTGGACCTGCGCGGCGGCGAGCAGAAGCGCCCGCCGTTCCTGGCTTTGAACGCCTTCGGCCAGGTGCCGGTCATCGACGACGGCGGGGTGGTGGTCGCGGATTCGACCGCCATCCTGGTCTACCTGGCCAAGCGCTACGGCGGCCAGGCCTGGCTCCCGGAAGACCCGGCCGGGGCGGCGGCGGTACAGCGCTGGCTGTCGGCGGCGTCCGGTCCGCTGGCGATCGGCCCGGCGGCTGCGCGCCTGGTGACCCTGTTCGGCGCGGCCTATGACGTGGACAGCACGCTGGCCCGCGCCCATGCCTTGCTCAAGGTCATGGACGGCGAACTGGGCGTACGGGATTTCCTCGCGGGCACGACGCCGACCATTGCGGACGTGGCCTGCTACGCCTATGTGGCGCATGCCCCCGAAGGCAATGTGTCGCTGGAGGCCTATCCGCACGTCCGCGCCTGGCTGGGCCGCATCGAAAGCCTGCCGCGTTTCGTGCCCATGGCCTCGTCGCCGGTGGGCCTGCTGGCCGCCTGAGGACAGGCGCCGCCCTCAAGGAGTACGCCATGGCCATCGCAGAACCTGCCGCCCTCCCGCCGTCGCCCTGGCACGCGGGCGAACGCCTGTTGCAACACCACGTCGGGATCGCCGAGCGCATGGCGGTGACCGGACCCAAAGTCATCCGCGACTACATGCCGGACCAGCACCGTCTGTTTTTCGGGCAGCTGCCGTTTCTGGTTGCCGGCGCGGTGGACGGGCAGGGCGATCCCTGGGCCGGCGTGCTGGAAGGCCTGCCCGGCTTCGTGTCCTCGCCCGATCCACGCAGCCTGCGCGTGTCCGCCGTGCCGGATGCCGACGATCCGCTGCTGGCCGGCCTGGGGATGGACCAGCAGGTGGGCCTGCTGGGAATCGAGCTGCACACGCGCCGACGCAACCGCGCCAACGGCCGCATCGCCACCTGGGACGGCAAGCGCTTCGAGGTGGCGGTGACGCAGTCCTTCGGCAATTGCCCGCAATACATCCAGGCGCGGGAATTCCAGTTCTCGCGTTCGCCGGCGCTGCGCTTTCCGGGCGCGCCGAATGAGCGCACCGCGCTGGACGCCGCGGCGCGGGCGCTGATCGCCCGGTCCGACACGTTTTTCGTGGCGACCTACGCGGACGAGGGCGGCCGCAAGGTCGACGTCTCGCACCGCGGCGGCAAGGCAGGCTTCGTGCGGGTGGACGGCGACGTGCTGACCATTCCGGATTTTTCCGGGAACCGCTTTTTCAACACCCTGGGCAACATGGTGCTCAACCCGCGCGCCGGACTGCTGTTCATCGACTTCGAGCGCGGCGACGTGCTGCAGTTGACGGGCGCTGCTGAAGTCATCCTGGACAGCCCGGAGATCGCGCAGTTCGAGGGCGCCGAACGTCTGTGGCGGGTGCAAGTGCGGCGCGTGGTGCGCCGGCCCGGCGCGCTGGCCTTGCGCTGGCGCTTCGATTCGTACTCGCCCACCGCGCTGGCGACCGGGCAATGGCCGGCCGCGGGGGCTGCCTAGCCCCGACCTAGCCCGGGAGGGCGGTCTTCTGCACCACGGCATCGTCCGGCCCGAGCAGGCGGCCGTCCTGCGCGCGGATTTCCAGCTTGCGCACGGGCTGGCCGCGCTTGCGGTCGATCAGCGTGGAATGGGGTTCGGCCGCGCCGTAGTAGTGGTCTTCGCCCCATTGGCGCAAGCCCACGATTACTGGAAAGAGCGCCCGGCCTTTGTCCGTCAGCACGTATTCCTGGTAGGCGCTGCCGTCCGAGGCCGGCGCCACCTCGAGGATGCCGTGCGCCACCAGCGTGCGCAGCCGGTCGCTGAGGATGTTCTTGGCCACGCCCAGGCTTTTCTGCAATTCGCCAAACCGCCGCAATCCATCGAAGGCGTCGCGCACGATCAACAGCGACCACCAGTCGCCGATCGCGTCCAGGGAGCGTGCCACCGGGCAGGCGGCGCCTTCGAGACTAGTGCGTTTGACCATGTCGGATCCTTGCTGAGGGAAAGGCGGTGATGGCTGGCGTATCGAAATTTCGGTTGCATTATAAAACCTCGAAAACTATTATTCTGGTTTTATAAAGCAACCAGAATGGAGCAAGAGATGTCAGCCCGACCAGAACCCGCCGATTCCGCACCCCCAAGTCCGATGCCCAGGTCCCTGGTGATGCTGCTGGCGGTGGCCTGCGCCCTGAGCGTGGCCAACGTGTATTACGCCCAGCCCCTGCTGGACGCCATCGGCCGAGAGTTCGGCATCGCCGAAGGCGCGGTAGGCATCGTGGTCACGGCCACCCAACTGGGCTGCGCGCTGGCGCTTCTGTTCGTGGTGCCGCTGGGCGACCTGCTGGACCGCCGGCGCCTGATGCTGGGGCAGCTGGCGCTGCTGGTTCTGTCTTTGGCGGCCGTGGCGCTGTCGGCCGGCACGCCCTGGCTGTTGATGGGCATGGTGGCGCTGGGCTTGCTGGGAACGGCCATGACACAGGGCCTGCTGGCCTTGTCCGCGGCGCTGGCCGCGCCGGGCGAGCGCGGCCGGGTGGTCGGCGCCGCGCAAGGCGGGGTGGTGATCGGCCTGCTGTTGGCGCGCACGCTGGCCGGGGCCGTGGCGGACCTGTGGGGCTGGCGCGCGGTCTACGTCGTGTCCGCTGCGCTGGCCGCCGTGCTGGCGGTGGTGCTGGCGCGGCGTTTGCCGCAACGCCGGCTGCCCGCGGTGGACATGGGTTACTGGGCCTTGCTGCGCTCGCTCTACGGCCTGTTGGCTACCGAGCGCGTGCTGCGCGTGCGCGGCATGATCGCGCTGCTGATGTTCGCCGCCTTCAGCGCCTTCTGGACCGCGCTGGTGCTGCCCCTGAGCGCGCCGCCGCATTCGCTGACGCACAGCGCGGTGGGCGCGTTCGGGCTGGTGGGCGTGGCGGGCGTGCTGATGGCGGCGCGGGCAGGGCGGCTGGCCGATAGCGGGCAAGGCGAGCGGACCACGGCCGTGGGCCTGGCGTTGCTCTGCCTGGCCTGGGTGCCGATTGCCTTTCTGGAGCAGAGCCTGTGGTTGCTGGCGTTGGGTGTGTTGGTCCTGGATATCGCCTTGCAGGCGCTGCACGTGACGAATCAGACCATGATCTTCAGCGTGAATCCGCAGGCGCATAGTCGATTGGTCGGTGGCTACATGATGTTCTACGCGGTGGGGAGCGGGTTGGGGTCTATCGCTTCGACGGCGGTTTATGCGCAGGCGGGGTGGCTTGGGGTGTGCTTGCTGGGGGCGGGTATCAGTGTTGTGGCGCTGGCGTTCTGGGCGGTGACGTTGCCGCGTGGTGAGCGTTTGGCCGTTGGTTCTTAGGATGCTCGTCGTGGGGTTCTTTAGACGCCAGTCGCGTCGTGGGCTCGCGATGCGCGGGGCTGCGATTGCGGTCCGGAGCCTTCGCTCCGGACTTCCCCTTCGTCATCTTCGTCCTCGCCTTCGGCGACTCCTTCAGATTCCCTCGGGCTTATCGACGCCCCGCGCATCGCGAGCCCACGCCGCGACTGGCTCGGCTGCTTGAATCTCCACGGGCGCTGGGGCGGGCGGTGTGCTTGGCGTTCTGGCCACGGTCGGTGGGGGTGGTGGTGTGTTTTGCGGGGCCCGCCCCAGGCCGGCCGCGCGGGCGGCCTCTTGGGGCTTACGCTGTATCTTGCGTCGCGCGATGGCGCTGCGCGCGGGTGACGGGGGCGTTCTCGTGATGACGCGTGCGGTTGGCGAGAACCAGGTTTGAATATGGTGGGTGCTGTGTTCGGGGTGATGGCGAAGCGCACGGGGAATGTCAGAAATTTTGCGTGTTAGGCACGGGTTGGCTAGCAACCGTCACTTCAACGCAGGTGCCGGATGGGTGGCGCGCGTCCGATTCTGCATGCGCAAGTGGCTACTCGCCGCGCGCCACCCATCACCGCCCATTCCCCATCAGCTGGGGACCAATAGCAAATCAGTCACCGCATTCGCGCGAGCGAACACAATAGCAATTCAAGCAATTACGTATGTCATTATCGGCCGCCCGCGCGGCCGATAATGACGGGCAGCTCAAGCATCGTCCCTGACCACGGCTCCAGCAGCGCTTCAAGCCAAGATTCAAGTAGCTCGTCGGCGCGGGCGCCTGAGGGGTGGGCAACCTCGATGCGCCCGAGGGAATCTGAAGGGAAGGCCGAAGGCCTGGACGAAGATGACGACGGGGCAGTCCGGAGCGAACGCTCCGGACCGCAATCGTGGGAGCCCACCCCTCAGGCGCCCGCGCCGACGAGCGGCCTACGAAGCACTGGAACGAGACCCCGAAGCCATCGCCTACAAACAAGACCTCAGACGAGACCCTCATGTATCAAGGGCCCGCCGCAACACACCATAGACAGTTACGGCTGCACCTCATATTCCCCAGACCCAAGCACCACCGCCGCCATCCCCGGCGCCTGGCTCAGCTTATGCAACGCATAGCACTGCGCAGTCGCGATCTTTGCATCGTGGAAAACAGGATCTTCCTCGCGCAGATCCAAGCTCGCCAGCAGCGCCCGAGCCATCTGCCAGCCGGCAAACGTGGTGCCCGCCAGCAGCAGATACGGCACGGCGGCCGCGAACACCGCGTTGGGACGGCTGGCGGCGTTGGCCAGCACGAAGTCGATGGCGTCGGCCAGCGCCGCGCGGGCCTGGCGCAGCGGCGTCAACATCAGGCGGGCAGCGGATTCGCTGCGGGCTTCCAGCGCCGCTTCGGTCTTGCCGACTTCCGCCAGCAGGGCGCGGGCGACGGCGCCGCCGTCGCGCAGGGTCTTGCGGCCCACCAGGTCGTTGGCCTGGATCGCCGTGGTGCCTTCGTAGATCGTGAGGATGCGCGCGTCGCGGTAGTACTGCGCCGCGCCGGTTTCCTCGATGAAGCCCATGCCGCCGTGCACCTGCACGCCCAGGCTGGCCACATCGATGGACATCTCGGTGCACCAGCCCTTGACGATGGGCACCAGGTATTCCTGCACCGCCAGATGGCGCTTGCGGGCTTCGGCGTCCGGGCTGGCGTGCGCCAGATCCGCATGCCCCGCGGTGTAGTAGGCCAGCGCGCGGCCGGCCTCGGTCAGGGCGCGCATCGTGCCCAGCATGCGGCGCACGTCGGGGTGCTGGATGATGGCCACCGCGTCCTTGGACGAACCGTCCACCGGGCGGCTCTGCACGCGCTCGGCGGCATAGGCCAGCGCGTGCTGGTGGGCGCGGTCGGCGACGGCCACGCCCTGCACGCCTACCGCGTAGCGCGCGGCATTCATCATGATGAACATGGCGTCCAGGCCGCGGTTTTCCTGTCCCACCAGATAGCCCAGCGCGCCGCCCGCGTCGCCGAACTGCAGCGTGCAGGTGGGGCTGGCCTTGATGCCCAGCTTGTGTTCGATCGACACGCAATGGACATCGTTGCGCGCGCCCAGCGTGCCGTCTTCGTTGACCAGGAACTTGGGCACCAGGAACAGCGAAATGCCTTTGACGCCTTCGGGCGCGTCGGGCAGGCGCGCCAGCACCAGGTGCAGGATGTTCTCGGCCAGATCGTGTTCGCCGTAGGTGATGAAGATCTTGGTGCCCGAGATGCGGTAGGTGCCGTCGCCCACGGGTTGCGCGCGTGACCGCACCATGGCCAGGTCCGAGCCTGCCTGTGGCTCGGTCAGGTTCATGGTGCCGGTCCAGCGTCCGGAAATCATGGGCTCGATGAAGCGCTGCTTCAGTTCAGGCGAACCCGCCGTCAGCAGCGCCTCGATCGCGCCATTGGTCAGCAGCGGGCACAACGCGAACGACAGGTTAGCGGCGTTCAGCATTTCCGAGCAGGGCGAACCGATCAGGCCGGGCAGGCCCTGGCCGCCGTATTCCACCGGATGCGTCATGCCTTGCCAGCCGGCCTCCGCGTACATGTCGAAGGCTTGCTTGAAGCCAGGCGAAGTGGTGACGGCGCCGTCGCGCCAGGAGCTGGGCTCGCGGTCGGCTGCATGGTTCAGCGGCGCCAGCACGTCGCCGGCATAGCGGGCGGATTCTTCCAGCACGGCCTGGGTGGTGTCGGGCGTGGCTTCCTCGAAGCCGGGCAGCGCGGCAACTTGCGGCAGGCCCGCAAGGTGGTTCAGCACGAACAGCATGTCTTTCACGGGGGCTTGGTACGTCATGGCGTCGGAGCTCCTGGATGGGATGGAAACGTGGGATTCAACCGGCCTTGCCGGGGCCGGCCACGTCGATGGCCTTGGTCGCGCCGACGGCGGCGCGCAGTTCGAATTTCTGGATCTTGCCGGTGGAGGTCTTGGGCAGTTCGCCGAAGCGCACCGCGCGCGGCACCTTGAAGCCGGGCAGCAGCAGCTTGCAGTGCGCGATGATCTCTTCGGCGGTGGCGCTGCAGCCGGGCTTGAGCTCGACGAAGGCGCAAGGGGTTTCGCCCCATTTGGGGTCGGGCATGGCTACTACGGCCACCGCCGCCACCGCGGGATGGCGGTAGAGCGCGTCTTCCACTTCGATGCTGGAGATGTTCTCGCCGCCGGAAATGATGATGTCCTTGCTGCGGTCCTTGATGCGGACGTAGCCGTCGGCCGTCATCACGCCCAGGTCGCCGGTGCGGAACCAGCCGCCGGCGAAAGCCTGTTCGGTGGCGCGTTCATTCTTCAGATAGCCCTTCATGCAGATGTTGCCGCGGAACATGACTTCGCCCACGGTCTGCTCGTCGGCCGGCACCTCTTCCATGGTGTCGGGATCGCGCACGGACACGCCCGCCTGCAGGTGGTAGCGCACGCCCTGGCGCGCATTGCGCAACGCGCGTTCTTCCTCGTCCAGCGCGTCCCAGGCTTCCTGGCGGGCGCACACGGCTGCGGGTCCATAGACTTCGGTCAGGCCGTACACATGGGTCAATTCGAAACCGATGTCGCGCATCTTGGCGATGACGGCGGGCGCGGGCGCGGCGCCCGCCACCATGGTGCGCACCGTGTGGTCGATGCCGGCGCGCAGTTCGGCCGGCGCGTTGGCCAGCGCGCTCTGCACGATGGGCGCGCCGCAATAATGGGTGACGCCTTCGTTGCGGATCAGGTCGAACACGGTCTGCGGATCGAACTTGCGCAGGCACACGTTGACGCCGGCGCGCGCGGCGACCGTCCAGGCAAAGCACCAGCCGTTGCAGTGGAACAGCGGCAGGGTCCACAGATAGACCGGATGCTTGGGCATGTCCCATTCGAGGATGTTGCTGATGGCGTTCAGGTAGGCGCCGCGGTAGTGGTAGACCACGCCCTTGGGATCGCCGGTGGTGCCGGACGTGTAATTCAGTGCGATGGCGTCCCATTCGTCCGCGGGGGGCTTCCAGTCGTAGCGGGCAGGGGCGCCGGCCAGGAAGGCTTCGTAATCGACCGCGCCGGGCAGCTCCGCCGGAGCGGTTTCCAGGTCGTGCACCGAAATGAGCTTCAGGTGCGGGAACTCAGCCCGGGCGCGCTGGGCGAGTTCGGCGTACTCCGTGTCCACGATCAGCGCCTGCGCTTCGCCGTGGCCCAGCATGAATAGCACGCTGGGGGTGTCCAGGCGGGTATTCAGGGTATTGAGCACCGCGCCCAGCATGGGCACGCCGAAATGGGCTTCGACCATGGCGGGAATGTTGGGCAGCATCACGGCCACGGTGTCGCCGCGCTTGATGCCGGCTTGCGCCAGCGCGCCGGCCAGGCGCTGCGCGCGCTCGTAGGTCTGGGCCCAGTTGCGCCGCACCTCGCCGTGGACGATGGCCAGCCGCTGGCCATAGACCTGGGCTGCGCGCGCGATGAAATCCACCGGGGTCAGGGCTTCGTAGTTGGCGTCGCGGCGCTCAAGGCCGCGGTCGAACATACCGCTCATGCTTGTCTCCAGTTGGGACGCGCAGGCGTCCCTTATCCGTGTGCGGGGAGTTTGATCCCCGTCGCTTGCCCTAGCTTACGGGGCCGCCGAAAATGCTGTCTGTCACCTGCATGACAGACGGCCGGCCGACCTGGCTTCCCCAAGTTTTACACAGTTATTCCCATGTCCGACGTTTCAAACATCGTTTCCGCCGAGGAACTGGCCGGCCTGTTCGGATCCTGTGCCTGGTTTACCGCGCTGGAGGCCCGCCACCAGGATCTGGTGCTGGCGACCGCGCGCGCCGAACACGTGCCCAACGGCGCCTGGATCGCGCGGCGCAATGCGCCGTCGGACTATTGGCTGGGCGTGCACACGGGTCTGTTGAAGCTCGCCATCTACAACGAATCGGGCCGCAGCTGCACCTTTTCGGGCGTGCCGCCGGGCGGCTGGTTCGGCGAGGGCAGCGTCATCAAGCGCGAACTGCGCAAGTACGACGTGGTGGCGATCCAGCCGTCGCTGGTGTTGCTGGTGCCTACGGCCACCTTCCATGCGCTGTTGTCGGCCAGCCTGCCTTTTTCGCATTTCGTCATCGGCCAGTTGAACAACCGCATGGGCGAGTTCATCGCTTCCATCCAGAACCACCGTTTGCTGGATGCGGACGCGCGCGTGGCGCAGTCGCTGGCGCAGCTGTTCAATCCGCAGCTGTATCCGTCCACCGATCTGACGCTGGCGATCTCGCAGGAAGAACTAGGCTATCTGACGGGCCTGTCGCGCCAGCGGGTCAACCAGGCGCTGCAGACGCTGGCCGACCAGGGCATCCTGGCGCTGGCCTACAACCAGATCAAGGTGCTGGACCTGGAGCGCTTGCGCCAATACGGCCTGGACCAGATCTGAGGGCGCCGGATCAGGCGCCGCGCAAGGCGCGGGTGAGCGCGGCGCGTGCCAGGATGCGGGTCGAATCCAGCGTGGGCAGGGCCGAATTGCCGTCGTTCAGCACCAGCGGCAACTCGGTGCAGCCCAGTACCACGGCGTCGCAGCCAGCCTCGCGCAGGCGCTCGATCACGGCTTGCAGCTCCGCCACGGATTCCGGCTTGAACACGCCGTACACCAGTTCGTCCATGATGACGCGGGCCAGCGTGTCGCGGTCCGCTTGCGCCGGCCGCAACCATTGCAGCCCGCGCGCTTCCAGCTTGTCCGGATAGACGCTGCTGTCCACCAGCCAGCGCGTGCCCAGGATGCCGATGCGGCGCAAGCCGCGCGCCTGAGCTTCCGCCGCGACCTCTTCGGCGATATGCAGCCAGGGCAGGGGCGACTGCGGCAGCACATGGTCCAGCGCCTGGTGGATGGTGTTGTCCGGGCAGATCAGGAAATCCGCGCCCGCGCGCGCCAGCTTGCCCGCCGACGACTGCATCAGCGCGCCCACCCCGGCCAGGTCGGCCTGGTCCAGGCAGGCGACATAGTCCGCCAGCGAATGCGTGTGCAGCGAAATCTCCGGGTGCGCGTGCGGGCCCAGGCGCTGGGCGCCTTCCGCGCACAGCGTGCGGTAGCAAAGCGCGGCGCCTTCCGCCGAGCAGGCGACGATGCCGATGTGCAGGGGCGTGGCGTTCATTCAGCAGACTCCTTGTTGGATGCGCGCACGTGGCGCGCGATGTCCAGGAAGCTCGCCGCCATGGCGTCTTGCTGCGCCTGCGGCAGCCGCGACAGGAACAGTTCGTCGACGGCGGGGCCGTAGACCTTCCACATCTCGCGGCGCAGCGCGCGGCCCTTGGGCGTGAGGCGGGCGTAGGTGGCGCGGCGGTCTTCGTCCGAGCGGAAGCGTTCGACCAGGCCTTCGGCCTCGATGCGGTCCATCAGGCGCGTCAGGTTGTAGCGCGCGATCACCATGCGCTCGGCGATCTCGAACATCCTGGCCGTGCCGTCGGGCGCGCGCTCCAGCGCCCATAAGGCGTCATACCAGGCCAGCGGCGGCAGGCCGGCGGCTGACAGGCGCTTTTCGATTTCTTCCACTACCAGCGCATGCGCGGTCAGGAAGAGGCTCCACGCATCGGGCTTGCCCGTGGCCATGCGGTCGGTTCCTTTGAAAGAGGTGGGAATGCTGCGGGGATTGTAAGAGGCGGGCGCCAGGCGCGACGCCGGCATTTCGCGGTCCAAACAACCCTTTATTGGTGATTTATACCCTGGCTGGCCACGGTAAAAAAAACCGTGTGAATTGCAATGCCATGATTTGCATGGGATTTTTCCTGGCACGGAATTCGCATATGGGTACGTACCCCAAAACCGCAACACTGGAGGGCGTTCCCATCATGGGTCCGTATCGGAAATTATGGTTCACCTTGATCGCCGTATTGGCGGTCACGTTCGCATTGCTGGGCTTCTACGGCGGCGAGGTCTATCGCCAGGCGCCGCCGATTCCCGGGCAGGTCGTGACGACCGACGGCAAACCGCTGTTCGGCCGCGACGACATCCTGGACGGCCAGACGGCCTGGCAATCGGTCGGCGGCATGCAGCTGGGATCGGTCTGGGGACACGGCGCCTACCAGGCGCCGGACTGGACGGCCGACTGGCTGCACCGTGAACTGACCGCCTGGCTGGACCTGGCCGCGCGCGAGCAGCACGGCCGGGACTATGCGCAGCTGGACGCGGGCGCCCAGGCAGCGTTGCGCGCGGAACTGAAGGCCGAATACCGCGCCAACCGCAGCGACGCCGCCACCGACACGCTGGCGGTGAGTCCGCGGCGCGCGCGCGCCATGGCGCAGACCGCCGCCTATTACGACCAGCTGTTCTCCGACGCGCCCGCGCTGCACCGCAGCCGCGAAAATTTCGCGATGAAGGAAAACACGCTGCCCGACGCCGCGCGCCGCACCCAGCTCACGCATTTCTTCTTCTGGACGGCATGGGCCGCGGCCACCGAGCGCGAAGGCAAGGCGGTCACCTACACCAACAACTGGCCGCATGAACCCCTGATCGACAACGTGCCCAGCGCCGAAAACGTCATGTGGTCCATCCTCAGCGTGGTGGTGCTGCTGGCCGGCATCGGCTTCCTGGTCTGGGCCTGGGCTTTCCTGCGCGGCAAGGAAGACGACGAGCCGCTGGCGCCCGCCAAGGACCCGCTGACCACTTTCGCCCTGACGCCGTCGCAGCGCGCCTTGGGCAAGTACCTGTTCCTGGTGGTGGCGCTGTTCGGCTTCCAGGTGCTGCTGGGCGCCTTCACCGCGCACTACACCGTCGAAGGGCAGAAGTTCTATGGCGTCGACCTGTCGCAGTGGTTCCCGTATTCGCTGGTGCGCACCTGGCATATCCAGAGCGCGCTGTTCTGGATCGCCACGGGCTTCCTGGCCGCCGGCCTGTTTCTGGCGCCGTTGATCAACGGCGGGCGCGATCCCAAGTTCCAGAAGCTTGGCGTCGACATCCTGTTCTGGGCGCTGGTGCTGGTGGTGGTCGGATCGTTCACCGGGAACTACCTCGCGATCGCGCAGATCATGCCGCCGGACCTGAACTTCTGGCTGGGCCACCAGGGCTATGAATACGTGGACCTGGGCCGCCTGTGGCAGATCGGCAAGTTCGCCGGCATCTGCTTCTGGCTGGTGCTGATGCTGCGCGGCATCGTGCCGGCGCTGCGCACGCCGGGCGGGGACAAGAACCTGCTGGCGCTCCTGACCGCTTCGGTCGGCGCCATCGGCCTGTTCTATGGCGCCGGCTTCTTCTACGGCGAACGCACGCACCTGACGGTGATGGAGTACTGGCGCTGGTGGATCGTGCACCTGTGGGTGGAAGGCTTCTTCGAAGTCTTCGCGACCACGGCGCTGGCCTTCATCTTCTCCACGCTGGGCTTGGTGTCGCGCCGCATGGCCACCACGGCCAGCCTGGCCTCGGCCTCGCTCTTCATGCTGGGCGGCATACCCGGCACCTTCCATCACCTGTACTTCGCCGGCACCACCACGCCCGTGATGGCCATCGGCGCCAGCTTCTCGGCGCTGGAAGTGGTGCCGCTCATCGTGCTGGGACATGAGGCCTGGGAGAACTGGCGCCTGAAGACCCGCGCGCCCTGGATGGAAAACCTGAAGTGGCCGCTGATGTGCTTCGTCGCCGTGGCCTTCTGGAACATGCTGGGCGCGGGCGTCTTCGGCTTCATGATCAACCCGCCCGTTTCGCTGTACTACATCCAGGGCCTGAACACCACGCCGGTGCACGCGCACGCGGCCCTGTTCGGCGTGTATGGCTTCCTGGCGCTGGGCTTCACCCTGCTGGTGCTGCGCTACATCCGTCCGCAGTACGCGCTGAGCCCCGGTTTGATGAAGCTGGCGTTCTGGGGCATGAACCTGGGCCTCGCGCTGATGATCTTCACCAGCTTGCTGCCGGTGGGGCTGATCCAGTTCCACGCCAGCGTCAGCGAGGGCATGTGGTACGCCCGCAGCGAAGGCTTCATGCAGCAGGAGCTGCTGCAGAACCTGCGCTGGGGCCGCACCTTCGGCGACGTGGTGTTCCTGCTGGGCGCGCTGGCCATCGTGATGCAGGTGATCCTGGGCCTTCTGAGCGGCAAGCCCGCGCTGGCCGAGCCGCGCCTGCAGGCCAAGGCGGCGCGCGGGTAGCGGCGCGCGGCGAGCGGCGCGCGGCGAGCGTCGGGCTCTTTGCTTCAGCGCAAAGAGCCCGGCCGCGGCAGCCGGTCCAATGGAATCCAGCCCGCGCCCGACCGGCGCGGGCATTCCGGAGAGCCGCCGCATGCGCATCCTGCCGACCGTCATCGTTTCATTGCTGTTGACCGCTTGCGGGCCCCAGGACGGGGTCCGTTTTGCGTTGCCGGAAATCACGCGGCTGCCGCCGGGCGAGGTGAGCTACGTGCCGCCGGGCGAGGCCTTGCGCAACGGCTATCCCGCCACGCCCGCGCCGCGCGTCGCGCGCTATCCGGATGGCCTGGTCATCATGACACGACAGGTCAGTCAGGCCGAATACGCAGCGTGCGTGGAGGCCGGCGCATGCAAGGCGTTGGATCCCGCGCAGCGCCAGGCGGTTGCGCCCGACCTGCCCGTGGTAGGCATCAGCTGGACCGACGCGGTTGCCTATGCTGCGTGGCTGTCCGAACGCACCGGCAGGCGCCTGCGCCTGCCCAGCTATGCCGAATGGGTCTACGCGGCGGGCGAAGCCTATCGCGCGGACGTCTTGCCGGCCTTGCCCGATGGCAGCGACCCGGCGCAGCGCTGGCTGGCGGAATACGAACAACAGAGCCTGCGCGGCGCGCAGGGCGACGTCACGGTGCGCGCCTTCGGCGCCTATGGCCGCAACCGCGCCGGCCTGATGGACATGGCGGGCAGCGTGTGGGACTGGACCGACGATTGCCATGCGCGGCGCGTGCTGGACGGGCTGCGCGATGGCGCAAGCGGCAATGCGGCGCAGGAGCAGGAGCAGGAAAGCCGCAACTGCGGCATACGCGTCGCGGCCGGCAGGCACGTCGCGTATCTGCCCGATTTCATCCGCGACCCCAAGGGCGGGGCGTGTTCGGTCGGCGTGCCGCCCGCCAACCTGGGGCTGCGGCTGGTGCTGGAACCCGGCTAGGCCGCGTTGCCTGCGCTCTATGCGCCGGCCAGCTCGGCGCTCGCGTCGCAGGCCTCGTCCGCGGCCGGCGACCCGTGGCGACAGGACAGGCAGGCCGAGCAGTCCACGGCGGGCGCGGCGTGCTCGCCCAGGCGGGCCAAGGCGGCGGGCGAGCGCAGCACCACGCGCTTGCGCCCGGCCGAGACGATGCCGCGCTGCTTCCAGTCGCTGAGCAGCCGGCTGACCGTGTGCAAGGTGGTGCCGGTCATTTCGGCGATGTCCTGGCGGGTGATGGGAAAGCCGATGCCGATGCCGTCCTGCATGGGCTGGCCGGATTGCTGCACCAGCCTCAGGATGGCGCGCGCGACCCGTTGTTCGACTTCATCGGTGGACAGCTCCTGGATGCGGACGTGCGCGTCCTGCAGGCGTTGTCCCATGGTTTGCAGTGCGGCCGCTCCCAACTGGGGATGGCAGGCGATGAAGCGTTCCCAGGCCGTGGCCGGCCACGCCAGGCAGACGCTTTCCTGCACGGTCTGCACCGTAGCCGGATAGCAGGGCTGCCGCATGGCGCAGGCCAGCCCGAACATGTCGCCGGGATTCACGTAGCGCACCACGACCTGTTCGCCCTCCGGCGTCAGCTGCGCCACCTTCAGGCAGCCATGCAGCAGCACGAAAAAATGCGCGGCAGCGGCGCCCTGGCGATAGGCCAATGCGCCGGCCTCCAGGCGGCAAGGCACCGCGCCGCGCAGCGCGGCGTCCAGCTGCGCATCGGACAAGGGCCTGAACAGATCCAGGTTGCGAAGCAGGGCATGGCACAGGGGCGACGACGCCGCAGGCTGCCCGGAAGCGTGTGGAGGGTCCATGCCTTGATGGTGACATCGCGGCCGCGCGGCGGCAATGCACGGCGGCTCGCAAGCTGGTCTGAAGTTTGCGCTACAGCAAAGAACGCAAAAGGTGGCGAGCCTTCAATGGAAGCGCCGACAGACTCGGCGTTGCAGAAACCCGAACAGGAGTTGCACATGAACGCTTTGCGCCCCACCTTGCTTGCCATGGCATTGATCGCAGCGATGGCGGGCGGCCCGGCAGCCGCCCAGAACGCCGATCAGCTGGAACGCGCCAAGGTTGCGCTGGTCGCCCCGCCCATGGTCCACCCGCATGAGCAGGTGGCCCGTTCGGGTCCCAAGGTGATCGAATTCACGATGACCATCGAGGAGAAGAAGATGGTCATCGATGACAAGGGCACGACCTTGCAGGCAATGACGTTCAACGGGTCCATGCCCGGTCCGACCCTGGTGGTGCATGAAGGCGATTATGTCGAACTGACCCTGGTCAATCCGGCCACCAACGCCATGCCGCACAACGTGGATTTCCACGCCGCCACCG
>Ga0160496_1000123_pt1 | contig 58499 bp, 53 predicted proteins | sample DIDPMG_2_FD_108231 | JGI IMG/M metagenome (GOLD analysis project Ga0160496, IMG submission 108231) | Enriched soil microbial communities from UW Madison campus, WI, USA - DID2937_E24_FP MG | ecosystem: Environmental > Terrestrial > Soil > Grasslands | place: USA: Madison, Wisconsin | collected...
AGCAGCGGAAAACGGCGGGTGCGCGCCAGCCCCAGCAGGCTGATCTCCGGGCCGATCAGATAACGGCGGGTCGCGGCGTCCTGCTCGACCGCACCCTCCTGGATCAGGGTCTTGAGCAGCCGGTGCACCGTGGGCCGGTTCAGGCCCGACATGCGCTCCAGGTCCACCAGCCGCACCCCGCGCTCCTGGCCACAGGCCACCAGGCGCAGCAGCGCCAGTGCGCGGCGCACGGTCTGCGCGCCGCCGCCCGCGTCGTCGGCCGGCACGCTCATGGCGCCTCCGCGTTCATCACGGATTTCGGCGTCTGGCGGATCGCCCGCTTGGTGACGATGGGGCCGAGCGTGGCGTAGTTGGGCCCGCCGATGCGGCACACCGGGCGCAACCGGGTGGTGTCGATCTTGCCGTCCTGCAGCAGGCCGTCGCGGATATGAAAACGCACGACCTCGCCCACGAAGAACTCCGCGCCGGTGGCGCCGAAGGGCGTGACGCTGTGATAACGGCACTCGAGGCTGATCGGCGCGTCGACCAGGCGCGGCGTGGCGATGAGGTCGCCCGGCGTCACGGCCAGGCCGAGCAGGTCGGCTTCGCTGATCTCGGGCGGATGCTCCTCCGCGCTGGCGTGGATGGCGTCGAGCAGCGACTCGTCGCCGATGTTCACCACGAAGTGGCCCTGCGCCAGGATGTTGCTCGCGGTGTCCTTGCGCTGGCCGGCCTTGCGGCCGATGTTCACGCCGATCATGGGCGGCGAATTCGACACGAAGGTGTAGCAGCTGAACGGCGCCAGGTTCACGCCGCCGCTCGGGTTGAGGCTGCTGATCCAGGCGATCGGCCGCGGCACCACGATGCCGCTCATCAGCCGGTAGGTCTGTTCGGGGTTCAGGTCGTGTGCGTCCAGGTGCATGGCTGTCTCTTGGTAGTCCGGATATTGAACCATCGTTGCGCGCGGCCGCCGACGCGGACGCACGAACACAGCCTTATTTTGCGTTCCGCAGCCACGATCCGCGCGCCCGTCCGCCAAGGCTTTGCCGACAAAAGTCCAACATCCGGAACTTTTACTCAAATCGGCATTGTCCGGCCGCCGCCATGTTCCTAGAGTTTCATCACACAAGAAAAAACGTGATTCACCGATCCAGGAGACAAACCATGAAACGCAATCCGCTGCGGCTGGGCGCCGCGCTGGCGCTCAGCGCCTTCGCCACCCTGGCCCAGGCGGCCTGGCCCGAGAAGCCCGTCAAGATCGTGGTGCCCTACCCGCCCGGCGGCAACGTGGACGTGGCGGCGCGCCTGATCGCGCCCGGCCTGCAACAGGCGCTGGGCCAGCCTTTCATCGTGGAGAACAAGCCCGGCGCCGGCGGCATGATCGCCGGCGAACAGGTCGCGCGCAGCGATCCCGATGGCTACACGCTCTTCATGGCGGCCAATGGCCCGTTGCTGTTCTCGCCCCTGATCTTCAAGCGCGAGGCCTACAAGTGGGACCGCGATTTCGCGCCCATCAGTTCGATTTCGTACACCCCGCTCGTGCTGCAGGTCAAACCCGATCTGCCCGCCAAGTCGCTCAGCGACCTGATCGCACTGGCAAAGAAGGAACCCGGCAAGCTCAACATGGCGTCGCCGGGCGCCGGGACCACCAATCACCTGGTGAGCGAGCTGCTGCAATCGCTCACCGGCGCGCGCTGGACGACGGCGCAGTACAAGGGCAACGCGCCCGCCACCACGGACCTGCTGGGCGGCCAGGTGGACTTCAACTTCGACCAGATCTCGGTTGCGCTGCCCTACGTGAAGGAAGGCCGCCTGCGTGCGCTGGCCGTTACGACCGCCAAGCGCGTGCCTTCGATGCCGGATGTGCCGACCTTCGCCGAGGCCGGCGTCCAGGGCATGGAGGCGGCCACGTTCACCGGTCTGCTGGCGCCCAAGGGCACGCCGCCGGAGATCCTGGCGAAGCTGAGCGAGGCGCTGACCCGCATCCTGGCCGAGCCCACCATCATCAAGCGCTTCGAGGAACTCGGCGCCGAAGCCCGCGGCAGCTCGCCCGAGGCGTTCACCCGCTATCTGGCCGCCGAAGACGCGCGCTGGACCCCGATCATCAAACGCGCCGGCATCACCGCCAACTGAGGCCGCGCGCCTACCTCACCACGGACATCGCCATGAGCAGACGCAGCATCTATGCCGAAGGCTTCGGCCACAAAAACCCCATCCCCGCCGCGTGCCGCATCGGCCCGATGCTGTATTCGGGCAGCATCCAGGGCACCGATCCCGCGACCGGCGCCTATGGCGACACGCTCGAGCGCCAGTGCCGGCTCATGTTCGACCACGTGCGGCGCATCGTCGAGGCCGGCGGCGGCACGGTGGCGCACATCGCCAAGATGACGGTGTGGATGCGCGACCGCAGCCAGCGCGCCGCGCTCAACGCGGTGTGGCTGGAGCTGTTTCCCGATCCGGCCGACCGCCCCGCGCGTCACACCATGCAGGCCGATCTCGACGGCGACAAGCTGATCGAGTGCGACTTCGTCGCCGTGATCGGATAAGGAGACCGCCATGACGCAATACCAGGCCTTTCAGCCCAATCCCAGCGTGCCGGCAACGCGCCTGCCGCGCGGCGCCTGCGACAGCCAGTTCCACGTGTTCGGCCCGGCCGAGCGCTATCCGGTCCGCGCCGGCGCGGCCTACGAGATGCCGACCGCCACCATCGAACGCGCGCTCGCGCTGCACCGCCTGCTCGGCATCGAACGCGGCGTGATCGTGCAGGCGACCACCTATGGCGCCGACCATCAGGTGGTGCTCGACGGCCTCGCCGCCGCCGGCCCGAACTATCGCGGCTGCGCCAACGCCGTGGTGCTGGCCGAGCGCGACGACGCCTATATCGCCCGGCTGCACGACGCCGGCGTGCGCGGCGCGCGCTTCACGCGCCAGGGCCTGGGCATCAGCATGGCACCCGCGGTGTTCGAGCGCGCCATTGCGCGGCTGCGCGAGCTCGGCTGGTACGCCAAGTTCCAGCCTGAGCCCGACGGCATGATGGCGCAGGCGGCGCAGTTCGAGCGGCTCGACATCCCGGTGCTGCTCGACCACATGGGCCGCGCCGATCCGGATAAAGGCGCAAGCGATCCCACCCGCACCCTGCTCGAGTCGCTGCTCGGGCGCGGCAACTTCTGGGTGATGCTGTCGCTCACCGAAAAGATCTCGAAGCACGGCCCGCCCTGGGACGACGTGACGCCCCTGGCGCAGGCGCTGATCGCGGCCAATCCCGATCGCGTGGTCTGGGGCAGCGACTGGCCGCACCCCGTGTCGGTGAAGGCCACGCCCGACGAGGGCCGCCTGGTGGACCAGCTCGCGCGCTATGCGGGCGACGCGGCCACCCTCAAGAAAATCCTGGTCGACAACCCGGCCCGCCTGTTTGGATTCGACGCATGAAGCTGCTCACCTACACCCATGATGGCCGCGAGCGCTTCGGCGCCCTGCGCGGCGCGCACGAGATCGTGGCGCTCGACGGCCTGGGCCACGCCAGCCTGCAGGCCGCGATCGCCGCCGATGCGCTTGCGGCGCTTGCAAGGCAGGCCGAGACGCTGCCGGTCACCCATGCGCTCGCCGACGTGCGCCTGTTGCCGCCGATTCCCGCGCCCGAGAAAATCATCTGCGTGGGCGTGAACTACGGCAAGCGCAACGAGGAATACCGCGATGGCAGCGCGCCGCCCGCCTATCCCAGCGTGTTTCCGCGCTTTCCGGGCTCGTTCGTGGGCCACGGCGCGCCGCTGTTGCGCCCGCCCGAATCGGAACAGCTCGACTACGAGGGCGAGATCGCCATCGTGATCGGCCGGGCCGGCCGCCGGATCGCCGCCGCCGACGCCTGGCGCCACGTGGCCGGCCTCACCTGCCTCAACGAGGGCACGGTGCGCGACTGGCTGCGGCACGGCAAGTTCAATGTGACGCAGGGCAAGAACTTCGACGCGAGCGGCAGCATGGGCCCGTGGCTCGTGACCGCCGACGCGTTCGATCCGGCCGCGCCGCTCACGGTGCGCACCCGCGTCAACGGCGAGCTGCGCCAGCAGGACAGCACCGACAACCTGATGTTCCCGTTTGCCGAGCTGATCCGCTACATCTCGATCTGGACCACCCTCAAGCCGGGCGACGTGATCTCGACCGGCACCCCGATCGGCGCCGGCGTGCGCTTCGACCCGCCGCGCTTTCTCAAGCCCGGCGACGTGGTCGAGGTCGAGGTGCCGGGCATCGGCGTGCTGTCGAACCCGGTCGCCGACGAACCCACCGCACGCCACTCCGGAGCCCGCCATGCTGAATGATGCCGAGCGCGATCGCGCCGCCGCCCTGCTGCTCGAGGCCGAGCGCAGCGGCGTGCCGACCACCCAGCTCGACCAGGTGTTTCCCGCCATCGAGATCGCCGACGCCTACGCGATCCAGCAGCGCAACATCGATCTCAAGCTGGCCGCCGGCGCGCGCCTGCGCGGCCACAAGATCGGCCTCACCTCGAAGGCCATGCAGAGTACCGTGGGCATCGACGAGCCCGACTACGGTCATCTGCTCGACAGCATGTTCTTCCAGGACGGCGAGACGATTCCCACCGACAGGCTGATCGTGCCGCGCGTGGAGGTGGAGCTGGCATTCGTGCTGGGCAAGCCGCTGCGCGGCCCGGGCGTGAGCCTGTTCGACGTGCTGGACGCCACCGATTACGTGGTGCCCGCGCTGGAGCTGATCGATGGCCGCAGCAAGTATCCGCGCCGCATCGTCGACAACATCGCCGACAACGCGGCCTGCGCCGGCATCGTGCTGGGCGGCCGGCCGGTGCGGCCGCTCGACATCGACCTGCGCTGGGTCGGCGCGCTGCTGTTCAAGAACGGCGTGATCGAGGAGTCGGGCGTGTCGGCCGCGGTGCTCGGCCACCCGGCCCTGGGCATCGCCTGGCTGGCCAACAAGCTCGCGCTGCACGACACCGGGCTCGGGGCCGGCCACATCGTGCTGGCCGGCTCGTTCACCCGCACGGTCGCGGTGGCGCGCGGCGACACGCTACACGCGGACTACGGCAAGCTCGGCAGCATCTCGGTGCATTTCTCCTAGGACGCGACGGATGGATCTCCCGATCAACACCTTCAAGCGCGCGTTGCGCGCGCAACGACACCAGACGGGGCTGTGGGTCACGCTGGGGCACGCCAACAGTACCGAGATGGTCGCGGCCAGCGGCTTCGACTGGCTGCTGCTCGATACCGAGCATACGCCGGTGGTGCTGCCGACGGTCATGGCGCAGCTGCAGGCCGCGGCCGCCTACGGCAGCCATGCCGTGGTGCGGCCGTCGTGGAACGACAAGGTCCAGATCAAGCAGTACCTGGACATCGGCGCCCAGACGCTGCTGCTGCCCTACGTGCAGAATGCCGAGGAGGCCGCCAGCGCGGTGGCCGGCATGCGCTATGCGCCGCGCGGCATGCGCGGCGTGAGCGGCACCATGCGCGCCGCCCGCTACGGCCGGGTCGCCGACTACATGCGCCGCTGCGAAGACGAGCTGTGTCTGCTGGTGCAGGCCGAGACCGGCGAGGCGCTGGAGAACCTCGACGCCATCATCGCCGTGGACGGCGTGGACGGGGTATTCATCGGGCCGGCCGACCTGGCGGCCAGCCTGGGCCATCCGGGCGAGCCGGGCCATCCGAAGGTGGTGGCGGCGGTCGAGGGCGCGATCGCGCGCGTGCGCGCCGCCGGCAAGGCGCCCGGCGTCCTCACGCCGGACGAAACGCTGGCGCGGCGCTACATGGCGGCCGGCAGTCTCTACACCGCCGTGGGCGTGGACGCCGCCATCCTGGTGAAGCACTGCGACCAGCTGGCGCAGCGCTTTCGCGCCGGCTGAGCGGGGGTCGCACCCCGGCTGTGGGCGGGCCCCGCGCAGCGTCGCGGTGGCCCGCGATTTGCTTCTTGACGATCCACACGAATCCTCACAAACTTATGTCCATGCGACCCCCGTCGCTTCGCTTGTGCCCATCAATAAGCTTGTTGGCAGTACGAACGCAAGAAACGAGGTCGGTCGCATGTCTTTGCTACGTCGTGGTTCGTCGTCTGTTTGCCTCGCGGCCCTGTGTGCGCCGGCCGCGCTACTCCCGCTCTCTGCCCACGCCACCGAAGGCGCGCTCGGCCGCCAGGTCTCCGGCGCCTCGGTGCAGCCGAACATCGGCGTCGTCTCCCCCGAACCCATCACCGTCATCAATCTGAGCGAGATCTATCTCGACGGCAAGATCAAGGGCGGGCGCGAGACGCCGGTGGGCGGCAACACCACGCTCGGGCTCGACGGCAAGGTGTCGTTCACGCTCGCCACGCTGATGAAAACCTGGGACACCGGCGAAGGCCGCTGGAACTTCGCGTCCAGCGTCACCGTGCCCTATGTCTGGACCAAGGTCTCGGCCACGCTGACCGGCCCGCGCGGCGCCTCGGGCAAGACCAGCGATACCGCGTCGAATCTGTTCGACCTGTATTTCACGCCGCTGATCGCGGGCTATCACTTCTCCAAGACCCAGCACATGGCATTGAGCCTGAACATCTGGGCGCCCACGGGCAAATACGATGAGAACCGGCTCGCCAATCCCAGCCTGAACAACTGGACCTTCGTGCCGCAGGTGGCCTACACGGGCATCTTTCCGGACTCGGGCCTGCAGCTCGACGCGGTGGGCAGCGTGCAGTTCTACACGCGCAACCGCGCCACCGACTACCGCAACGCCCCGATCTTCGGCCTGGACGTGATGGGCCGCAAGATGTTCGGCAACGGCGTCGGGCTCGGCCTGGTGGCCGGCACGCAGGTGCAACTGGGCGACGACAAGGGCCCCACCGCCGACCGCCTCGACGGCTTTCGCGGCCATGACTTCGCGCTCGGGCCCATCCTGACATATGACCGCAAGCTGGCCGACAAGCGCTCGCTGTCGTTCAGCCTGCGCTGGGTGCCGACCGTGGCCAGCACGCGCCGGCTCGACAGCGACACCACCTTCATGGGCACCGCCGCCCTGATCTTCTGACCGGAGCCCGGCGCATGCGTATCTCGCTCTCGGCGGGCGTGGGTCTGGCGGGCATGGTCATGGCGGCCGCGGCCGGCGCGCAATCGGCGGAAGATGCCAACAAGGCCAACAATCCGCTCAACCTGGCGCCCTCGCTCGGCCTGCAGAATTACTACACGCCGCGCCTGTTCGGCACCCGCGCGCACACCAATGATTTCCTGTTGCGGCCGACCTTGCCGATCGCGCCCGGCGACTGGGTCGGGGTGCCGCAGATCCTGCGCCCCACGGTGCCGATCTCCACGCGGCCCCGCGCCGACGGGGGCTACCGCAGCGGCCTGGGCGACATCAGCGTCTTCGACATCTTTCTGCTCTCCGAGGGCGAGGTCAATCTCGGCGTGGGGCCGATGCTGACCCTGCCGACGGCGACCGACGCCGAACTGGGCGCGGGCAAATGGTCGGGCGGCCTGTCGGCCGTCGCCGTGCACAGCAGCCCGCGCGGCCTGTTGGGCGGCCTGGTGCAGTGGCAGCACTCCTTCGCGGGCCAGAGCCGGCGCGAGACCGTGCATTCCGCCACGCTCCAGCCCTTCCTGATCCACAACCTGCCGGGCGGCTGGTATCTGCGCTCGACCGCCACCTGGACCTTCGACCTGCAGCACGGCCAGTACTACATCCCCCTGGGCGCCGGCGCGGGCCGAGCCTGGCGCGTAGGCAAGACCATCGTCAACGCCTTCGTCGAGCCGCAATGGACCGTGGCCCATCGGGGCGACGGCCTGCCGCAGTTCACGGTATTCGCCGGTTTGAATTTCACGTTCGGGCACTGAACGCGGCCACCGCCGTGGCCGTGGCCGTGCCGTCGTCGCATCGCTCGTGTTTCCGGAGCCTCACGTCATGCAACCGAATCGCCGCACCCTGCTTGCCTTGCTCGGCGCCGCCGCGCTTCCCGTACGCTGGGCCGCCGCGGCGCCGGGCGCGCCCGACGCGCGCACGATCGAACAGGCCTACCTCTATCTGCTCGGCCGCATGCTGGTGCTGCGCCAGGAGCATGCCGACCGCGCGGTGCCCGACTTCGCCTACAACCAGATCCGCTACAACCCGCTGGGCTCGGCGGACTTCGTCAACCCCAATTTCGACGTGGCCTACCTGGAAGCGTGGGTCGCCGTCGACGAGCGCACTCCCGTGCTGCTCACGGTGCCGCCGGTCAGCGGGCGCTATTACACCGCGCAGATCCTGGACGAATGGGGCGAGGTGATCGCCAACATCAACGAACGCAATTTCGCCTCCCAGCCTTCGGGCACGTACGCGCTCGTCGCGCCGGGCTGGCAAGGTGACCTGCCGGCCGGCGCCGCCCGCATCGTGCTGCATTCGCGCAAGGCCAAGCTGCTGGGCCGCATCGAGCTCAAGAACGATCCGGAGGGCGCCGTCAAACTGCAGCGCGCCTTTGCGCTGCGCGCGCTCGGCACGCCGCTCATCGCGCCGCCGCCTGCCGTGCCCGCGTTCGACAACAAGACGCTGCTGGGCGCGGAAATCTTCGACGCCGCCGACGCCTGGATCGCGAGCGCGTTCGACGTGTCTCCGGTCGCAGCGCAGATGCAGCAGCAGGTGCGCGCCGTCGCGGCCCATGTGGCCGCGTCGCGCGAGGCACGGGCCGCCGTCGACACCCAGCTGCGCGATCAGGTGGTGCCGCGCTTCATCGAGTACGCCTTCACCAAGAGCGCGCCCTACCGCAATCACTGGGTCGGCGGCAGCGCCACCGGCAACTACGGCAGCAACTACCTGCTGCGCACGGTGGTCAACTACGCCGGCATCTGGGCCAACACGGTCGACGAAGTGATCTACTTCGTGGCGACCCGCGACGCCGACGAGGCGGTGCTGAACGGCAGCAACAGCTACGTGATCCACTTTCCCGCCGACCGGCTGCCGCAAGCCGCGGTCGACGCCTACTGGTCGGTCATTCTCGTGAGCGTGCCGGATTACCGCGTCGTGCCCAACGACCTGAAACGCTACAACTTCAACAACCATTCCGGCCTCGCGCCCGAGGCGGATGGCTCGCTGAAGATCGCCATCGGCCCGCAGGCCGTCTCCGGCGTGCCCGCGTCGAACTGGCTGCCGGCGCCGCCGGGCAAGGCCTTCTCCCTGACCTTCCGCACCTACGTGCCGAAGGACAGCGTGAAGAACGGGACCTGGACGCCGCCGCCCGTGACCCGTCTCTGATCGCGCTCCCCACTTTGCACCGTGCCGACCACCGAGGTTCGTCCATGAAGATCCGTTCCGCCTTGCTCGCCCTGAGCTGCATCGCCTCCGCGCAAGCCCACGAGGCCCCGGCCTACCGCTTCGAGCGCGGCTTTCCCACGCCTGCGACCTCGCAGCAGGTGCGCGCCGACCAGACGCTGCAACGCGCGCTCATCGCCTATCGCTACTGGTACCCCACGGTCTCGATGGAAGGCATCTTCAACGGCAATCGCGCCGTGGGCATCCAGGATGGTCAGCAATGGGGCATCGTCGCCACCGGCCCGCGCCAGGTGGGTTTCACGCTGAACTCCGACACGCCCTACGGCTCGGCCACGCTCGACCTGTCGCAGGGACCGGTGGTGATCGAGCTGCCGCCGGGGCCCTACATCGGGCTGGTGAATGACCACAATCAGGGCTGGGTGCAGGACCTGGGGCTGCCCGGGCCCGACGCCGGCAAGGGCGGCAAGCACGTCGTGCTGCCGCCCGGCTATGCCGGGCCGGTGCCGCCGGGGTATCACGCCGGCCGCTCGCCCACGCTCAAGAACCTGCTCGCGATCCGCTCGCTGCCGGTGGGCGGCGACGTGCCCAAGGCGCTGGAAGCGCTGCGGTCCGTGAAAATCTACGCGCTCTCCGCCGACGGCCAGCCGGGCACGCCGTTCAGCGCCGTCGACACCTCGGCGATGAAGCTCGACAGCTCCTCGCTCCAGTGGGAAGACAACTTCCAGTTCTGGGAGGTGCTCGACCGGGTGATCCAGCAGGAGCCGGTCGACCCCAAGGCGCGTGCCATGTATGGGCTGCTGGCCGAACTCGGCATCGAAAAGGGCAAGCCGTTCAAGCCCGACCTGAAGCTGCGCGAGACGCTGACGCAAGCCGCGCGGCTCGGCCGCGACCAGATGCTGGTGGCGGCGTTCGACAGCGACCGCCCGGATCGCCGCGCCTGGCCGGACCGCCAGTGGGAATGGGCGGGACTGGTGCCGGGCAGCGCCCAGTTCGAGACGCCCACGGGCGTGGACCTGGACGCGCGCGACCGCTGGTTCGCCCAGGCCATCGTGACCTCGCCGGCGATGTTCCGGCGTGACCCGGGCGCTGGCTCGCTCTACTGGCTCGGCGCGCGCGACGCCCAGGGCGCGTACCTGGACGGTGGCCAGCAGTACACGTTGACGGTGCCGCAGCCGGTGCCCGGCAAGTTGTTCTGGTCGGTCACGGTCTACGACAGCAAGACGCGCTCGCAGGTGCAGACCGCGCAGGACAAGGCGGCGCTGCGCTCGCTGTTCGAGCTCAAGAACGTGGATCCCTCGCAACCGCTGACGCTGTATTTCGGCCCCAAGTCCCCGCCGGGTCAGGAAAACCGCTGGATCCAGACCAATCCCGGCCAGGGCTGGTTTGCCTACATCCGCATCTACGGGCCGGAGGCGGCCGCGTTCGACAAGCAATGGAAGCCGGGGGATTTCGAACGGCAATCGCGTTGAACCGCGCCGAAGCCTCGGCGCGAGATCCCTTTGTGAGAGGTGCCTCATGAACGATCGCAGTGCAGGTCTCACGCAGTCGCGCCGCGGCGCGCTGCCCCTGGCCATGGCGCTCGCCGCCGCGCTGGCCGCCGCGCTCGCGCTGGGCGGCTGCGCCGGCTCGCCGCCATCCCAGCGCAGCACGGGCGCGCCAGGCAGCAGCGCGGCGCAGATGACGCGCGAGGCCGAGACGGCGTTGCGCCAGCTTTACGCACAGACACCCAGCGCGCGCACGCTCGGCGACCGCGCCGTGGCCGTGCTGGTGTTCCCGTCCATCGTGAAGGCCGGCGTGCTGGTGGGCGGCGAGCACGGCACGGGCACCCTGCTGCGCAAAGGCAAGGAGCTGGGGCATTACGACATTTCGGCCGGCTCGTTCGGCCTGCAGGCAGGCATGCAGACCTTCAGCTACGCGCTGTTCTTCATGAACGAGGCCGCGCTGCGATATCTCGACCAGAGCGACGGCTGGGCCATCGGGGCCGGGCCCAGCGTGGTGGTCTGGGACCAGGCCGCGGCCGCCAGCGTGACCAGCACCACGCTGTCGCAGGACGTCTACGCCGTGCCGTTCGGACAAAAGGGGCTGATGGCCGGCATCGGGCTGGAAGGCTCGAAGATCACCCGGATCCACCCGCAATGAGCGCGGTGCCCCTGGTTGTGTGCGCAAGCAATCCGGCGCGCCCGCGCCCGCCCGTCCTCGGAGGAATCGCCATGTTCAGACTGGCTTGCACCGCCGCGGCGCTGACCCTCGCGCTGCTCGGCGCCGCGCAGGCGCAGCCGGCCGTGCCCGAGGCGCGGGCACCGGCGGCCGAGGCGCGCGCGGTGGACCCGGCCGCCGTGCAGGCGCTGGCCCGCATGGGCGCGGCCCTGCGCGCGCTGCCCGCGTTTCATGTGCACGCGCAATCATCGACCGACGCCGTGCTCGACACCGGCCAGAACGTGGCGGTGATCCACCGGACCGACCTCGACGTGCGCCGCCCGGACCGCGCCCGCGCCCGCATCCAGGGCAATGGCGCCGACAAGGGCATGGTGTACGACGGGCGTCACTTCACGCTCTACACCGCGGGCGCACCGGGCCGGCCCGGCTACTTCAGCACCCTGCCCGCGCCGCCCGACCTGGAGGCGCTGGTCGACTGGCTGGCGCGCGACTACGGCATCGAGCCGCCGCTGGCCGATCTGTTCTACTGGGGCCGATCGCCCGACGACGCCAGCCAGCTGGTCGACGCGCAGGCGCTGGGCGTGGACCGCATCAGCGGCCAGCTGTGCCATCACTATGCGTTCCGCCAGCCCGGGGTGGACTGGGAGCTCTGGGTGCAGGCGGGCGCGCGGCCACTGCCCTGCCGGCTGGTGTTGACCGACACCTCGATGGTGTCGCGGCCGCGCCATCAGGTCGACTACACCTGGACCCTCGCGCCCGCCTTCGCCCCGGGCGCGTTCACCTTCCGGCCCGAGCCCGGCGCGCGCGCGTTGCCGCTGGAGGGCCCGACGCCGTCCGAACCGGGAGCGCCGCAATGAAGAAACCGGCCCTGATGCTTTGCGCCGCCAGCGTGGCGGCGGCCGCCCTCAGTCCGGACGCGGCTGCGTTCCGGGTGGTGGGCGGCGCGCGCAGCAGCCTGCACGGCGCGGGCGGCTATCACCACTTCGAGGGCGGCGGCGCCCATTTCAACGGCGCGGGACCGGCGCATTTCGGCGGTGGCGGCGCACAGCCGCATCCGGGTTTCCAGCCCGAGCCGCGCCCCATGCCCGGCCCGCATCCCACGCCGCAGCCGGGACCTCACCCCGGCCCGCATCCGGAACCAGGCCCGCATCCCGGGCCGAATCCTGGGCCGCATCCTGGGCCGAATCCCGGCCCGCATCCTGGGCCAAATCCGGGTCCGCCGCCCGGCCCGCATCCGGGCCCCCAGCCCGGACCGCCGCCCGGACCAGGACCGGGACCGGGACCAGGACCGGGACCAGGACCGGGACCAGGACCGGGACCAGGACCGCACCCCGGCCCGCCGCCCGGGCCCGGGCCGCACCCGCCGGGTCCCTATCCGTACTATCCGCCTCCGCCGCCCGACCCCTGGGGCTGGGGCTGGTACGACCCGGTGGCGGTGGGCGTGACGGTCGGCGTGACGGCGGCCGTGATCGGCGCCATGGTGGCGTCGCTGCCGCCCGGGTGCACGAGCGTGCAGGTCAACGGCATCGCCTACCAGCAATGCGGTTCGACCTGGTACCAGCCGGTCTATGTGGGCACGACCGTGCAGTTCAAGGTGGTGGCCGCACCGCGCTGAGCGATGCGGCGCGCAACGGGCAGCGCGCTAGCGCCAGGCGCTGCCCACCTGGATGTAGAAGGCGTTCTGCTGGCTGCTGTGCGCCACGTCCACGCCCACCGACAGCCCGAGCTTGCGCGCGATCAGGTAGCGAAAGCCGGCGCCCACGCTCGACACGCTGGAGGCCTCGCCGAAGGTCTTCCAGTTGCCATAGGCCTTGCCTACGCCCGTGAAACCGAGCAGCGACCAGCGCGGCGTGAGGGCGTAGCGCAGCTCCACTTCGCCGGTGAGCACGCTGCGATCCTGGTAGCGGCCGCGCGCCACGCCGCGCAGGTCGATGTAGGGCTGCGCGTAGAACGGCACCGTGCCCGAGGTGGTCTGGCCGTCGCCGCGCAGCCCCAGCGTCCATTTCTGCGCGATCGGCAGCCAGGTATAGGCGCGCAGCCGGTAGCTTTCGTAGTCCTGGTCGCTGCCGGCCCAGCCGCGCGCGAACTGGGCCTCGAACTCGCCGTAGCTGCCGCGCGTGGGATAGAACATGTTGTCGCGGTTGTCGTAGTCGATCACCAGGCCGACCTTGCCGATGTGCTTGTCGAGCTCGGCGCGCGACAGCTCGGTGGCGCGCTCCCCGGTGAAGCGGGTCTCCGAGCGCATGTAGGTGTAGCGCGGGCCCACGTACCAATGGCTGTCGCCGATCCGCGCCAGCAGCTGCTGCACCAGGAACGTGCCCTTGATCTCGTAGCTGCGGCCGCGGTTGAGCATGCCGTAGTAGTCCAGGTTCATGCGGCCCTGTGCCAGCGCGCCGAGATAGCGGTAGCGATCGCCATCCCAGGTGTGGAAGTGGAACAGGCCGCCGCCGCGCGAGCCGTTTTCGGTCATCATGCCGCCCACGCCGGTGATGTTGGGCGGCGCGACCGACTCGCCGCGCGCCTTGGCCTGCGCGCCCGCCTCGGCCATGGATTCGGAGAAGTACAGCAGCATCAGGCCGCCGCCATAGCCGACCGCGGGCTCGGTGATGAGCGCCGGCACCGGCATCACGCCGCGGTGATGCAGCAGGAAGTCGCTGATGTCGAAGGCGCCATCCTCCGGATCGCGCCACGACAGGCCTTCCGCCGCGGCGCCTTGCACGGCCAGCGCGGCCATCAGCGCGGCGACGCGCCGTGCCCGCCGCGCGGCCGGCCGCCCTGCCCGCGCCGTCATGGCGCCTCCCGGCGCGACTGCCCGGCCAGGAACCAGTTCACGTAGGGGTTGTCGCCGGCGCCCCGCCCCAGCGCCACCGCGTCGCGCGCCCAGGCCTCGCGGTCGCCGCGGTAGGCGGACAGCGCGGCGCGATACAGCAGGTCCAGCACCGCGCGTTCGCGTTGCATCGCCGTGTCCAGCGCCGGGGCCGCGCCCAGCAGCGGCGGCGGCTCGCGCAGGGCCAGCAGCGCCGGCAGGCTGCGGGTCAGCTCGCGCGGCCGGACCCAGGTCGCGTATTCGATGGCGGGCCGGTCGTCGGTCACGGCCGCCGTGCCGGCGGCGAATCGCTCGAGCCCCGCGCGGCCCGTGACCCAGGTGGCCAGCAGCCCGGCCGCGCCGTTCACGCCCACCTCCGCGAGCGCGTCGCGCAGCGCCGGCTGCGCCATGCGGGCCGCGATCCGCCGCGCGTCCAGCGGCATCGGCTGCATCGATCCGACCAGCAGCATCTCGTGCACCTCGGTGCTCCACAGCGTGGCGTGCGGGAACACGGCAAGAAAGCTGGCGACCAGCGCCTGGGTGTCTTCGAGGTTCTGCGTGGGCAGGGGCAGCCACTGCGCCACGATGCCGCCGGGCTGCAGGCGTTGTGCGGCCAGCGCGTAGAAATCCTGCGAATACAGGTTCACCACGCCTGCGGCCGAGGGCGGCGGCGGCTCCAGCGTGATGAGGTCGTAGCGCTCGCGGCTCGCCAGCAGCTCGCGCCGGCCGTCGCGCAGCCGGATCTCCAGCCCGGGATCCTGGCTCGCCCCATAAGTGCCCTTGAACAACGGCCCGGCCGCCACCACGCCGGGCAGCAGCTCGGCCACCACGCGCTTGCGCAGATCGGGATGGCGCGACAGCGCGCCCGCGGTGATGCCGGTGCCATAGCCGATCACCAGCGCCGAGCGCGGCTCGCCCGTGTGCACGATGAGGGGCAGCAGCGCCTGCAGCCGCATGTAGCGCAGCGATGGCATCGCGTCGCCCGAGTTCGACACGCCCTGGATGTAGAGGCGGCGGAAACGCCGTTCGCCCTCGCCGCGTTCGACCACGGCCACCGTACCGCCGTGCGTCTCCTGGTAGAACAGCAGCGCCGCGCCCTGCCCGCCCGGCAGCAGCCGCGCCAGATGATCCGGCGGCAGGGTCCAGCCGATCATGGCGACGGCGGGCACCAGCGCCAGCGCGATGCCGCGCGCCTGGGCCGCCGCGCCGCCGGCGCGCCAGACCGCCGCGGCGCCGACCAGGCAGGCGGCCAGCGCCAGCCCGGCCAGCGTGCGCACCACGCCGAACACCGGCAGCAGCACGAAACCGGTGAGCAGCGAGCCGGCGATGCCGCCCAGCGTGTTGGCGGCCAGCAGCGCGCCGGCCGCCCGGGCCGCGCTGGCGCGCGCGGCCACGATGCGCAGCACCGCCGGAAACGCGGCGCCCAGCAGGAAGGTGGGGACGAACACCACCACCAGTCCCGCCAGCGCGAAGCGCGCGCTCATGCCGGCCATCCGGCTGTCGGTGGCGCGCCACGCGGCCATCTCAGCCCAGGTCTGCGCCTGCACCAGCCAGCGGCCCAGCAGCGCGACTTCGACCAGCGCCACCACCCCGGCGAGGGCGCCCAGGAAGCCGAACACGCGCCATGGATCGCCCAGGCGGTGGCCGACGCGCGCATGCACGGCCGCGCCCAGCGCCAGCCCGGCCAGGTAGACCGCCAGCACGATGGAGAAGGCAAAGGCGCGGGTGCTCATGAACGGCACCACCATCTGCGACCACAGGATCTCGTAGCCCAGCGCGAGCGCGCCGGCCGCGCCGTACAGGGCGATCGCCAGCCGCGCCTCGCCGTCCAACGGCCCGACCGGCACGGCGGCGGGCGCCGCCTCCGCGGCCTGCGCCCGCCGGCTCCAGAGCCAGGCGCCGGCGCCGGCCGCCAGGTTGAACGCCGCGGCCGCCCAGGCGGTGCCGGACACGCCGAGGGCCGGGATCAACACGAAGGCGGGCAGCAAGGCGCCCGCGATGGCGCCGGCCGTGTTGGCCGCGTACAGCGTGCCGCCGGCACGTGCGGCCGCCGCGCCGCCCACCGCGCGCAGCATGGCGGGCACGGTCGCGCCCATCAGCAGCGGCGTCATGCCGACCACCACGAACAGCAGCACCCAGGCCAGGATGCCGTCGTAGGCGGCAAAGGCCGGGGCGGCGCGTGCCAGCACCGCCGTCACGGCGACGCCCAGCGCGGCCGCGCCCAGCTCGAGCGCGGCAAAGAAGCGCAGCGGCCGGGCGCTCGTGGCGGCGCGGCGGCCGAGCCGCCACGCGCCCAGCGCCAGGCCGAGAAAAAAGGCGCTCACGGCGACGGCGATGGCATGTGCCTCGACCCCGACGATGAGCGAAAGCTGCTTGATCCAAAGGATCTGGAAGATCAGCGACGCGGTGCCCGACAGGGCCAACAGGCCGCCTGCCACGACCATCCCGGCCCCGGCCCGGTCATGCCGCAACGCCGTGCCACTCATGATGCTCGCACCCTGCATGTGTTCCCCTGGATGGTGCGCGCCCGGGCCGGGCCCGGACGCGCGTGCCGCTTACTTGGCCTGCTTGGCCTGTTTTTCCTGCTCTTCGAAGTGCTTTTCCATCGACTTCTTCACGCGTTCCTGCACCTGGTCCACGCTGAAGCTGGCCGGCCGCTGGCTGGGCGGATAGGTCACGAAGGTCTCGAGGAATTCCGATGCCTTCATGGTCGCGATCGCGGTCAGGTAGGAGTTGGTGGCGAGCCAGTCGTTGTACTGGTCGGACGTGATGTCGGCCCGCTCATACGGGTCCATGCGCAGGTTGAAGATCTTCGGCACCCGCAGGCACACGAACGGGTCCTGCCAGATGTTGAAGTTGCCGGGCGCGCGCTGTTCGCAGAACACCGCCTTCCAGTTGCCCCAGCGCATCCCCACCAGCATGCCGTCGTCGTTGAAGTAGAAGAACTCGTCGCGCGCGCTCTTCTCGCTCTTGCCCTTGAGGTAGTCGAGCTGGTTGAAGCCGTCGAGGTGGACGCGGAAGTTGGTCTTGCCCCCCTGCGGCGTCCAGCCCTTGAGCAGACGATCCTTGATGTCGGTATCGCCCACCGCGGCCAGCAAGGTCGGGAACCAGTCCATGCCCGAGACCATCTCGTTCTTCACCACCCCGGCCGGGATCTGGCCCGGCCAGCGCACCATGGCCGGCACCCGGAACGCGCCCTCCCAGTTCGAGTCCTTCTCGCTGCGGAACGGCGTGGTCGCGGCATCGGGCCAGGTGAACGCATTGGGCCCGTTGTCGGTGGTGTAGATCACGATGGTGTTGTCGGCGATGCCCATGTCGTCGAGCTTCTTGAGCAGCTTGCCCACGTCCTGGTCATGCTCCCACATGCCGTCGGCGTAGTCGTTGCCCGGCATGCCGCTCTTGCCCTTGTGCTCGGGCCGGATGTGCGTGTAGATGTGCATGCGCGTGGTGTTCATCCACACGAAGAACGGCGTGTCGCTCTTGCCGTGCTTGTCGATGTAGTCGAGCGCGGCGCCCACGGTCTCGTCGTCGATCGTCTCCATGCGCTTCTTGGTGAGCGCGCCGGTGTCCTCGACCTTGCCGTCGGCGCTGGCCTTCACCACGCCGCGTGGCGAGAAGTTCTTCACGTAGGGATCGTTGGGGTCCTTGGGCCAGTACGGCCGCTCCGGCTCTTCCTCGGCGTTCAGGTGGTACAGATTGCCGAAGAACTCGTCGAAGCCGTGGTTGGTCGGCAGGTACTCGTCCTTGTCGCCGAGGTGGTTCTTGCCGAACTGCGCGGTGTTGTAGCCGTGCGATTTCAGGGCCTGGGCGATCGTGATGTCGCCCTTCTGCAGGCCGACCGAGGCGCCGGGCGCGCCCACCTTCGACAGGCCGGTGCGCAGCGGCGACTGGCCCGTGATGAACGACGAGCGCCCCGCCGTGCAGCTGTTTTCCGCGTAGTAGTCGGTGAACATCGCCCCTTCCTTGGCGATGCGGTCGATGTTGGGCGTCTTGTAGCCCACCAGGCCGTGGGTGTAGGCGCTGATGTTCGACTGGCCGATGTCGTCACCGAAGATGACGAGGATGTTGGGCTTCTTGGCCGGGCCGCCGTCCTTGGCGGCGGGTTGCGTCTGCGATTGGGCGTGCGCCGCGCAGGCCAGCATGGCCCCGCCCAGCGCAAGCACGGTCTTGCCTATCAAGTGTCTGACTCTCATGACTGCTCTCTCCTTGCCCCGCGGGCATCACCTTCCAACAATCATTGCTGCTCAAACGCGTAAACACGACTCCATGCTTCTTGCATATCGACCACCAGCCAACCCTGCTGGCGTGCCAGATCCAATGCCTTGTCCAGGCGGCCGATCTTCGACTCGCGGTCATAGGCCCATTCGCGCGCCGCGTCGGTGTGATGCACCAGCGCGGCCAGGCGCTTGCCCGACCCGCCCATCGTCCACTGCAGCATCTCCAGGTCGCCGTCGGAGTTGCCGAAGGCCAGGATGGGCCGCTTGCCGATGTGGCGCTGGATCGCCACCGGCTTGCCGGGGCCATCGTCGTTGAAATCCAGGCGCGGTTGGCGCGTGAGGGTGGGCACGCCGTTCTCCACCGAATACGCCAGGCCGAAGTGGCTGCCGATCACCTGTTGCGGCGGGATGCCATAGGCCTGCTGGGTCCAGGCCCGCATGAAGTCGGTATCGCCGCCCGACACGATGTAGGTCTGGAACTGATGCGCGCGCAGGTAATCCAGCAGCGCGTGCATCGGCGCGTACGTCATCTGCGTGTAGGGCTGGCCGGTGCGGGGATGGCGCGCGCTGGCGGTCCAGTGCTGCACCCGCTGCGTGAAGACCTCGGTGCTCATGCCCGAGTGCGTCACGCCCACGATCTGCATCAGCCCCTTCTCGCCGCTGCGCGCCACGCCGGCCATGTCGCCGGCCAGCACGCTCTTGAAGGGCTCCTGCGTGGTCCAGGCGGGATGCTCGGGCGCCATGCGCCGCACCTCGTCCAGCGCGAACTGGACCTGGAAGTACACCGGCTGCTCCGACCACAGCGTGCCGTCGTTGTCGAACACCGCGATGCGGTCGGCCGGCGCGACATAATCGGGCCCCGGCGTGGTGACGGCCTGCACGAACGCCACCAGCGTGCTGCGCGCGGGGCCGGGCTTCCAGCCCTCGAGCGCGCTCTCCGGGGTGTCGGAGGGTTTGCTGGCGCCGCATGCGGCCAGCAGCAGCAGGCTGGCGAGGGCCAGCGTGGCGGCGGCGCGCTGCGCCAGGGAGCGGACAGGGGTCATGAGCGGTCTCCAGGGGCCGGCGCGGCGGCCGGATTGAGGTCGGGCAATGCCGGGGTCGGCGCCGCGTGACGGCGCCATGCGCGGCGCCATCGCGGTGTCTGCGCCCGCAACAATGCGAGCGCACCGGCCGGATCGGGCCGAGGCCCGAACTCGGCCGCGAGTATCTGGTCGCCGGCGGCGGTGTCGTTCACCGCGGCCGCGGCCTGGCGCAGGCTGCCGAAGGCGCCGGCGCGCGCCAGCCAGCGATACAGCGCGCCGTAGCGATCCGGCGCCTGGCCGCGCAGCGCGTGGCGCAGGAGGCCCCAGGCATAGCGCTCGCTGGCGCGCCAGCGCGCCAGCCGCCGGCGCGTGGCCGCCCGCAGGCCCATGGCCGCGCGCCGCAGCGCCGGCCAGCCCAGCCAGGCCGCCAGCGCCAGCAGCAGCCCGGCCGCGCCCGCATGGAGCCAGGCGCGCGGTGCGTGCAACCCGCCCGCCCCGGCTTGCGGAGCCGACGCCAGCGGAAACGGATCGGCCCGTGCGGGTGCGGCCGTCACTTCGAAGCTGGCGCCGGCCAGCGTCAACGTGCGGGGCTGCCCTGCCGCGTCGCGCCATTGCACGTTGAGCGGCGGCAGCGTCACGGTGCCGGCCCGTTCGGCCACGTAGTCGACGCTGTCCGTGCGCTCGCCGCCATTGAAGCCGCCGTGCCCGTCGGTCAGGTTGCGCACCTCGGCCTCGCGCGGATAGCGCCGCAGGCCGGCGATGTCGCCGAATACCGTGGGCGGGATCAGCATGGCCTGGGCGCCGTCGGCCCGCAGCGTGACGCTGCGGCGGATGCGCCCGCCCTGCGGCAGCGGTTGCGCCGAGGGCGTGAATGACTGCGTGGCGTGCAGCGTCTGCGCCACCACGCCCGTGCCCGCCGCGGCCCCGACCCGCAGCGTGAGCGGCGCGCTGCTCGCCGTGAGCGGCGCGCTGCTCGCCGTGAGCGGCGCGCTGGCCTGCCCCAGCCCCGCCGTGACGGTCAGCGCCGGAATCGTGAATTCGCCGGCCTGCGTGGGCGAAAGCACATAGACGTATTGCAGCCCGTTGAGCGCGACCCCGTCGGCCTCGCCGCGCACGATGCGCGCCTGCCCGCCGGGCGGCGTCACGAGCACGCCAGGCAGCGTGAGCGCGGGCAGCTGCGGCGGCTGCACGAACCAGGTGGAGGTCATCACGTCCAGCGTCAGGCGCACCGTGCCGCCGGCCACCACGGCGCCATCGAGGCTGGCGCGCACCTGCAGGCGGGGCGCGGCGTCCTCCGCACGCGCGCCAGACGGCCCGGCCACTGCGACGCAGAGCAGGAGCAGGATGGCGAGTCGCATCATGGCGTCGCTCCCGCCGGCGCGTTGCCCCGGTGCGCGGCCTCGATCGCGAACTTGTCGCGCAGGAACTGGGCCGGCGACACCGAGAGATTGCGCAGCCAGTCGGCCTCCGACGGCGCGCCGGCGCCCGCGGCCGCGATGGGCTTGCCCTTGGCGGCCGCCGCGTCGGCAATGGTCTGGTCGGGCGGCTCGGCGCCCTGCTGGGTGTCCTCCTGCTGCATGGCGTCGATCAGGCCGTCGACGATGCTCAGGTTGAAGCGGGCCGGCGCCCACTCGGGCCGCAGCCGCAGGGCCTCGCGGTAGGCCGCGCGCGCCGCGTCGTAGTGATGCAGGCGCACCTGGGTATTGCCCTGGTAGAAGTAGCCCTCGGCGGTGCGCAGCCGGGCGAAGGCCGCCAGGGCGGTGGCGTAGTCGCCAGCGGCATAGGCGGCGCGCCCCTTCCAGTACGGATCCTGGAAATGCGCGGCCGCCTCGCCGTAGGCGCCCCGGTCGTAGGCGATGCGGCCTTGCTGGTCGGGCGTGAGAAAGGCGTCGGCGAGCGGACCCGCGCGCACCGGCGTGGGCAGGCCGCCCGCGCATGCCAGCAGGAGCGCCGCGCCCGTCACGCTCCAGGTCACCGTGTAGCCGCGCCGCACGCAGGCCAGCGCCAGCAGCGCGAGCGGCAGGCACAGCCAATAGCCCGCGTCCTTCCACTGCGCCGCGCCGCTGTCCTGCACGCTGGCGAAATGTTGTTGCGCGTGCAAGCGTATCCAGCGCAGGTCGGACGCGTCGCCGGCCAGGCTGCCCAAGGGCGCGTCCAGGGCCTGCGCCATGGTCTTGAGCGCCGCCGCGTCGAAGTCGTCGGCCACCGGATTGCCGCGCGCGTCCAGCCGCGGCCGGCCGGCGCCGTCGAGCACGGCGCCCACGTTCTGCTGCCCGACCGCCAGCACCAGCACCTGCGGCCCGGTGGCGTTGCGGCGTACCGGGCCGGCGCCATCGGTGAGCAGCAGCACGGTGCCCGCGCGAGCGGCGTCGCCGAACAGCGAGGCCGCCAGCGCGACTACGCCGTCCACGTCGCGGCCCGGCGCGGCGATCATGCCGGGCGCCAGCGCATCGATGAACACGTTCAGCATGTCGCTGTCGTCGGTGGGGGGCAGCACCAGATGGGCCGTGCCGGCGTAGGCGACCAGGCCGGTGCGGGCGCCGCGCCGCTCGGCGACCAGGTCGCGCAGCTTGTGCTGCACCGCTTCGAGGCGGCTCGGCGCCACGTCGGTGGCCGCCATCGAGGGCGAGAGATCCACCGCGGCCACGAGCGGCGCGCGGTTCTCCTGGAAGTCGGGCGCGTCGCGCTGCCACGCCGGGCCGGCCGCCGCGACGCCGCCCACGATGAGCAGCAAGGCGGCCGCGTCGATGGGCCGCATGCCGCGGCTCGCCGGACCATCCACCCGCAGATACGGCAGCAGCGCAGCGTCGATGGCCGCGTGCGCATCGCGGGCGCGACGCCGCATCCGCCAGGCCAGCCACAGCAGCGCGCCGGTCAGCGACACGAGCAGCCAGGCCGGGCGCAGCAGGTGCAGCGCGCTCCGGTCGAGGTCCATGCGCCCTCCTCCCCGCGTGCTCGCGCCGGGGCCCGCCCGGCCAGCAGGCAAGCCAGCCCCTGGCCCGCCGCCAGCAACAGCAGCGCCAGCCCCAGCGGCACCCAATAGAACTCGTGCTGCACCTGGTGCCGCAGCACCTGCACCGCGCGCGGCGTGATGCGGTCGAGCTCGGCATAGACCTGCGCCAGCGCGCCGCGGTCGGCGGCCGCGTAGAAGCGGCCGTGCGTGGCGGCGGCGATGGCGCGCAAGGCGTCGAAGTCGACCTTGTCCTCGCCGCTGGCCTGCGGGTTGCCGATGCCGATGGTGTGTATGGTGATGTGATGCGCCGCCGCCAGCGCGGCCGCGCGGTCGGGCGGCACCACGCTCGCGGTGTCGTTGCCGTCGGTGAGCAGGATCAGCAGCTTGTCGGGGCCCGGCGCGGCATCGAGCAGGCGGATGCCCAGGCCGATCGCGTCGCCGATGGCGGTGTGCGGCCCGGCCATGCCCGGCTCGACCTGCGCCAGCAGCCGTTGCAGCGTGGCGTGATCGAGCGTGGGCGGCGCCTGCGGATAGGCGCCGCTGCCGAACACGATCAGGCCGAGCCGGTCGTCGGCGCGCTGCCGCAGAAAGCCCGCCACCACGTCCTTGACCGCGTCCAGGCGGGACTGGACCCGGCCCTGCGGATCCTTGAAGTCGGTGGCCTCCATCGACTGCGACAGGTCGATGGCCACCATCAGGTCGCGCAAGGGGCGCTCGCGCGTGGTCGGCGGCTCGACGAACTGCGGGCGCGCGAGCGCCAGCACCAGCAGCAGCCAGACGAGCAGATTGAGCCAGCGTTGCAGGCCGTGTCCGCGCGGGCGGCCCGGCCGCAGGCCGGTCGCGCGCAGCAGCTCGGGGAAGAACGGCACGCGTAACGCGCCCTGTGCGTTCACGTAGGCGGGCAGGTAGCGCCAGGCCGCGAACGCGAGCGGCGCGAGCAACAGCAGCCAGGGGTACTCAAGCCGCCACATGATGTCGCTCCATCCAGCGGCGGCTGGCGCCGAACAGGCCGGCCAGCGTCTCGCGCGGCAGCGCGGCGGCGGCCGGCGGCGCATAGGCCAGCGCGCGCAGGCCTTGCGCGCTGCCCGCCGCGAAGGCCGGCGCCGGCACCTGCGCGTTGAGCCAATCGACCCAGGCCTGGCCCTCGAGCGCGGCGACCCGGCTGCGCGCCGCTGCCGGCAGGGCCGCGAGCGCGGTGCGCTTGAGCAAGGCGGGCAAGGCGCGCGCCGCGGCGGCGTCGGCGCCGGCCTGGCGCTCGAGCGCGTCGAGCGCCGCGAGCGCGGCGCGGCGGTAGCGATCGCGCCGCCACTGGCGCCACGCGCGCCATCCGAACGCGCCCGCAAGCAGCAGCACGACGGCGGCCAGCGCGGCCCAGCCCCAGGTCTGCGGCCACAGGCCCACGGCCGGCGGCAGCGGCAATTCGCGCAGCTGGTCCAGGCCCGGCGCGCTCATGGGCGGCCTCCGCCCAGGCCGCGGCGCAACTGCGCCAGCGGCGCCTCGGCGGTGGTGAACGGCAGCAGCGGCACCTGGGCCCGGCGCAGCCACTGCGCAACGGCGTCGAGCCGCCGCGCCGCCGTGTCGGCCAGGGGCGTGCGCACGGACGCGCGTCCGAGCGGCAGCTCGACCTGGGCCTCGCCCTGCGACACCCACACGCGGCCGCGATCCGGCAGCGCGCGTGCCAGCGGATCGCTCACGAGCATGGCGATCACGTCGTTGTGGGCGCTCAGTTGGCGCAGGCGCCGCAGCGTCTCGTCGTCGGCGCCGGCGAAGTCGCTGACCACGCAGATCAGCCCGTCGTGCGGGGCATGCGCGGCGAGCCACGCCAGCGCTTCGTTGAGCCGGCCGGTGGCGTCGCGGGCGGGCCGCCGGGCCGACAGCGCCGCGTTCTCGCGCGCCACCGCGGCAAGCAACGCCTGCACCTGCGCCCGACTGCGCAAGGGGCGCAACGTCGTCAGCCCGGTATCGGCCAGCACCACACCGCCGACCCGGTCGCCGTGGCGGTACGCGGTCCACGCGCTCAGCGCCGCCAGCCGCGCGGCGACCGCGCACTTGAAGGCGCGCACGGAGCCGAAATACATGTCCATGCGCTGGTCCACCGCCAGCATCACCGGCCGGTCGCGCTCCTCGGTGTAAGAACGCACGAACGCCTTGCCCAGCCGCAGCGAGGCGCGCGCGTCGAGCTGGCGCAGGTCGTCGCCCGGCACGTAGCGGCGCAGTTCCGCGAAATCGAGCCCGCGCCCGCGCAGCCGCGAGCCATGCTGCCCGGCCAGGACACTGGCCAGTCTGCGCGCCGCGGAGAACTGCAGGCCCGCGGCCGCGCCTTCGAGCGCCATCAGCTCGGCCAGCGGCACATACACGGGGGGCTCGGTGCGCGTGTCCATGCTGCGTCCTAGGCCGGCACGGCCACGACCTCGAGCAGCCGGTCGATGACCTGGTCTTCGCCCACGCCGTCGGCCACGGCATCGTAGGAGAGCCGCAAGCGATGGCGCAGCACCGGGTGGGCCACCACGCGCACGTCGTCCGGCGAGCTGAAGTCCGCGCCATGCAGCCAGGCGTGGGCGCGCGCGGCGGCGTCGAGCGCGATGCCGCCGCGCGGGCTGGCACCGATCGCGAGCCAGCGGCCCAGGTCGGCGTCGAGCGCGGCGCCGTGGCGCGTGCCGTTCACCAGATCCACGATGTAGCGATCGACCGCCGCAGCCACGTGCACGCCGGCGACCTCGGCGCGGCAGGCAAACAGCACGTCCTGGCTCAGGTGCACGGAGGCGCCGCCGGCCGCGGCGCCGCCCTGCCCGCGCAACAGCGCCAGCATGGCGGCCTCGTCCTGGGCCGCGGGATAGTCGAGCCGGATCTTCATCAGGAAGCGGTCCATCTGCGCCTCGGGCAAGGGATAGGTGCCTTCCTGCTCGATCGGGTTCTGCGTGGCCAGCACCATGAAGAGGGGTGCCATCGGCCGGGTCGTGCCCCCCACCGTGACCTGCCGCTCCTCCATCGCCTCGAGCAGGGCCGACTGCACCTTGGCGGGCGCGCGGTTGATCTCGTCGGCCAGGATCAGGTCGCCGAACAGCGGCCCGGGCTGGAACTCGATGCGATGCCCGCCAGCGGCATCCTGCTGCAACACGTCGGCGCCGGTGATGTCCGAGGGCAGCAGATCGGGCGTGAACTGGATGCGGCGCATGCGCGCGTCGAGGTGCGCGGCGTAGGCCTTGACCGTCCGGGTCTTGGCCAGGCCGGGCAGGCTTTCGAGCAGCACGTGGCCGTCGGCCAGCAGGGCGATCAGGATCTGGCGCACCACGGCCGCCTGCCCCAGCACCGACTGACCCACTGCCGCTTCAAGCGCCAGCACCGCGTCCCGTTGCGACATGCTTTCCCCTCTCCCGATGGTTCGTGTCCCGCGCCCGCCTGGCATGCAGCGGCCCCGCAATCCCTGGCGCACGCGGCGTCCGGGAGACTTTCGAAACGATGGTTGCACCCGCCCGGGACACGCGTTGAATGACGTGCGTCGGGCGGCGCGCGTTCAGCGACGTGCGTTCAGCGACGTGCGTTCAGCGACGCGCGCTCAGCGACGTGCGCTAGCGGCTCGCGACGCTTTGCGGCCTGGCCTGCGCCGCCTGCCATTGCGCGGTCGTCATGACCGTGCGAAAACCCAGGTGCGACATGCCGTTGAACGGATCGGTGCCGCGCCGGGCGCTGGCCCGATAGCTGATGCAGTAGGTGTCGCTGCACAGGAACGAGCCGCCGCGCGTGACGCGCTTGGGCGCGCCCTGCGGCACGTTGCCGTCGTCGGGATCGAAGCTGTCGGCGGGGCCCGCGGGATCCTGCACGGGCTCGCGGTAGCGGGCCTGGGTCTGGAAGGCGTCGGCCCGGTACCAGTCGGCCGTCCACTGCCAGACATTGCCGGCCATGTCGTAGAGCCCGTAGCCGTTGGGCGAGAAGCTGCCGACGGCGGTGGTGCCGACCTGCACCTTCTCGTCTTTCACGACCGGAAAGGGCTGCTGCTGGCGCGTGTCCCAGATGTTGGCCATGGCCTGGCCGTTCGGAGCCAGCTCGTTGCCCCAGGTATAGGTGGCCTGTTCGAGCCCGCCGCGCGCGGCCAGCTCCCACTCGGCCTCGGTCGGCAGGCGCTTGCCGGCCCAGCGCGCATACGCCTGGGCATCGTCATACGACACCTGCACCACCGGGTGATCGTCCTTGCCGTCGATGTTGCTGCCCGGGCCCTGCGGATGGCGCCAGTCCGCGCCGGCCACGAAGCGCCACCAGCGCGTGTAGTCGCGCAGCGACACCTCGGTCTCCGTGCCCACGAACACCATGGCGCCGGGCACCAGCAGGCTGTCGTCGGGCCGCGGCGTGCCGGGCGGCAATTGCGGTTTGAGGTCTTCCCAGCGCGGTTTCTGCTCGGCGGTCGTGACGTAGCCGGTGGCTTCGACGAAGCGGCGGAATTCGGCGTTGGTGACGTGATGCACGTCCATCCAGAAGCCCGACACGCGCACCGGGTGCGCCGGCCGCTCGTTGGGCTGGGACATCTTGTGGTCGTTGCCCATCAGGAATTCGCTGGCGGGAATCCAGGCCATGCCGGCCGGACCGCTGCGGCCGTCGCCGAGCTTCACCACCGGTGTCCTGGCGTCCGCGGGCCCCTGCGCCATCGTCGTGGTGGCCAGATACAGGCTCAATGCACCGGCCGCCGCAACAATCGCGGCCGCCGCCCAACCGATCTTCAGTCTCTGCTTCACCAACCTTCTCCCAGATTCCAACCGAAACGCGGGGCGCCTTACGACGCAGAAGATGACTTGCCTTACTGAATCACACGATGGGCCGACCCGGTTGCGGGGCCGGCAAGTAGCCGTTCAAGGATACCGAGACTCTTCGATATATTCCAGCATATTTGCGATCATGGTGTCGTAACGACGCGCGGGTCTTTCGCGCGCCACCGTCGCACCGTCGCACCGGCGCGAGGGCTCGCGTCGCGTCGGCGCGGGTCGGTCTCGCAACCCGCCGGCGTGCGCCGCGCGCGATGCCGGGATCTCAGCGCAGGCGTGCGCGCCTGGCGCGGCGCAGCAGCACCATGCCGCCGATGATGAGGCCGAGCATGATGACGATCATCGGCAGGCCCATGATCAGAAACACGAAAAAGGCAGCGGTCTTCTCGTCGCGGTCGAGCCCGCCCTGCTGAAACAGCGTCGGCACCAGGACGGCGAAGGCGTAGAACCCCACCGCCACGCCCACGGTCACCAGCGCCCAGCCGAGCCGCCGGTCCTCGGCCACGCGCCGCGCCAGGATCCATGCCACCAGCGCAGCAACGGCCAGCGCCAGCAGCGGCGCCAGGAACGGCGCGGTGCCGTAGAGCCAGAACTGCAGCGGGCCCTGGACGAGGTAGCCGGTGACCAGCCCCGCCAGAACCGGGATGCCCCACTTGTTGATCGTTGGATTCATGTGCCTCGCCTGGTGGAAGGGAATACGGACAGCGCCCTGGGCGCGCCGCGCGGGGCCGGCCGGGTTCGCCCCTGGCGTGCCCCGTTTGCGCAGCGCGCGCCGGCGGGGCCGGTGCAGCCCGCCCGGATCGGGTGCCCCGAGTCTACTCGAACCGGCCCTCGATTCCCGCACCGCTCGTCCTGCGCCGCGCGCGGCCCGCCTCGGTACAAAAGAATGACTCTCATTCTTATCATATAGAATACGGGCCGGATCTCCTTTTCATGGTTTTGTCAGCGCAGATGGCCCAGCCCTCCTTCGCCGGCCCATCCCGCCATCGCCGCCTCGTGCATGCCGCCCTGCTGGTGCTGGTCGTGCTCGGATTGTGGTTCTGGTGGCGCGCGCCGGGCTCCCCCAAGCCGCCTGGTCGGGCGCAGCAGCCGGTGCCCGTCGAGGTGGCGCGCGTGCGCGCCGCGCCGCTGCAATTGCAGCTCCATGCGCTCGGCACCGTCACCCCGCTCACCCAGGTGTTGCTGCGGCCGCAGGTCGACGGCGAACTGCTGCGGCTGCACTACGCCGAAGGCCAGACCGTGGCGGCCGGCGACCTGTTGGCCGAGATCGATGCGCGGCCGTTCCGCCTGGCGCTGGCGCAGGCCGAGGGCCGGCTCGCGCAGACTCGCGCGCAGCTCGACAACGCGCGTGCCGACCTCGGCCGCTTCGAGGCGCTGGCGCGGCGCGACTCGGTGGCACGGCAACAGCTCGACGGCGCGCGCACGGCCGTCGAACGCCTGAGCGGCCAGCTCGCGCGCGACCGCGCCGGAGTTGACGAGGCCGAACGCCGGCTGTCGCACACCCGCATCGTGGCGCCGCTCACGGGCCGCATCGGCCTGCGCCGCATCGACGCCGGCAACCACGTGCGCGCCGCCGACGCCACGGGCCTCGCCACGCTGGTGCAGATGAGCCCGATCTCCGTCATGTTCAGCGTGCCGGACTCGCGGCTGGACCTGCTGCGGCAGGCGCTGGGCCGCGCCGGCACGCTCGAGGTCGAGGCCTGGGACGCCGACGACCGCCGCGTCGTGGCGCGCGGCGCGCTCACCGCGCTGGACAACCGCATCGCGGCCGGCAGCGGCACCGTGCGGCTGCGCGCCCACTTCGACAACGCCGCCGGCACGCTCTTCCCCAATCAGTTCGTCAACATCCGCGTCACGCTGGTGCAGGAAGACCAGTCCCTGACCGTGCCGGCCGCGTCGGTGCAGTACGGCGCCGAGGGCCCGTACGCCTATGTGATCGACGCCGAAGACAAGGCGCGCCGCAAGCCGATCGCCGTGGGCCTGGCCAGCGGCGGGCGCATCGCGGTGACCGACGGCCTGGCGGCCGGCGAGCGCGTGGTGGTCGAGGGCGTGGACCGCCTGAACGAGGGCCGCGCCACACGGGTGCTGGCCGAGCAGGAACCGCAATCATGAGTCTCTCGCGCCCCTTCATCCTGCGCCCGGTCGCCACCAGCTTCCTGATGATCGCGCTGCTGCTCTCGGGCATCCTGGCCTGGCGCATGCTGCCGGTGGCCGCGCTGCCACAGGTCGACTACCCCATCATCCAGGTCACCACCGCCTACCCGGGCGCCGGGCCGAACGTGATGGCGCGCGCCGTGACCGCGCCGCTGGAGCGGCGCCTGGGCCAGATCCCCGGCCTCAAACAGATGGCCTCGTCGAGCGGCGCCGGGGTGTCGGTGATCACCTTGCAGTTCGCCCTCACCGTGCCGCTGGGCGCGGCCGAGCAGGAGGTGCAGGCCGCCATCAGCGCCAGCGGCAGCCTGCTGCCCGACGACCTGCCCGCCCCGCCGGTCTACCGCAAGGTCAACCCGGCCGACGTGCCCATCCTCACCCTGGCCGTGACCTCCGACACGATGCCGCTGCCGGAGGTGCACGATCTGGTCGATACGCGCATGACGCAGCGCCTCTCGCAGCTCTCGGGCGTGGGCATGGTGAGCGTGGCGGGTGGCCAGCGGCCGGCCGTGCGGGTGCAGGTCAACCCGATGGCGCTGGCCGCGCGCGGCCTGCAGCTGGCCGACGTGCAGGAGGCGATCAACAAGGCCAACAGCAACCAGCCCAAGGGCAGCTTCGACGGACCGGTGCGCTCGGTCATCATGGACGCCAACGACCAGCTCCAGAGCGCCGACGAGTACCGCGACCTGATCGTGGCCTGGCGCAACGACGCGCCGGTGCGACTGGGCGACGTGGCCCGCATCGAGCACGGCGCCGAAGACCGCTACCTGGCCGCCTGGGTCGACCGCCAGCCCGCCGTCCTCATCAACATCCAGCGCCAGCCCGGCGCCAACGTGATCGAGGTCGCCAACCAGGTGAAGGCGCTGCTGCCGCAACTGACGGCCTCGCTGCCCGCGGCAGCCCGGCTGCAGGTGCTGACCGACCGCACCGAAAGCATCCGCGCCTCGGTGCGCGGCGTGCAATGGGAGCTGGTGTTCGCCGTCGGCCTGGTGGTGATGGTGACCTTCCTGTTCCTGCGCAACCTGCCCGCCACGCTGATCCCGAGCCTGGCCGTGCCGCTGTCGCTGATCGGCACCTTCGGCGTGATGCACCTGGCGGGCTTTTCCACCAACAACCTCACGCTGATGGCGCTCACCATCGGCGCGGGCTTCGTGGTGGACGACGCCATCGTGATGCTGGAGAACATCGCGCGCTACCGCGAACAGGGCATGAACCGCCTCGCCGCCGCGCTCAAGGGCGCCGGCCAGATCGGCTTCACGCTGGTGTCGCTGACGCTCTCGCTCATCGCCGTGCTGATCCCGCTGCTCTTCATGGAGGACGTGGTGGGCCGGCTGTTCCGCGAGTTCGCGATCACGCTGGCGGTGGCGATCCTGATCTCGCTGGCGGTCTCGCTCACCCTCACGCCGATGATGTGCGCCTACCTGCTGCCCGACCATGCCGAGCGCCGGGGCGGTGCGATGGACCGCCTGCAGGCCTGGTACGGCCGCTGCCTCGATGCGACGCTGCGCCACCAGAAGCTCACGCTGCTGGTGATGCTCGCCACCGTGGCGCTCACCGCCCTGCTCTATCTGGCGGTGCCCAAGGGCTTCTTCCCGGTGCAGGACAGCGGCGTGCTGCAGGGCGTGACCGAGTCGTCGCAGAGCGTGTCGTACGCCAGCATGGCGCAGCGCCAGCAGGCCATGGCCGCCGCCCTGCTCGACGATCCGGACGTGCAGAGCCTGTCGTCCTTCATCGGCGTGGACAGCATCAACACCACGCTCAACACCGGCCGGCTGCTGATCAATCTCAAGCCCTGGCGCGAGCGCAGCGCGCCGCTGGACGCGATCATCGCCCGCCTGAACCAGCGTGCCGCCGGCGTGGCGCACATGCAGTTGTATCTGCAACCGGTGCAGGAGCTCAACATCGAAGACCGCGTCGGCCGCGGCCAGTATCAGTTCACCCTCACCTCGCCCGACGGCGCGCTGCTGTCGCACTGGACCGATGCCCTGCTGCGCGAGCTGGCGGGCTCGACGGTGCTGGCCGAGGTCTCGGCCGACCTGCAGGCCGGCGGCCGCCAGGCCTATCTGCAGGTGTCGCGCGACACCGCCGCGCGCCTGGGCCTGACCATGGACGACGTGGTGCAGGCGCTCTACAACGCCTTCGGCCAGCGCCAGATCGCCACGCTCTTCACGCAGTCGAACCAGTATCGCGTGGTGCTGGAGATCGACCGCGCGCTCGCCGCCGACCCGCAGGCGCTCGAACGCGTCCACCTGCAGACCGCCGCCGGCCAGCCGATTCCGCTGTCCGCGCTCGCCACCGTGGTGGAACGCGCCGCGCCGCTGTCGATCAGCCACCTGGGGCAGTTCCCGGCGGTGAACCTGTCGTTCAACCTGCAGCCGGGCGCGTCGCTGGGCGAGGCGGTGCAGGCGATCGAGGCCGCCCGCAGCGCCATCGCCATGCCGGCCAGCGTCGAGCTGCGGCTGCAGGGCGCCGCCGCCGCCTTCGAGGCCTCGCTGTCGAACACGCTCTGGCTCATGCTCGCCGCCGTGGTCACCATGTACCTGGTGCTGGGCATGCTCTATGAGAGCGCGATCCACCCGGTCACGATTCTCTCCACCCTGCCCTCGGCCACGGTCGGCGCGCTGCTGGCGCTGCTGCTGTCGGGCCGCGCGCTCGACCTGATCGCGGTGATCGGCATCATCCTGCTGATCGGGCTGGTCAAGAAGAACGGCATCATGATGGTGGACTTCGCCCTCGAGGCGGAGCGCCAGCGCGGCCTCGCGCCGCTGGCCGCGATCCGCGAAGCGGCGCTGCTGCGCCTGCGGCCCATCCTCATGACCACGCTGGCCGCGCTGGTCGGCGCGCTGCCGCTCATGCTGGCCAGCGGCTCGGGCGCCGAGCTGCGCCAGCCGCTCGGCCTGGTGATGGTGGGCGGGCTGGTGGTGAGCCAGGTGCTCACGCTGTTCACCACGCCCGCGGTGTACCTGTTCTTCCACCGGCTGGGCCAGCGCAAGCCGACGGCGGCGCCGGCCCGCCAGCCATGATGCGCGCCCTCGTCAAGCGCCCCGTCGCCTGCGGCTTCTTCGGCCTGGCGCTGATCCTGCTGGGCATGGTGGCCTGGCGGCTGTTGCCGGTGGCGCCCCTGCCGCAGGTGGACTTCCCCACCATCGAGGTGCGCGCCGAGCTGCCGGGCGCCAGCCCCGAGAGCATGGCCAGCACCGTGGCCGCGCCGCTCGAGCGCGCGCTCGGCAGCATCGCCGGCGTCACCTCCATGACCTCGTCGAGCAACCAGGGCGCGACCCGCGTCTTCATGCAGTTCGAGCTCGACCGCGACATCAACCAGGCCGCGCGCGACGTGCAGGCCGCGATCAACGCGGCTCAGGCCGACCTGCCCTCGGGCATGCCGTCGCGCCCCAGCTATCGCAAGGTGAACCCGTCGCAGGCGCCCATCATGGCGCTCGCGCTCAGCTCTGCCGCGCGGCCGGCGGGCGAGCTCTACGACCTCGGCTCGACCGTGATCGCGCAGCGCCTGTCGCAGGTCCCGGGCGTGGGCGAAGTCACGCTGGGCGGCAGCTCGCTGCCGGCGGTGCGCGTGCAGGTCAACCCGAACGCCCTGGCGCATTACGGCGTGGCGCTCGACGACGTGCGCGAGGCCATCGGCGACGCCGCGCCGCTGCAGCCGCAGGGCAGCATCGAGGGCGGCGACGCCCACGCCGCACAGCGCTGGGAGGTCGGCCTGCCCGACCAGCCGCGCACGGCGAGCGAGTACCAGGCCCTGGTGATCCGCCACCAGGACGGCGCGGTGATCCGGCTGGGCCAGGTGGCGCGCGTGAGCGATTCGGTGGAGAACCGCTACAGCAGCGGTTTTCACAACGACAACCCGGCCGTGGTGCTGACCATCAGCCGCCAGCCCGGCGCCAACATCATCGACACCATCGCAACCATCGACGCGGCCCTGCCCGGCCTGCGCGCGCTGATGCCGGCCGACGTGGACCTGACCGTGGTGCTGGACCGCTCGCCGGGCATCAAGGGCACGCTGGCCGAGGCCCATCTCACGCTGGGGCTGGCCACGCTGCTGGTGATCTTCGTGGTGTGGCTGTTCCTGGGCGACCTGCGCGCCGCCGCCATTCCGAGCGTGGCGATCCCGGTCAGCCTGGTCGCCACCTTCGCCGTGATGTATGCCGCCGGCTTCTCGCTCAACAATCTTTCGCTGATGGCGCTCATCGTGGCCGCCGGGCTGGTGGTGGACGACGCCATCGTGGTGCTGGAGAACATCCGTCGCCACATGGAACGCGGCCTGTCGCCGCGGCGCGCGGCGCTGCGCGGCGTGAGCGAGGTGGGCTTCACCCTGATCGCCATGACCGTGGCGCTGGCCGTCGTGTTCGTGTCCATCCTGTTCATGGGCGGGCTGGTGGAGCGGCTGTTCCGCGAGTTCTCGATCACGCTGGTAGCGGCCACGCTGCTGTCGCTGGTGGTCGCCGTGGCCATCATCCCGGCGCTGTGCGCCGCCTGGCTGCGACCCGCCCCCGCCGACCGAGCGCCGCGCCGACTCGACCGCCTGTTCGAGCGCCTGCAGGCCGGCTACGGCCGCACGCTGGACCGCACGCTGCGCCATCCTCGCATCACGCTGGCCGCGCTGGCCGCCGTGATCGGCCTGAACGTGGTGCTCTACCTGCAGGCGCCCAAGGGCTTTCTGCCGACCCAGGACACCGGCCAGCTGATGGGCTTCGTGCGCGGCGACGACGGGTTTTCGTTCCAGGTGATGCAGCCCAAGATCGACGCCTACCGCCAGCTGGTGCTCCGGCACCCGGCCGTGCAGGACGTGATCGGCTACAACGGCGGCAACCTCGGCATCAGCAATTCGCTGTTCCTGATCCGCCTGAAACCGGCCTCCGAACGCAAGCAGAGCTCGCAGCAGGTGATCGACTGGCTGCGCGCCAACGAGCCCCAGGTGGCGGGCGGGATGTTCTTCATCAACGTGGACCAGGACCTGCGCATGCCCGGCGGCTTCGACGCGTCGGGCGACCACGAGCTCGCCATCCTGAGCAGCAACGTCACGCTGCTCAACCAATGGGCGCGCACGATTTCCAAGGGCATGCAGGACATGCCCGAACTCGAAGGCGTGGACGCGGTCGGCGACGCCGCCACGCAGCAGGTGCTGATCACCATCGACCGGGTGGCGGCGCAGCGCCTGGGCGTGGACATGCAGACCATCGCCAGCGTGCTCGGCAACTCGTTCTCGCAGCGCCAGGTCGCCACGCTCTACGACGCCATGAACCAGTACCGCGTGGTGCTGGAGCTGGACCCGCGCTACACCGAGGATCCGGCCGTGCTCGAACGCGTGCAGGTGCTGGCCGCGGACGGCCGGCGCGTGCCACTCACCGCGTTCGCCACCTACGACTACGGCATGGTCAACGACCGCGTCTATCACGACGGCATGTTCGCGGCCACCGGGGTGGGCTTCTCGCTCGCCCCCGGCGTGTCGCTCGAACAGGGCCTGGCCGCGATCGACGCGAAGATGGCCAGCCTGATGGTGCCGAGCGAGATCCAGACCCGCCTGGGCGGCAGTGCCCGCAGCTTCCAGAAGGCGCTGCAGGACCAGCCCTGGCTGATCCTGGCCGTGCTGGTCGCGATCTACCTGGTGCTGGGCATCCTGTACGAAAGCCCGCTGCACCCCCTCACCATCCTCTCGACCCTGCCTTCGGCGGGCATCGGCGCGCTGCTGGCGCTGCGGCTGGCCAACATCGAGTTCACGCTGATCGCGTTGCTCGGGCTGTTCCTGCTGGTGGGGGTGGTGATGAAGAACGCGATCCTGATGATCGACTTCGCCCTCGCCCTGGAGCGGCGCGAGGCGCTCTCGCCCGAGGTGGCCATCCACCGCGCCGCCCTGCTGCGGCTGCGACCGATCGTGATGACCAACCTGGCCGGCCTGCTCGGCGCCCTGCCGCTGGTGCTGGGCCTGGGCGAAGGGTCGGAGCTGCGCCGCCCGCTCGGGGTGGCCATCGTGGGCGGCCTGGCCATCAGCCAGTTCCTCACGCTCTACACCACGCCGGTGGTCTATCTGGCGCTGGACCGGCTGCGCCTGGCCCGGGCGCGCCGGCGCGCCACGGCTGCCCCCGCCGCCGCACCGGATTCTTCACCCTGACGGGAACCTGAACGCATAGTCGCGGTCTTATCGAGCCCGGCGCCGCACTCCTCGCGGCGCGGGTCCCTGGAGTGTCACGATCATGTTCGGATTCGGTATTGCCCTGGCCCTGCTCGCGCTGTCGAGCTTTTATGCGGCCTGGAGTTCACGCCGCGAGGGTTGCGCCCGGCGCGACGTCATGGCGCTGGGCGGCGTCGGCGCGGCCAGCTCCCTCACCAGCCTGCCCTTCCTGCTCTGAAACCGGGCGCCTGGACGCCCCGGCGTTCAGGCCGCCCGCCGCGTCTGCGACGGCTGCGCCATGCAGCCATGCAGGTACTCGATCACGTGGCGCGCGCGCACCGACATCGGCCACTCGGCACGATGGATCCACCACAGCGTGTCGGCCACCGGCGGACCGCAATCGGCCACCTCCAGCGCCTCCTGCCGCGCGTAGCAGAGCCGCGCGTGCTGCGGAATCACGGTAAAGCCCAGCCCGCGCGCCACCGGTTCGAGCAGCAGCGCCACCTGGTTGCTGTAGCCATTCACGGGCAGGCTGCGCACCCCCGGATTGCCCGGAAACCGCCGCGACAGCAGCCGCGTCGCCATCGCCTGGCCATCGGGATGATCGATGAAGCCGAGCCGTTCCAGGTCGGCCCAGTGGTGCGGGCACTGGCCGGCCGGCACCACCAGCTCGAGCGGCTCCTCCATGAAGGGCTCGGCCACCAGGCGCGGATCGTCGGGCTTGAGCGTGACCAGGCCGATCTCGTAGTCCTTGCTCAGCACGCCGTCGAGTGCTTCCTGGTCGGGCGCGAAGCGGTGCCGCACGGCCAGCCCGGGCCGCTGCTGCTGGAAATCGAGCAGCAACGGATAGAGCGCCAGGCCGATGCTGCCCGGCGTGATGAGGCTCACCTCGCCCTTGCAGGCGTCGGCATCGGCCAGCCGGCCGTGCAGGCGGCGGTCGGCCTGCTCCAGCTCGTTGCAGTATTCCAGCAGCGCCATGCCCGCCGGCGTGAGCTCGATCTGGCGCGTGCGGCGGATCAGCAGCGGGCCCAGCTCACCCTCGAGATGGCGGATGTGCTGGCTCACCGCGGCCTGGGTCAGGTCGAGCCGCTCGGCCGCGCGGGTGAAGCCGCCCGTTTCGGCCACGGTGCGGAAGGTATTGAGCCATTGCGTGTTCAACATAAGGGATATTTATCAAATCCATAAGCTTTGATTAGTTCCAATATACCCTGGGCCGGCCTAGACTGCGTGCACCGCAGGCAGGAATGTTGCACCGCGCCAACCTGCCGCACGCCCAACCCCGGGGGCCGCCGCCGTGCGCCTGCCCCCGTAGCAACGAGTCGATGATTCCCATGAGTACGCCCGCCCTCTTCACCCCGTTCACCCTCAAGGACGTGACGCTGCGCAACCGCATCGCCGTCCCGCCGATGTGCCAGTACAGCGCCGTCGACGGCCTCACCAATGAATGGCACCAGGTCCATTACCCGTCGATCGCCCGCGGCGGCGCCGGCCTGGTGATCGTGGAAGCCACCGCCGTCGCGCCGGAAGGCCGCATCACGCCGGACTGCACCGGCCTGTGGAACGACGCGCAGGCCGAAGGCATGGCCCGCATCGCCGCCAGCATCAAGGCCGCGGGCGCCGTGCCCGGCATCCAGATCGGCCATGCCGGCCGCAAGGCCAGCGCCAACAACCCCTGGGAAGGCGACGACCACATCGCCGACGGCGACCCGCGCGCCTGGCAGCCCGTGGCCCCCTCGGCCATCGCCTACGGCGCCGGCCTGCCCAAGGTGCCGCGCGAGATGACGCTGGCCGAGATCGAGCAGACCAAGGCCGATTTCGCCGCCGCGGCGCGCCGCGCCCGTGATGCCGGCTTCGAATGGCTGGAGCTGCACTTCGCCCACGGCTACCTGGCGCAGAGCTTCTTCTCGCCCCACAGCAACCAGCGCACCGACCAGTACGGCGGCAGCTTCGACAACCGTGGCCGCTTCCTGCTCGAAACGCTGGCCGCGGTGCGCGAAGTCTGGCCCGAGAACCTGCCGCTGACCGCGCGTTTCGGCGTGATCGAATACGACGGCCGCGACGAAGAAACGCTGGCCGAATCGATCGAACTCACGCGCCGCATGCGCGATGGCGGGCTGGACCTGCTGAGCGTGAGCGTCAATTTCGTGATCCCGCAGACCCAGATTCCCTGGGGCCCGGCCTTCCTCGCCCCGGTCGCCGAACGCGTGCGCCGCGAAGCCGGCCTGCCGGTGGCTTCGGCCTGGGGCATGGACGCGTCGGCCGATGCCGAGCGCATGGTCGCCCGCGAGCAGCTCGACCTGGTGATGGTGGGCCGCGCCCACCTGGCCAACCCGCACTATGCCTACCGCATGGCGCAGGAGCTCAAGCTCGACCGCCCCGACTGGATCCTGCCGCCGCCCTACGCCCACTGGCTCGAGCGCTATCGCGGCCCCGCCAAGGTCGCGCGCTGACGCGCGGGGCACGGCACGACCCGGCCGAGGATGCCGCGCTTTGGCGCGGCATTTTTCTTTGGTCCACGGCGCGCGCGGTGGCACGGCGTTTTGGCTATAGTGCCGGCTTTGCCCGGCGCGCCGCGCATGCGCGCCCGGCCCGTCCTGTCGAGGTCATCCGGTGCTCATCATCCAGGCCGGCACGGCGCCCGCGGTCATCCGCGACGCCTGCGGCGACATTTCCAGCTGGTTCCGCCAGGCGCTGGCGCCCGTTGCCGGCGAGGTGCGCGTCGTGCGCGTGTTCGACGGCGAGCCCTTGCCGCCACCCGATCCCGCCGTGCCCGCCGTCATCACCGGCTCCTGGGCCATGGTGACCGACCGCCATCCCTGGAGCGAGGCCACCGCCGAGTGGATCCGCCAGGCCATGGCCATCGAAGCGCCGCTGCTGGGCGTGTGCTACGGCCATCAGCTGATGGCGCACGCGCTGGGCGGCGAGGTCGACTACCACCCGCGCGGCCGCGAACTCGGCTGCCACACGGTGACGCTGGCCGATGCGGCGCGCAACGACAGCCTGCTCGGCCGCCTGCCGCCGGTGTTCCGCGCCCATCTCACGCACGAACAGAGCGTGCTGCGCGTGCCGGCCGGCGCCCGGGTGCTGGCGTCGTCCGCTCACGATCCGCACCAGATCCTGCGCTACGGTCCGCGCGCGCTGTCGACCCAGTTCCATCCCGAGTTCACGCCGGCGCTGCTGCGCGCCTGCATCGCCCGGCGCGCCGATGCCCTGCGCGGCGAAGGGCTGGACCCGCAGGCCATGATGGACGCGGCCGAGGAGGCGCCGCACGCGCGCGCCATCCTGCTGGATTTCGCCACGCAGTCGCGCAGCGCGCCGGCGCCGACGGCGGCGTGGGCGTCTGGCACGCCGGTGGCCGGCATACCGGTGCCTGCCTGCTGATTCAGGTAGGCTTACGCGCATGAAACCGCTGCACGAACTGATCAACACGACCGAACCCGCCCTGCCGCTGCTCCGCCAGTGGGCCGACGAATCCGCCGTCACGTGCGAGATCCTGCCGCCCTCCGAACGCCGCGACACGGTGTTGCTGGGGCTGCAGGTCACCAACCGCTCGCCCCTGGGCGCGGTGGCGCACGACACCGGCGGCCTGCTGATCGATCACGGCTGGCTGCGCGTGCTCGGCTCGGGACATGCGCGCCTCACGCGCGACCTGCTGTCCTGGAATGAAACCCGCGGCCAGGGCCTGCTGCTGGTGGCCGACGACGCCGCGGGCGGCTTCTTCGCGCTCAACGGCGGCGCCTTGGGCGACGATGCGGGCGCGCTCTATTACTGGGCGCCCGATTCGCTCGAATGGGAGCCGCTCGAGATCGGCTACGGCGACTTCCTGCAATGGGCGCTGAGCGGCCGGCTGGCGCAGTTCTACGCCGACCTGCGCTGGCCCGAGTGGCAGGCCGAGGTCGCCGCCTTGCCGGGCGACCAGTGCATGAGCTTCTTTCCGTTCCTGTGGTCGCGCGAAGGCGCGCCGGCCACGAGCGCGCGCAAGCCGGTGCCGGTGGCCGAACAGTACGCGTTCAACCTCGAACAGGGCGGCGCCTAGCCCGCGCGCCGTCGCGCGCCTGGCCTGCGACGCGCATCGCCCGGCGGGCCGGCCCGCGCAGCGGGTTTGCTACAGTCTCGCAACGCCGCGCCGGCCGCCTCGACCCCGAGCCGCGGCCCGGCCGCCCCGCCATCGAGGAGACCCCCGTGCGCCGCCTGACCCCGCTGTCCAGCCTGTTTTCCGCCCTCTGCCTCGCGCTCACGCTGGGCGCCGCCACGCCGGCCGGCGCCGAACCGCAGCCCGAGGCGCTGCTGGCGGCCGCGCGCCTCGGCGACAACGATGCGGTGCGCACGCTGCTGCGCGCCGGCACTGCCATCGATCCGCGCGACGCCGCCGGCAACACGCCGCTGCTGCTGGCCACCGCGAAAGGCCACACCACCACCGCGCTGGTGCTGATCGAGGCCGGCGCCGACGTCAACCTGAAGAACGACATGCAGGACAGCGCCTATCTGCTGGCCGGCGCGCGCGGCGAGCTCGACATCGTGCGCGCCACCATCGAGCACGGCGCCAATCTCAAGAGCACCAACCGCTACGGCGGCACCGCGCTGATCCCCGCCTGCGAGCGCGGCCACGTCGCCACGGTGAAGCTGTTGCTCGAGGCCGGCGTCGACCCCGACCACGTCAATCGCCTGGGCTGGACCGGCCTGCTCGAAGCCATCCTGCTGAGCGACGGCGGGCCGCGCCACCAGGAGATCGTGGCCCTCTTGATTGCGCACGGCGCCGACGTCAACCTGCCCGATGGCGACGGCGTGAGCCCGCTCACCCACGCGCGCCAGCGCGGCCACACCGCCACCGCCCGCCTGCTGGAGCAGGCCGGCGCACGCTGAGCGGCGCGCTCACTGCCCCTGCCGGGTCGGCATCACCACCACCTGCTGCAGATTGACCCGCTTGGGCAGACCGGCCAGGAAGCCGACCACCTCGGCCACGTCTTGCGGCTGCAGGAACTCGATCTGCTCGCCGGCCTGCGTCAGCCAGTCGAGCGCGCCCTGGAAGGTCACGTGATCCTGCAGCTCGGTCGCGACGATGCCGGGCTCGATCATCGCCACCCGGATGTTCTTCGGACCCAGCTCGATGCGCAGGTGGCGCGTCAGGTGGCTCACATAGGCCTTGGTGGCGCTATAGGTGGCGAAGTACGGAAACAGGCCCTGGGCGCAGATCGACGAGGTGTTGATCAGGTCGGCCGGCGCGCCCTCGGCCGCGGCCTGCGCCAGTTGCGGCACGAAGGCATGGATCACGCGCATCACGCCAGTCACGTTCAGATCGATCTGTTGTTCCCACTCCGCCAGCCGGCGGTCTTCGATCGCGCCGGGCAACATCACGCCCGCGTTGTTGAACACCAGGTCGGCGCGGCCCCATTCGGCGGCCACCCGCGCCGCCGCCGCGTCCACCGAGGCCTGGTCCGTCACGTCCGTGGCCAGCGCCATGGCCTGGCCGCCCGCGGCCTCGATCTCGGCCACGACCTCGGCCAGCCGCTCGGCACGGCGCGCCAGCAGCGCCACGCGTGCGCCGCGCGCCGCCAGCAGCCGCGCGCTGGCCAGGCCGATGCCGCTTGACGCGCCCACCACCACGGCCACGCGGCCGGCCAGATCCTGATTGATTGCGTTCATGCTGATCTCCCGTTGGGTTGTCGCGCCGCGATGCGCAGCGCCATGCAGCGAACTTTAGGCAGATCCACTCATCTCCAGTAGTTGGCCAACAGGCACATCATTCACAACCGAAAGTTGTCATAATGGAGGCCTCTTCCGTTTGCCGGCGCGACAGCCATGAACGAACTGCGTGCGATATCGATCTTTGTGCGGGTGGCCGAGCTCGGCAGTTTCAACCAGGTGGCGCTATCGCAGGGCATGACGCCACAGGCGGTGAGCAAGAGCATCCGGCAGCTCGAACACCACCTCGGCCAGCGGCTGTTCCATCGCACGACCCGCAGCAACACCCTCACCGAAGACGGCCAGCGTTTCCTCGAGGCGGTCAAACCCAGGCTCGATGCGCTGCAGCGGGTGCTGACCGGCGCGCGCCAGGCCAGCGGCGACGAGCAGGGCCTGGTGCGCATCGGCGCGGCCACGCCGGTCGGCCGCAAGGTGCTGATGCCGCTGCTGCGGGCATTTCACGCGCGCCATCCGCGCATCGAGGTCGAGCTGGTGCTCGACGAAAAGTTCTCGGACCTCGTGGCCGAGCGCATCGACGTGGGTTTTCGTGCCGGCAGCGCGCCGGCGGCGCAGGTGGTCACGCGCCAGCTGTTCCCGATCCAGGACATCGTGTGTGCGGCGCCGGCCTATCTGCGCGAGGCCGGCGTGCCGGCCGATCTCGACGCGCTGACCGGCCACCGTTGCACCGGCTACCGCAGCCCCACCACCGGCCGGCTGCTGCCCTGGGAATTCAAGATCGACGGCATGACGGTCTATCGCAACGTCACGCCGGTGTTCTGCGCCAACGAGCCCGAGACCGAAATGGAGGGCGTGCTGGCCGGCTTCGGCATCGGCCTGATCGACAGCATCAATGCCGTCGGCCGCCTGCGCGCCGGCGAGCTGGTGCCGCTGTTCACCGACCGGGTCAACGACAGGCGCGGCCTGCACATCTGGTATGCCAACCGCAGCAACATGCCGCGGCGCGTGCGGCTGTTCATCGACTTCGCCCTCGAACGCCTGCTGGACAGCACCGACTACACCCTGTCCACGGCCGAGCTGCGCACGCTGGAGCGCAAGGGGCTGGCGGCCGTGCGCCGCGGCGCCGGCAGATCGGGCGGATGAAGCATCGAGCGGTGCAACGGTCTCGCCGCGCGCCGGCCGCGTGGCGGCGCGGCGTCACACCCCCGCCTGCGCGGCGATCTCGGCCTGGGCGGTGACCCAGTCGCGGAACTGCGCCAGCGGCGGATAGCCGGCGCGGTCCTCGCGGTAGATCAAGTAGTAGCCGAGCGGATCGGGCATCTCGCCCGCCATCGCGATCCGCACGGTGCCCGCGCGCAACTCCTCCTCGACGAAGTCGCGCGGCACCAGCCCCACGCCGATGCCCGCGATCACGGCCTGGATCAGGTGCGAGGTCAGCTCGAAATCCGGGCCCGGCCGCAACTGGTTGGCGGCGATCCCGCGCGCCGCGAACCAGCGCGTCCAGTTTTCCGGCCGGGCCTTGACCCGCAGCAGCAGATGACGCGCCAGGTCGCGCGGCGCCGCATGCGGGCCGCCGGCCTGCAGCGCCGGGCTGATGATGGGCACCAGGCGCTCGTCCATCAGCAGATGCGCGCGGCATCCCGGCCAGGTGCCGTCGCCCACGGCGATGTAGGCGTCCATGCCCGAGCGCTCCAGGTCGACGTGGCCCACCCGGGAATGGATGTGCACCTGCACCTGGCCGTAGCGCTTGTAGAAGTCGCTCAGGCGCGGCAGCAGCCATTTGGTGCCGAAGATGGGCAGCACCGCGAGGTGCAGCGCGCCCGCGCCGGGCCGGAACGCGATGGCCTGCAGCGTGGCGTTGCGCACGCCCGCGAGGTGATGCGACAGCTCGCGCTGGTACATCGCGCCGACCTCGGTGAGCGCGATGCGGCGTCCGGTGCGCTCGAACAGCGCTACGTCGATCAATGCCTCCAGCGCCTGCACCTGCTTGCTGATGGCGCTCTGGGTGGTCGAGAGCTCATGGGCGGCGCGCGTGAAGCTCTGGTGGCGGGCGGCGGCCTCGAAGGCCAGCAGCAGCGACATCGACGGCGTGAGCTTGCGCGGGTTCATTCCATTTACTCCTGAAAATCCCGAAAAAGCTTCGTTTGCCGGGAGCCTGCACCACGCCGCAGAATACAGGAAATCGCTGCCGCGCCGCCCGAGCCCCGGGCGCACACGCACGAGGCCATATTCTGCCGGCTCCTGTATCGAGCCGCCCGGCCCGTGCCGGCAGCCCGGCCGCGCGCCCCGGCGCCGACCCGACCCGCGGCCACGCAACAGGCGTCGCCGCTCACTGGAGCAGCACCATGGATCTCGGAATTTCAAACAAAGTCGCGCTGGTACTGGGCGCCGGCGGCGGGCTGGGCGGCGCGATCGCGCAGGCGCTGGCCGCCGAGGGCGCGCAGGTGGCCGTGGCCGACATCGACCTGGACGCGGCGCAACGCACGGCGGCCGCCGTCGAGGCCGCGGGCGGCAAGGCCCTCGCGCTGCAATGGGACCTGGCCGACCTCGGCGCCATCGAGGCCCACATCGGCCGCATCGAGAGCCAGCTCGGCCCCGTCGACATCCTGGTCAACAACACGGGCGGCCCGCCGCCCACGCCGGCCGGCGGCCAGGATCCGGCCGCCTGGCGCAAGTATTTCGACAGCATGGTGCTGCCGGTCTACGCCATCACCGACCGCGTGCTGCCCGGCATGCGCGAGCGCCGCTGGGGCCGCGTCATCACCAGCACGTCGTCCGGCGTGATCGCGCCCATCGCCAACCTCGGCATCTCGAACTCGCTGCGCCTGGCCATCGTCGGCTGGTCCAAGACCCTGGCGCGCGAAGTCGGCAAGGACGGCATCACGGTCAACATCGTGCTGCCCGGCCGCATCGCCACCGACCGCATCCAGTTTCTGGACGAGGCGCGCGCCAAGCGCGAGAACCGCAGCGTGGCGTCGGTGGCCGAGGAAAGCACGGCCAGCATTCCCGCCGGCCGCTACGGCAAGCCGGCGGAGTACGGCGGCGTGGTCGCCTTCCTGGCGAGCCAGCAGGCCAGCTACATCACCGGCTCGACCCTGCGGGTCGACGGCGGCATGATCCAGAGCATCTGAACACCGGGGCGCGCTTGCTCCGGCGCGCGCCGCGCCCTTACGCTTGAGACAGACCTACAAGGAGGAACACCCCATGCCGCTGCTGACTTCCGACGCCAAAGGCGTCTACCCGATCGCACCGACCCCGTTCTTCGACGACGGCCGCATCGACACCGCCTCGATCGACCGCATGATGGACTTCTATCATTCCATCGGCGCCACCGGCGTGACCGTGCTGGGCCAGCTGGGCGAGGCCCAGAAGCTCGAACACACCGAATCGCTCGAGGTGGCGAGCCAGGTGATCGGCCGGGCCGACAAGCTGCCCGTGATCGTGGGCGTGTCCGCGCCCGGCTTCGCCGCCATGCGCGCGCTCACGCACGAGGTGATGGCGCGCGGCGCGGCCGGCGTCATGATCGCGCCGCCCAACACGCTGCGCACCGACGACCAGATCGTGAACTACTACCGCCAGGCCGTGGAGGCCATCGGCGCCGACGTGCCCTTCGTGCTGCAGGACTACCCGCTGACGTTCTCGGTGCAGATGAGCGTGGGCGTGATCAAGCGCATCGTCGACGAGCTGCCCTCGTGCGTGATGCTCAAGCACGAAGACTGGCCCGGCCTGGAGAAGATCTCGTCGCTGCGTGCGCTCGAGAAGGAAGGCAAGCTGCGCCACATCTCGATCCTGTGCGGCAACAACGGCCTGTTCCTCGACTACGAGGTCGAGCGCGGCGCCGACGGCGCCAACACCGGCTACGCCTTCCCCGACATGCTGGTCGACATCGTCAGACTCAATGCGCAGGGCGACCGCGAGGCGGCGCACGACCTGTTCGACGCCCACCTGCCGCTGCTGCGCTACGAGCAGCAGCCCGGCGTGGGCCTGGCCGTGCGCAAGTACATCCTGATGCGCCGCGGCGTGCTGAGCTCGGCCGCGCAACGCAAGCCGGCCGCGCCGATGTCGGCCGTGGCGCGCACCGAGGTCGACCACCTGCTGGCGCGCCTGGCGAAGAAGGATCCGCGCGCGGGCAAGCTGGTGGGTTGAGCGCGGCGCAGTGGCCTTTCGCGTCGTTCGGAAGGGCCTTTGCGGCGCCCTGCCTTGCACGCTGGCCGGGGCGCGGCGGTGGCCGGGTCGGGTTCGCCGCCCCGCCCTGCCACCCCCGATCCCCGCGCCCTGCCTGGCACGCCGCCGCGCGCCTACACCTTGGCCGCGTGGCGGGCCTGCAGCTTCAGGCCGGCCAGCATCAGCGCGAGGCTGAGGATCACGGCCAGCGTCGCCATCGCCATGCCGGCGCCGACCGAGCCCTGCTCGAACTGGCGCCAGACGTAGATCGACACCGTCTGCATGCCGGCCGGCGCCAGCAGCAGCGAGGTGACGAGCTCGCGCGAGGCCACGGCGAACACCATCATCATGGCCGCGATCACGCTCGGCGCGGTCAGCGGTAGCGTCACGTGCCACAGCGCGCGCAGCACGCCCGCGCCATGTACGCGCGCGCTGGCCTCCAGCGTCGGCCCGAGCTGGGCCAGCGCCGCGCTGGCATAGCGCATCGGATACGGCAACAACAGGCAGCTGTAGGAACACAGCAGCAATACCCAGGTGCCGTACGGCGTCGCCGGCCAGAACGGCTGGTTCCAGGCCAGGATCAGCCCCACCCCCACCACCACGCCGGGCAAGGCCGCCGGCAGCAACGCGAGCGCATCGATCGCTGCCGCGCCGCGCACGTGCCGGCCCGCCACCAGCCAGGCCGCCAGGAAACCGAGCGCACCCGTCAGGACCGCCGCTCCCGCGGCGAGCGCCAGGCTGGTGCCCAGCGCGCCGAAGGCATCGGCATCGGCGCCGAACAGCGCGGCGAAGTTTGCAAGCGTGAAGTTGCCCGGCGCCAGCCCGCCCGACAGCGTGCGCTGCAGCGCGCTGATCGCCATCGCCGCCAGCGGCGCGCCGGCGGCCGCGAACGCCACCAGCGCGAACAGGGCCAGCACCGGCCAGCGCCAGGCACCCAGCGCCGCGTGCGCGAGCGGCACCGGCTTGCCATTCGTGGTGTCGAAGTTGCGGCCGGCAAGCACGGCACGCTGCACGGCGAAGGCCGTGAGCGCGAGCGCCACCAGCACCAGCGACAGCAGCGCCGCGCCCGACAGGTCGATGGGCCAGTCCGCCAGGCGCCGTTCGATCGCGGTGGTGAGCACCGACACGCCGGCCTGCGCACCGAGCGCCGCGGGCACGCCGTATTCCTCGATGGCGAGCGTGAACGCCAGCAACAGGCTGGCCGCGATGGCCGGCAGCGCCAGCGGCAAGGTCACCCGCATGAAGGCCGTGGCCGCGCTCGCCCCGCACACGCGCGCCACCTGCGCCAGCCGGGCGCCGCTGGCGGCCATGCTGCGCGACACCGCGAAGTACACCACCGGGAACGCGCTCAGGCCCATGATGAGGATCACGCCCAGCCGCGAATGCAGCAGGCCGCCGAGGTCCGTGCCGGTGAGCTGCCAGAGGTAGCCGCGCGGCTGCAGCGCCATCGTCCACGACAAGGCGGCGATGTACGGCGGCAGCAGGAACGGCAACAGGAACAGCAGGTCCCAGAGCCGCGCGCCGGGCAGGCGGCACAGGCCGCGCAGCGTGCCCAGCGGCAGCCCGATGGCGCCCGCGACCGCCGCCACGCCCAGGCCGAGCCCGAGCGTCTGGCCCAGCAGGCTCCAGAGCGCGGGATCGCCGAGCGCCTGCGGCCAGGCGCCGAACGGCGCCCGCAGCGAGCCCTCGCCCAGGTGCGGGAAAACGGCCTGGAGCGACACGAAGCCTACCGGCAGCGCGACGAGCACCATCAGGGCGGCTGCCACGGCAGCCGCCAACAGATAAACGCTTTTCATGGCGTTGCGCCGTTCGGGATCAGTGCTGGCCGAACAGCTTGGCGAAGCGCGCGAGCGCCTGCTCGCGGCCACCCTGGGCCTCGCCCGCACCGGCCTCGAGCACCTTGATGTCGCGCATCGGCGGCCGGCGCGCGGCCACGTCCTCGCGCGCCGGGATCAGCCAGGCGTCGGCCACGGCGGCCTGGCCGGGCTCGGACAGCACGTAGTCGATGAAGGCGCGCGCCTGCTCGGGCGAGCGGCTCGACTTGAGGATCATCATCGGCCGCGGTGCGATCACGGTGCCGCTCTGCGGGAAGATGACCTTGATCTTCTCGCCCTTCTGGATGCTGGCGTAGGCGACGTAGTCCACGCCGCCGAACACGGCGGCCTTGGCGCCCTGCAGCACCGGGGTGAGCGCCTGGGCATTGGGGCCCGAGACGGTCATGCCGTTGTCGCGCAGTTGCGCGAGCAACTTCCAGGGCGCGTCGCCCTGCGCATTCTGCAGGCCCAAGAGCAGGTCGATGGTGGCGCCGGACAGGGCCGGGTCCGGCATGGTCACGGCCGACTTGTAGGCCGGCGTGGCCAGGTCGGCCCAGTCGGCCGGTTCGGGCGTGCCGGTGCTGCTGTTCCAGACGATGCCGAGTGCGGAGATGCCCTGCGCCACGTAGGTGGCGGTGCGCAAGCGCTCGGGCACACGGGCGGCGTTGGCGCTCTGGTGCGCCAGCAGCAGGCCGCGCGCGTCCATGTCTTGTGCGGTGTCCCACGAGGCCGAGATCAGCACGTCGGCGCGCGGGTTGGCGGCTTCGGCCTCCAGCCGCGCCATCACCTTGCCGGTGGTGGCCTGGAACACGTCGACGCGCACGCCGGTCTGCCTGGTGTAGCCCTCGGCGAGCTGCTTGATCAAAGTGCCGGGACCGGCCGTGTACACGGTGAGCGCCCGGGCGGGCGTATCCGCGTGGGCTGCGCCGCCGGCGCCGAGGGTGAGTGCCATAAGAAGACGAATCATCGTCCGGGAGGAAACGGGGGCGACCATTTTATGAAGATTCCTTTAAGTATTTATGACAGCCGTCACACGCCCTGCCTCCATGCGGGCCACCTGGTGGGCCAGCGCATGGGCTTCATCGTGGTCGTGCGTCACATAGACGGCGGTCGTGCCGAGACGGCGCAGCAGCGCACCGATTTCGGTGCAGAGCGATTCGCGCAGGTCGCGGTCGAGGTTGGAGAGCGGCTCGTCGAACAGCAGCAGCGCGGGCTGGGCCACGATGGCGCGCGCAAGCGCCACGCGCTGCTGCTGCCCGCCCGACAGTTGCGACGGGCGGCGGGCGCCGAGGTGCGACAGGCCCACCAGCGCCAGCGCGTCGGCCACGCGGGCCTCGCGCTCGGCGCGCGGCACGCGCCGCATCGCCAGCGGAAACGCCACGTTCTGCGCCACGCTCATGTGCGGCCACAACGCGTAGTCCTGGAACACCATGCCCAGGTCGCGCCCTTCGGGCGGCACGAACGCGCCCGGCGCGCACATCGTGCGCCCGCTGAACGCGATTGCGCCGCTGTCCGGACGCAGCAGGCCGGCCAGCGATTTCAGCAGCGTGCTCTTGCCGCAGCCCGAGGGGCCGAGCAAGGCAAGCACCGTGCCGGCCGGCACCTCGAGATCGACCCCGGCCAGCACGACGTGCCCGTGGTAGGCGTGGCGCAGGCCACGCACTGCCACGTCGGCGCCGCGGATTGGCGCCGACGCCATCAGAAGCGGTGGCGCAGGCCGACGGCCACGCCCAGCTGATTGCGACCCGGCTCGACGTTCACGCCGTACTTGCCGCCGATCACGCTGACCGACGAGCCGTTGTCGTTGAGCGCATACGAGCCCAGCGCATACAGCGTGGTGCGCTTGGACAGGTCGTATTCGCTGCCGAGCACCAGCAGCGTGGGCTTCTGGTCGTCGAGGTCGCCCTGCACCGCGGGGCACGACACGCCGTTCATGTTGTCGCAGGTATTGCCGTCCATGTGATAGACGGCCAGCGACAGACGCGTGGCGGGCGTGGCCTGCCAGGCGGCGCCGACCCAGTACAGGCGGCTGACGTAGTCGCGCTGGGTGAGCTTCTGCTCGAGCCAACGATAGCCGCCGTAGACCTTCACGCCATCGAAGTCGTAGGCGAGCGCGGCGAGGATGCGGTCTTCACGGTTGCCGCTGTCGGCCGGCGCCTTGGGCGCGTCGGCGCGCTTGGTGTGGTACAGCACCGCCGCGTCCCAGCCACCGCTCTGGTAGCGCAGGCCGCCGCCGATCATGCGGCCGGTGTTGGTGTCGGTCCAGCTCTGGTCGTTGTTCCAGCCGAAGCTGTAGTAGGCGCCGACCGACACCGGGCCGAACTTGTTGGTGTACTTGATCGCGTTGTCCATGCGGTCGGAGAACGCAGGGTCGATCCGCTTGCCGCCGTAGGTGGCGTTCTCGAACGGATTGAACTTGCTCATCCAGTCGATCATCAGCGTGTTGTGGCGGCCCAGCGTCAGGGTGCCGAAGCGGCGGTCGGCCAGGCCAACGTAGGCCTGGCGGCCGAACAGGCGGCCGCCCTGCAGCGTCTTGCCGTTGCCGACGTCGAAGCCCGATTCGAGCGCGAAGACCGTCTTCAGGCCATCGCCCAGGTCTTCGGTGCCGCGCAGGCCCCAGCGCGAGCCGTTCATGTTGCCGGACGACATGCCGGTCTTCGAACGCCCTTCGGGGCCATGGGTCAGGGTCTGGACGCCCACGTCGATCAGGCCATAGAGCTGAACGGTGGAGCTGGGCGTGGCTGCGTGGGCGTTTGCGGCCGACAGCAGGAGAGCGGGCAGGCAGGCGCGTGCCGCCGCGGTGCGGATCAGGGTTTTCACAGGTTGTGTCCTCTTTGGGATTCAATCGGAGCGCACAGTCTAGGTATCGACTGCTACAACCACGTGACGGTCGCGCCCGATTGTTTGTGCACGCAACCATCTCCCTGACCCTGAACCCACGCACAAAAAAGCCGACCCCAAGGCCGGCTCCAAAACAAAGGTGTCAGACTACATTTATCCCCGCACCCTGCCCCAAACAAAGGTGTCAGACTGCAATTTCGCGGAGGGCCGGGCGCCAAACAATGGTGTCAGACTGCATTTTTTCGCTGGTCAGCAATCGGAAAAAATGTAGTCTGACACCTTTGTTTTGTCGGCCAACAGACAAGGAAATGCAGTCTGACACCTTTGTTCAATGCGCCAGCCGCCGCGAAATTGCAGTCTGACACCTTTGTTTGGAGGGGTCAGGGTTTGGGGGTGAAGCGGTAGTCGATCATGCGGGCGAGCGACTCACGGTCGGCGGGGATGTCTTCCATGCGGTATTGGGTGGGGTCGCGGTTGACCCAGGAATCGACGACGTTCCAGCCGCCCTGCCCGTCGTCCTGCATCTGCAGCGCGTAGATCCACACGCCGGTCCAGCTGCGGTGAAAGCGCAGCCATCCCGCATCGAAATAGATGAACCAGCGGTCGTCCATGTCGGCCGGGATCTCGCCCAGCCGCATCCGGGCCACCATGGCGGCATCGTAATGCGCACTGAATCCCAGCGGCTCGCGTTGCGCGGGTGCGGGCTCGTGTTTCCAGCTGTGCGGACCGGCGGCCTCGCGCGCCGTCAACGCGCGACCTCGTTGCGGTTGAACACCAGGTAGCCCGCAATCGCGATCATGGTCGCACCCAGCACGCCCTCCTGCGCGCGCAGGAACCACGGGTTGCGCGTGAGCCAGCCGCGGATGCGCGAGGCGCCATAGGCGAAGCCGGCGCCGGTGATCAAGCCCATCAGCTCCGAGAACACCGCGAGCGACAGCATCTGCAGCCACACCGGGCCCAGCGCGGGATCGGTGAACTGCGGCAGGAACGCGATCAGGAAAATGAACACCTTGGGATTGAGCAGGTTCGTCATGAAGCCCTGCACATAGGCATCGCGCCCCTCGCCGCGCGCATTGCTCGACGCCAGCGCGCCCGCGCGGCGACTGCGCAGCAGCGCCTTCACACCGAGATAGACCAGGTAGCACGCGCCCGCCAGCTTCACGGCCATGAACAGCTCGGGCGACTGCTTGAACACGGCGGCCAGGCCCAGCACCACCAGCGGGATCTGCACCAGGCCGGCGGAAAACGTGCCCAGCACGCTGTACCAGGCGGTGCGAAAGCCCTGCGTCATGCCGCGCGTGAGCGTGAGCGCCATGTCCGGACCGGGGGTGAGCTTGAGCGCCATGTCGGCGGCGAGAAACAGCAGGAACAGTTGCAGCGAAGGCATGGGAAAGACAGCAGCGAGAAGCCGGCGGCCGGACGCCGCCCCTGCGGCGCCGCAGACGAGCGTGCCGGCGGAGTCGTTTGCATTATGCCCGCGCGCTGCCCGGCGAAGCTGACAACCGGCTTGCGAGTGTTATGTTATTACATTACACTCGCGGCCGTCGGCGCTTGCCGTCCGCTTCGCTGTCCCGCCGCCCCGCCGGCCCCCGCCTTTGCCGTACCCATGACCGGTTCTTCCGCCTCCGCGCTCTCCCCCGCCCCGTCCACCCGCCTGCAATCGATCGACGCCTTGCGCGGCCTGGTGATGCTCATCATGCTGCTCGACCACGTGCGCGAGACCGTCTATCTGCACGCGCAGGTGGGCGACCCGATGAACGTGGCCGACACCCCGCCCGACCTGTTCTTCTCGCGCCTGCTCGCGCATCTGTGCGCACCGGTATTCGTGTTCCTGACGGGTCTGTCGGCATGGCTGTATGGCCAAAAGGCCGGCAGCCTGAACGCCACCAGCGCATTTCTCGCCAAGCGCGGCCTGTTTCTCGTGGCACTCGAGTTCACGGTCATCAACTTCGCCTGGACCTTCCAGTTTCCGCCCGCCGTGGTCTATCTGCAGGTGATCTGGGCCATCGGCTTGTCGATGCTGGCGCTCGCGCTGCTGGTGCGCCTGCCGCGCCCCGCCCTGATCGCGGTGGGCGTGCTGCTGGTCGCCGGCCACAACCTGCTGGACGGCATCCATTTCGCAGCAGGCGAGCCCGGCTTCGTGCCGTGGGCCATCCTGCACGATCGCGGCTGGCTCGAGGTGAGCGAAGGCCTGCGCCTGCGCACCTCTTACCCCGTGCTGCCCTGGATCGGCGTGATCGCGCTGGGCTATGCCGCGGGCCCCTGGTTCGCCAGGACGGTTGCGCCCGCAACCCGACAGCGCCGGCTGTGCCTGGCCGGCCTGGGCGCGATCGCCTTATTCGTCGTGCTGCGCGCGTTCAACGCCTACGGCCAAGCCCAGGGCTGGAGCGTGCAGGACGACGCGTTGCGCTCGTTGATGAGCTTCATCAACATCACCAAGTATCCGCCCTCGCTGTTCTTCCTGCTGCTCACGCTCGGCCTGGGCCTGCTGCTGCTGGCCTGGCTCGAACGCCTCGGCACGCGCGCGCCGGTGGGCGTGCTGTGCGTCTATGGCGCGGCTCCCATGTTCTTCTACATCCTGCACCTCTACGTGCTGAAGCTGCTCTATCTCGCCGCGCTGGCCGTGTGGGGCGCCAACCAGGGCCAGTACTTCGGCGTCGACGGCGTCGGCATGCTGTGGCTGCTCACGCTCGCGCTCGCCGTGGCGCTCTATTGGCCGGTGCGCGCCTTCGGCCGCCTCAAGGCGCAGCGCCGCGACATCGCCTGGCTCAAGTACCTGTGAGGCCGGCCATGACGCAGGCGCATTCCTTGCGCGCGGCCGCGCTGGCCTTGAGCCTCGCCGCGCCCGCGGCCTGGGCCGACGCGCCGGTGCTGTACGGCGTGGTCGATTTGGGCCTGGCCGGCATCGACGACCGCGACAGGGGCAGTTCTCACGGCATGCAGAGCGGCATGCAATCGGGCTCGCGCTTCGGCCTGCGCGGTCGCGAAGACCTCGGCGGCGGACTTTACACCCGCTTCCAGCTCGAAAGCGGCACGCTGGCCAACAACGGCCGCAGCGCGCAGGGTGGCCGTCTGTTCGGCCGGGCCGCGTGGATCGGGCTGGGCGGCGCCTGGGGCGAGCTGCGCGCCGGCCGCCAGACCTCGGTGTCGTCGGAGTTGCTGGGCGAATTCGATCCGTTCCTCGCCTCGTACCTGAGCCTGGGCGCGCAGACCGCACTGCTGCCGTTCAACGCCAACCGCGCCGACAACACGCTTGCCTGGCGCCTGCCGCTCGCCGCGCCGTGGCGCGTCGCGGTCGACCACAGCTTCGACGCCGGTGCGGGCGGCGGCTTCGCCACCAACGCCTCCAACCGGCTCAGCAGCGCGGCGCTGGGCTACGACGACGGCGCCTCCGCGCTGGCGCTGACCTACGAAGGCGCGCGCTGGGCCGCCGGCACCACGGAGGGCCGCGCGATGGCCGCCGCGGGCGCGCCGGCGCAGCCGTGGTCGGCCTCACTCGCCGCGCGCCAGGCCCTCGGGCCCGCCACGCTCTATCTGGGCTATTCCTATATGCGGCACGGCTCGACGATCCCCGCCGCGCCCTCGCCCGGCCAGACGCCCTACTTCCCCGGCAGCACCGTGCACGGCCTGCTCGCCGGACTCGGGTGGCGCGTCGGCCCCGGCACGATCATGGCCTCGTGGCAAGCCAGCCTGCCGGGCAATGGCGCGCTCGCCCGCCAGGGAGCCACGCACCGGCAGCACATCGCCTCGGTCGGCTACGCGCACGACCTCTCCAAGCGCACCAATGTGTACGCCATTCTCGGGCAGTTGCGCGGCGCCTGGGCCGACCCGGCGTGGCGCCAGACCCAGTACGCGGTCGGGCTGCGGCATCGGTTCTGAGGCATTCGGGCGCACGCGGCCCCGTGTCCGCTCAGTCGGCCCGCCCCACACCCCACCCGCGGCGCGCGATGGCCAGGCTGAGCCAGATGGCCAGCACGCAGACCGCGCCGAATACCCAGCCCGACGCCGCGCCGGCCGAGATGCCGGACAGCAAGGTGCCGACCGTGCAGCCGAGCGCGGTCATGCCGCCCCAGCCCATCAGCACACCGCCGGCGAACTGCCGTGCCAGCTTGCCGGCGCCTGCCCGTGCCACGCGAAACGCGCCGGCGTTCAGCGCGGCCGCGAATGCACCGCCCACCAGCCCCAGCACGAAGACGCCGTTGTTCGACAGCAGCGCGGCCTTCACGACGGTGGCGCAGCCCGCGAAGCTGTCCAGGCCCTGCAGCCGATCGGGCAACCAGCCCGCAGCCGCCACTCCGGTGCGCGCAAGACTGCCGAGCTCGGCGGTCACACCCAGCGGCGCCACGCGCAGATAGGCCAGCACGCCGATGAAGCCCACGATCAGGCCAGCCGCCACCGGCGGCCAGCGCCGCGTGCTCAGCAGGGTCCAGAGACCAGGCGGCGGCAGAGCCGATGTGGTTGCGCGCGCAATCGCTGGCGCCGCAACCCGCGCGCGCTGCCCCGCGCGCCAGACCACCGTCGCCAGGCCGCCCAGCAGCGCCAGTTGCACCAGCGCCGTGCCGCCATAACCCAGATGCTGCGGCAGCCACACCACGGGCGCGGCCTGGATCAGGCCCAGGTAAAGCGGATTCCAGGTGAGAAAGCCCAGCACGAAGCCCACGGCGGCGCCAAGCAGGGCGAGCAACGACGGCCAGTGCCCCTCACCCAGCCGATAGAAATGCGCGCTGATGCACGAGCCCGACACGGTCATGCCCACGCCGAACAACGCCGCGCCGGCAACCAGTGCAACGCTGAGCGGACCGATGTGCGCGCCGGGCGGCAGCCGCCCGGTGGGCACCGGCAGCATGGCGCCGAGCAGCGCCAGATAACCCAGCGTGCCCGCCGCCAACGCCACCAGGATGGCGACCAGACCCTCGGTTTCGCGCCGCTCAATGAAATCGCGCGTGATGCAGTAGAAGCAGAAACGGGAGCGCTGCAGCGTCACGCCGAAGGCGCCGCCCAGCAACAGCGAGAACGCCAGCTCGCGCCCGGCGGTGCCCCCGCCGGCGCCCGCCAACACGAAAGCGGCCGCGACCAGCGCGACCGCCACGACCAGGGCGAGAAGACGAGCGCCCGCGGCCGGGACGAGCCCGGCCGGCGTCGGTGCCGACGTGACAGCCACGATCAGGTCTTGCCCCACACGGTGCCGGCCGGGTTGGCGATCGGCGCGCCGACGCTGTTGCCGTACTCCGTCCACGAGCCGTCGTAGTTGCGCACGTCATAGCCCAGCAGCTTGCTCAAGGCGAACCAGCTGTGGCTCGAGCGCTCGCCGATGCGGCAGTAGGTGATCACCGGCTTGCTGCCGTCCACACCCACGGCCTGGTAGATGGCCTTGAGTTCCTCGGCCGACTTGAAGGTGCCGTCCTCGGCCACCAGCTTGCCCCAGGGCACGTTCACCGCGCCCGGCACGTGGCCGGCGCGCACCGCGAGCTCCTGCACGCCCGAGGGCGCAAACACCTTGCCCTGGTATTCGTCGGCCGAACGGATGTCCACCAGCACCGCCTGCTTTTCCTGGCGGGCCACCGCCAGCACGTCGCCCAGGCGCGCGCGCAGCGCGGCGTTGGCCGTCTTGACCTTGGCGTTGCCGGGCGCGTGCACCTGCACGCGGTTCGACAGCGGGCGGCCCTCGGCCTCCCACTTCTTGCGGCCGCCGTCGAGCAGCTTCACGTTCGGCACGCCATAGATGTCGAACACCCACGCGCCCCAGGCGGCAAACCAGTTGTTGTTGTCGCCGTAGAGCACGACGGTGCTGTCGTCGTTGACGCCCGCGCGCGCCAGCAAGGCCTGGAACTGCTGCGGCGACGCGATATCGCGCGACACCGTGTCCACCAGATCGGTGTGCCAGCTGAAGTTGCTGGCGCCGCGGATGTGGCCACGCTCGAACAGGCCGGGGTTCACGCTCACCTCGATGACCTTCAGCTTGGGGTTGTCGAGATTCTTCTCGAGCCAGTCGGTCGAGACCAGGAAATCGGCGTGTTGCGCCAATGCGGGCGCGCTCAGCAGCGCGGCCAGGGCGAGGCCGATGCGGGCCAGGCGTCGTCGCAGGGACATGGGGTCATCCTCCAGAATCGCGGCCGGCACAGCGCGGCCGCGTGGAGGGCAAGATAGCCAGCCGCCGTGCGCGCACGAACGACTTTGTCGTCATATCTTGATAACTTTTTGTTCAGCTAGTTGTCAGCCAGCCCAACCGCTCTCACCCGCATGCCTTGGGATCCGTGTTGCCCGGGTCCGTGCAGGCCCGCCACACGTCCGGCCCCAGCGCGGTCAGGGGCAGATAGCGCGCCATCGGCGAGATGTAGAGAAACACCCGCCCCGGCGTGTCGCGCAGCGCCTGATGGAACGCGGGCACCTGCTCTGCGGCCAGCGCCACTTTGCCGGTCGCGTCGGTGCGGCCCTGCATCAGCACCGTGTGCACGGCCGGATCCCAGGACGGCAGCGCGTCCCCCTCTACCGTATCGGCGGGTACGCGCACCAGCTGCCACGGTTCGTCCGGAATCTCGGTATCGAGCGCCGGCCCGGCGTCCGGCGCCACCACCAGCACGCGATCGTTGTCGTTCGGCGGCACGGCATGCGCCGTCACGTGATCGGGCTGCGAGTCATCCGGACGCGCGCGGTAGACCGCGGCCACCTTGCCGTCGGCGCCGTAGCGGTGCACCACCGCACCCAGCGCGCCGGCGCGCAGATCGATGATGCGTTCCAGCGCGCCCTGCGCATCGCGCACGTAGTACACCGGCAGCCGGGGTGTTTCGGCGCATTCGCCATGAAACGCCGTGATGCGACCTTGCGCGTCGCGGCTCAGGCAGGCCTGCGCCAGCCGGGCGTTCGAGCGCCGCGCCGTGTCGTAGCTGGCATAGGCGATGAGCCGGCCCTGCGCGTCGTAGGCCAGGCGGAAGCCGCCGTCGCTCACGCGCTGCCCGAGCGCGACGCGAAAGCGCTCGATCCGGCACAGCCGGCCATCGGCGTCGCGCTGCAACACCGTGGCGGCGTGAGCCGCATCGGCCGCGCCATAGACCGACCAGTCGACCGCGTCGGTCCAGGTGCGCGGCAGCAGGTCGCCCTCCTGCGCCACGTCGATCAGCGCCGGGCCTGCCACCACGCGCTCGCCCTGCTGCCCGAGCAGCAAGCGGGTCTCGTTGGGCGGCAGTTCGAGGCTCAATGCTTGCGCGCGCAACCCTTCGGCAGCGGCGCTCTGTGAAAACGGCGTCTCGAGCGGGGCGCACGCGCCCCATCCCAGCATGGGCCACGCGGCCAGCAACACGGCGCCCAAGGCACGGCAACGAAGACGGTTCATCGTGGCCTCACCCATGCTGTTTGTTGTCGAGATACTGGATCACCGCCCAGAACTCGCGCGTGATCGCGCCCAATCGCAGCGTCGGGCCCTCCTGGAACAGCAGGAACGGATAGACCTCGCGTTCCAGCGTGCCCGTGGCCGGCAGGCGGTAGTCGGTGTAGATCTCGCGGTCCGCGAACAGCGGCTCCAGCATGCCGCCGCCATCGATGTGCAGATACCAGGCGCGCAACTGCTGCGGCGCCTTGCCCGGTGGCGCGTCGGTGTAGGGTCCGCCGTCGCCCGCGACCACGGCCTGGCGCAGCACGCTCAGCACCAGCCGGCGCGGTCCGGCGAAGGCGATGCCGCCCGCGGTCGACCCCTCCGGCTGTTCGCTCATCTGGCGCACGAACGTGACCGCGCGCGAGCCCGGCACGATGGTGTCGGCGAAGATACGTTCGATGTCCGCGTCGGTGGGATTGCGCACGCCATCCAGCTTGCGGAAATCACGCTGGAAATCGCTGACCCAGCGCGCGAAACGCTGCGTCTGGGCCTGGCGGTCGAAGGCTTGGGCCGGGACCTGGCGCTGGGCCTGGGACTGGGCCTGGGCCGAGGTCTGCACCTGGGCCTGTGCGGCGTCCAATCCCGCGAGCAATGCCAGCGCCAGCGCGCCGGACCGCAGCCCGTGCAACCTGCGCCGCCGCAACGCCAATCGCACACTCGCCATCGCCATGGCCACCATGTTTCGGATCTCCGGATGAAGGCGGCGCGCGCCGCGCCGGGTGAGGCGCATTATGCGCAATGCCCGCGCCGCTTGTCACCCCGCGCTCAGAGAAACCCGATCCACCGGCCTGCCAGCACGCACCCCAGCCAGGCAAGCAGCGACAGCGCGGCGTGCAGCCGCAAGGCGATCGGGGCGCGCCCCTGCGCCAGCGCGTGCCGCCACGCGCGGCCACGCCGCACCCATAGTGCATTGAGGGTGGCCAGCAGCACCAGCGCCAGCTTGAGCTGGAACGCGCGATTGCCGGCGTATTCGATCGGTTGCGCGAGAAACAGCCAGGCCCCGCTGAGCAGCGCAAGCGCCAGCCCCACGGCCGCGCCGCGCGCCAGGACCGGCGCGAGCACGGCCAGCGGCCCCGGCGGCAGCAGGCCGACCAGGCGCAGATCGAGCGGCACGATGGCGCCGATCAGCAGGCCGATCGACACGATGTGGGCCGCGCTCACCACGATGTAGAGCGTGGCCGACCCGCGCAGCCACGCGCCGGGCGGCAGTGCCGCCAGGCTCTCGAGCAACGCCATGCTCAGGGCTTCTTGATGCGGCTGGGATAGATGTCGTAGGTCTTGCCG
>Ga0160496_1000128_pt1 | contig 54645 bp, 48 predicted proteins | sample DIDPMG_2_FD_108231 | JGI IMG/M metagenome (GOLD analysis project Ga0160496, IMG submission 108231) | Enriched soil microbial communities from UW Madison campus, WI, USA - DID2937_E24_FP MG | ecosystem: Environmental > Terrestrial > Soil > Grasslands | place: USA: Madison, Wisconsin | collected...
ACCGCGGATCGCAAGCCTTGGGCGAGCTTGACGGCATCATCGTTCGCCCAGAAATGCAGGAAGAAGAGACGCGGTTGCTCGTCCAGCATATGGCTGTGCACGGCCGTTACCTCGATGCCGCTCGAGCGCAACGCATTGATGACCGGATTCACCTCATTCCCGGTCAGGACGAAGTCACCGGTAATCGCGGCCTTGCCGCCACCAGTTGGCTGGAAATTGATTCCGGTGGCCAGACCCATCGGACCCGCGGGCGTGATCGCCATTCCGTCCATCGTGACGTCGCCGCGGCGAGCGACCCCGATTTGATAGACGCCAGCATTTGCATGTCCCTTCGCACCGATGGTCTGATCGATCTTGACCGTGTCGAGGTCAAGCGGAGAGGCCGCTGGCGTAGCGGTGGAAGTTGCAGGCGGTGTTTTACTCTCGGCAAGGGCATCGCGAATGACTGAGGCCATCTTGATCGGGTCGCCGTGTCCCCCGACGTGGAGATAGAATGTTGCCGGGACGGCCCGAAGAAGGTGATTGTGGACGGCGGTCACTTCGAGACCGCCATCGATAAGCTTCGACATAACGGGATTGATCTCGGTTTCGAGCAGGACGAGGTCGCCCATAGCCATGACGCCGTCGTGGGTTGGCTTGAATGAAACCCATCCGCCGAGCGCAAGCGCGGGCCGGATGGCAACCCCGTCAAGGGTGACCTTGAGATCGGTACGCGGAAAGCCATAACGGTGAACATCGCCAGTCACGGTGGGCTTCCGCCCGAACGTTGCATCCACCTTTTGCCAATCCACGTTCTGAGCGCTGGCGAAGGTGGTCGAGGCCACGATGAATCCGCCAAGCAATGCTGGAAGAATCGCGCGCATGTTCATCTCCATTTGAAGTGGGCCTAGACCCCTGTTACGCCCCCTGCATTTCGTTGCTGACGAGGATGGCTGACGGCTTCATCGCGTCACCTCCAACAGTCCCGTGATATGAAGAACGATGCCAACGGCACAGCAGGCGGCAAGCGTCGGGATCATGCCGGCCTTGAATCGGAAGATAGCAATCGCTGCCGCAACCGAAAGCGCGAGCGCCCACGGATCAACGCTTACTAGTTTCGGCGCATCGAAATCTATAAGCAGCGCGTGGATGGGAATGGTTTCGTGGAAGATCGTGTGAATGGCGAACCAGACCGCGAGATTGAGCACCACCCCGACGACGGCGGCGGTAATGGCCGAAAGTGCCGACGCGAGGGCCTTGTTTCCCCGGATGATCTCAATGAAGGGTGCACCCAGGAATATCCAGAGGAAGCATGGCGTGAACGTCACCCACGTTGCGAGCAATCCACCCAATGTCCCGGCCAGCATGGGCGACAGTGCGCCGGGATCGCGATAGGCCGCCATGAACCCCACAAATTGTAGGACCATGATCAGTGGGCCTGGCGTGGTCTCCGCCATACCGAGGCCATCCAACATCTCGCCTGGATTCAGCCAGCCGTAATGATCAACGGCTTGTTGGGCGACGTAGGCAAGCACGGCATAGGCGCCGCCGAACGTCACCATGGCCATTTTGCTGAAGAACACGGCGATCTGGCTAAATACGTTCTCAGTCCCGAGCATCACGAGCAAGCAGAATGTGGGAATGAGCCAGAGCGCTGACCAAGTCGAGAGGACACGCAGAAAACGGCCGATCGTCGGACGGGTATGCTCCGGCTGGGTCTCGCCAAGCAGGCTATCGACGAGTGCATCGTTGCTGGCGTCGCCCTTTGACCCATGGCCAACGGTTCCCTGAAAACCTTTGATCCCGGCGGCTCCGCCGACGAGTCCGATCAATGCGGCTCCGAAAACAATGATTGGAAACGGCACGTTGAAGAAAAAAATGCAAACGAATGCGACCGCAGCGAGCGCCTTCATGACGCGATTCTTCAGAGACTTTTTGCCGATCCGGCTCACCGCCTCGATGACGATCGCCAGAACCGCCGCCTTCAATCCGAAGAAGAGTGCAACGATGATCGGAACGTTGCCGAATGCCGCATATACGTAACTCAGCGCCATGATCGCAACGATGCCCGGTACGATGAACAGGCCGCCCGCGAGCAAGCCTCCCAGCGTCCGATGCATCAGCCAGCCGACATAGGTAGCAAGCTGCTGTGCCTCCGGGCCCGGCAGCAGCATGCAATAGTTCAAAGCATGCAGGAAACGCTCCTCGGATATCCATCGTTTTTCTTCAACGAGGATCCGATGCATGACGGCGATTTGTCCGGCGGGGCCGCCGAAACTCAAGGCTGCGACCCGCAACCAAACCCAGAATGCCTGACGGACCGAAACACCATGGTGTTCTTCCGGACGCACAGCGGCAGCCATTGAGATGCTCAAATTGCGTTCTCCTGGATGGCGTGGGCCGCGATCTGCTTTCACTGCATCATCAACTGCCCAAGAATCTTAGATCATCGCATTCCTCATCCACGGCTACCGCGTCGCCTTTTGCGTTGGCTTTGCCGAGGGCCAATTGTGCGTCTCACCCGTTGCGTCACGGCACCAACGGTAAAACGCGTCGTAGACCAGCATTCCAGCTTCAAGCTGTTCGAGATCGTCGTCGTACATTCGGGAGAGTCCGAGCGATGCGGCCAGAAGGCCGGGCGCTTCCGGAGAAAGATCCAGCCGTCCGGTGTCTGCGGCGCGGACCATGATCGCCAAGCGATCGAGTGGGGGCATGGTCAGTCCGAACTCTTCGACCATGACGTCGAACGTGCACAGTTCGCCACGATGGCTCCAAAACGTGTTCTCGATATCGTATGGGGCGGCGCCGTACAGTTCGCTAACGGCTTCCACTTCGGCAGGAGCGACAAAAAGGAAGACGGCATGGGGATCGACGAAACGTCGGATCAACCAGGGGCAGGCGATGCGATCGATTTTGGGACGGGAACGGGTGACCCAGACCGTGCGTCCCTGCGCATCCGGAGGAGGTAGCTTCGATGCAGGGACCAATGCCAGCTTCGCCGCCTTCCAGGCTTCGAATCCTCCATCGAGTGTCTCGGCGGATACTTCGGAATGCCGCAACCAAGCCGCGACACCCTCGCTGAGCTTCTGCCCGTTGCGGCAGACGACGATCACCGAACGATTTGCGAAGGTTGTTGCCCAATCGGAGACGGTTTCGGATGGGCGGCGAAGCGTTCCCGGAATTGTTCGTGGGTCTTCGGCAAAATCAGTATCGGTACGCACGTCGATGAGGGCAGGCGCATTCGCCGTGCCGATCAACCGAGAAAGCTTTTCAATGGAGATGGAAGTGTATGACGACATGGCTGCGCCCTCGTTGGAAACGGGACGCGATACTTCAGCATGTCGCCTCGTGGGGAGATCGCGATCCCCAAGCCTCAAGGCTACAGCGGTAAATGGCCGGATGTCAATTCAACAGACTTCGCCAACGAAGGAACCCAGCGGGTTTACCCCGCTGGTTCGATTGTCCGGACTGCTCTTTGAAAGCCGTTTGACGTGCTCATGCGTCGTTCGGCCAACGCTTGTGAAGGTCATCAATGACAAATGCGTGCGCGTGGCGGCTCCGGGATGCGTCCGCGAGATGCGGATGACCCATCGCCAGGTTGGGATGTTCATGTTCGACGACCTCGGGGTCTCTTGCAGGCCACGTCATCAATGCGCTAGCGACGCCAGCGAAAGCGGCGGCCGTGAGAACGAACGTCGCCACAACCATGCCAGCTGTTTCGCCCAACCAGCCCGCCAATGGGTAGGTTAGGAGCCAGCATGCGTGCGATAGCGCGAACTGAGCGGCAAACACTGCAGGCCTGTCAGCAGGCCGGGCCGATCGGCGCAACAATCGCCCACTCGGGGTCTGCACGGCGCTGTAGCCAACTCCCATCAGGATCCAAAGCCCAAGCAGCATAGGCCAAATGCGATCCGGGGTCGCGACGCCCAACGTGATGCCGAGAATAACAAGAAGGCCGGTCAACAGACCGGCAGCGGATATCATCACGGCGCGATCCGGCAGCCTGTCCAGTGCGCGCGGCAACAGGAGCGCCGCAAGCATCGATCCGCCGCCGAAGCAGGCCAACGCCAGTGCGACGTCTCCGTCGGGCCGCCCCAGCAGCCCGCGCACCAGGACGACCGTATTGACGATGACCATGGCACCGGCGGCCGCCACCGATAGATTCAGGGCGAGCAATCCGCGCAGGCGCGGCGTCGCCAGATAGATGCGGATGCCGCGGGTGGTCTTGTCGTAGAAGGATTGGCCGATGGCCACGGCCGCCGCTGGCGAAGGAAGCTGGACCGACACGACAAGCAGTGCTGAGCAAATGAACCCGACAACAGTGCCAGCGAACAGTGTGTTAAATGAGATGACCGTCAATAGCGCCGCCGCCAGGGCGGGGCTGAGCAAGTTTTCCAGATCATAAGCGAGACGGGACAGCGATAATGCGCGCGTGTAGTCGCTCTCATCCGGAAGGACGTCCGGAATGGTGGCTTGAAACGTTGGCGTGAACGCTGCGGAGGCCGCCTGTAATACGAAAATCAGAATGTAAATCTGCCAGACTTGCGTCACGAACGGCAACGCGATCGCGGTCGAAGCGCGGATCAAATCCATCGTCACCAAAAATGGACGACGCGACACACGACCTGCAAGACTGCCAGCAATCGGTGCGAGGCCCACATATGCGATCATCTTGATGGCGAGGGCTGTGCCGAGCACGGCGCCCGCCCGGTCGCCCGCCAACTCGAATGCGAGCAACCCGAGGGCCACCGTCATCAAGCCTGTACCGATCAGGGCGATGACCTGTGCGGCGAATAGGTGCCGATAGGTGCGATTGACGAGGATTGACAGCATCGACAAGCTCCGGATGAAGCGACCGCGCGAGAATTTTCCCGGGCCGCCTTTGCTCTGAGATCGTTCACTCGACCGTATATCTGGCGGTCAGCGAGTGGCCGTGCAGGCTGGCCGAGAACACGACGCGGGCTTGTGGCGCAAGTTCGCCTTCGGCCTTGCCGACCATCATGTTGGGTGAGCTTGGCTTGAGCTGCACGGTGACCGTCTTGCCGCCCTGCTGGATCGTTGCGCGACCTTTCATGTCCTTGGTCGGCAATGGCGATCCATCGTCATCCCCCACATAGAAGACAATCTCCTGTCCCTTGTGAACGAACTCGATCGGATGTCCTTGTGAGGTGACGACGGGACCGCCGTTATTGCCTTTCTTGGTCTGGGCCGCGGCCGGATTGAGCGAGGCCGTCAGGGCGACGATCATGGCTGTGAAAATATACTTCAGCATTGCATTTCTCCGTTTGGGGTTTGAGTGAAGATTCAGAACGCTTCCGCCAGTCTGGAGGTCGCGGCGTGTTCGGTCAGAAGGCGGTTCAGAGGCTTTCTGCCGAAGAGAAGAAACAGGATGGGTGTCACGACGATGTCGAGCGCGGTGGCGCTCAGCAGGCCGCCGAAGATCGTCACGGCGACGGGATGGAGTATTTCTCGGCCCGGTTCGTCCGCACCGAGCAACAACGGCGTCAGTGCCAGGCCTGCGCAGAGTGCCGTCATGAGGACCGGACTGAGCCGTTCCAGACTGCCCCGCACGATCAAACGGCGGCCGAACTGCTCACCCTCATGGAGCGCGAGATTAATGTAGTGGGATATCTTCAGGATCCCGTTGCGTGCGGAAATGCCCGCGAGGGTGATGAAGCCGACCATCGAGGCGACCGACAGAGGTTCGCCAGCGATGTTCAAGGCAATGACGCTGCCGATCAGGGCAAGCGGAATCCCGCCCATGATGATCGAGGCGAGCGCAACTGAATGGTATCGGCTGTAGAGAACGATAAAGATGATCGTCAGCGACACCATCGACAGCACGCCGATCCGCCATGCCGCATCCTCCTGCGCCTGGAACGTCCCTTCAAGACTCGTCGTGTAGCCTTGCGGGAAGCTGATCTCGGTCAATGCGTGCCGGATGTCAGACGCGATCTGAGCCATGTCCCGGCGGCCGTCGCCGTTTCCGTAAACCACGATCCGGCGTTGCGTGCCTTCGCGCTGAATCTGGTTCGGCCCGTCCGTTTCGATGACCTCCGCAACTTCCTTCAACGGAATAAATCCGGATGAGGTCGGAATCAGCAGGTCCCGTAGCCCGCTGGTCGATCTGTCCTGGTCGGACAGCCGCATGACAACATCGAAGCGACGGTTTCCGTCCACGATCTGGGAAACCCTGCGACCATTCGACAGCGCATCGAGCGCCTGTGTGACGGCGGCGGGCGTCAAGCCATGAAGGGCGGCGCGCTCGTAATCGACCTCGATCCGCACCTGCGGAATGAGGACCTGCTTTTCGACTTGAAGGTCGACCAGACCCGGGATTGACGACAAACGCTGCCGCGTCGTTTCCGCCAACTGGCGCAGAGTATCCAGATCCTGGCCGTAGATTTTCAGGACGATCTGGGCGCGCACGCCCGATTGCAGATGATCCAGTCGATGGCTGATCGGCTGCCCGATCGCAACGGAAGCTGGTAAAGCCGACAGTTTGTCCCTGATATCGGCGTAAACCTCTGTCTTTTGCCGTTTCGAAGGCTTCAGATCGACGTCGATCTCGCTGAAATGGACGCCTTCGGCATGTTCGTCGAGTTCGGCGCGTCCGGTTCGGCGTCCGACCGACTTCACCTCCGAAACCTTGGCGAGGAGTTGTTCGGCCAGCAAACCGAGACGGTGTGACTCCGCCAGCGAAATGCCCGGATTGTACTGAAGCGAAAGAACCAGCGTGCCTTCATTAAAGGGAGGAAGGAAGCTGCGAGGCAACATGACCGCAGCATATCCGGCCACCAGAACCGCAATGCCGACCACGCCGAGCACAAGACCACGCCGATCGAAGGCCCAAGCGAGAAGTCGCCGATTGCCTTCTTTGAGGGTTCGTACGACGAGGCCCTCACGCTCACCGGAATGACCCTTCCCGGACAGAAGATAATACGAAAGAACCGGGGTGACGGTCACCGAGGTCAAGAGCGAGGCCAATATCGAAACGATGTAGGCGACGCCGAGCGGCGTGAACAATCGTCCCTCGATGCCTGGCAGAGCGAACAGGGGAACGAACACCAGCACGGTGATCATGGTCGCATAGACGATACCCGAGCGGACTTCCTGGCTCGCCTGCGCGATGACATCGAGAACGGCCAGTGGATTCGGCAGCGCCCGGTTTTCCCGCAAACGTCGCAGGATGTTTTCGACGTCCACCACGGCATCGTCGACCAGTTCCCCGATCGCGATCGCAAGTCCTCCCAGCGTCATCGTGTTGATGGTGAGACCGAACGCACTGAACACCAGCACGGTGACCAGGATCGATATCGGGATCGCGGTCAACGACACGAGTGTCGCGCGCGTGTTGACGAGGAAGATGAAAAGGATCACGGCAACGACGATCGATGCCTCGATCAGGACGCGTTCGACATTACGGATCGAGGTCTCGATGAAGGTCGCCTGCCGAAACTGGACGTTCGTGACGGTGATCCCGGCAGGCATTGTGCGTTGCAGTTCCTGCAATGCGGTCTCGATTTTGTGGGTCAGCGCCACGGTATCTGCGGCGGGTTGTTTCTGGAGACTGACGATGACGGCCGGTTTGCCGTTGTAACCAGCGTCGCCTCGCTTGACGCGCGGTGCGAAATCGACCCGCGCCACCTGTTTCAACAGAATGGGTTGATGGTCGCGTCCGCCGACAACGGTGTTGCCGAGGTCTTCGAGCTTCCTCGTCAGCCCCACGTTCCGGATCAGGAACTCACGGCCGTGCTGATCGACGAAGCCGCCGCCGCTGTTGGTGCCGAAGCGCGTCACGGCCTGCTCGATCTGGTCGTGGGTGATGCCGAGGGCTTGCATGTTGGCGAGGTTCGGCGTCACGCGATACTGCCGGACCTCGCCGCCGATCGGGATCACCTGGGCGACACCCGGGATGGACAGCAACTGCGGTCTCACCACGAAATCGGCGATCTCGCGCACGTCCATCGCGGAAGCCTTGCCGTCCGTGGTGAGCGCGATCAGCATGATCTCGCCCATGATCGAGGTGACCGGCCCCATCTGCGGGTTGACGGACGCGGGCAACTGTTCTCGGATCAGGGCCAGGCGTTCGGAAACGAACTGGCGCGCCCGGTAGACATCCACGCCCCAATCGAACTCCACATAGACGACGGAAAGCCCGACGCCGGACACCGAGCGAACGCGGATGACGCCGGGCATGCCGTTCATCGACGTCTCGATCGGAAACGTGACGAGTTGCTCTACTTCCTGAGGAGCGAGGCCTTCCGCTTCGGTCAGGATGTTGACGGTCGGTCGATTGATATCCGGGAAGACATCGATCGAAATGCGCGGAAGCACGAACAGGCCATAGGCAACGAGAACCGCCGCCGCCGTCAACACGAACAGGCGATTGCGCAAACTCGTCTGGACGATGAGCTTGAACATGATGGCTCCTAGCGGATCTGGTTGACGAGATCGGCGGCGCGAACGACAACCCGTTCGGTGCCATCAAGGCCTGCCGCGACGATCACGCGTTTCGCATCGATCGGGAGAATCCGGACCGCTCTCGGTTCGAAGCGTTCCGGATCTGCGTGCAGCCAGACGATGGTCTCGCCGTTGTTGCTTTTGACAATGGCGTCGCGAGGAAGCACCCGGCCATGCTCCGCTTTGCCGCTCTGAACGAGAACGGTGACGGGTTGCCCGATGTTGAGGTCTGTCGGCGGTTCGGGAATGGAGAAGTGCACGACTGACGCATGCTGCCTCAGGGTACGGCTGGCTCCGAGATAGGACAGGATCAGCGACGCTCCACCCGAGGTGGCTGCGGTTGCCTGGACCGGTGCGGTTGCATCGAAGCCGTCGTAGGCCAATGCTTCGACCCATAAGCCTTGCGGGTCCGCGATCTCGAACAGGACGTCCTGCGGCTGGACGACCTGTCCGGGCACGGCTTTGGCGGCCGTGATGATGCCATCGGTCGGTGCGCGCAGAAGTTCGTAACCGCTACGCGAATTGCGCACGGTCTCGCGCCGTGCCCGCAACCCGGCCAGTTCACTCTCAAGATCGTTGAGTTGTCCCATAGGCGCCGCGCCACGTTCGGCTAACGGCCGCAGGCGATTGATCTTGGTTTCGGCAACCGCAATGAGCTGTTCGATCTCGCCCATCTTCTCGGAAATCGTGGTGCGATCCGCGACCGGCAGATAGGGTTCGATCTGAACGAGCGTCTCGCCTTTGGTGAACTTCTGCCCAATGCGCGGCAACGTTTTCTCGTTGGGGACGACGCGTCCGCCATACATGCTTTGAACGATGCTGGTGTGATTGGGATCGCCGATCACGCGGCCGATCAGGCTGACCGCAGGGCGCACGGCCCGGGATTCGGCAATCGCGGTACGGACGTCGAGAAGGCGTTGCGTCGGTTTGGCGGCAAATGCCGATCCATCGGGCAGGCGTCGCGGCGCATCGCTTTGAACCTGTGGCTGCGGGACGTTCGCCTCGTTCGTCGGATTTCGCCATCCGACGAACACGAACGCGGCCAGTAGCACGGACGCACCGGCGGCGATGGCCGCTCCGTTCGCGGCGCGGTATCGTTTCCCGCGTTTGAGGACGCCGTACATAACGAGGAATATCGCGGCCCCAAAAACAAACGAAACCACGGCCCAGTCGGCTCCCCTCCAACCGGTGGCTTGCCGCGAGATTGATCCGGCCGGTTGGGGCAACGTGAAGGAATCGACCAGCAGGTCGTCACCCTTCGTCGCGTTAATGGCGAAGATCACCTCGATCGATCCAGTGGCTTTCGGATCGGGAAGGGGAACGATGTATCGATCCGACGCGTGCTTGGCCTCGACGGCGGCAGCGTCTCCGATGGTCACCTGGAGCTTGGCATCGGTGATCGGCTCATTGGACGTGGCGTCATCAATGAAGATTGAGAGTTCGCCGTCCTTCAGGATGCCGACGACCTCATAGAGATCGGACCGCGCCGCGACCCGCGGAAAGGCGGACGACACGACTGCCGATTTCTCTTCGTCACCATGATCATGTCCCTCATGGGCGAGGGAAACCGTCAAGCTGAATACCAAGGCTGCCAAACAACCGAAGCCGATGGCGCCAAGCCTAGCGAACTGCCCACGCGGGCAGCGTTGAAACGAAAACATGGAAAACCCCTTCAGGCACGCGATTAAGCGGCGGCCGAAGGGCCGCCATGACTACGCGATGCTGGGGGTACTTGGGGGGCGGATCAGGGCGCCCGGATCGATCCCGTCGGCCTTCACTGATTGTGGTAGCGGAACAAGGCCGATGAAATCGGACGGATGCGCCAGACTAGTGAATTCCGGAATCGCTATGAAGACGCTGAACAGCGCAGAAAACGATGGGGCGAAGCCGCCATCGTCGTCGTGGCCGGGTGTAGATGGGGTGTGCACGTGCCCCTCCGTGTTACCGCCGTCGTGTTCATGCACGTGACCTGCGAGGTGGCCATGATAGTGCATGGAACCGTTCAGAATGACGGCAGGCTCCGGCAAGACGCCGGAAAGAGCCGACGCCGCAGACACCGATATCAGCACGTTTTGCAGCACAAACGCCGAAATCGCCAGGAACATGATAGTCCTGACGAGGCGGAGAAGACGATGGTTCGATCGGTGCTGCACAGCGCCTAATTATGCGGATTGCGTTAGTCGCACAAGGGTGCAGGGTTTTGGGGCAAGATTTTGCTGTTCAAGCGAGAATAATTTCGAATGCAAGCCCAACGTAAACAGTAGAGACAACAAGGGATTTATATTCACAGGGACTGCCGACGGTCAATTTCTAGTGTCACCGTTACGCGATATAAAACTCATTAAAGCTATTTCACACAAAAGTTCAGTCTGCTGTCCGCCGCTGCCAATCGGTCATTTCACCCGAAGCGATTCGAACTCTTTCACCGCCAAACGCAGCCGTTTCTACGCTTTTTCGTACACGAGCCATCTCCCGCTCTTTGCTCGGGCGTAATTTCGACGGCTATCGGCGGGAATATAGAGGGCAATCGGCGGTATTTAGCGCGCCGTCTCAGGCGATGATGCGAACTATGTCTACTCTATAGCCCTCTAAGGTCCTCATTTTACGAGAGTCGCGACCTGCTGCCTCTGTGGAGGCAGCGACCGGTCCCGCGCGGCAAACCTTTGCTCTCGATTGGCAAGCGGGTCGAAACGCACCTATCTCCCGAGGCCCACTCTTGCAGATTCTCTCGCTCGCGCTGGGGATCGTTCGATATATTTAAGAGCGATCAAAGCGTGGAGGTGTCTATTCGTGGATATTGACGAATTTAGAAAATCGCAGATTCAGTTGTACGGACTCAGTAAGGCCGACAATAGCTATACATTTTATCACGACGAGACCAACAATATCCGTAAGCTGCATGTCAGCGCTCAGGGCTTGAATGTCGCCGAGTTGAAGACTTTCGTCTTGGGCGGTGTCGTGCACGAGGGAACGCCGCGGGCCTTGGATCTCGAGCTGTTGCGCACTGCCATGCGCATTCAAAAGACAGCTCCCGAAATCAAACTTGAGCACGTCGCGAAAGGTGACTTTCTAACGCTCTTGCGCTCCGCCAAGTTGACCACATTTTTGCGCTGGATCACCGACAATAGTCTGATGATCCACTATCATGGCCTCGACCCACTCTATTGGTCGATCGTCGACATCATAGATTCAATCCTAACCGAACTGCTCGATCCCACACTAATTCCGTATCATGCGCTGCTGAAGAGCGATTTGGCCACGGTGCTGCGAAGCAATCTCCCGGCCACGATTGGCTTGTTCTACCGCTATGATTATCCGGGCTTGAGACCGGAAAATCGCAAGTCGTTCCTGAATGAGCTTATCGATTTGCTGGACAACAGCGGTGACGCACTGTCATCGATCAATGCAAGCATGCTGAAGAACGTACTCAAGGCCGGCCGGAGCCTTAAGAGCCTAGAGTTCATTGAAGGCTATCCGCCCCATCTGCTCATCGACGATTTCAGCGCCTTCTATATGGGCCGCATCGCCATATTCAAACACGCCACCCATGTCCTCGACATGGAAGAATCGATCCGCGATCATTTCCAGTGCACCCCCCTCACCAGCCATGGCAGACCCGTCGTCCACTATTGCTTTGCGGACTCCAAGGCCGAGCCCGGCATCCAACTCTCGGACATCGTGGTGGGATTGTTGGGCAAGATGCACACCTATTTCACCGAAACGGCGGCGGGCGAAGTCGCGGCGGATCGAACTGGTCTGAGCGGCACCAGCTTGCAGAATGCGGAGTTGCTGCGCGATCTAGTTTCTGCATCGCACGAGGCCAATATAGCCTTCCTGCATCATGTCTCCAGCGTGCACGATCTCGATAAGCTCGATCTATTCCTGCGCTTCAACGACGGGGCCTACGCCAACCGCTGAGGTTCGGTCGAGTTCAGGCGAGTTGGTTGTCAACTGATCGGCTTAAATCTTCGCCTAAAAGCGTCGAAGTCGCCCTTAAACGCCCGCCGCCTTCCGTGGCTATTATGATGTTAGCGCCGCCATACCGAAAATAGGTCGGTCCGGACCTGAGGGAACTGAAATCGCGTTACCATTAGTTTTGACATTGTCATATTTTTTCTACTATGATCCTGACATGGAGAATCGCCCATGAGTGACGGACCTCATAGAAGCCTGCCGATGCGGCGCCATTGGAAGGACCTAGCGCAGCGCGCCGCAAAGAGCGCCTTCGCGCCGGAAGAGGTCTGCGAAGCACTGCCATATGCTTTGAAGCGCGACATTTTAGAAGCACCGATCAAAGATATTCGGGACATCATGGAAGGCGGCTCTCTCTTTCCCGAGCTGCGCGTTGAACAACTGGAAGCCCTGCGGGAAACCTGCCGCGGATCGGCGCCGGCCAACCTTGCCATCGACTGCGCGATCGAGGCCGCCACCAATGGTTTCACCGGTGAAGCCGGCACCGAAACCGCCTTGCGAAACGCTCTCGAAGACACCACGCGAAGCGCGCTTCGCGGAATGGAAGAGCATTATGAGCGGGAGGCCAGCTCGCGTAGCGCCGGCTATTTGCGGACCCGGCTTGATGCCGCCCGCCAGCAGCTCGATTGCGGCGCTCTCGCGCGCGAGATCCTGTCGTCCGAAAGGCCGCCGTCTCGGCGTTCCGTGACGCTGCCGCGTCATTCCGGTGTTGACGAGGGGCCGCCGCTATGACCGTCACCGCATACAAGGCGAAGATACCCGAACGGGCGATCGACGTCGTTGAATCAGGCCGCCGGCCGCGCAAGGGACGCATCGGCTTCGACCTTGGACGCGACCTCGAATTCAGCACGGGCGCGCTGCAATCCTACGCGTTCGCTCGTTGGGAGCCGGTGATCTACGACGCAATGGTCGTTGCCGCCGCGGTCGAGTTTGCCGACCGCGCCGTCAAGCGTCCGACGCGCGGCTGGGCGCGGCAGATCGCGCTGCGCATTCCCGTGCATGATCCGTCCCGCTGGAGCGACCCGGCCGTCCTGAACGCGCTTCACGACGCGGCGGGATTCCTGACCGGCGATTTCTGGACGCTCGAATTCTCAAAGCGCGGGGAAGCCGTCCCGGCCCCGCTGCAAGAATGCCTCGCCTTCCCGCGCCCGACCGACGCGGTGATTGCCTATAGCGACGGTATGGATTCGCGCGCCGTCGCCGGGCTTGCTGGCGTTAGCATGGGGGAAAAATTGGTCAGGGTGCGCGTCGGCTCCAAGGCCGCCGCACAGCCGGCATCGGGTGCGAAGCTGGAGCCTTTTGCGCGCGTTCCATATAAATTCAACAACCTGCGGGAAAGAGGCAACGGCGAGACGAGCGCGCGCAGTCGCGGATTCAAGTTCGCGCTGATCAGCGGTCTTGCCGCTTATCTGGCCGGCGCCGGAGATATTCTCATTCCTGAAAGCGGCCAGGGCGCGATCGGTCCAGCGCTCGTGACGGTTGCCCATGCCTATCCCGACTATCGCAACCACCCCCTTTTCACATTGCGGATGGAACGCTTTCTTAAGGCGCTGCTCCGCAAACCCGTTCATTTCGTATTCCCGCGCCTGTGGCATACCAAGGGCGAAACACTCCGTGCGTTCTCGGCGCTGCCGAACGGCGAATCTTGGCGCGACACCAAATCCTGCTGGCGCAACAGCCAGTGGAGCGCCCTGAACGGCAAGCTGCATCAGTGCGGCATTTGCGCGGCCTGCATGCTGCGGCGCATGAGCATCCACGCTGCCGGACTGACGGAAGACCCTGGACTTTATATTTGCACCGACCTGACTGCCGCGTCGCTCGACGAGGCGATCCATCCGGACTTCACGCGGCGAAGCGACGCGTTCGGTCAATATGCGATTGCCGGCACGCTTCATCTCGATCATCTGGCGGATATGGCCAGCGCTGACGCCCGCCCGGCGGTCCGGCGGCATGCTGCCCTGACAGCTGCGGCTCTTGGCGTGTCGGCTGCGGAGACCGAAGAAAATCTCGTCGGCATGCTCGAACGGCATGCTGCCGAATGGAATAATTTTGTAGATGACCTTGGAGCGCGCTCCTTCGTCAGGAAGTGGACGCGGAAAAGTCAATGACCGGAGACAGGGACCGTCTGACGGATGCCGAAATTGGAGAACGTCTTCGCCTTGCGCGGGAAGGCGCGAAGCTCACGCAGGCCGATGCCGCGGCGCTGATAGACGCGGCGCGCACGACCATCGTTGCGATCGAGCAGGGCCGGCGCCGCGTCCAGATGGAGGAGTTACAAAAGCTCGCGACCGCCTATCGCACCTCTGCGAATGCCATCCTTCGGCGCGAGGCCGTGCATCTCGATATGGTGCCGCGCTTCCGCAAGCTTGCGGAAAGCGGGGACAGTGCCGTCGATCAAGCGACGCGGCTGCTCAACGATCTCGTTCGCGCCGAAGTCGAGCTCGAAAATGCGCTGGGCGTGAGCCGCACGCGCAACTATCCTCGGGAGCGGCCGATCCTTCCCGGCGATATCAGGGCGCAAGCCGAACAGGATGCGCAGGAATTGCGCGACTGGCTGGGGCTTGGGCCAGGTCCTGTGACCGACATTGTTTCGATCCTCGATTTGCAGCTTGGCATCCGGGTCTATGTGCGTCGGCTGGACGGCAAGGTTGCCGGGCTGTTCGCCTATGATGAAACCGCGGGAGCCTGTATCCTGCTGAACGCGAACCATCCGCATGATCGTCTCACGCAAACCGGCGTCCATGAACTTGCGCATTTTATCTCCACGCGCCGCCAGCCGGAGATATTAACCGAAGATGAGCGGTTTTCGTCGCGCGAGGAGCGTTACGCCAATATTTTCCAGCGCTGCTTCCTCACTCCTGCGCGCGCCGTGCGCCAGCGTTTCGCGGAAATCACGGCAGGCCAGTCGCACCTGACGCGCCGCCATATCATCCTGCTCGCCCATGCCTTCGGTGTATCTCGCGAAGCGATGGTGCGCCGCCTTGAAGAACTGAAGCTGGCCCGCGAAGGGACGTGGGACTGGTTCCTCGCTAACGGCGGCATCACCGACGAGCAGGTGCGTCAGGTTCTGGGTGAACTGCCCGTGCGGCGCTCGGGCTCGGTTCTCGCACAAAGTCCGGTTCCGCCGCGTCTCGCGCTGCTGGCGCGGGAAGCGTGGAAGAAGGAGATTTACAGCGAAGGCCAACTCGCCCGGCTCCTCCAGCTCAATCGCCATGAGGTCAGGGAAGTTCTCGATGGCGCCGAAAAGGAGGAGAGCGAGGCCAATGAGCTCGTCAAGCTTCCTCACTGATCCTCGCGTCAAACTCGTAGCCGATGCAAGCGTCGTCATAAATCTGAACGCGACCGCGCGCGCCGTCGAGATTATAAAGGCCGCGCCGAACCCGTTTGTCGTGACCGAGAATGCCTGCATCGAACTGGAAATGGGCGCCCGCAACGGTCATGATGATTATAGGAAGCTTACCGAGTTGATCGATTCCGGCTTGGTCCGGCGTGTTCGCCTTGGGGCGGCTGACGCGCCCATTTATGAATCGCTTATCGACGGCTCGGCCGCACGAACGCTGGATGACGGCGAGGCCGCAACCATCGCCTATGCGCATCAAAACGCCTGCATCCCTCTTATCGACGAACGCAAGGCAAGGGCTCTTTGCACCGCCGCCTTCCCCGGCCTTTACGTCGCCTCCACCGCTGAACTCCTGATGCACGGTGTCATAGCGGGTGCAATCGGCGCGCAAGGTCAGGCCGATGCGCTGGTTAATGCCCTGACCGTCGCCCGTATGCGTGTGCCGCCCGAAAATCTGGAGGAACTTACAGCCCTTATCGGCCCTGAGCGCGCCGCCTTGTGCGCGAGCTTGCCGCGCGCAGCACGGCAGGTCGCCCGTTGATACTGTGGAGCTACGATGAGTTTGTCGGCGCGATAATGCCGTCCAACGATGGACGTGCGCTTATGCAGACGAATGATTTCTTCCGTTTTTGCGGTCGCTCACCCGACGGTCGAGCTTGAGCTTCTGCCCATCGGGAAGGACGAGCACTTCCGTGAGCTTGCCGAAGGATCGGAGGAATCGCCGACTACCCTGACGCGGCACGTTCCGCCAAATCTCTACTACGCTTCCACGCCAGACGTGCCGTCGCTGACAATTGGCTTGCGAGCACATAAGAACTCTGGCTTCCTTCAGCCTCGACCGTCCTTTTTCTGCGGAATAAGATCATCGTAGCACCTCCGACATTGAGTGAGACCGGCGTTGGCCGAAAATGGCTCACGCAATTTCTCGCGGCAGATCAGCCGGCGGCTGCGGCTATGCTTAATGCGATGCTGTTGCTGAATGAGGAGCAAGTATCTACCGCCATTAGAGGAGCACTCGATAAAATCGCAAAGGGTGCTCGGCACCGAAACAAACGGATCGCGCTTTATGCAGAGCGCGAGTTCCAGCAATCGACGATCTTCTCATCCGAGCGCTTGCCAGATCGTCACGGAAAACTTCGTTGGCGCGCCATTGGGCGATCAGGCCCTCCGGCCGTAAACCCGATCCGTGGGCGCAGTCGCGTCGGAAGTGAAGGTTTGGTCGCTTTCCTCGCCTCGCAGCAAAAGGACGCATGGCCCAAGATCTTCATGAACCATCCAGGCCCCGACCGTCTGCGCGCCAAATCAGCTCCTGCTGGCGAGATTGTCGTCGTGACGGACTTCATCGGTTCGGGAAGTCGAGTTCGCTCGCTACTAGATAAATTCTGGGCCGTTCCGACCATCCGTTCTTGGGTCTCAAGGAAGCTGGTCAAGTTTCGCGTCGTTGCAGCCGCAGCGACGCATTCGGGGTTAACGAAAGTTCGGTCGCATCGGTTGCGCCCAGAGGTCATCAGTGAATGGATCGCTCCGGTCGTAAACTGGAGCGCTTCGGGATCATGGTATTTACCTTGGCGCCGACTGATGGAGAACTACGGTCCGGAAGCCGGACGCGGTTCCGGACGATACGGCTTCGGCGATGAAGCGGCTCTTATCGCTTTCAGCTACCGTATACCAAACAACACCCCAGCCATCATTCATCAAAGCGAAGGTGACTGGCACGCGCTTTACGACGGCCCTGTCCCTCCTGCGCTTCACGCGTTGTTCGGTGTCCGCTCTATGGCAAAGATTGTCGCAGATGCTGCCACAGATAACGGCATTACCTTGCCCCCATCGTTGACTGAGGAAGAGCGCAAGATGGTCGTCGTTCTCAGCCTATTGCGGGGGCGCTGGCACAGAGGTTCAGAGACGGCATTAGCTGCGCGAACTGGAATAGCAGTGCCGCCCCTGATGGATATGCTTCGCGAGGCGCTCGCGAAGGGGCTGATCATCAACACGGGCAGGCTGACAGACAGCGGTTATGCGTTTCTCGAGGCAGGCGGGGTTTACGAAAGACAGACGCCCATTATTGCAACTGTGCAGAAACCTTATTATCCAGAAGCTCTGAGGATTCCACGGTAGCATCTAGCTATTGTCATCCGAAAGGATGACCGGGACGGTGGATACGAATCCATTGTCGTGGGGAATGGGGTTTCCCATTGCCGTTGAAAGAGCACATGAATGCAGGTCCACGCCGGATCGTCCATCATTGCCCTTCGGGCAACCACTCGGAAGGCTCGATTTGATGGACGACCCGGCGCCGCCAGGGCCGCGCTAAAGTAGATGGCTCATCCGTGGGATCCTCAGACCTTCATCACAGGGGCGCGCAGCGCCGGCCGCAGTGAAGCTACAATCCACGCCTGTCAAACGGCCGCGTTGGCGATCAAGCGTATTCATCCCGATCTGCCGATTGTCTTTACGCTCAATCATCTAGCCCATCTCGCGGACGTCAACGCCGACTTCCTTCAGGAGGTCGCGCACCGAAAGATCGACCCCTACCGGGTTTTTCGGGTCAAGAAGCGCGGTGTCGCCAATCTCGTGCCAGCCCAGCCGCGGCGTTACCGGACGATTTGTGTGCCCGAGCCGCGGCTCATGCGGGTACAGCGTTGGATCGCTCAGAATATCCTCCAGGTGACGCCGTCTTATGGGGGGAGCTTTGCATTTATCAAGGATCGAAACCTCAAGGACGCGGCAAAAATGCACGCCAACGCCAAATGGGTGGTGAAGATGGACGTGCGACAGTTCTTCGAATCGATCCCGGAATCTACAGTTTATCGTGTGTTCCGCACCTTCGGATACAACGCGCTCCTGTCTTTCCAGATGGCGAGAATTTGTACACGGCGCCCCGAACATCACTGGAGTGACACGCGAATGCTACTCGGTCGAGGTGGCCGGCGTCCTTATCGTTCCCACCCGATGGGCCATCTACCGCAAGGCGCACCATCAAGTCCAATGCTCGCGAATCGTGCCGTCGAAGTTCTCGATCGTAGTCTTGAAAAACTGGCCACCAGCGCTGGCTGGACCTATACCCGATATGCTGACGATCTGGCTTTCTCACGCACCAGAGACTCAACTCGAGGCGAAGCGATGAGATTGGTCAAATTGGCCGAATTATCACTTCAACTCCATGGTTTGGTGGTTCATCGCCAAAAGACCAGCATCTTGTCTCCGGGTAGCCGGAAGGTTCTGCTTGGCGTGTTGGTCGACACGGGCGAGCCAAAGCTTACAAAGACTTTCCGCAACAATATCGAGACTCATCTCTACGCCCTTACGCACGAGAAAATTGGGGCTGAACAACACCGAAGGAAACGCGGTTTCGTTTCGTTGATCGGAATGCGTCGGCACATTATGGGATTGATCGCATACGCTCATCAGATCGACGAGAACTATGCCGCTACGCTCTACGCCAAGATAAATTCCGTCGATTGGGCAAAATGAGAGATCCCATTGTCCCTATCCCCCGGGACAGGTGGCCAAGCGAATTGATACCGTTAGCCGAACGCTGCCGAGAGGCTAGACTAACTTTAACCGCTCAGACAACATCGGCCGGCCTAGCTTTGCCGCTCCCCGTTGCAGGCACTGCAGAAGGTTTGTTTTCTCGACGAGGTGTCGAATTTCCTGTTCCGGGTCGTTGGCCACAGCATGCTCCTTACGCGCCTGATCGACGCGCTGGGGGTAGTATTCAGTAAAGATGCGATCCCGTTCAATATAGAAGATCGCTTCTAAATCGGCGAGCGCATCCGCGGAGAGTCGGCCCTTGATTGCTTCAATGACTTGAGCGTAAAGGGCCAACCGTTCCTGCATGCCTTCGAAACGGCTGGCGTCGAAGTAATCTAGGCCCATGCCATCATTTTCATTTTCGTCGCGAACTGGATGGACGCGGCGCCACTGTTCGGCGACCCACATTACGTCATCGTCCGTAAGATAGATGAGGTCGTTCTCAATGCCGACGATGGCCGCCATCTCACGATTGCCTTGGATGGTATGCAGCGCATTCGAGAATTGCCTATTGCTGAGCTGAAACCGCGCCTTCACTTTCTCCTTCTGGTCATCGAAAGCTTGTGTCGCCCAATCTTTTCGTGCTGGCATCATGCGCGCGATCTCGAACAGGTCGCGTCGAGAGCAGCACGCAGTGCACGCCCCAGATTTCCATTCGTCAACGAAATCCACGCTGCGGTACTTGAGGTCTCCAAGCAGTTTCTCCAATTCGCGAAGGCTATGCTGGATGAGCTTCAGATTGGCTGTCGAATATTCCGAAAGGCTAGGATCGTTGTCACGGTTGCGATGATATCGCAACTCTTGGCCGTCGGCATCGATGCGGGAAACGCTTTCGATGAACGGCTTCAGCCCCGCTATTACCATCCGCAGCTTTTCGTCGCCGACATCCGCTTCATGCAACCGTTCCCAGTACGCTCTGATATCGTGATCTCGCTTGATCCCATTGCTCTTTAATAAGTTCGCTTCATATAGACGATCTGTCGCGAACTTCAGCGCCAGTTCGATGGCGTGCCGCGCGTTGTATAGGATGGGCAGCACCAGCGTATCCCGCTTGCCGAACAGCTTTTTGTCAATGACGGCATCGACCAGTTCGATCGCTGCCTCGATACAACCATCGAGATAGTTCTCTTCGTCCCCTTGGCGACCGATACAGGCATTCCAGTCGCCATCGAAAACACGCCTGAAAAAGGGATCGTCGGCATAGGGATCGGGTTCGGTCATACGGATGCGCGTTCGAAATCGATGTGAGTGAACCCAGAGAGAGTGGGCATTCGGGCGAGGCTTACAAGGTTGCCTTCTAGCCCTGCTAGATATTGCTCTTTGACGGCCATTTTTCCAACCGAAGGCTTCTCCACAACATCCCCTTAATTTCTTCCTTCAAATCCGTAGTAGCGGCGTCGGATGCGTGTGCGAAACCAGCAAGGCTAGACTTTCCGTGGCGCGGCTCAGCGCGACATAGAGCCTTGCTCGCGCTGCCTGGGTGTCGTTGAAATGCTGGCGGTCGCACGCTGCCAGAACGACATGCGGAAATTCCAAACCCTTAGCCTTGTGAATGGTGCTGACCGCCTTGGGAGGAACCGCAGCACGGGCGTGAGCGCGGCGGCGGGCGATCTCCGCAAGTCCTTCGTCGGAGGAATCGAAGCGTCCGAGTTGGATCGCATCGTTATACTCGCGGGAATGATCGATCTTGATGGCAGCGAACGCACCATCCTCCTTCATGAGAGTGCGCAGCGTTGTAAGGAAACGCCCGACGCCTTGATGATCCGGTTGTTCCAAGATTATGCGACCAAGGGATTGGAGGGTGGCAGGTTTTTTCGTGCGCCGTGTGGTGCAGCCCTGCGCGATCTCTTCTAACAATAAACGGGTATATCCAGTTGGAGAAAAACCTGTCGCTACGGTGCTAACAAAGTTGACTGCGATCTTCCCAACTTCCAGCGGATTACCGCTATGAACGCGCAAGCCGCTACACAACCCATCAAGAGCATCGCGTGTATGACCTTCCCAAATTGGCATCGACCGATTGAAGAAGGCTCGAAGCGACGACACCGTCGAATTATGTGCTGCAACGACCAGAACCGAGTTGAGCGGTTGCATATGCTGGGTCAACGGCGCGCGCTGCTGACCCGTAAGCTGATATTGTCCCCGTGCATGAGCAATATTGTCTGCACGGATGACGCGAAGACCATTCGGCAGTGCGCCGCGCAAATCGACCTGACCACCGTCACGCAATGTTGCACGGGCGGCTAGAATCCACGCCCCTAGTGCTGGGTTGGTATTAGCCCAGCGGTGGGGCGTGTCCAATTCCTCGAAAGCATCCGCTCGTTCTTTGAGGTCCGTCCATCGCTTGATCTCGGCGGCAATAGCAGCGGCATTCCGACCGCCGAATATCCGCTGCATAGGATCAGCGAAGACGCGCAAGTGTACGCCAGCCTTGTGGAGGGCGAGGATGATCTGGTCTTGTGGTGCGGTCGCATCCTGATGTTCGTCGCAAATGAGAAGTGGATATCGCCGTGCCAACGTGCCGGCGATCATCGGCTTTTTGTTGAGCAGGTGCGCAACTTTTACCGCCACTCGATTATATCCGTCTTCATTGGTGCGCGACCAGATGCTGACGTCGGCTGGAAGATCGAGAGGCGCGTGGTATGCGGAGGCTATCTGGCCGATCAAACTATCGAGCGTGCGGATTTCGACTTTACTGCGCGACGATGCGGTTCGCGTTGCGAATACGTCGCACGCCGCGTGTGTATGGGTCAGGATAAGGATGCGGCTCTGGGTATTTGCCGCGGCATCCGCCGCATATTGCGCGCCTTGGTGGGTTTTGCCACAACCGCCCGGCGCTTCGATCACGACGAGTGAAGCCGCTGATCTTAGCGCCGCTGCAACGGAAGCATCACTCATCCAGCAATTCCGTGATGGTCTGCAAATCCACAGATTGGCGGATCGCGTTCACGAATGGCAAAAGCTGGGCCTCAAGTTTAGGCCACACCCCGAATTCGAGCATTTTCGATCCCAGCTCGAACCCGCCTCCTACGCTTTTGAACCATGTGCGCCCATGGCTTTTGAACGCTTTCTTTTGGTCGTCTGGCGTATCCGCCGGCACAGAACCAGTCGCCGCCGCCATAATAAGCTTGCGCACAGTCTCGGGACTGCCGGCGGCGGCGAGGATCGCAGCATAGGATTTGTCCTCGATCTTGAGACGTAGCGCGAGAGTGCGGAGCCGAACTCCAGATTCCCCATCGGGGTCCGCGATGAACTTCTCCAAGTCGTTATCGGCGACATGTTCGATAACGTTCTCTTCAAGGCATCCGCTGGGCCAACGCAAGAGCAGATCGCCCAATGCCGCTTTGAGGGACGCCCATCGCTCGGGCGAGCGTGCCTCATCATCGGCGAAGCCCGAAAATTTCAGACCGCTCTTGGCTAGGCTTTCGAGCAATTGGAGCGTCGCATCGTTGCCGCCCCCATCCGTTACCCAAATGCCGTATTCCAAAGGAGTCTTTGATACCGCCTGCAAGATCAGAAACTTGACGAAGCCAACTTCTGTCGCGCCTTCGGCGACGATGGCGATTCTCGACAGAAAAGCTTCCGGATCTTTCATCATGTGTGGCGATGTAGCGTCAGCCAGCTTACCTATCTTACGCTCGCCGCTAAGATACCAGATGCTCGCCTTGGTTGCCGCCTTGATGGCGGCGACGCTGTGCGTGGTGATAAATACCTGCGTGGACGAGTCCATCAGATCTTTCATCAGCAAGCGCTGACGATATGGCTCAAGGCCACGCTCCACCTCATCGACGATGGTGATCGGCAATTCACTTTGATTCGAAGCCGCGATTTCAAGGGCGGCAAGGCGCCGGGTGCCAGAGCCCCAACTGCTCAGTGGGAGTCTTACGGCATGCTTTTCCGCCGTGAGGCCGATCAAAGCGTTGAGAGAAAACCCTTGTCCGCCGACGAGACCCAATCCCAGCTTTGTCGGCAAAGCTTGCTTGCCGAACTGCGACTCCAACTTTGCCAGCTTCTCCTTAGAAGAATCACCGAGTTTTTCTTCGACGTTGTTTTCACCGACTTCCTTTGCCAGCTTCGCCCGCAAAGACTTATCGGCGAGAAACCGATCCAGCGCAGAGCCCTGGATAAGTCGCAAATCTCGGTCGTTTCGATCATCTCCAGCCAGTCTTACAAGGCCAATTTTTCGGCGTACAGAAACTGAAAAATGATCGAATTCGCCGTTAGGCTGGCAGACTTCATAGGAAAGATCGAAGTCGGAAGTCCCGCGGACACGGACGACATAAACTTCGTCCTTCATGCCTTCGGATTCGTCATCAGGATTGGGCACTACCGGCTTTTTGCCATCCCACTCCCACGGCCAGTTCACCTTCTTCTGTTCATTGATTCCTGCTGCTGGCGGCAACCTTAATACAGCTTCGATGGTGAATTCGTCATCGGGCACGCGCTTCCAGTAATCGGCGTCGGAAATAACCATCGAGTTCGTCGGACTGAAAAGAAGTCCGATCGCATATAAAATGGTCGACTTCCCACTATCGCCACCACCGAGAACGACATTCACATGAGGGTCGGGAAACCAGGTGAACGATTCAAGTCCTCGAAACCTCTCGATATGGAGACGCAAAATGGTCGGCGCCTCGGGCACTACCGCAATTTCTTCCGCCATCTCTCCCCCACCTGAGCCAGAATTTATTACTCAGGCACCGCCTGAAGCAACCTCGAATAGAAATTTCTGAGAATACGCGAACAGGCCGCTGCTTGGGGGCGCTGCCCCCCGGCGCGGCACAAGGGATCGCTGCGCTCGGCCGGGACGGTATCCCCGACCTTCCGCGCGGTTGCGTGTTTCTCGTTCTCGCCAACAGCTTCGATCCGCTTGTGCAGGCCGGGTGATCCCCCTCCGTCCCGGCCGCCCTTGCACCTTGCACCCCCCGGTCTCGCCGACGGGCAGGGTTGCAGCGCAGCGCTGCGCTTCAACCCAAGCCCATAGGAGAAAGACCATGACGACCAAGGCAAAGACCGCAACCGTTCCCGAAAATGGCGAAACGGTTTTCATTCCGCTCAACAAGCTCAAGAAGCACCCGAAGAATGCCCGCAAGAAGCCGCACAGCGAGGCGTCTATCGAGGCGAAGGCGGCGAGCATCGCCGTCAAGGGCATCCTGCAAAATCTCGTCGTGGAGCCGGAACGCGACAGCGCGGGCGAGCCGACCGGATGCTATCTGGTGAGCATCGGTGAAGGCCGCAGGCTGGCGCAGATGCTGCGCGTCAAGCGCAAGGAGATCAAGAAGACGGAGCCGATCCGCTGCGTCATCGACACGGCGAACGATGCCGCCGAGATCAGCCTTGACGAGAACGTGACGCGCGAGAACCTTCACCCCGCCGACGAGTTCGAGCGCTTCCGCGAGCTTGCGGAGGATCGCGGATGGGGCGCGGAAGAAATCGCGGCCCGCTTCGGCACGTCCGCGCATGTGGTGAAGCAGCGGCTTCGCCTCGGCGCTGTCAGCCCCAAGCTGATTCAGGTTTACCGCGACGGCGGGTTGACCATGGACCAGTTGCAGGCGTTCGCCATCACCGACGACCACGCCCGGCAGGAGCAGGTTTTTGAAAACCTGTCCTACAACAAGGAACCGTGGATCATCCGCCGCGACCTGACCGCCTGCAACGTGGCGGCTTCGGATCGGCGCGCGATCTTTGTCGGCGCGGAAGCCTACACGGAAGCAGGCGGCAACATCATCCGCGACCTGTTCACGGAAGATCGCGGCGGTTTCTACGAGGACGCCGCCTTGCTGGACCGACTTGTTATCGACAAGCTGGAACGGCTTGCCGCCGAAATTCAGGGGGCCGAGGGGTGGAAGTGGGTTTCGGCTCATATCGACTGGCCCCACGCGCACGGGATGCACCGCACCTATCCGCAGACGGTGGAGCTTTCCGACGAACAGGAAGCAGCCTACGACGCCGCGCAGGGAGAACTTGAGCGCCTGACCACCGAATGGGAGGACGCCGACTCCGATCTGCCGCCGGACGTGGATCAGCGCCTTGCGGAGCTTGAAGCCGAGATAGAGCGCATCGACGCTTTGCGCCATGCCTACAATCCCAACGAGATCGCGCGCGGCGGCGTGTTTGTCGTGTTGTCCCATGAAGGAGAAGCGCGCATCGAGCGCGGTTTCATCCGGGCCGAGGACGAGGCCCCCGAACCGGAGGAAGCCGAGGGCGGCGAAACCGTCATCGACGGCGTTCGCGTCAATGGTGATGGCGAAGTCATGGAGGACGACGACGAGGGCGGCGAGCACGTTTCCGCGCTCGAGGCCGAGGACGATGAAGTGGAGGAAGACGGCAAACCGCTGTCGGATTCACTCGTCCGCGACCTCACCGCGCATCGCACCCTTGCCCTGCGTCTCGCCCTTGGCGAACAGCCGGACATGGCCTTGATCGCCGTTGCCCATGCGCTCGCCGCGCAGACGTTCTATCGTGGCGGCGGCGAGGCCCATTGCCTCGAAATCCGTCCCATCAGCGCCAGCCTTGGCGGTCATGCGGACGGGATCGAGGACACGGCGGACGCGAAGGCGCTAGCGGATCGCAACGCCGAATGGGCGGCGGACATGCCCCGCGATGTGGCCGACTTGTGGGGCTTCATGGCCGGGCTGGACCATGCCAGCGTCATGGCGCTTTTCGCGCATTGCGCCTCGCTGACCGTCAATGCTGTGAAGCAGTCTTGGGAGCAGAACAAGCGCCACGCCCATAAGACTGCCGACAAGCTGGCGACGGCGGTTGCGCTCGACATGACGGCGCACTGGACGCCCACCGTGCGGGCTTATCTCGGGCGCGTCACGAAAGCCCAAATCCTCGCCGCCGTGCGCGAGGCTCTTGGCGACGAGGCCGCCGAGCGGATCGCGGACAAGAAGAAGCAGGACATGGCGGAAACCGCCGAGCAGCTTCTGGCCAGGACCGGCTGGCTCCCGCCGCTGCTGCGCACCGAGCGGCCCGCATGGATGACCGAGGCGCAGCCGGAAAATCCCGCCATGACCGAGGGCATGACAGAGGCCGACAGCGCCGAGGCCGTGGAGGATGAGGCTTTCGCAGTCGCGGCGGAATGACCGGCGAGCCGAGATCGCACCAGCGGTCCCGGCTTCCTTCCCGAAAAAATCGCGGCCGCGCCCGGTCTGGGCGCGGCCGGAACCTCGACTGGTCAACAGGTCAAGAACCATGCGGATGATCGACAAGGAGGCGATGGAAACCCATTATCGGCAAATCACGTCGGGGCAAGGGAGACAGCGGCGAACGGCCACCAGCCGTCAAGGAGCAGGATCATGGTCACGGTGATGTTGATGAGCGTGGTGTTGATCGCAGGATTGTGCGTCCTGGCCTATACGCTCGCCGTGTATGCGCTCCCGTTCATGCTTGGTTTGACCGCTGCGCAGTTTGCTTATCAGACCGGCTCCGGCCTGATCGGGGCGGGGCTTGTCGGCCTCGTCGCCGCTGGCGCGGCGTTCGGCATTCTGGCACTTCTGTTCGACTCGCTGCGCTCTCCGATCCTGCGCCTGATCGTGGCGCTGATCTTCGCCGCGCCTGCCGCCGTTGCCGGATACGCGCTTGTCCACGGCGTCACCAAGGAATCCGTGCCGTCCGAAATCTGGCGGCAAATCTTCTGCGTTGTCGGCGGCGGCTTCGTCGGCATTTCCGCCCTGATGCGGCTGGCAGCGCCCGCTCGGCCTGCCTAGCGGCAGGATCGGGCAGACAGTAGCCGGTCGCGCAAGCCTCCGCTCACGCGACCAAGTTCAGTCGGATCAGACGACCGTCATTCCATAAGGATACTGACGATAACGCTTCATTTCTTCGCGACGCCGCCGATCCTGCGCCCGCGCCCCATCCGGTCGGATTTCGCAGTCGAGGTCTTCGAGGCAAGGCTTTGACATATTGAAGCTGACGTTCAAGTCGTCGTAGCCCAACTCATCGACGTAGGTCTTCATTTTGAACCCGGCGTGGAGCGCGGCAGCGATCAAGACCCCATTGGACACATAGGTAGGGCCGAGTTTTTCGCCTTCGGGATAGGTGCAAGCGTAATTTTCCGCGATGTGCTTCAATCTATAACTCCCCGTTCCCTTCCGAATGGTCTTGGTCGATGTAACCCTTTCGAGGAAGGCAAGCGATGCGAGGAATGGTTCAACGGCACTATCGCTGACCAATTCCGCTCGATCGTTCTGGAACTTGGCATTCATGTCTCGGAAGTCTTCCCAACGGCCGTCTTCTTTTCGCCGGGGGCGACCGACGCCAATCCCCCACATGGTCAGTTTCGGCGTTTGTTCCGAGATGTCTCGGAGGGCGACCTTCGCTGCCGCGTGGTAGAGCATCTTGGGCGAAACGTCGAAGGCGTGGTCCGCAAGGTAAGCGGTGAATAGATCGCCGCGAACTTGACCGATTCCGAACGCCTCCGCTTTCACCGCAGCAACCGCGCCCGCGTAGGTTCGGAATCCCAGCCCCCGTGCAATCGCCTCGCAGCGATGCGAGGATTTCACGTCCGGCAGTTTGTGGGTGAGTTCGGCCTTGATGGCGCCGAGCCGATCAGCGGAAACAGGAATTGTAAGGGCAAACACGATGCATCTCCATATCGGGCCTGCTGTTCGCCGATTACGCAGCAGCCCAGCGGTTGGGATGCAGATCGTGAGACGGTTGAAGTGCTTCCGTTCAGGACGTTTGACCCGGCGACAGGTCACAGGTGTCCAACCCGATTCGCATCGTCGCGCGGTCTCGGCAATTTGGCAATAGTATAGAGGAACCTCGAATCTGTCCGGGAGCCTTGAATGCCAGACATAGTCGCGCCGCTGCTCAACTTTATTTCCACAGCCTCAGTCGCGGCCATGGCGGCCGCACTGAGTTACGCCGCCGGCAAAGGAATCAAAAGGCAAGAGTGGGATTTGAATCTACGGAGAGAGAAAGTGGCTGTGCGACAACGCCTATATGCGGAGTTTCTTGCCGAAGCTGACCAACAGATTCTCCAAAGCATGAAAGAGAAAATCAGCGATACGACTTCTTTCTATGAAATAACGCGAAAATTCTCGGAGATCGAATTGCTATCGTCAAGCGAGGTTTGCGCAGCCGCAAAATCAATATGCGACCACGTTGTCGGATCTCATGCCACCGAGGAAAAGACCGGAGCGAATTTCTACGAATTGAAGCAAGCCTTCATCAGGAACGCCAGGAAGGAAATTGCGAGCTATGAAAAGTGAGGCGTTGCCCTTCGGGCCGCTCACTCGGCTGCGCCGGAACCACGCCTGCGGCGCGTTTCCGCCATTCGGCTTCGATCGCTAACGCAAAGAGCGGCGGGGGACATTTCGCCAACAGCCCCACACTCGGCGGGATTCCTGAGTCGGTTGGCCTAAGACGCCAAGACGCGCGTGTATGGGGCACGACCGCCGCCGTCCTCGGCTTCGATCAGGGCCGCGATCAACACCGCGAAACACGGATAGCGTTCGGCTTGCCGAGGATCGTGCAACGTCACGGAAACGGTCCCGGCCACGTCGGCGGAGTCGCACAGCGACAGAGCAGAAGCAGGACCGCATGTTCGTGGCCGTCGATGGAGGTGCCCGAGCTGACATTGACGGGCAGGGCTTTTGTGCATGAGCCGGTGAAGCGCGCACGTTCCGTTGTCGATCGGTGAGGCGCGGGGATCGTCACCATCGCCGTATTCCACGCGATTTCCTGAAACGGGCGCTCCATCCGCGTCCTCGATTGCTATGGGTCTGACCGAGGGACGGCTTCGCCTCGCTCGTCTCCCGCAACGTCCGTCGCCAACTTTTTCCCGCCGCCTTCGGCTTTGCATCGCGAAACAAAAAAGCCGTCGCCGGCCGCCTTCCACTCCGTTCCAGCCCTGAAAGCCCACCCCATCGCGCAGGCGCGACGGGGACCCCGAGCGGGTGCAGGGCCGATCGTCCCCGGTCTCACGACCCGCATCGAGGTCGCAATGGTGCGGCCCGACAGGAAAAGGAATACGACAATGGCGACCATCGGCACCTTCACCAAGAACGAAAACGGCAACGGCTTCGCCGGCGCGGTCAAGACCCTGACCCTCAACGTCAAGGCCAAGTTCATCGCCACCGAGGGCGAGAACGAACGCGCTCCCGACTTCCGCATCTTCGCCGGTGCAACCGAGTTCGGCGCGGCCTGGAAGAAGGTCGCCCGCGAGACGCAGCGCGAATACCTCTCCGTCAAACTGGACGATCCGAGCTTCCCGGCACCGATCTACGCCAGCCTGGTCGAAGCCGAGGACGGCAGCGGTCACAACCTCATCTGGTCCCGCCGCAACGGCGACTGAGCCGGCACAGCCCAAGGAGCCCCGCCGAGCGCGGGGCTTCTTTCTGCTCATGCCCGCAAGAGCGCCGAGCCTACGGCTTCAGGATGCTTTTGATTTTTTCCAGACCCCAATAGGGGTCGATGAAAGGGCATTTGTAATTTGGCCCGAGTTGGTCACGTTCGGCCTCATCAAAAAAGTCTCTGGCCGCCTCATGCAAATCTTCGGGGAGAATCAGAAAGGCTGGATCGGCTTCGTCGAAATGAAGATCGCCAATGTGTCGCCATTCCCGCTCCCATTCGAAGAAATATGACGAACTTCCATACTGTCCGGGTTCGTCAGCGAAAGGGGCCACTCGCCAAATCGGATCGTCAGGCTTCCCTACTGCACTGTCGATCAGCGTTCGTAACGCTGAGGCGTGCGGCGTATCCTGATAGGCGTAAAGGATCGGCCCTCCGTCGCGCGCGACGATGAACTCTTTTCGGAAGACGATCCCATATGGTCCGCGCTTCTTGGCTAGCCGTTTAAGCTGATGCAGCGGCACTTCGCTAAAGCAAACGCATGGTGGCGATTCCGTGTGCTTCTTGCCCATGCCGAAGCGATTCCTCGCTTCGAGGCAACGGCTCGCGAGGATGGAGATCGAATTGTCGTATTCGCTGCTGGTCGCTGTCTTCTTCGTGAAATGAACGACAAACGGGGACATATCTTCCCAGTCTGGATATGTCGGCCCGATCAGCTTTTTCACCACGATGTTCTCCAAACGACTCAGCAGGCGCCGCACGCGGCGCGATCATTCTATTGAACACTAAGGGCGCTGCCCTCGCGCGGCGCAAGGGATCGCTGACGCTCGGTCGGGCCGGTCTCCCCAGCCTTCCGCGCGGATACGTGCTTACGCACTGTCGCCAAACCTCCATCCGCTTGTGCAGGCCGGGTGATCCCCCTCCGGCCCGTCCGCCCTTGCACCTTGCTACCCCGGTCTCGCCGACGGGCAGGGTTGCAGCGCAGCGCTGCGCTCCAACCCAAGCCCATAGGAGAACGACCATGAACACCGTGACCATCAATGCCCCGCAGGCTGTTTCCAGCGGCTTCCGCGTGGATATTTCGCGCGGGCAGAACATCGGCCGCGTTTCGTCGGAATGGTTTTCGCGCCCGGATGACGAGCGTTATTTGAGCCTGACTGAGCTTTACGACGCCGTGAAGTCACGCGCGGATCGCGCGAAGGCCCGCACCGTGGAGAGCCGCGCCGTGCGCGTGGAGGCGAACCGGGAGGATGCCGAGCGGCTTTCGCTGATCGTGCCCGGACAGTCCCAGCCGATTGCCCCGACGCATTGGAGTTTCGGCCAGTTGTGCAGTCTTGTCGGCGCACCCGCGACCTATATGCGCCAGCTTCCCGCGCCGCTCGCGGGCATCAACCTACAGCATGGCTTGCTGTCGCACCGTGCCGAGCTTGTGAAGACCTTGGAGGCCGAGGACGGACGCATTGAATTGCGCGCCATGACCGGCCCGGATTATGGCCGCATCTGGGACCATGAGCTTGTCGCTGCCGTCATGAATATCGCGGGCAATGGTGTCGGCGATACCATGTGGAAGGTGCCGGGCGTTCTGGATTGGGCGACCATGACGCACAACCCATTCGTGGACGTGACCAAGGACACCACCACGCTTTACGCCAGCGACCGCGACGTTTTTCTTTTCCTTGTGGACGACACGCACCCCATTGAGGCCGGACGCCTGCCGAATGGCGAGCCCGACCTTTATTTCCGGGGTTTCTACTCCTGGAATAGCGAAGTGGGATCGAAAACCCTCGGCATCGCCTCTTTCTATCTCCGGGCGGTTTGCATGAATCGGAATTTGTGGGGCGTGGAAGGGTTCGAGGAAATCAGCATCCGGCACAGCAAGTTCGCCGCGCAGCGTTTCGCCCATGAGGCAGCGCCCGCGTTGACGAGCTTCGCCAATTCCTCGCCCGCGCCATTCGTGGCCGGCATCAAGGCGGCGCGGGAGCGGATTGTCGCCCGCACCGACGAGGACCGCGAAACCTTCCTGCGCAAGCGTGGTTTCAGCAAGGCCGAAACCGGCAGGATTATCGAGACCGTGCTTTCGGAGGAGGGCCGCCCCCCGGAAAGCATCTTCGATTTCGTACAGGGCATGACGGCGCACGCCCGCACGAAGGCGCATCAGGACACGCGGCTTGAACTGGAGGCAAAGGCAAAAGCCTTGCTGGAAAAGGCGGCATAGGCAGCAGAGCCGCGCAGCCGGGAAATCCGGTTGCGCGGCTTTCCACCTTTCAGGCTTCGCACATTCGGAAAAATTCGCGCCGATCCGGCGTTGCGGATCGGCGGCGCGGCCGTGTGGAGAACACGGCCGCCGCTCGCCGGGCTGCGCCCGGCTCGCGAAAACACAGCAGCAATGTGAAGAATTGAAGTAATCAATATCGATCGGCGGCACCGCTCAACATATCGGAATCTGCCGGCTACTTCTCTCGGCTCGCATCAGGAAAGCTCGCTATCCGGGTGTCGTGTTGCCCGGAATAGTGGGGTGACGCCATGCTTAGAAGCATCGATTGGCGTTCGCCTGCGGCGTATGAGTATACCGAACACATTCCCGCCGCCGGCTTCGCCTGGGAATATCTGCGACGCGACGACGATTATCATCGCGCTTTCCAGAACATCGCCAACATCAAGAACCTTTCGACGGAGCGCTTGGACGAATTTTCCCAGCGCTGGGGGTTGCGATTTCCCCTGCGACCCCGAAAGCCGACCTGACCGACAAGCGCTATTCTGGATTCCTTCGCTCCAGCCGCGAGCCGTGGAGATGAAGCCTATCGAGCACCGCGACGGCGCGACCGAACCTATCGTAACGCTCGCCCGTCTCGATGGTGTCGACCTTCGCCATGCCGCGGACGGCTGGCACGGCATCTGGAAGGTCGATGGTGTCGCGCACCAATTCTGGCTCCGCAACGCCGTCCCCGATGTGCCAGCACTCTATGGATCATTCGCGGCGATGGACGCCTTCCACGATCTGCGCAGTCATGCCGCCCAAAGGCTTCGCCGCGCGCTCTGTGGCCGTCCGCCCGGTCGCGATTTCCGTGCCCTGCCGGCGCAGCTCCGGCGCTTTCATATTCAATCGCTGCGCGCGCTCGATGCGAGCCAGCGCGGCGAGAGCTATCGCAGCATCGCTGAAATCTTGCTCGGCTTCCGTGGATCGAAAGAGGATTGGGAAAGCGACCCGCGCAAGAATCAGGCTCGCCGGCTCGTCAGCAACGGCCTGAAAATGATGCGTGGCGGCTACCGGGCAATGCTGCACTATCCGATCAAGCCGGGCTGAGCAGGCTTATAAGTCTTTCCGAACAGCTTGCTCCAATATCCTCCGATAGCCGCCCTTCGACAGCCACTGCGCGCGGGCGAGGTGGCTATCCCAACAACGGCGCGTTCGCGCTTCCTCGTTCACAGGATCTCGGTGCAGGACAATGCGCGCGGCTTCGGCCCAATCCGCTTTGTCGCGGTTGGCATCCAGCAGGCGCATGTAGGTCACGTAATGCTGTTCGTCATAGGGCGTGATCGTCGGCCCGCTGGGTGCTTCGTCCTCAACATCCGGGTCAAGTTGCGCCCGCATGGAATTTGTCCTTTTCAATAACTTCCCGCGACACCAATGCGGCAAGTCCAGCAGCCCAACTGACTAGCATAGCTTTGTACGAATAGGAATGATCATTCCTAGAAGGATCGTTCCTATGCTGGTCCCCTCCAGCCATGGATCTCAAAGAGGTCATGGCGAGAAATCTGCGTCAGGCACGTCATGATAAAAAGCTGACACAGGAGGACCTGGCCGCTCGCGCCGGCCTGAGTATGCGTTATGTCGGCGCCATCGAGCGCGGTGACGTATCGGCCAGCGTAACTGTCCTGGGTCAAATTGCCGATGCCCTTGGGCTCGAGCCCGGCGAGTTGCTGAAAAGGGCCGGCAAACCAAGATAGTCGTGCACTGCCGTCGCTGCCCACGACACAGCAGGGCTGCAAGAAGCGCATCCAGTCCGAGCGCGGGAAGGGTGCCGTCAGCGCGCAAGCGCAAATGCGGCACGCTACGCGCCGCCGATCATCCGCCATGGTTCGCCAGAGCCCGCCGAAGTTTCCGGCGGTCACATCAACTGACGAACCAGAGGTGATTCCATGGCCATCGGCCGCAATGCCGATTTGCCGCCGCGCATGTTGCGCACACAGGAGGCGGCGCGCTTCCTCGGCATTTCCATCCGCACGCTCGAAAAGCATCGCACCTACGGGACCGGCCCGACCTATCGCAAGGTCGGCGGCCGCGTCCTCTACACCGTCGCCGATCTGGACGCCTGGACCGCGATCGGCAAGCGCAAGTCCACGCGCGACAAGAATGCCGGCACGGTCTTTCCCGCGCGCCCGCTGACGCCCCAAGAACGGGGTGGACGCTGAATGCTGTGCGAGGACGACGACAAGCATCAGCTCGGCAGCGAGCGCAGCCGCCTCGACCCCTTCGTGGTCGCGACCGGCGACGCCGCGCCGCGCGACCAGCGCGATTTGATGGAGCGGCCGTTCTTCTCACTGGCGAAGACACCGCGCACGAGGCCGATTCTCTACAAGGCCGCCGACGTGGAAGTACAAGTGCTCGGGATGCCCGAACACGGCATGGCGACCATATGGGATGCCGACGTGCTGATATGGGCGGCCTCGCAGATCGTGGCGGCCGAGAACAACGGCCTCACCACGTCGCGGTTCTTTCGCTTCACGCCCTACCATCTGTTGCGCGCCATCGGACGGCCGACCGGCAACCGTCAATACGTCTTGCTGAAGGCCGCGCTCGCACGCCTGCAATCGACCGTCATCGCCACTACCATCCGCAACGGCCCGCATTGGCGTCGCCGGCAATTCTCATGGATCAACGAGTGGGAGGAACTGACGACGCGCGCCGGCCGCGTCGAGGGGATGGAATTCGTCCTGCCCGAATGGTTCTACAACAGCGTCGTCGACCGCTCGCTGGTACTGACGATCGACCCGGCCTATTTCCGGCTGACCGGCGGCATCGAACGCTGGCTCTACCGCGTTGCGCGCAAGCACGCCGGACACCAGCGCCACGGCTGGCTGTTCGAGATCGCTCGCCTGCATGTGAAGTCCGGCAGTCTCGCGCGCGTCTCCGACTTCGCGCTCGACCTGCGCCGCATCACGGCGCGTCAGCCATTGCCCGGCTACCGGCTCCAGATCGAGCGCAATAATGGCCGCGAGCTGCTGCGCATCCGGCCCGAAAACCCGTCCACAGTGCCTGTTGATAAAGGTATGAAAACCATCGGCACATCAGGCGCAGATGGTATCGGCACATCAGGCGCGGGACTATCGGCACATCAGGCGCACGAACCGCAGCTAAATCTCTGGCCGAAAAACGAAAACCACGCGCCTAACTTCTCTAACAGTGAATCTAACCTAGATTCTGATGCGCGTGGACAGGGCGCATATGGTGCCGCGAAACGATCGGGGCGCGTGCCATGACCGGCAACGCGCCACGCCGCGCGCACGGCCGTCCGCTGCCGGACGAGCCCCAGCCTTTCACCACATTGGTCGAACTGACCTTCCAGAAACAGAAGGTCGAGCACTGGATACGCTTCGGCCACAAGAGCTACGAAAAGATTCTCGACCGCCGCCGTAGCGTCGTCGGCTTTGCGCCGAACGCCGTCTTCGCCTTCGTCCGTTGGGCGGCCGGCGAGCACGGCACCATCATTTCCCGGCTCGATATTGTCCGCGCGATCGGCCGCGGCGAGCCGTGCCAGACGTTGCCATTCGTGCGGCCGGGCGGCGACATCCTGTTGCGGCTCGACACCTGGGCGAAGGCCCAGAAAGCGTTGCAGGCGATCGACGCCGTGGAAGCGCTCGGCCTCGATGCGGCCGATGTGTCGCCCGATCACTGGCGGCACGTCCACAACCGTTTGATCGCCGGCCTTGAGCCGGACGCCTATACGCCGGAACGTCATGCGGCGTGGCTCGGCCGCCGCAGGATCGCGCCATGACGCGCGCCGGTCTGATGCTCGCGACCGCGTTCGCTGCGTTCGGCGTCGGCTATCCCGGCCTCACGCCGATGCCGGTCAAGCTGATCTGGAATGCTTCGTCCAGCGTGCCGATCGGCTTCTATACGATCGACTTCGCCGGGCCGTTCGAGGTGACTGATCTTGTCGCCGTGGACGCGCCCGAACCGCTCGCGACCTTCCTCGCCGAGCGCGGCTATCTGCCCAAGGGCGTGCCGCTCCTGAAGCGCGTGCGCGCTGTCTCCGGGCAGACCGTTTGCCGGATCGGCCACGTCATCACCGTCGATGGAATGATTGCCGGCGCAGCGCTGGAGCGCGACCGCGCCGGCCGCGAGCTTCCCGACTGGCAGGGATGCCAGCACATCCACACCGGCGAAATCTTCCTGATGAACTGGCAGGTCCGCAACAGTATGGACGGCCGCTATTTCGGGCTGATCTCCACCGACCAGATCATCGGCCGCGCGGTCCCTTTGTGGACCGACGAGGAAGGCGACGGCCGCTTTGAATGGCGCGCGCCGACGCGGTGAGCGCGCGACGGGCGGCGCATGGCGTGTCGTCCGTTTCATCATCACCGCAACAGAAGGAGACTATCCATGCCGCAGATCGGTCAATTCACCGCCGGGAAGAAAAACTTCGTCGGCAGCATTCACACGCTCACAATCATGCAGGAACTCACCATCGTTCCGGCAGAGGAATCCGACACCGAGAACGCGCCGGATTACCGCGTTCATCGCGGCGATGCCGATGGCCCGGAAGTCGGCGCGGCGTGGAAACACACCGGCGAGAAGGCCGGCGAATATCTTTCCGTGCTGCTCGACGATCCGGCTTTACCGCAGCCGATCCGTGCCAACCTGTTCCAGAACGGCAGCGACAAGGCGTCATGGTCGCTGCACTGGAGCCGCCCGAAACAGCGCGACCAGCGGGACTGAGGCCATGCGGTCCTGCGTCATCATCGCGTTGAAAGGCTTCATCCCTTTGTTCGCGAAAAAGCCGTCTCATCCCTTCATCCCGCTCGACGGCAGGACGGCCGGCGCGCGCAGCGCAGGTCAAGGGCGGCCCCCGGCCGGCGCTTCGCGCGCACCCTTGACCGGAGCGAGCACGCTGGCAGGCTGGCGGCGTGGCGGAGAAAGGCGGGCACGGCGTCATGCCGTTCTTGTCGTTATCGGCGCGTTCGTGCTCTGCGCGGGACCGGGCGTGTCGATCGCGCAATCCATGCCGGCCGCGCGCACGGTCGCCGCCGATCCTTATGCAGCGCACATTGCCGAAGCATCGCAGCGCTTCGGCATTCCCGAGCACTGGATTCGTGCGGTGCTGCGCGCCGAGAGCGCGGACGACGTGCGCGCGACCTCGGAGGCAGGCGCAATGGGGTTGATGCAGGTCATGCCCGATACATGGTCGGGTTTGCGCGTCCGCTACGGTCTCGGCCGCGACCCGTATCAGCCGCGCGACAGCATTTTGGCGGGCACGGCCTACATGCGCGAGATGTGGGATCGCTACGGCAATGTCGCTGGGATGCTCGCGGCCTACAATGCCGGCCCCGCGCGCTATGACGAATACCGCGCAACGGGCAGAACCTTACCGGCGGAAACGCGCGCCTATCTCGCCGCGCTCCTGCCGGTCTTCGGCGGCACGGTGGCAACCGATGCAGCGGCTCGGCGAGCTGCGCCGCCGACCGATTGGCGCGATGCACCGCTATTCATCGTGCGCCCGAACGACAGCGCAACGGCCCCCGCGCTGCCGTCCGGCGACACGCGCACGACCATTCCGGTGCGCGCTCGCGTCGATGCGGAGCCGCGGGCCGGCAGCATGTTTGTCGCGCGCGCGGGCGACGGGGCGACGCAATGAGGATGGCGTTCCCGCGTCCGGCAGCGCGCTTTCCGGTGTGCAGGCAGGCAAGTTTGCGCCTGGCTTCATTCCCGGTTGGAAGGGCAGAAACGGCAGAAAAGGCGGAGGGCAAGATTGAAGAAACCGGCACCCTGTCGGGCCGGTTTCCAAAATTGTCTTTGTCTGCACACTGGTTAGGCGGCCGATTCCGGCACTATGGCGTTGAGCGGCCGAGTGCCGCGACTTCGTGCAACGCCTTGGCGTTGCTGGATTTCGACCGGCACCATGGCCGCCGATTGCACGATTTGCGCCGGTTTCGACCGGAGGCGCGTCCATGAGCGCCGACGACGAAAACCGCTTCCGGCCGAAGCCCGGCCGCATCCGCTCCGACGCGCCGCGCGCGGGCAAGACCAAGAGCTTTCTCACGCAGGCGAAGAAGATCGCGCGTCAGCAGCGTCGCACGTCGCCCCGCGTTGGTTTCGGAATGGCGGTGTTCACGCCGGCCGCTCCGGCCGGCGGCCCTCATGTGGTCCTGTCAAGCGGCAAGGGCGTGAAGCGCGGACGCGGCGCGGTCTTCGTCCGCTCCCGCAATCTCGGCGGCGGAGGATGGCAGCATCGGCAACCCGGCGCGCGTCGCGTCATGGTCCAGCAGCGTTATATTCTCCGTCCCGGCCAGAACCGGAAGGCGCAATCCCATCTGCGCTATGTCCAGCGTGACGGCACCTCGCGCGACGGCGAACGCGGGCAGCTCTATTCGGCCGCTGATGATCGCGCCGAGCCGCAAGCCTTCCTTGAGCGCAGCCAGGACGACCGCCACCAGTTCCGATTCATCGTCTCGCCGGAAGACGGCGCGGAGCTGTCCGACCTCACGGCTTACACCCGCGACCTCATGAGCCAGATGGAAGGCGACCTCGGGACGAAACTCGATTGGGTCGCGGTCAACCACTACAACACCGGCCATCCCCATGTGCATGTCATCGTCCGGGGCAAGGACGATCTAGGGGAGGATCTAGTCATCAATGGCGACTACATCGTTCATGGTGTTCGCGAGCGCGCCAGCATCTTGGCCACGCTTGAGCTTGGCCCCGTCAGCGAGATCGAGCAGACCCGCAAGCTCACCGCCGAGATAGATCAGGATCGGTTCACCCGCATCGACCGGGCCATGGCCGAGGAAGCCGATGGGCGCTTCCTCGACCTGCGACACGAACCGGGAGAGCCCAAGCGGCAGTTCGAGCGCACGCTTCGGCTGCGCCGGCTTGCCAAGCTGGGCCGCATGAACCTCGCAACCGAACATGCGCCCGGCGTATGGGAATTGAACGAGCGGCTTGAACCGACCCTGCGCGAGCTTGGCGAACGCGGCGACATCATCCGCACCATGCAAAAGTCGCTCGCCGCCGATGGGCTGGAGCGCGATCCGCTGACCTTCCATATTCACAAGGCGATGCCTGCCGCTCCCGTCACCGGCCGCGTGCTCGACAAATATCTCTCCAACGAGTTGGGCGACAATCTCACCGTCGTCGTGGACGGGATCGACGGCCGGACGCACCACATCTCCAACATCGACCCGAGGCAGTTGGAGGATGCCCGGATCGGCAGCGTCATGGAGATCGGCCGAGCCGAGGCCAGTGCCCGGCCATCCGACCGCGCCATTGCCGCGATCGCCGAGGACGGCATCTATCGGCCGAGCCGCCATCTGGAGCAGGCGAAGTTCGAGGGGCGCGTTCCGGGCGGCGACTACGAGGGCTATATCGATGCCTATGTGCGGCGGCTGGAGGCGCTGCGCCGCGCGGGGATCGCCGAGCGGATCGACGCCGATCAATGGCGCATACCGGAGGATTTCGAGAAACGCAGCATGGCGTTCGACGCCGGGCGCGGCGCTCAGGCCAATATCCGCGTCATCACCACCTTCGATCTGGAAAGCCAGATCACGGCGGACGGCGCGACCTGGCTCGACCGGCGACTGGTGTCGCCCGACGTATCCGACCTCGCGCCGGCCGGCTTCGGTCAGCAGGTGCGCGACGCGATTGAGCGGCGGCGCGAGCATCATATCGACCATGGCGATGCAACACGGCAGCAGGACGGCCGCACCATCTACCGGCGCAATCTTCTTGCCACGCTGCGCGGGCGCGAGATCGCCCACGTCGGGGCGAACATGGCGACGGCCAAGGCATTGCCGTTCCGCGCCGCCACGGATGGCGAGACAGTCTCCGGCAAGTTCACCGGGACCGTCCAGCTATCCAGCGGCAAGTTCGCCATCGTGGAAAAGAGCCACGAGTTTACCCTTGTCCCATGGCGGCCGGTCATCGACCGTCAGCTTGGCCGCGAGGTTATGGGCGTCGTGCAGGGCGGATCGGTGTCGTGGCAGCTCGGGCGGCAGCGGGGCTTGGGGCTATAGATGGCTGTCTTATCGTCCCTGCACGACTTTAAGAACCGATCCTCTCTTACCGCGCGGCTTTTGAATGCCATTCGGACGAGTTACGCTCGGGGGCACCAATTCGACTATCGGCAGATCGCGGGTATCTATTCCGTCAACTGCCCGCAGCGCTGGAATCACAAAGTCGGTAAAGGCGCGGAGCACAGGGCGCATAAATCGGATCGAGGGGTAAGCTATGAACGCCTCAGTTGGTCGAACCTCATAGTCTGTCAGGATACGAACGAGCTTTCCTTCGGCCAGCTCGTCGCTGACGAGAAGCTGCTGGACGGGGCCGGCAGCGTGTCCCTTGACCAATGTTGAAGCAATAACATCGGCATTGTTGCTGCGCAGAATGGGGTTGACCGCAATATCGATCGTGCTGCCGTCCTTGTGGCGGAGCGAGAGAACGTCGCGCTGCGAATGCAACGTCGCACTGAGAATTACGGAAACGTCTGATAGACGCGCCGGCGTGTCGATTGGACCGTGCTTCTCAATGAAGTCTGGTGCGGCAACGAGAATGCGCCGGACCAATCCAAGACGCCGGATGATTAATTCCTGGCTGGTTGGACGACCATATCTCACAGCGAGATCGAAGTTCTCGTAGACAAGATCGACCTCCCGGTTTTCCAGCACAAGATCGACCGAGACCGCCGGGTGTTGCCTCTGAAACGCCATGACGATCCCGTGAAGATGTTTCGCGCCAAGACACGAAGGCGCATGAATGCGCAAGTTGCCTTCCACGGCTCCCATGTCGTGTCGCACACCCTCAAGCGCGGCGTCGATTGCAACAAGCGCTTCCCGGCTTGTCTCATAGAGTGCTTGTCCCTGGGCGGTGGGACGCACCACACGCGCCGAGCGTTCGAGAAGGCGCGCGCCCACATGACGTTCCAGATTGCGCAGATGTTTCGTGACCGCCGGCTGGGAGACGGCCAAATCACGCGCTGCGGCCGTGACCGATCCACGTTCGACAGTACGCACGAAGGCCCGCAAAGCTGCTGCAATGTCCATTTTGATAGCCAACGGTTATGATTCCAATCGCAGCATAACATAAAGGCGCGTGCAGCGTCATGCTTATTGCAGGGGCGCGGCGGTCCCGACTGCATTTAGAAAAGCATATCTGATGGTTATGCCGCCCATGAGCGGACACCACATAGACTGGTCGCCCGGCAACGCCATTATCGGTGAATGTCCGTAACGCAGCCAAATCGAAGAACATTTTTCAGGGTCGTGGGATGTGCGTCGTGCGCGGCGCTTTGGCAGAATGCCAACTCCGTCACCGCTCGGGCCGCCTCCCGCCATGCGAAGCGTGTCCCTTCACATGAGCGGCCTATGTTCATCGAGAAAGCCTGCCTTCGCGTCCGAAACCTCGCGGGAATGCTGCTATTCTACCGGCAGGTTATCGGCCTTGAGGTGATTTCCGAGACGAAAGATGGTGCGGTGCTTGGTGTCGGCCGCGTTGGCCTGATCGAACTGATAGGCGATCCCGACGCCGTTCAGCCAGCTCGAAACGCCGCGGGCCTCTACCACGTCGCGTTCGAGATGCCGACGCGCAAGGATCTGGCGCGCTGGGCCGTCCACGCTGTCAAAAGCAATTTCCAGCTTTCCGGCGCAGCAGACCACTTGGTCACGGAGTCATTCTATTTGAATGACCCGGAGGGCAACGGTCTCGAAGTCTATGCCAATCGTCCCGAGAACCAGTGGACGTGGGATGCCGGCCGGGTTGCCATGGGCGTTTTTGACCCTGACGTCGAGGGCTTGTTGAAACTCGCGATCAATGACCGCGACGAATATACGGCAGCACCTTCCGCCATGCGCATCGGCCATATCCATTTGAAGGTGGGGGACGTGAACGCGGCCGAGAGTTTCTATTCCAAGGTTATCGGCCTGGACGTGACACGTCAGGCTCCCGGCGTCGTCTTCATGTCGTCCGGGAAATATCATCACCATGTTGCGGCGAATGTCTGGGAAAGCAACGGAGCCCCGGCGCGCGACGAAAGAGCCGCAGGATTGTGCTGGTTCTCTATTGCGGTCGTCGATCCTCAAGCATTGAAGAAGCTGGAAGGTCGTGTGCGCGACGCCGCAGCGCCGCTCAAGGTAAAGCCGGAAACACTGGAAACGGCCGATCCATGGGGCAACAAAATCCGGCTGGTAGCCGCACGACCATCCTAGCCGCGCTCGGCCACCGATGTCCGATCATATCCATTGGTTATGGGTGTCATTACTTCATAATAGATAGACGCGACTCTCGCCGTGTGGCCCTGTCTCATAGAAAATTTGCTTGAGCATGAGGTTCGTGGGGCGGATGAGTATCAGCAGACGTGGCTTTATCGTTGGATTGCCCTTAGCGGCGGCAGGTTGCGTTACGCATCAGCCGCCAAATTCCCTTCTATCCGAACCCGGCACCGATTCTTCCTTCCTGTCGATGTATGCGGCCGTCGATACGGAGCCGTTTCCCGTCCCGGCCGTCGATCTGCAACGGGTCAAGCCGCAGTTTTTACGCCGGGAAGTGGCTTATCGAACAAGCGAGCGGCCCGGCACGATCGTCGTCGATCCGAATGCTCGATACGCTTACCTCGTTCTCGCAGGCGGTCGTGCGATCCGCTATGGCGTTGGCGTTGGAAAACAAGAAGCCTTCAACTTCCGGGGCGAGGCAACGATTGCCCGCAAGGCTGAATGGCCTGGGTGGCACCCAACCCCCGATATGATTAAACGCGAGCCCAAGCGATACGGCCCCTTGAAGGGCGGCCTTCCGGGTGGCGAAGGCAACCCGCTTGGCCCGCGTGCGCTTTATCTCTATCGCGACGGCCGCGATACTTACTACCGGCTACATGGGACCGTTGAGCCGTGGACGATAGGCACGATGGTTTCGTCAGGCTGCATTCGGCTGCTCAATCAAGACATCATGGACCTTTACCGCCGAACTCCTGTCGGGACGAAGGTGGTCGTGCTGCCGGCAGGTCCATCGGCCACGTCGTGAAAATGCCGGCCGACTCTGGCAAGAACCATCCTTTGGCACGTTCTCTTTTGGGAACGCGCATATCGATGGCGTCTCTTGTCCAGTTGCTGGCCGTTGCCGAGTATCTGAATTTTCGCCACGCGGCGGACGCGCTTGGTGCCAGCCAGTCAAGCGTCAGCGAGCGCATCAAGGCGCTGGAAGACACGCTCGGCATTCCGCTGTTCGAGCGTCATGCGCGTGGCGTCCGGCTGACGGACGCCGGACGATATTTCGTGGAGCAGGTGACGGTCGGCATCGCGCAGCTCGACCATGCCGTGAAGACGGCCGGCATGATGGCCCGTGGCGATCACGGCCGTCTGCGCGTTGGCGTCCATGCGTTGATCCCCGGCAGTTTCCTCGCCGAAGTTCTCGGCCAATATCATGCGCAGTATCCCAAGATCGATGTTCAGATCACGGAAGGCACCGCCTGCGAGGTGGTGAGCCAGCTCCGCGCTGATCGGCTCGACGTGGCATTCGTCGCCGGCACGCCCGAATATCCCGACTGCCACTCGACTCGCATCTGGACCGAACCGCTGGTTGTCGCGCTACCGGCCAGCCATCCGCTTGCCGAACGCAACGGCGTCAATTGGGCCGATCTAGCCGGAGAAGCCTTTCTCGTCCGCCGCGGTGGCACGGGGCCACAGGTGCATGACCATATCCTTCTGCGCCTTGCTGGGCGCTGGCTTTCGCCTTCGATCCTGCGTCTTGCCGTCGAGCATGGCTCGCTGCTGTCGATGATCGCTCAAGGCTACGGCGTGACGATTGCGGGCGACGCGCAAACGCTAATGCGACCTCCCGGCGTCGTGTTCCTGCCATTCCTCGATGAGCCGGAGCCAGTGCCATTCTCGGCCGTGTGGTCTCCGTACAATCGCAGCGCTGTGCTACGGAATTTGCTCCACCTCGCGAACCGAATGAGCCGCACGGCCCGCGCCGCATGAGTTCTTCAGAAACGAGCAATAATCGGGGTGGTAATACGCAGTTCACCGATGCGGCGGCATCGGTGACCGCTCTACTGCCACTTCGGCGCGAATGCCCATGTGACGGTTCCAGGGATAGAGATACCGCCATGGCTACATCGCCGGAGCGAATGCAACTACGGATGCGTTCCGATATCGAGCCTTCGGCAATCGCCCGTTTCGAGGCGCTGGATTTCGGTCCGGCCTAAACTCCTCGCGAGCGGTCTTTCGCTTTGATCAAGCTCGGCTATGCGGTTTGCTTCGCCCCTCTGCCGGCAAGCTGTGAGAAAAGCGGATCGTCCTGCCATGTGCCCGTAACGGCCCTTCCCTCTAGTTCAAAGCGACCAAGATCGTTGCCGGGCATTCGCGAATCGATCGGCACTTCGGTACGCGAGCGCAACGTCTCTTCCCCGCGTTTCGCGATTAGGTCTGAACCAGACGTCATCGCACTATCGTCGGCTTTCGGAGGGAAGGAGGCTTGCGTTACTAAGCCGATTGAGATTGCTGCCAGCGGCAAAACACAGGCCATAATCACCGAGCGCGCTTGCCAGCCCATTTTCTTTGGCAAACACGATTCTGTCAGAAGTAGCTCAATCCTTCGCGCGACGGTTTCCGCTCTCGCCATCGCAGGGCTAATTGAACTGCGGGGTCCATGCTTCAACCTTACGAGAAGCTCGGCATAGTGTATGCGATCCCCAATATTCTTAATCGCCGCCGCATCACTTCTGGCTTCCGCCAAATAAACGATCTGATTATTCAACCAGTATGCTAACGGGTTGAACCAAAATACGGCTCTGTTAATTGACGCCAGTAACAAAAGATAGAAATCACCTCGACGCACATGCGATTCCTCGTGAGCCATGATCGCGCGTCGGTCTAAGGCGCTCCAACTGCGGTAGTGCTCGGGCAGCAAAATGGTCGAGCCGAATGTCCCCGGCGCCGTTATCGCCGGACTCGAACGCACATCCTTACCTGCGGTCCAATCCTCGTAAATTGGGCGAGCATATCTTCGCAGTCGCCAACTAAGCGCAGTGCCGACCGCCAAGCGCATTAGAAGCCAACCAGTAACCAGTAGATATATTGAAGCGGCAAACGAGCCCCAACTGAAGTGCTGCGATAGCCCGGAAAGATTGTGGACAGAGGCAGGAATGAAATCCGCCGCGAGCGATTGAAGCGGTCCGCCTCCGGTCAAGAATGGGAGAGGCGACGGGACATCAAATTCTAAGCTGAAGATCGGGCGACCGACGATAAAAGGTGATGCAAGAGAAGCGAGCAGCACCAGCCGCCATATCGACATCAGACTATGAGGATTATTTGTGCCCAGCACCTTCAGCCCCGCCCAGATCACTACGATCAGGACGGACGAGCGGATCGCGGCTTCAATGACGATTGCCAACATCACTTCCTCTCGTTCTTTGCCTGCCCGATTTTCTTCGACAGAAGCTCAAGCTGCTTCTTGTTCAGCATCTTGGTATCAACGATGCCAACAAGCACATCTTCGATCGAACCATCGCAAAACCATTTCGCGATACGCTGGACTGCGTTCGCCGCGACCCTTCGTCGATCCAGAACAGGACGGAAGATGAATGTTCGTCCCTCGACATCGTGTGTGACGAAACCTTTCTCCTCCAACCTGCGCAGAACCGTCCGGACAGTGGACTCCTTCAGTGGTCGCCCGAGTCGTTCCCGCACCGATTCAGCCGTGATCGGGACATGAGCCCAGACGAGTTGCATGACCTCTCGTTCAAGCTCGCCGAGTTCCGGTAGATCATCATCCATCTTATTGTTACCTGGAATAGCGCTACATCTGGTAGCTTAAACAGATCGTGGCAAAAAACGCCACTCCTCGGCCCCAGACGCCAAAGAACCCGCGATCCAAACCTGTTTGCGGCTGCCAATGTCGGGTGCGTGTTCACGCCTCTTGGCGTTTCGTTGACCCTTCAAATGCGATATGTTACGGTATGTAACGCTATTGTTCGTAACAGTAGGGCAGATAGTCTGCTGGAGGAGAGCTAGTTGTCGCAGCTTCAAACCTTCGTTCGATGCGCTTTCAGCGCCGTGAGCGTGGCTCTAACGGTCGCATCATCGACTACAAGGGCGGAGACAATACCTAGTGTCGCGCAAATTGAGCCACTAACGCAGGCAACGATCAGCAAGACAATCAACGGGATCGTTGTTGAATTGCGCGAAGACTATGTGTTCGCTGACAAAGGAGCACAAGCCGCCGATGCGCTAGAGAAGTCGCTGAAGGAAAACACCTATGTCGGCATGACCGATCCACATAGGTTCGCGCAGCAGATTTCCGACCAGCTCCGCGCAATTACCCAGGATGGTCATATGCGCGTGATCTTTGGTTCCCCGTTTAGTGGACGACCTCCGCCTTCCGCGCCGCAGGAAGCCGGCTTTGAGGTGAAACGGCTGGACGGCAATATCGGATACATACATTTGGCTCGGTTCGTTCCGACCAAAGTGTTTAATCCAGCCGCCGACGACGCCATGAGCAAACTGTCGGACACCGCTGCGCTCATCATAGATATGCGGGACAATGGCGGTGGGCATCCGGCATCCGTCGCCTACCTTGCGAGCTTCTTCCTTGATCCGGGCAAGCGCGTTCATATCAACGATCTTATCTGGCGCAATCGCGGGACTTCGACTTTCAGAACGGAATCATTTTGGAGTTCGCCGACGCCGGTGCGTTATCTCGGCAAGCCCGTTTATGTGCTGGTTGGTCCGAAGACATATTCGGCGGGCGAGGAATTTGCCTACGACCTTCAGGTGCTCAAGCGCGCGACGATCGTTGGAGAAAAAACACGCGGAGGAGCGAATCCGGGCGGATTGACTGATTTGGGCTCCAATTTCTTCGCCGTCATTCCGACGGGGCGGGCCGAGAATCCAATTACGCGCACCAACTGGGAGGGCGTTGGTGTTCTGCCTGATGTTAAGGCCGTGCCAGAAGCCGCAGAATCCATCGCGATTGCAATGGTTAGACGCTGACCAAAACGCCAGTGTTACGAGACAACCTGTCGAATACCGATCAGGCTACTAGCGCCATTTTCTAGCGCTTTGCCGATTGTGACAAAAGAAATTGCGGTGTGGCGGTGGAAAGGGCTGAGGGGAATTTCAATGGGCGATAAATCGAGCAAGTTGCGCATCGCAGTCCTATTTGGCGGACGCTCGGCCGAGCACGATCTTTCGGTTCTTTCGACAACGAATGTGATGGTCACGCATGGTTTGGCGCGGGCCGGTCAGGCGGCTAGAAATCTCGTTGGGTGATGCTCACAGTGCGGCGGCGACAGTCAGCACCGATGATTGACCGCCGGAGGGAAATGCCACCCTTGTTAGGGGCGCGCATTCCCCTCGCTTCACTGATTCACACGCTCGCCGTCGCAGAATATCTGAATTTCCGCCACGCGGCGAACGCGCTTGGCGTCAGTCAGTCCAGCGTCAGCGAGCGCGTTAAAGCGTTGGAAGGCACGCTCGGCATTTTGCTGTTCGAGCGTCATGCGCGGGGCGTGCGGTTGACCGACGCCGGACGGTATTTCGTGGAACAGGTGACGGTCGGCATCGCGCAACTCGACCATGCCGTGAAAACGGCTGGCATGATGGCGCGTGGCGATCAAGGCCGCCTGCGCGTTGGCGTTCATGCACTGATCCCCGGCAGTTTCCTTGCCGAAGTTCTCGGTCAGTATCATGCGAAGCATCCCGAGGTTGACGTTCAGATCACGGAGGGCACCACCAACGAGGTGGTGAATCAGCTTCGGGCCGACCGGCTCGACGTGGCGTTCGTTGCCGGAACGCCCGAATTACCCGACTGCCGATCGACGCGCATTTGGACCGAGCCGCTGGTCGTCGCGCTGCCGGCCAGCCATCCGCTCGCCGAACGCAACGGCGTCACCTGGGCCGATTTAGCCGGTGAAGCATTCCTCGTCCGCCACGGCGGCACGGGACCACAAGTGCATAACCACATCCTGCGGCGTCTCGCAGGGCGTTGGCTCTCGCCTTCGATCCTGCGTCTTGCCGTCGAGCGCGGCTCGCTGTTGTCGATGATTGCCCAAGGTTACGGCGTGACGATCGCGGGCGATGCGCAGACGCTGACGCGGCCTCCCGGCGTGGTGTTTCTGCCGTTTTTGGACGAGCCCGAGCCGGTCCCCTTCTCGGCCGTCTGGTCGCCGCACAACCGCAGCGCCGTCCTACGGAACCTTCTCCATCTCGCGAACCGGATGAGCCGCGCGGCATGACGCATAAGGGGTAAGGCTCCGCGCGCAGACGCAGACAACAACACACTATCTCAAGCGAAATACAATATCGGAGATCGCCAACCATGAAGCGCTATGTGGGAACGCTTTTCACTGTCGTGTTGCTCACGTCCGGCTGTTTCGCGGCAACGCCGACCGGAAACGTGCTCAAGGCCGGCGAACCGATCGTGGCAAAACTGAAAGCCGGAGGCGCACAAACCTATACGTTGCCGCTGCACGCCGGCGACTATGTGAAGGCGACGATCGAGCAAAAGGGTGCCTTGGGCGAAGTCTGGATTCTGGCCCCTGACGGCTCGCGGTTGCGCAAGTTCACCGTAGATAAAAACAGAAAGCAATTTTCGTTCATTGCAGATGTGGCGGGCAATCACACCCTTCGCATGAAGGCCGGCGAACAAGCCGACGACTTTAATTTGCATATCGAACAGATCGAGCCGCTTTCTGAACGTATGGCTCTCGGGTCCAGTCGGCCTCAATATTCCGTTCCGGCAGTCGAAGCATTGCAGAAGGAGCTTTCTTCGCCGCAGGCCGTCGAGCGATTCTGGCAGCACGTCGCCGAGAGCGGAACGCCGCTGGTGACGCCGATCGCCGACGACAACCGCCATCAATTGGTGACGTTCCTATGGCGGGGAAACTCGGAGACGAAAAATGTGGTCGTGCTCGGATCATTTCATACCCGTCCATTGACCGATTACCTGATGGAGCACATCCCCAATACGGACGTGTGGCACCTCACGGTCAAGCTCCCCGCTGGTGCGCGCTTCGTCTACACTCTGTCCGCCAATGATCCTCTCGTGGAAGAAGGACCAGGACCGCGCGCGGCCGAGCGCATGGCGACGCAGCAGGCCGACCCTCTCAATCCTAAGAAAAGCTGGAATTATACGCAGGGCGCGGGCATTCATGAATATTCGAGCATGGTCGAGTTACCGGGCGCACCGCCGCAGCCGTGGATTGTAAAAAGGCCGGGTGTTCCGGAAGGGAAACTTGAGACCACGACGTTCAAAAGCGATCTGCTCGGCAACGAGCGCAAGATTACGATTTACACGCCCGCTGGCTATTCAAAGGATGGAAGCGCTGCCGATCTCGTCGTGCTGTTCGATGAAAACGCCTATATCGACCGCGTTCCGACGCCGACCATTCTGGATAACCTGATCGCTGGCGGAAAAATCCGGCCGACTGTCGCTGTCCTGATTGCAAATCCGAGTCAGGAGACGCGGTTCAAGGAGCTGCCGCCCAACGCGAAGTTCGCTGATTTTCTCGCCAGCGAACTGATCCCCTGGATTCGTTCTCGTTACAACGTCACCCATGATCCGAACAGAACGGTCGTCGCCGGGTCGAGCTTTGGCGGGATCGCCGCGACCTATGCCGCGCTCCGCCATTCCGACATATTCGGCACTGTTCTTTGCCAATCGGGTTCATTCTGGTGGGCACCGGATCACAGATATGGCGATGAACCCACCACTGAGACCGGCTGGCTGGCGAAGCAATTCATCAAAAGCCCGAAATTGCCGATCCGGTTCTATATGGATGCCGGTCTTTTCGAGGTGGATTATGTTGGCAGCGGCGGCGCAATTCTCGAACCGTCTCGCAACATGCGCGACGTTCTCTTGGCCAAGGGATACGATGTCCACTACAGGGAATATGCCAGTGGACATGACTACCTGAACTGGCGTGGAACGCTCGCTGACGGTTTGATTGCACTACTCGGCGCATAACAAAGCGCCAACGTACTCGATGCGGTAAAGTGATTTCTCAAGGAAGCATATTATGAAAGATACTTTGAAAAAACTGCGTATTGCCGTGCTGTTTGGGGGACGATCAGAGGAGCATGATGTATCGGTGCTTTCTGCAACGAATGTCATGAAAGCGCTGGCACTGGAGAAATACGATCCCATTCCGGTCTTCGTCACGCGCGACGGGCGATGGCTATTAAGCACCTTTGAAAACGGAACGCTTGCTAATCCAACGAGCGGCACAGAACTATCCTTGATGCCAGGCGGCCATGGGCGAACGATCGCCTTTCCCAAGGACGGCGCGCCCTACGAATTGCCGAAGATCGACATACTCTTTCCTGTTCTGCATGGACTTCATGGCGAAGACGGTGCGGTACAAGGACTGGCCGAAGTGGCATGTGTGCCGCTTGCGGGATGCGGCATCGCCGGGTCTGCCAACGCACTCGATAAGGATATAGCCAAACGGTTGTTCAATGAGGCTGGGGTGCCAGCCGCACGCTCGATCACGATATATGACGGAGCCGTTCCGGCGTTTGAAGCACTTGCTGAGATGCTTGGTCTGCCGATCTTCATCAAGCCGGCGCGTCAGGGATCTTCAGTCGGAATTAGCAAGGTCTCGACACGCACGGACTATGAAGCGGCGCTCTCGGAGGGCTTCCATCACGATAGCACGCTCTTGGCGGAGGAATTCATTAGCGGGCGTGAAATCGAGTGCGCGGTTTTGGAGGATGCTGACGGCACGCTATTCGTATCGCGAACAGGAGAAATTGTCCCGGCGGAAACCCACGGGTTCTATACCTATGACGCCAAATATATCGACTCGAATGGGGCCGTGTTGAAAGTGCCCGCCGAAATACCCGAAAGTGTGGAGGACGAGATTCGGGGTTTGGCGGCGAAGGCGTTTCGTGCGCTTTGCTGCGACGGCATGGCGAGGGCGGATTTTTTCCTCACACCGGATATGAGAATACTTGTCAACGAACTCAACACGATCCCCGGATTCACCGACATCAGCATGTATTCCAAGGTGATGGCGGCGAGCAGCGTCAGCTATCCAGAGATCATTGATCGTTTAGTCACGCATGGTATGGCCAGGGCGCATCGATCATTGTCGTAATCATCGCGTGATCCTCTCTTCCGAACGAGATGAAAATTAGCGCCCCCGTTTTGACGCGAAACGGAGGGTTTTGAGCATGACGTTGTGAGCTGACGACATGACCATCCTACTTGCCGCCGATAGTATCCGGTAGCCCTCCCGCATCCTCTTTCCTGTTGCCTCTCGCGCGAACGCTTATTCTTTGATCGGCTCCATCCCTTTTGCCGAAATGGAGCCCTCATGAGCGGAGGCCGAATCCTTTGGGGCCAGATCGCCGTCGTCTTCACCATAGCTCTGGTGATGACGTGGGCTGCGACGCAATGGACCGCATGGCGGCTCGGCTTTCAGGGGCAGCTTGGCAATCCGTGGTTCGAGCTGGCGGGCTGGCCGATTTACTATCCGCCGGCCTTCTTCTGGTGGTGGTTCTCCTTCGACGCCTATGCGCCGGCGATCTTCACCGAAGGCGGATTCATAGCCGCATCCGGCGGCTTCATTGCGATCGTCGCCGCCATCACCATGTCGATCATTCGCGCGCGTGAATCCCGCAATGTCGCGACCTACGGTTCTGCGCGGTGGTCTGAGAACAGCGAAATCCGCGCCGCCGGGCTGCTCGGCCCCGATGGCGTCGTGCTCGGCAAGTTTGAACGCGACTATCTACGCCATGACGGTCCCGAGCATGTGTTGTGCTTCGCGCCGACACGATCGGGCAAAGGCGTCGGCCTTGTCGTGCCGACGCTACTGACCTGGCCGGGGTCGGCCATCGTTCACGACATCAAGGGCGAGAACTGGACGCTGACGGCGGGCTTCCGCGCCAAGCATGGCCGCGTGCTGCTGTTCGATCCGACCAACGCGAAGTCGTCGGCATACAATCCATTGCTGGAGGTGAGGCAGGGCGAATGGGAAGTCCGCGACGTGCAGAATATCGCGGATATTCTGGTCGATCCCGAAGGGAGCTTGGACAAAAGGAATCATTGGGAAAAGACCTCGCATTCGCTTCTGGTCGGCGCGATCCTCCACGTTCTCTATGCGGAGAAGGACAAGACGCTGGCCGGCGTCGCTAACTTCCTGTCCGATCCGCGCCGGCCGGTGGAAGCCACCTTGCGGGCGATGATGGACACGCCGCATCTCGGCGAGGCCGGCGTTCATCCCGTCATCGCGTCATCGGCGCGCGAGCTGTTGAACAAGTCGGAGAACGAACGATCCGGCGTGCTGAGCACAGCCATGAGCTTCCTCGGCCTCTACCGCGATCCCGTCGTGGCGCGCGTCACCGCACGCTGCGACTGGCGTATCGCCGATCTGGTCGGGAGCGGTGAGGCGGTCAGTCTCTATCTCGTGGTCCCACCTTCCGACATCAACCGCACGAAACCTCTCATCCGGCTCATCCTCAACCAGATCGGTCGCCGGCTAACCGAGGAACTGAAAACCTCCGGCAAGCGTCACCGCCTGTTGCTGATGCTGGACGAGTTTCCCGCGCTTGGGAGACTGGACTTCTTTGAATCGGCGCTCGCCTTCATGGCCGGCTACGGCATCAAGAGTTTCCTCATTGCGCAGAGCCTCAACCAGATCGAACGTGCCTACGGCCCGAACAATTCCATCCTCGACAACTGCCACGTCCGCGTCGCCTTCGCGACGAATGACGAACGCACCGCCAAGCGCGTATCGGATTCGCTCGGCACCGCGACGGAGCTGCGCGATTCCACCAACTACGCCGGGCACAGACTATCGCCGTGGCTGGGGCATCTCATGGTGTCGCGACAGGAGACGGCGCGGCCGCTGCTGACGCCCGGCGAGATCATGCAGCTTCCGCCAGCCGACGAAATCGTCATGGTGGCGGGCACGCCGCCGATCCGCGCGACCAAGGCCCGCTACTATGAGGATGCGCGGTTCAAGGAACGCATCCTGACGCCGCTCGATCCGGCAGCACGCCCGACGAACACGCAGCAAGGATCGGATGACTGGTCGCGCCGCGTCGTCACCGTCGCGAAGGCTTCGGCCGAGAGCGCCGCCACCGGCAGCGTGGACGGCGATCCCGCCAATGCCGGCATTCGCCGCGAACCCGAACTGCCCGAGCACGAGGAAATCGTCGCGCCGCCGCGCCCGCCGGAACAGGAGTTCGATCTTCTGGACGACGAGCCCGACATCCACGCGGCGAAGGCCCGCGCCCTGCGTTCGCATATCCGTCTGGTCGCACGGCAAGCCTCGCTCGACCCCGGCGACGGCATCGAGCTTTAGGAGGCACCGCATGACGACCCGCACCCGCATGAACGTCTATTTCAACCCGGAATTGCTCGCCCAGGTCGAGGCGCTGGCGCTGCGCCGGCAGGTGTCGAAATCCGCCATCATCGAAGCGGCAGTCGCTTCCTTCCTGTCCGGCGATTCCGCCGAGAAATTAGAGGCGGCCATGTCGCGCCGCCTGGACAAGCTCGGCCGCCAGATCGACGGGCTCGACGAAGATCTCGCCGTGCTCGGCGAGACCGTCTCGCTGTTCGTTCAATTCTGGCTGTTGGTCACGCCGCCTGTCCCTGACAGTGCGCAGGCATCGGCCAAGGCGAAGGGCGCGGAGCGGTTCAAGGGCTTCCTGCTCACGCTTGGCAAGCGTCTCGCGACGGGAGACAGGTTCTTGAAAGAATTGTCGCGGGACATCGACCCTTCAGCCCAGGCCGCGACAAAGGCTGACGAAGGCGGTTGAGAACAGTGTCTCGTTTCGACCCTCATCCCAGTCATTGAGGCCCCCTGGATGATCTCCCTGAGAGCAGACACTGCGGCGTTAAAGCTAGCCTCTCTCTCACATGAGTGGGGCAAGGGGGGCTTCACCAGGGCTGGTTAGCCGGGCCGACGCTGGACTCATTGACGATTAGGTCGCCGGGGACGTCGATGGAGAAGTCGACCAATCTATCCGTCTGGTTGGTTGTTGCCACGATGCGCGGCGATGAACATGGCGACGGCCGACCGGCAATAGGATTCGATTTCGTTGTCGTCCTCTGCTCTCGCCTCATCGAAGCGTGCGATAATCAGGAGATCGGATCCTTTGAAAAGCGCGGCAAACAAGCGGGCCGACCGGAGAGGATCGGGCACGTTCAGAACCGCTTTCGCGTGCAACTGACGTAACAGGGCCTCGATTTGGGCGATGATGTGGGCGGGGCCGGCTTCGTAATGGAGCTTGCTCAACGACTTTGTATTCGTCCTGTCGGCCATGACCATGGCTTCGACATCCCGGACTTCCGGGCGCAACAGCGTGCGAAGCAGCGATGATCCCACAGCCATGAGCTGATCTTCGGCCGAACCGTCGACGCCTTCAAAAAGGGCCTCTGGTACAAACTGCTGGCAGCGGGCCGCAAAGGCCGCGCTGAACAGCGCCTCCTTGTTCTCGAAGTGCCGATAGATGCTGAGCTTGGATATCTTCGCTCGCTGGGCGACCTTGTCCAAGGTCGTCGCTTGAAAACCCAATTCCGCGAAGAGTTGGCCCGCGGCGTCGATTATCGTTTGGCCAAGCGCCTCATTGGCGGGCCGGCCGCGCCGGCCTTGACTATTTTCGGTCACGACAATTTCAGTCCTTGACAGTATCCTAATTCTTGCATTACGATACCATGTAGTATCTGAAATGTGCAAGGCGCTGCGCGCAGGCCCAACCCCCTCCATCTACAACACGGAGCCCATCCCCATGGACGACGTCATCATCATCGGCGGCAGCTTTGCCGGTCTCGCCGCCGCCCTGCAGCTCGGCCGTGCCCGCCGCAAGGTCACCGTTCTCGATACCGGCCTGCCGCGCAATCGCTTCGCCGG